>ERZ507044.24-NODE-24-length-166484-cov-19.7657_pt1 | contig 166484 bp, 162 predicted proteins | sample MGYA00512870_ERZ507044 | MGnify/ENA metagenome assembly ERZ507044
CCAGCAGCTTCTTCAGCGGCCGCTTGGCCAGGTTGGACATGATGGTGCGGTTCTCATAGGGCATCGTCTTCCACATGCGGGCGATCTCCCAGGCGCGGGCCATGACCTGATCCTTGGGTACCACCTCGCTGACCATGCCCCAGTCCAGCATCTGCTGGGCGGTCCACTGGCGGGCGGTCATCATGTAGTAGTTGCCCCGCTTGGTGCCGAAGTAGTGCTGGGCCATCAGGCCCATGCCGTCGCCGGGCACCAGGCCGCCGTGGGCGTGGGGCACCTCCATCCAGGTATCCTCGGAGCAGATGGTGATGTCGCTGAGCATGGCGGAGTCCCAGTGGAAGCCGGAGCCGGGGATGGCGCCGATGGTGGGCACGTCCAGGTCGAACACCATGTTCTTGATGAGGTTGGTGTCGTCAAAATACTGGTGCTGGAACCGCTGGGTGGGCAGCTCGGAGTAAGTCTCCCAGCCGTTGGGGTCGGACTCGGTCATCCAGTGGTCGCCGATGTGGGTGAAGATGATGATCTCGTTCTTGTAGTCCAGGCTCAGCACGCGGACCAGTTGGCTGATGGCGCGGTGGGACATGCCGCTGTGGTGCATGGGACCGTCCAGGGTCTTCCAGGTTACCTGAAGGATGCCGTCCTCCCGGTACAGATCCGCGAAGTCCTTGAACCACTCCTTGTACTCCTCCAGCTCGGGGAGCTTGACATAATCGGCCATAGGTTTTCCCATAACGCATACCTCCAAATTTCATTTGATATACGGATTGGATTGATTTTTCACTTTCAGAAGAGCACGACTGCCATAAGCACAGCCAGCAGCCCCGCCAGCAGGTTGACCAGCACGCTCATCATGAACTGCTGGAAGTAGCCGTCCTTATAGGAGAGCTTGAACACGGATAGCTGGAAGGCAATGGCCCCGTTGTGGGGCAGGGAGTCAAAGCCCGCGCCGGAGATGGCGGCGATGCGGTGCAGAGCTCCCACATTGATGGCGGGGTTGCCAAGAATCGTGGCGCCGAAATTCTCCATAAACAGGGTCACGCCGCCGGTGCCGTTGGCCGTCATACCGGCCAGCAGGTTGACCGCCACAAAGGTGAGCAGGTAGGGGTTCATATCCAGGGAGAGCACCTGCTCCACCAGCCAGCCGAACACCGGGGTGGCCTGCACGGCGGTGCCGTAGCCCACCACGATGGAAATAAAGACGACAGGGATCAGAGAGCCCTGAATGCCGCGCACGCAGGTCTGGAAGGGATGGGCCAGCCCCTTGCGGCCCACCAGCAGGAAAAGCAGGGCGATGGAGAGCACCTGAGCGTAGGTCGTGGCCTGGATGGCGGTGATGCCGAACCACTGGAACAGCAGGCTCAGGCCGATGATGGCCGCCACGCAGAGGTATCCCTTCCAGGCGGGGGCAGGGATGCCTCGTCCTTATCGTTTTTAGGGTCGTCCTCGTAGGTCACAAAGCCCTCCCCCCTGGCCTTCAGGCGCTTGCTCAGGAGAATCAGGTAGCCCACGATGAACGCCACGGAAAAGGCGGTACACACCAGGCTGATGACGGGACCGGCCATGGTGGTGGTGCCCAGGTAGGTGGTTGGGGCGATGTTCAGGGCGTTTGGCATGCCAATGAGGGTACCGTAGGCCACAGAGCCGGCGCCGGCGGACATGGCCGCCAGGGCCACCTTCCGGGACATATTCAGCTTTTTCAGTACGGGCAGGGAGATGGCCAGGACAGCGTACTGGTAGGAGGCCACGCCGGCGGCCATCATCAGGCAGGTGATGACGAATAGGGCCACGGCGATCCACTTCTCACCGAAGATTTTGATCATGTGGGTGGCCATGGCATCGCCCAGGCCACTCTCCATCAGACAGAAGCCGAACGCGCCGCCGATGGTGTAGAGCAGGAAGAACTGCTGAAACATGTTGCCCATGGAGGGCAGGAACGTGGTGAAGATGGAGGTCAGGCCGTCCGGGGTGCACAGGCACACCAGCACAGTGCAGGCAAAGACGGTCAGAAACAGGTTGACGCCACGGAAACTGAGAAAGAAAAACAGCACGAAAGCAATGATGACCACCATCAAGGAAACTAGTACGCTAGCTGACATTAAAATCTTCTCCTCTCTATTTATTTACTTTTTCCGTGCCCTCTTCTTTTTCACCTCCTCACAAACGGGCAGAATAAGGCCGTCTACTCTGTCTGGAAAATGCCTGCCGCGCCCATGCCGCCGGCGATACACATGGTAACCATAGCATACTTGCCGCCGGTGCGGCGCAGCTCCGAGATGGCCTTGCAGCTCAGCACCGCGCCGGTAGCACCCAGGGGGTGGCCCAGGGCCATGGCGCCGCCGTTGGGGTTGACCCTGGCGGGATCCATGCCCAGCTCCCTGATGCAGGGGCTGACCTGGGCGGCAAAGGCCTCGTTGAGCTCAATCACGTCCATGTCGTCCATGGTCAGGCCGGTGTACTCCAGCACCTTGGGCGCGGCGTAGATGGGGCCCAGGCCCATGTAGGCCGGATCCAGGCCGCCCACACAGAAGCCCAGGAAAGAGGCCAGGGGCCGGATGCCCATCTCGGCGGCCTTGTCCCGGCTCATCAGCACCAGGAAAGCCGCGCCGTCGCTGGTCTGGGAGGAGGTGGCGGCGGTGACCCGGCCGTTCTCCCGGAAGCAGGGCTTCATGGACGCCATCTTTTCCAGGGTGGTGTCACGGCGGATACCCTGGTCCTTGTCAAAGACGATCTCGTTGCCCTCGGCGTCCACGCCGGGCAGGGGGATGATCTGCTCGTCAAAATACCCCGCGTCCTGGGCGGCGGCCGCCTTTCGGTGGCTCTCCAGAGCCAGGCGGTCCATCTCCTCCCGGGTGACGTTGTACTTCTCCGCCACGTTCTCGGCGGTCTCGCCGTTGGAGATGTACTGGGCGGGGTCGTGCTCCAGCAGCCAGGGGTCCATGTCGCCGCTGCGGTCCAGGGTCATGGGCAGGGCGGTCATGGACTCGATACCTCCGGCCACGATGCAGTCGGCCTGTCCGGCCTCGATCTGCCAGGCGGCCAGGGCCACGGCCTGGAGAGAGGATGAACAGAAGCGGTCCACGGTAAGGCCGCAGGCGGTGTAGGGCAGGCCGGCCCGGGCGGCCACCAGCCGGGCGGGGTTGAGGCCCTGCTTGGCCTCCGGGATGGCGCAGCCCAGAATCACATCCTCCACCAGGGCGGGGTCCAACTTGGGGATTTTCTCCATCACGCCCTTGAGCACCAGCCCGCCCATGTCGATGGGGTGCAGATTGCGCAGGGCGCCCTTCTTGCCAGACTTGGCCACGGCGGAGCGGCCATAGGCCACCACGACCGTCTTGCTCAGCGGTTTTGCCATATCAATCTTCCTCCATTTCCTTCAAGTCGGGGGACACCAGGAGCACGGGCTCCACCGCGGCCTGGATCTCCTCCACGGTGTGGCCCTTCCGGATCTCGGAGAGGACCAGCCCCTCCTCCGTCACGTCGATGACGCAGCGGTCGGTGACGATGTGGTTGACGCACTTTACAGCGGTGAGGGGCAGGGTACACCGGCTGACCACCTTAGGGGAGCCGTCCTTGGCCACCAGCTCCATGGCCACAATGACCTTCCGGGCGCCGTTGCACAGATCCATGGCGCCCCCCATGCCGAAGGCCCGGCCGGGGGTGGCCCAGTTAGCCAGATCCCCCTGTGCCGACACCTGGAGTCCGCCCAGCACCGTGGCGGCGAGACGTCCGCAGCGGATGACGTTGAAGGACATGGCCACATCGAAGGCGCTGCTCCCCGGCACGGGGACGAAGGGCACTCCGCCCGCATTGACGAAGCGCTCGTTTTTCATCAGTCCCTCCTGCACCGTGGGGCCGATGCCGATGAAGCCGTTCTCGCTCTGGAAGAGTACGCCGTCCACGGCGTAGCTGCCGCAGAGGCTTGGGATGCCGATGCCCAGGTTGACCACGTCGCCGGGCCGGAAATAGGCGGCCGCCCGCTTGGCGATAAAGTTTCTGTTGTCCATTGTCCCGCCTCCTTACGCCAGAATCATGTCCACGAACATGCCGGGCACCTTGATCTTGTCGGGGCCGAGCTCCCCCAGGTCGCAGAAGTGGTCGCACTCCACGATGGACAGCGCGCCACAGGTGGCGATCACCGGGTGGGAGGCGTGGCCGCTGCTGCCGCTGTAGGCCAGGTTGCCCAGGGGGTCGGCCCGGCGGCAGCGGGTGAGGGCGATGTCGGCGCGGAGGGCGGTCTCCAGCAGATAGCTCTCGCCATTGACCTCAATGATCTGTTTGCCCTCCTCCACCACGGTGCCCAGGCCGGTTTTGGTGAGCACGCCGCCCAGCCCCGCGCCGCCGCAGCGGATGCGCTCGATGAAGGTGCCCATGGGGTTGAATTCCGCCTTCAGCGCCCCGGACTGGATTTTGGCGTTGGTCAGGGGGTTGGTGCCCACGTGGGTGGTGATCATGGCGTCCACCCGGCCGGCCTCCACCAGCAGGCTGACGCCGTGGCCCGGGTCGCTGGAGTCGATGGAGTAGATGGTCAGATGCCTGGCGCCGCTCTCCAGCACGCAGTCGATCAGGCGGTCGGGCATGTACTGGTTGGTCTGTCCGCCGATGGCGATGATCTGCCCATCCTTGAACCGGGCGATGATCTCCTCGGCCGTTCTCACTTTACTCAGTTTCATATCATTCTCCTTTGCAGGACGGGGCTTTCAGGAAGCGGGAGAGCGCCAGGCCGATGACGGCCAGCGCCGCGGCGGTCACATAGGCGCCGGTGTAGCTGCCGCCTCCCGCGGTCTTGAAGGTGGTGGCCAGGCTGGGGCCGATGAGGCTGGCCAGGCCGAACACCACGTACATGACGCCGTAGTTCTCCGTAATGTAGCGGGGGCCGAACATGCGGGCGGTGAGGGGGGTGAGGAGGGAGGCCAGTCCGCCGTAGCAGGAGGCGGCCACCCCCATGAAGAGGAGCACCAGCCCCTCCGTCCCCGTCACGGCCAGGGCGGCCATGGACAGGATGCACAGCAGGAACACCGCCCCGGCGGTGTTAACCAGGCCCAGCCGGTCGGAGAGGCTGCCCCACACGAAGCGGCCGGCCATGTTGCAGGCGGAGAACACGCTGACGAAGAGGGCGGCCCGGGCGGGGGCGTAGCCCAGGGTCTGCTGGAGGATGGGGGATGCCTGGCTGATGACGATCACCCCGGCCACCAGGCCGCAGGTAAATACCGCCACCATCCGGTAGAAGGCCCCGGTGCGCACCATCTGTCCCCGGTTCAGGTCGGCGCCGCTCCCCTGCCCGCCGCTGGCGGCGGGGGCCATGGCGGCGTGGAATCCCTCCGGCGGCTCGGCCAGCAGCAGGGAGCCCAGCAGAATCACCGCGGCGAAGAGCACCCCCAGCACCCGGAAGGCGCTGCCCAGGCCCACCTTCTCCATCAGCGCGGCGGCGGTGGGGGCCCACAGGATGGCGCCGGAGCCGTAGGCAGCGGTGCCCAGGCCGGAGGCCATGCCGGAGCGGTCGGGAAAGAGGCGCACCACATAGGCCATCATGCTGGGATAGATGAAGCCCACCCCCAGGCCGGAAATCACGCCGTAGAACAGGTAGAGCTGCCAGAGCTGGCTCATCAGGCCGGCGGCGAAGAGGCCGGCGCCAAAGAGGACGGCCCCCACGGCCACGCAAAGGCGGCTGGACATGCGGCGGATTAGCCCGCCGAAGAGGAGGGGGGCCATGGTGGAGCACACCACCGTGATGGTGTAGGCCAGGGCCACCCCGGAGTCGGCCCAGCCAAACCGGGCGATGATGGGGGTCTGGAGCACGCTCCAGGCGTAGCCGAAGCCGGCGCACACGCAGATCACCATGGCGGAAATCAGGCACAGCCAGCGGCGGTCGGCGAAGGCCCGGACGGATGCGGTCGTATTGGCGGTCACCCGGTTTCCTCCTTTACAGCTTCTTGTGGAGCTTGAGCAGCTCAATGAGCATCTGGTCGCGGTAGGCCGCGCACGCCTCGTTGGTGTGGCCGATGTGGTCGGGGAAGTGCTTCATCTCCTCATCCACGCCGGGCTGGGCCACCTCGGCCCAGTTGTCGGGCTGGTGGGTCCAGGAGGCCATGTCGGCCAGCCAGCGGTCGCCGGAGTTGCCCAGCATATTCACCATGCCGGTCAGGCCGCCGGGGTTGCCCAGCTGCATGATCATGTTGTGGCCGAAGATGGCCCAGCGCAGGCCGGGGCCGTAGACCAGGGCCTTGTCCGCGTCCTCCACGGAGCACACCCCCCGCATCACCAGATCCTGCACCTCCCGGTAGAGGGCCAGCTGGAGCCGGTTGGCGATGAAGCCGGGGCACTCCCGGCGCAGGAGGACGGCCTCCTTGCCGATGGACTGGTAGAAGTCGTAGGCCAGCCGGAGCAGGGCGGGGTCGGTCTTGCCGCCGGAGGTCAGCTCCACCAGGGGGATGAGGTGGGGCGGATTGTAGGGGTGGGCCCCCACGCAGCGCTCCGGGTGGGCCGCCTTGGCGGCAATGTCGGAGATGAGCAGGCCGGAGGTGGAGCTGGCATAGAGGGCGTCCGCCGCGGCGCAGGCCTCCACCTGGGCCAGAATGGACTGCTTGATCTCCAGGCGCTCCGGGCCGCTCTCCTGGATGAACTGGGCGTCCGCCACGGCCTCCTCCATGGAGGTGGTCAGGCGGATGGCCGCCACGATCTCCCCCCGGCGCTCCGGGGTAATGGCGTTAAATTGCTCCAGAGCATCCAGGCTCTTGTGCATCTGGGCCTCGCTCCTTTTGAGCTGCTCGTCGTTGATGTCGTACAGGGTCACGGCCAGCCCGCGCATGGCGAACTGGATGGCCCAGCTGGAGCCGATCACGCCGCCGCCCACGCAGGCGGCGCGCTTGATATCTGCAACCTTCATAATGACATATCTCCTTTTGCCGGGGTGGCAGGTGTCCCGGCGGGGCGTTGCTCCGCCCCAGCCGGGATATGGCGAGCCGCCAGGCGTTGTGGGGACAAGCGTCTGGCGGCCTCGTTCTGGTTCAGCATTCCGAAGGGTCGTCCGGTAGAGGCCCGGAGGGGTCTCGCAGGCTGTGCTGAAAAGCCGCGGACAGGCGTTATCTGCGGTAGCGCAGGCCGGTGGCGGAGCGCACCATCTCGTCCCAGGTGGCGAAGTCGGTGCTCTCTTTCACAAAGGCGTCCAGCAGCGGCGGGGCGTAGATCAGGGTATCCGCCTTCCAGTTGACCATCACGGCGCTGGAATACCGGAAGCCCTCAAAGCTCTCAAAGCGGGTATACTCCTGCATGAAGTCGTCGGTGAAGATGTCCTCCAGCAGGCGCATCAGCTCTGGGGCGTTTTCCAGAAAGACAAAGCCCTTACTTATCGTCTGATCCATAGAACTTCTCCGCCTCTTTTTCCACGTAGGAGCGCCAAGCGGGGGCGTCGATCTCCATCCGCTCGCGGATCCAGTGCATCTGCTCGGGCTTGCCGGTCATGGCCTCCTTGCGCAGCACGGACATGTAGAGGGAGCCCTCTCCAGGGGGGCACCCCTGGAGGAAGAAGGCGTTGGGATGCTCCTTCAGGTGCTTGCGGGCGCAGTTGCCGTGGAGCAGGATCTTCTCGTCCGGGGTATCGGGGGACAGGGTGTTCCGGCCGCCGGCCACCACCACCATGTCGGTGTTGTCATCATAGACGCCGATGGCCTTCAGCGTCTCCATGTTGAGGGTCAGCAGGGCCTGACAGCTGGAGCAGGCGCCCTCACAGTGGACCTCATACTCGGGCCAGCGGTTGCGGATGTCCTCCAGGTAGGGGACCCACATCTTCTTGTAGCAGTCGGCCACCTTGTCGCCCACCACCTCGATGTCGTCGCGGTTGGTGGTGCCCAGGCCGGCCTCCTGGGCCACGCGGAAGTAGTCCACGCCGTCGGGATCAATGCCCACCAGCTCGCAGGCGATGCGGTCCAGCGCCACGGGGTCATAGGAGCCCATGATGCAGTCCACCTCGATGGGCACGGGGGTGTGGGGGGAGTAGCCGCTGGCGGCGTGCATCACGTCCATGATGTTGATGTCGGCGCGGCAGGCCCACCACACGTCCATCATGGCCATGGTCAGGTTCTGCTGGTGCATCTGAACATGGACCTGATCCTGCACCACGCCCTTGATGTTCTTCAGCGCGCCGGAGAACACCATGCTGGCGTGGGCCTTGAGGATGGGCAGGTTGATGATGTGCTCGGCCTCCAGCAGCAGGCGGGGCAGCTTGACGTGGCTGATGTTGGAGCGGTAGCCCCGCACGGCTACATTGATGAGATCCTTGTCCTTCTTGATGTCCACCAGCTCGACGCCCTCCTCCCGGGCGACGGCGGCGATGCCGCAGGCCTCATAGCACTCGTCGGTGTCGCAGCCCACGGCGGCGGCCTCGGCGATGACAATGCGCTTGGGGTTGGCCTTTTTTACCTCACGGATGACGGCGCGGACGGTCTCGGGGTGGGTGCACACGGCGAACTCCGGGGGAGCCGCGTGCCCCGCGTTGGGCTTGAGCACAACGGTGGAGTTGGGCTCAATCATTTTGGCAGCGCCGCCCATCATGTCAAAGACGCGGGTGACATTCTCCTGCACGTCCAGGCCATGAGCCAGCGCCACAAGGGACTTCTTGCTCATTGCGTTTACCTCCTTCTAAAGATTGCCTATTTATGGGCCCGGCCGCTTACTGCTTGTGCGCGGCCATGTAATCCTGGTCATACTTGTGATCCTGCAGGGCGAGAATCAGCAGAATCGAAAGGAACGCCAGCCCGGCAAACACGATGTAAGCCACGCTCAGGCTGTTGAACAGCTTCTTGATGAGGCCGTTGACGGCGAAGTTGCACATGAAGATGATGTTGGTCAGGGGGAACACCACGCTGTTGACCTTGGCGTAGCCCACCCGACCGAACACAGAGCCGGGGACGGAGTTCATCAGGGCGGGGGCTGCGGCGCCCAGGAAGCCGATAACCACCAGGGACACCCACACCAGAGGCATCACGCCGCTGATGTTGAAGAGCATGGCCACAATATACAGCACGCCTGTGAGCACGCCGGCCTTCTTGATGCCCAGCCTGAACAGGATGCGGCCGAAGATGACGGCGCCAATAATTCCGATGACGGCGATAGCGCTCATAACACTGACCGCCAGATCGGGGGCAATGCCCACCTCAATGTTGCGGGCCACCAGCTGGGTCATGATGCCCATCTGGGCCAGCATCAGAAAGCCGGTGGACAGAGCGCACAGCCAGGTCTCCTTGGTGCGCAGCAGCTTGCCGGTGGTCCAGCCGGAGTTGTCCAGCTCGGGGGGCGCGGAGGAGTAGTTGGCCTTGAACTCGGCCTCGGTGACGTTATCGGGATAGAGGCCCCGCTCCTTGGGGGTATCGCGCAGAAGCGCCATGCCGATCACACCCACCACGGCGGCCACGCCGCCGCAGATCACAGAGCCCATCGGCATGCCGATCGAGCCCGCCAGGACGTTGAGCAGCGGGACAAAGAGCATGGTTCCAAAGTTGGAGCCCATTGCCACGATGCTCATGGCCTGTCCCTGTCTCTTGGGGAACCACATGGCCACCAGAGTACCCACGCCCACAAAGGAGCCGGAGCTGAGGCCGCCGCCCACAAAGCACATGGCGATTAAGTACATGGGGACATTGACGGCGTTGCAGGCCGCGATATGGCCCAAGCCCGCCAGAATGAGGCAGCCGGCGGCCACTTTGCTGGGGCCGATGCGCTGGTTCACCTGCCCTGCTGCGACGGCGATCAGCACGCCGACGATGCCGGCCACGGAGTTCATGGTCAGGATGATGCTTTGATCCACGTTCAGCCGTTCCGCCACAGCGGGAGAAATGATGTTGGTTCCGTCTGCAAAGAAGCCGCCATTGCTGAAAAACACCAGCAGTCCAAAGATCAGCAATAACCAGCCCCAGGGTCCAAATCCTCTTTTTTCTCTCATAATACGCAATCCTCCTGAGTGGGGAGCGGATGCCCGCCCGTCATTTCATGAATTGAGTGCGCCGCGCCGTATAGTCCTGAACCGCCCCTTTCCGCGTTCTCTCCTTTTTGTGATTTTTTTAACGCAGGCCCAGTATATCCTTTACAGCCGCGTTTGAAAAATATATAATCTTTAGAACGGTATAAGCAATTTATATACTTACCGGGAGGGAAGTTGGCATGGAACTTTCACAGTTGAGATACTTCATCGCCGTAGCCAAACTGGGCAATATGTCCAAGGCCGCCGAGACCCTGTTTGTCTCCCAGCCCAATCTGAGCACCAGCATCTCCCGGTTGGAGGAGGAGGTGGGCGTCCCCCTCTTTGAGCGGCGGCGGGGCAAGATCGCCCTCAATCAGAACGGCGAGCTGCTGCTGAAAAGCGTGGAGCAGGCCGTTTCACTCCTGGACGCCGGCGTCCAGGCTGTGCGGAACCAGCACAGCGGACGGCCCGAGCCCCTCTCCATCGTCTGCATGACGGACGACACCACCCTCCTGGAGCATTTTCTGCTGGAGCACCCCGAGGTCAACCTGATCCACCAGCGGGCCGACCTGCCCAACGTCACCAGTCTGCTGGACCGGTGCGAGGTGGATCTGGCCATGACGGTGCTCCCGCCCCCGTCGGAAGAGGTGGTCTATGAGCGCATCTATGCGTGCAACTTCGGCATGCTCATGCGCCGGGAGCATCCACTGGCCGCCCTGCCTGCGGTAGCCCACCGGGAGCTGGCAGGGGTACACCTGGCCATCGACGGCTCCCGGGTCAACAAGGAGACCTTCTGCGCCGCGGAGAACAGCAAGTTCGGCCTGACTCCCATCATCGACTACGACGTACGGCACCTGGACCTTCTCACCTCCCTGGTGGAGTCCAACAACTGTGTCTCCATTGTCCCCGCCGTCAAGTACAAGGAGCTCTCTCTTCAGGGCAAACACCCCGACTTGGTGTTCCGGGAGTATGCCGACGGCGCGCCCACCGCCTACTGGGGCATCGCCTATAACAAGCGCCGTCCCCTGACGGAGCTGGGCCAGTGCTTCCGCGCCTTTGTCCAGAGCTACTTCACCTCCATCGACACCCGCTACGCTGACGCCCAGGAGCCTTCCGCCGGCTAACAGTTCAGCCCCGCCCCCGGCATGGCCAGGGGCGGGGCTGTGTGTTCCCGACGGGCGGGATAGTGTCCTACCGGCAAGGCGGTGGGCACCGCATTGGCCACCGCCAGTTCCTCCCGGGCAAAGTAGTCGTGGAGTGTGAGTCCCCGGTCCGCCGCCAGCGCCGCCGTCTGGGGGCCCACCATACCGGCGCAGATCGCCTGCCCCGGCCGCAAAGCGTCCAGCACCAGGGCCAGGGGGTGCTTCCGCCCGGACAGGGGCGCGTTGAGCAGGCTGCCCTCCCCCGCCGCCGGCAGGGGGAGCACCACACAGTCCGCCAGGGCGGCCCCCTCCAGGCTCTCCTCCATCTCCACCCCGTCCAGCGCGCCCAGCCGCTCCAGCGCATAGGCGTGCACCGTGTGCCCGTCTGCGGCCAGCAGCTCGGCCAGCTTGGCCTGCCTCATATCGCCCCCCGCCACCCACAAATTCAGTTCATTCCGCATGGAATGCGCCTCCCTTCAACGTGACTACTCCCATCGTATTCCCGCGCCGGAAAAGGGTGCGTCCGCCCCGGGCGGACATTTCCCTTGAAAAAAGACGAATTCTGCGGTATAGTAGATCGGATTCTGTTGGAATGAGGAGGAATGGATTTATGACGGAAAAGAGGCACCAGTGGGCCTCCAACCTGGGCTTCATCCTGGCCGCAGCCGGCTCTGCGGTGGGCCTGGGCAACATCTGGAAATTTCCCGGCAAGGTGGGCGCCTACGGCGGCGGCGCCTTCCTGCTGTGTTATCTGCTGATCGTGTTCCTGGTGGGCTTTCCGGTCATGCTGGCGGAGCTGTCCATCGGCCGGGCCACCCAGAAGAATGTGGTGGGGGCCTTCCGCACTCTGAACCCCCGGTGGCGGTTCGCGGGATACATCGGCATCGTCACCCTGTTTGTCATCCTGTCCTACTACTGTGTGGTGGGGGGCTGGGTGCTCAAGTATGTCCAGATCTACGCCGCCGGCGCCCACTTCGGCGCCGGGCCGGGCGCCTATGCCGACTACTTCTCCGCCTTCAGTGCCCGTCCGGTGGAGCCCCTGCTGTGGGGCCTGGGCTTTCTGGTGCTGTGCATCGTGGTGGTGGTGCGGGGCGTGTCCCAGGGCATTGAGAAGGTGAGCAAGGTGCTCATGCCCCTGCTTTTCCTGCTGCTGGCGGGCCTGGTGGTCTACTCAGTCACCCGCCCCGGCGCGGGGGAGGGCCTGCGCTTCCTGTTCGGAATCGACCCCGCCAGGCTCAGCGGCGACACCCTGGTGGGCGCATTGGGACAGGCCTTTTTTTCCCTGTCCGTGGGCATGGGCATCATGGTGACCTACGGCTCCTACGTGCCCAAGTCGGAGAACCTGGCCAAAAGCGCCGGTTGGATCTGCGCGCTGGACACCCTGGTAGCCGTCATGGCCGCCCTGGCCATCGTCCCGGTGGTGATGATCACCCAGGGAGAGGAGGGACTGGGCATGGGCGGCGGCTTCGCCTTCATCAGCCTGCCCGCCATGTTTGCCGAGCTGCCCGGCGGCCGCTTTTTCGGCACGGCCTTCTTCGCCCTGCTCTTCCTGGCCGCCCTCACCAGCGCCATCAGCATCCTGGAGAGCCTGGTGGCCTTTCTCACCGAGGAATTCCACCTCTCCCGGGCCAGGGCGGCCATCGGCCTGTCGGTGCCCATGGCGCTGCTCAGCGCGGGCTACTCCCTCTCCCAGTCCGCCGGGCGGGGCATCAACCTGCCCTGGTTCGACTTCAAAAACGGGCTGCAGATGCTCCCCATGAACGCGGTGATGGAGAAGTTCACCGACAATCTGATGATCCCTCTGGGGGCGCTGTGCTTCTGCCTCTTTGTGGGCTGGGTGTGGGGCACCAAAGCCGCCGGGCAGGAGATCGCCGGCGAGCACAGCCTCCGGCGGATGCAGAAGCCCTGGGCCTTCGCGGTGCGCTTTCTCGCCCCTCTGGTCATCGTGGTCATCCTGTACTTCACCCTCGGCATGGGCGAGGGCCTCTCCTGACAAAAAAAGCGCGGACCGTTGTACGGTCCGCGCTTTTTTGCGGGAATACTAGCTCACAGGGTGTCCGCCCGGTAGGCCAGGGTGCGGCTCTCGCCGGGGGCCAGGACGATGCAGTGGGCTTTATCGGTGAATTCCGGCCCCTCCGCCGTCCCGGCGGCGCAGCCGTGCCACGGCTCAATGCACAGGTAGGGGGCCTTCTTCCCCGGCATGGTCCAGAAGGCCAGCATGGGGAAGCCGTCGAAGGACACCCGCACCCCTCTGCCGCTTTTGCGGCTGCGCAGGGCGACGGAGCGGGAGCGCAGGCCCTCGAAGATCAGGGTATCCAGCGCGTCAAACCAGCGGTAGTCCAGGGGCAGGGTGTCGGTGTCCTCCAGGCAGGGCAGGGCCGCCGGCCGGTCCAGCAATCCGTCCCGCAGCAGCAGGGTGGGACAGCTCTCCCGCTCGGGGAACACCAGCTCGTAGTCCTCGAACCGCTCCCCCGCCTCCAGGGGACAGCGGAAGCCGGTGTGGGCCCCCAGGCAGAAGGGCAACGGCCCCTCCCCCGGGTTGGCCACCGTCACCGCCGTGGAAAAACCCGTGTCGGTCAGCCGCTGCTCCACCGCCAGCCGGAAGGGATAGGGATACAGCGCCAGGGTCTCGGCGCTCTCCCGCAGCTCCAGGCGCACCCAGTCCTCCCCCCGCGCCGCCGGGGTGAACTCCCGCCGCCGGGCAAAGCCGTGGCGCTCCATGGCGTATTCCCTGCCGTCAAAGCGGATCTTTCCCTCCTTCAGCGTCCCCACAATGGGAAACAGCAGGGGATTGCGCCCCGGCCAGTAGGCCGGATCGCCCCCCCAGATGTACTCCAGCCCCCTCTCGTCCCGGTAGGATACCAGCTCGCCGCCCAGGGTCTCCACCCGGGCGGTGCGGCCGCCCCGCTTCAGCTCCAGTTCCATGGTCTCCGCCTCCTTTGTGTATTGTCTGCATTATACCGCCCCAATTCTCCATTTGCAAGGTGGAATGGTTTGACAGATCGCCCATTCCGGGCTACAATAGAACCGATCGAAAAACAGGAAGGAGCAGCCCACTATGCTGTTTGCACCATACGAACGCTATCAGTACGCCCGCGCCCCGCTGGTGGAGGTGATCTGCCAGCTCCGCTTCCCCACCATCCTGTCCATCGGCGCCAAGGAGCCCGCCGAGTTTCAGGAGGCCATCCGCAAGGACTTCCCCCAGTATGCGGCCCGTCAGGAGCAGCTCCCCCCCAAGGTGGTCAAGAAGGGGAACGCCACCGCGCTGGAGCCTCAGAAGCCCATTACCAACTACAACTTCATCTCGGAGGACGGCCGCTGGAAGCTCAACCTGACCCAGGGCTTCATCGCCCTGTCCACCCTGAGCTACACCCGGTGGGAGGACTTCGCCACCCGGCTGGACCGCCCCCTGGCCCAGTTTATCCAGCTCTACCAGCCCGCCTTCTTCGAGCGCATCGGCCTGCGGTATGTCAACGCCGTCTCCCGCCAGCGTTTGGGCCTGGAGGGGGAACTCTGGGACGATCTGATCCGCAGCCAGTATATCGGCATACTCGGCGAGCCTGACGTGGAGGAGAGCGAGATCGCCAAGTGTTCCCTGGACGTGGAGACTCCCCTGGTGGGGGACTACCGGATGAAGCTCCACGCCGGTCCCGGCCTCATCGGCGGCGGCAAGACCGACAAGGAGGTCAAGTTCATTCTGGACGGCGACTTCTCCACCGCGGGCAAGCATAACCCCGACGCGGTGCCCGAAAAGCTGGAGCGGATGCACCGGTTCGCCGTCTGCCTGTTCCAGGGCGCCATCACCAAGGAGCTTCACGAGGCCATGGGGCCCACCCCTCTGGCCGAGTAAATCACACCGCCCGCCGGTTCCCCGGCGGGCGGCCTGATATCCCGGCGCGGCAAGACTGCTCTTGCATTTTGGTAAAAAACTGCTTATAATACAGGTGTCTTGACAGAAAGGTGGTGGACGCGGTGAAGCGGTTGCTTCTCGTAGTGGACTATCAAAAGGACTTTGTAGACGGAGCACTGGGCTTTCCCGGTGCGGAGGCACTGGACGGGCCCATCGCGGCCAAAATCGCCGCCTGCCGCGCCGCCGGAGATGACGTGGCCTTCACCCTGGACACCCATGGCCCGGACTACCTGGACACCCAGGAGGGGCGGAAGCTGCCGGTGCCCCACTGCCTGCTGAACTCGGAGGGCTGGCAGCTCTACGGCCAGACGGGACAGGCCATGGAGCGCAGCCGGGATATGGTCATCGGCAAGGGCGCCTTCCCCTCCCTGTGGCTGGCCAACTGGCTGAAGGAGCAGGGCTATGACCGGGTGGAGCTGGCTGGACTGGTATCCTACCTTTGCGTACTCTCCAACGCCATCATGGTCAAGGCCGCCCTGCCCGAGGCGGAGATCGTGGTGGATGCCTCCTGCACCGCCGGGCCCGATCCGGATCTCCACGCCAAGGGCCTGGACGTGATGGAGGCCCTCCAGATCACGGTACTGAACCGATAAAGGTTGTGAAACAGATGAAGGAACACATGAACTACACACTCCTGTGTGATTTTTACGAATTGACCATGGGCAACGGCTACTTTCAGACGGAGGGGTATGCCGACCAGATCTGCTACTTCGACGTGTTCTTCCGCAATGTGCCCGACGGAGGCGGCTTCGCCATCGCGGCCGGTCTGGAGCAGGTCATCGACTATATCGAAAACCTCCGCTTCACCGAGGAGGACATCGCCTACCTGCGGGGAAAGGGCTGCTTCTGCGAGGGCTTTTTGGACTATCTGCGCACCTTCCGCTTCACGGGCGACCTGTGGGCTGTGCCGGAGGGCACTCCCATCTTCCCCCGGGAGCCCTTCCTCACCGTCCGGGCCCCCGCCATTGAGGCCCAGTTCATCGAGACCTTCCTGCTGCTCACCCTCAACCACCAGTCCCTCATCGCCACCAAGACCAACCGCATCGTCCGGGCCGCCGACGGACGCCCGGTGAGCGAGTTTGGGTCCCGCCGGGCCCAGGGCCCCGACGCCGCTGTGCTGGGTGCCCGGGCGTCCTATATCGCCGGCTGCGCCGGCACAGCCTGCACCCTGGCCGACGAGATGTACGGCTCCCCCGCCGGGGGTACCATGGCCCACTCCTGGGTGCAGATGTTCCCCGACGAGTACACCGCCTTCAAGACCTATTGCCAGCTCTATCCCCACTCGGCCACCCTGCTGGTGGACACCTACAACGTGCTCAAGTCCGGCGTGCCCAACGCCATCAAAGCGTTCAAGGATATTTTGCTCCCTCAGGGCATTACCAACTGCGCCATCCGGCTGGACAGCGGCGACCTCACCTATCTGTCCCGCAAGGCCCGCAAGATGCTGGATGCGGCGGGGCTTACCGAGTGCAAGATCGTGGCTTCCAACTCCCTGGACGAGTACATCATCCGGGATCTGCTGCTTCAGGGGGCCAAGATCGACTCCTTCGGCGTGGGTGAGCGGCTCATCACCTCCAAGAGCGAGCCGGTGTTCGGCGGCGTTTACAAGCTGGCCGCCGTGGAGGACGGGCAGGGCAATATCATTCCCAAGATCAAGATCAGCGCCAACCCGGATAAGATCACCAATCCCCACTTCAAGAAGGTATACCGCCTCTTTGACAACGAGACCGGCAAGGCCTTCGCCGACCTCATCACCCTCCACGACGAGGCGGTGGACGAGAGCCAGCCCCTGGAGCTCTTTGACCCCGACGCCACCTGGAAGCGCAGCCGTGTCACCAACTTCACCGCCAAGGAGCTGCTCGCTCCCATCTTCCTGGGGGGCAGGCGGGTATACGACTCCCCCCCCATCGCCGAGATGCGGGCCTACTGCGCCGGACAGATCGACCTGTTGTGGGACGAGGTTAAGCGCTTTGAGAACCCCCATAACTACTACGTGGACCTGTCTCAGAAGCTCTGGGACATCAAGCAGTCCCTTCTGGAGCAGAAGGGCTGACCGGTCTGCCCACTGCAAAACAATAAATACCGGGCCGCACGGCGTGCGGCCCGGTATTTTGTTTGCTTTCTCACTCGGCCAAGATCAGCTTGGCCACTTCCAGAAGCATCTTCCTCTGTCGTCCGTCCATCTGATCCACCAGTTGTGCCAGCTCTCCCTCCAGGTAGCGCCCCTGGAGCACCGACACCCCGGTTACCAGCTCGGAAAGTTCACAGTTGAGGTGCGCCGCCACCGCAGCCAGCGTGTCCAGATTGATTTTGGTCACGCCGCGCTCTATCTGGCTGATATAGCCCACTGACACGGAGAGGGCCTCTGCCAGACGCTCCTGCGTCATGTCGCGGCTCCTGCGCACCTGCTTGATGCGCTGTCCGATTGCACCATAATCCACGTTCATCCGATCACCCGTTTCTTAGTGTATCGGGAATCGGCTTTGGTATACAGACATTGTATGCTAAAGTTTGAGTTATCCTTGCGGTTTCCGTGTCGAAATCTGTCGAGGAAAATCTTTCCTGCCCAAATACTGGCTTTTTTTCACCGATTCGCGCAAGATTCAGCACGAAACCGGCTGTTTCTCCCATGCCTCCAGCAGCAGCCGGGCGTTATGCCGGTAGCGCTCCATGGCCCGGCAGAGCGCCCCGGAGGCCGGCAGACCTTCCAGCCCCAACTCCGCCAGTGCGGGCCGGGGCGGGTCCAGCAGCTCCTGAATTTCTCCGGCCAGGCGGCTCAGAACAGGGTACTCCTCCTCCCCCAGCTCCCCGGTCAGTACCAGGCACTCCACCTGCTCCACATGGGCGAACAGGTTCCACAGGGTGAGCAGCACCGTCCGGTACCGCTCCGCCTCTCCCGCCGGCAGGGCCGCCGCATACCGGGCCGCCTCGTGGTACACCAGATGAAAGCAGGCCAGAATCTCGCCGGAGCGCTCCGGCCGGCCGGGCGCGTGGAGGCTGCGCTGCACCAGCTCCCAGTAGGAGGCCTGGAGGCGACACAAGGTACGCAGGTTGTGCCGGAACTGGGTAGCCTTCCGGGTGGGCACCAGGAAACGGTTTACCACCAACACCAACGCCACTGCCAGCAGCAAGTAGAATAGGCGCAGTTGGATGGCCTGGCCCTCCTTTACCGTGAGGGTGGCCAGGGCAAGGGCGAAGGAGGTGGAAAAGATGGGGTGTACCCAGGAGCCCGGAGTACAGCAATACATCAGGGAGATCATGGCCAGGGCAAAAGCGAAGACGCCGGTCAGGCCGGGCAGCCATGGATAGACCAGATGCACCACCAGGCATCCGATGGCGGTGCCCACCGGCCGGGTGATCATCCGGTGGGCGCTCTCCTCATAGCTGGGCTGGAGCAAAAGAAAGGCGTGGAGCGGGAACCAGTAGGTGTGCTCAAATTCCCACAAAAGGCTGACGGTTGTGCTGATGGTCATGACCACGGCCAGGCGCAGGGCAAAGCGCACCTCAAAATTGTTGAGACTCAGCCGCCGGCGGCCGCTGGCAAATACCTCCCGCCAGGGCACCCGGGGCCACCGGGTCCGGGGCTCTCCCTCCGCCAGCAGCAGGAGCAGGCGGTGGAGAAAGCTGCGGTAGAAGATACGCAGCCGCCCCTGAGGCAGGGCGTCCTCTGCCAGCAGGATCTGGAGCCGTTCTGTCAGCGCTCCCCGTGCCTCCGGCGAAGCGGCGTTCTGGAGCTGCCGCACCAGCCCCGCCAGCGTAACCAGCACCTTCCCGCAGGCGGGGCCAGCCTGGAGCCGCCCCCAATCCTCGTCCGCCAGGAGGTAGCTCAGGCGCTGAAACAGCAGTGCAAACAGGTAATAAAACCGCCGTTGCCCATCCGGCAGGTGGAAGTGGCTGCGGCGGGCATAGCCCAGCCGCCGGAACCGCTGGGCCAGCCCCTCCAGCTCCCTGCGCGCCCCGTACGCCCCGCCGCCCCCGGCCAGTTCCTCCAGCAGCTCCGCCAGGCGGGTCAGGCCCCGGGTGATCTCCTCCTCCGGAGGGGTGGACGGGGCAGACAGCCGGGCATAGAGGAGCAGCGCCCCGATGAGCACCAGCGTACAGAACAGCAGGCACAGCATCTGAACCGGAAATTCCTCCGGCGTGGGCGGCCGGAGCTCCAGGAACACGAAGGTCATGGCGTAGCCGAAGTAGCCCTTCGGCGCGAACTGGTCGCTCTGGAAAAACACCAGCGCAAAGGGAACCGTGAAGTTCAAAAGCACACAGAGCACCGCATTCCGGCTGGCCAGATAGGCGAGCATACCCAGCAGGAGGGTGATGAACAGCAGCTTGATGTAATATGTACCGGTGTTGTTGCGTTGCCGCCGGATCTGAAACAGGGTGGTGGTGCTGGACACCACCATGGCGTTCCGGCTCCCGAACAGGAGTGAAACCGTCAAAAAAAGAACCGCAAAAAACAGAATGGTGGGAAACGCTGCCCTCCACCGGCTCCGGAACTGTGCCGCGAAAGCTCTGCATATTCCACAGAAATCCACTCTTTTCCACTCCCTTCGCCCTTTTTTCCCATTATACCCCGATCCCCTCCCGCCTGCAAGCTAATACGCTTGACGGCTCCCCAGCGTTTTGGTAGGATGGATCGTGGACAGAAAGGAGCGCATGTGATGACCGAGTGTATTTCGGAGGGCCTGTACCGGATTCCGGTGCCCCTGCCCGGCAACCCTCTCCGGGAACTGAACAGCTACCTGCTCCGCGGGCGGGAGCGCAGCCTGCTTATCGATACCGGCTTCCGGCAGGAGGAGGGCCGCCGCGCTCTGTTTGCCGGGCTGGCGGAGCTGGATGTGGACCCCAGGGATGTAGATGTGGCCCTCACCCATCTCCACTCCGACCACTCCGGCCTGGCCCCGGAGGTCGTTGGGGAAACCGGCTGGATTTACGTCAGCGGGCCCGACCGGGCCTATCTGGAGCAGCCGGAGGAGGCCAAATGGGCCCACACCGATGCCTTTTATATCTCTGAGGGCTTTCCGCCGGAGCTGTTGGCACAAAACAGGGCCAACCCCGCCCGCGCTCTGGCCCCCGTCCCCACCGGCCGCTACCGCACGCTGGAACCCGGCGCTGTGCTGGAGGCGGGCGGCCGCCGGCTCACCTGCCTGCCCGCGCCCGGTCACACCCCTGGCCAGCTCTGCTTCTGGGACGAGTCGGACGGCATTCTCTTTACCGGCGACCACGTGCTCTTTGACATCAGCCCCAATATCACGCCTTGGAACGGCATGGAGGACGCCCTGGGATGCTATCTGGACAGCTTGCGGACCGTGCGGGGGCTGCCCGCCCGCCTGGCTCTGCCCGGCCACCGCCGCCCCGGTGCGCTGGCCCCCCGGGTGGACGCCCTGCTGGAGCACCACGCCCGCCGCCTGGACGAGCTGACCGCCATCCTCCGCGCCCGCCCCGGCAGCACCGCCTATGAAGCCGCCGCCCACATGACCTGGAACATCCGCTCCAGGAGCTGGGACGACTTTCCCCTGGCCCAGAAGTGGTTTGCCGTGGGCGAGTGCATCGCCCACCTGGACCATCTGCGCCGGCAGGGACGGCTCCAGCGCGAGCAGCAGGACGGTGTGTGGCATGCCTGGGCCCTTTAACCGCGTCCGCCGAGCGGCAGCGGTACATTTTCCTCTTTTTTATCTTCTCTTTTATTCTATTTCTGATGTTCTTTCCAAAACCAACACAGTTTACTTCAATTTTATCTATCTGTATTATTATTCCCCTTTTTCCGCAGACCCGACCAGCAAAAAATGGCGCACATAGAAATCCGCCCTGGGGCAAAGCTATGTCTGGATTCACCGAATCCAACAAATTTGTCACCAAAGGAGATGCGCTATTATGTCTAGCTCTAACAATTCCAATTCCAACCAGCCCGTGGTTCCCAGCGCCCGTGAGGCCCTGAACAAGTTCAAGATGGAGGCCGCCCAGGAGGTTGGCGTCAACCTGAAGCAGGGCTACAATGGCGATCTGACCAGCCGTGAGGCCGGTTCCGTTGGCGGCCAGATGGTCAAGAAGATGATCCAGGCGTACGAGAACAGCATGCAGTAACCAGTCTGCCCGGATCGGCTGATAAAAACAGAAGCGGGGCGGAGGAAATTCCTCCGCCCCGCTTCTGCCTGCCGAAAAAGTCGGCGGCATCAGGAAACGTTTCGTTGCCGCCTCACCCGTGCACGGGATACACATCGTTCTCCACCACGTCCCGGATTTCCGTAAAGCGGCCGTTTTCGTCAAAGCAGTACCACGCGGTGCCCTCATGGAGCTGTCCCTCCGTGTCCGCCCAGGCCCAGGAATACTGGAGGGACAGGCCGTCCTCTGACCAGGCCAGGGGAACGCACCGGGGATAGCCGACGGCATCTCCCATCTGGTACTCCGGGTTCAGGGCGGCAAAGGTGAGGCCCGCCGCGCCGCCCTCTTTCTGATGGGTCAGCTCCGGGGGCAGCGGTCCAATGGGGAAGGAAAAGGACATCCCTGCATCAATGGTCCTTCCTGTCGAGGTGACTGCCACCCGGCTGCCGTCAGGAGACCAGAGAGGATCTGAGTGGACGGCGCCGCCCGACATGCCGCTGCTGCAGCTGACCTGTCCCAGCGCCACAGGGTACTCCCCGCTGATGTCGTAAAGCATGCAGTCCCCTCCCCACGGCTGGATGGAGAGCAGGCGGGTGCCGTCGGGACTCTCCGTGCGGTCGTAACCCAGTATCAGGGTGTTGCGGACGGCCTCCGCCTCCTCCCGGCTCACCTGGGACAGATCGAACCACAGGTCATAGATGCCGTTGTTCGGATCGGCCTGGTTCATCAAATAGAAGGTATGCAGCTCCTCCCGGCCGTCGGCCCGCTCCACCAGCACCTCGTAAGTCCACAGAGGCACGTCGGCATCCGGCTCCAAGTCCCCAATTTTACAAGAAAGATCCTCCACGGTCACCGCCACCGCCTCTGCCGGGAGGACGGGATTGCCGTCGTCGTCGAACATCTCCATACCGTAGGTGCTCACCAGGGCGGCAAAGTCGGCCAGGCGGTCCTCCCGCATCGACCACTTCGGATCATAAGGGCTGACGATCATCCCCCATGCCGGCGGCCGCACCTCGCCGGACTCCGTCAGATCCCCCATCTCGACGATAAAGCCGCCGGCCGCGTCAAAGGCCGCCACATACTCCCCCACACCCCGCAGGGCGTAGTTTTCCCGGTCTAAGATACCGTTGAGCTGGCGGGGCTCCCCTGCCGTCCCCAGGGAGCAGGCGGCGGCCCCGGCGGAGATCACCAGGGCGGCGGCGCAGACCAGGGCCACACCCTTTTTCCGCGTTCCGCTCGACGCGATGGACAGCAGGCGCTCCTTCATGGCCGCCTTGCCGCCCCGGAAGTGGGTGGTCAGGGGGGCGCGGGCCTCGATGCCCTCCTCCACCGCGTCCAGCATGGCGGCCCCGTAGGCCGCCCGGAAGGCGGCGTCCCGCCCCGCCACCGCCGCCTCGTCGCAGGAGCGCTCCAGATCCCGGCTGGCGGCCGCGGCCATCCAGTGCACCAGGGGGTTGAACCAGTGGAGGGAGCGGGCGAGCAGCAGGAGCAGCTTATACCACAGATCCCGGCGGCGGGTGTGGATCAGCTCGTGCCGGAGCACCCCGTCGGACACGCTCTCCCGGGGCAGGAGGAGCGCCGGGTTCACAAAGCCCGTCACCAGGGGCGCGCCCACGGCGGGACAGACCAGCAGGGCCAGGTTCTTCACCCCCAGCTCCGCCTTTGCGTCCTCAAACCGAGCCAGCAGGGCGGCGTCCTCCGCCGGGGCCCCCCAGCGGCGCACCCGCAGGCGGAAGCGGACGTATTTTGCCAGATGCCAAGCCAGGAACGCCCCCGCCCCGGCCAGCCACAGGGCGGCTACGGCCCCCTCCAGGGGAAAGAGCGGGGTATAGACATCCTGAATGGAGCCGCCATCCACCGGCCTGTTTTCTGCCGCTACCTCTTCCGATGCCGCCTCTTCTTCTGTCAGGGCCGCATAGTGATGGTTTCCGGGATTGCTGTTAACCGTGTCCACCCGGTAGACGGCCCTGGGAACCGCCTCCACCGTCACCGGAGCCTGGGGCAGGCTCAGGTTGAAGGGGATGCACAGGCGGAGGGCGGCCAGCAGCCACACCCAGTAAAAGGCCCCAGCTCGCAGCCGCTTCTTCAAAAGGGGCCGCAGGGCCAGCAGTACGGCCAGCACCACGGACATGGCCAGGGAGATCTCCAGCACGTCGGCAAAGCGGGCAGTCATACGTCTCCCTCCTTCCCCATGGCCTCGTCCAGGAAGGCCCGCAGCTCGGCCAGCTCCTCCCGGCTGACGGAGCGGCTGTCATACAGGGCGGCCACCAGGCCGGGCAGGCCCCTCCCCTCCAGGAAGGGGGCGTTCTCAAACGCCAGGTACTCCCCCTCGTCCACCAGGGGGGTATAGACGTTCTGCCGCCCCTCCTTCCCCACGGACAGGAAGCCCCGCTCGGTCAGCCGGGCCAGCAGGGTCTGAAGGGCGGACAGATTCCACGGCCGCTCCTTCTCCAGCCGGGCGCGAATGGCCCCGGTGGGGACGGGCGGCTCCAGCCGCCACACGGCCCGCATGACGGTCAGCTCCGCCTCGGGCAGGCGGTTGAGCTTCTTCATCCCATTCACCTCCTACAAATGTATGTCTTGCTCAAGCTGAGCATACATCTGTAGGTTTTATTTGTCAAGACAAATGTTGTTTTTTTCCTTCCGGACGGCTATAATGGGAGAAAAGACCCACAAAAGGAGTGTTTACGATGTCAAATATCTGGCATGATATCAGCCCCAGCCGCATCCAGCCCGAGGACTTCGTGGCGGTCATTGAGATTCCCAAGGGCAGCAAGAAGAAGTACGAGCTGGATAAGGAAACCGGGCTTATCATCCTGGACCGGGTGCTCCACACCTCCACCCACTACCCCGCCAACTACGGCTTCATTCCCCGCACCTACGGCGACGACGGCGATCCGCTGGACGTGCTGGTGCTCTGTTCGGAGGAAATCGACCCCCTCACCCTGGTGCGCTGCTACCCCATCGGCTACATCTCCATGCTGGACGGCGGCAAGAACGACGAGAAGATCATCGCCATCCCCTTCTCCGATCCCACCTACAACCCCTACCACGACCTGATGGATCTGCCCCCCCACCTCTTTGACGAGATGAAGCACTTCTTCTCTGTCTACAAGGCCCTGGAGGGCAAGCAGGCCGTGGCCAAGGATGTGAACGACCGGGCCGCCGCCGTGCAGGTCATCCGGCAGGCCATGGACCACTATGCCGAGTGCTTTCTAGGCGGCCCCTCCGCCAAGGTGGGCCTCTACCCCACCGAGCCGGATAAGCCAACCGCTCCCGAGGGGAAAGGGAAGTAATTTTAAGAATATCTTAATGGGATGTTTACCCCTTTTTCCCGAAACCTGTGGTACACTGTGTTTGACACCAGAGAAGAGAGGACGATTCCCCATGAATCATCAATATGACTGCCTTGTCATCGGAGCCGGCCTGGCCGGTTCCGTGGCGGCCAGGGAGCTGGCCGAGCGGGGCGGCAAGCGGGTACTGGTGCTGGAGCGCCGGAACCACGTGGGCGGCAACGCCTATGATTGCTTCGACGAGGCGGGGGTGCTGATCCACCAGTACGGCCCCCATATCTTCCACACCAACAGCACCCGCGTGTTTGACTATCTCTCCCGCTTCACCCGCTGGCGGCCCTACGAGCACCAGGTGGTGGCCAATCTCCCCGACGGGGACGGGCGGCTGGAGTACCCGGTGCCCTTCAACCTGGTCTCCCTGCGGGCCGCCTTTCCGCCGGAGAAGGCCCGCGCCCTGGCGGAGAAGCTGGTATCCGCCTATGGCATGGAGAAAAAGGTCACCATTCTGGAGCTGCGGCAGAATCCCGACCCGGAGCTGTCCGCCCTGGCCGACTATGTGTATGGCCACGTCTTTGTCCGCTACACCATGAAGCAGTGGGGGCAGACGCCGGAGGAGATCGACCCCAACACCACCGCCCGGGTGCCGGTCTTTCTGTCGGAGGACTGCCGCTACTTTCAGGACGCCTACCAGGGCATGCCTCTGGAGGGCTACACCCCCATGTTCCAGTCCCTGCTGGACCACCCGGACATCACGGTGGAGCTGGGGGTGGACGCGGCCAGCCGCCTGACCCTGGACGGCAGCGCCGCCCTTCTGGACGGGAGGCCCTTCTCCGGCCCCATCATCTATACCGGCGCGGCGGACGAGCTGTTCGGCTGCAAATACGGCCGCCTGCCCTACCGCACCCTGGACTTCCGCTTTGAGACCCACCCGGTGGACTTCTGGCAGAGCCACGGAACGGTAAACTACACCGTGGATCAGGACTACACCCGCATCACCGAGTTCAAGTACCTGACTGGGCAGGAGCTGCCCGGCCAAACCACCATCATGAAGGAGTACTCCCGCGCCTACACCGGAGCGGAGGGGGAGATCCCCTACTACGCCATCATCAACGCCGGGAACAACGCCCTGTACGCCAAATACCGGGCGGAGGCGGACCGCTATCCGAATTTCCACCTGCTGGGCCGGCTGGCGGAGTACAAATACTACAACATGGACGCCATCGCCGCACGGGCGCTGGAGCTGTGTGACGACCTATTGAAGTGAGGAGACTGCCCATGTCAAAGCTCATCACATTCGCGGTGCCCTGCTACAACTCCGCGGCCTACATGGATCACTGCGTGCGCACCCTGCTCACCGGCGGGGACGACATCGAGATCATCCTGGTGGACGACGGCTCCACCAAGGACGACACCCCCGCCATCTGCGACCGCTATCAGGCGGAGTACCCGGACATCGTGCGGGCCATCCACCAGGAGAACGGCGGCCACGGTGAGGGGGTCAACCAGGGCCTGCGCCACGCCCAAGGGATGTACTATAAGGTGGTGGACTCCGACGACTGGCTGGACGAGGCGGCCCTGAAGGCCGTTCTGGACAAGCTGAGGGCGTTCGCCGGGGCGGAGCAGCCGCTGGACCTCTTTATCGCCAACTACGTCTATGAGCACGTGGAGGACAACACGCAGAAGGTGATGAAGTATACCAACGTGTTCCCCGAGGGCCGCGTGTTCACCTGGAACGAGATCGGCCGCTTCCGGCCCTCCCAGTACCTGCTGATGCACTCGGTCATCTACCGCACCGAGATGCTGCGCGCCTGCCAGCTGGAGCTGCCCAAGCACACCTTCTATGTGGACAACATCTTTGTCTACCAGCCCCTGCCGGCGGTAAAGAGCATCTACTACATGGATGTGGATCTCTACCGCTACTTCATCGGCCGGGCCGACCAGAGCGTGAACGAAAAGGTGATGGTCACCCGGGTAGACCAGCAGGTGCGGGTCACCAAGCTGATGATCGACAGCCACAACCTCAAGCAGCTCTACCAAACCCAGCGCAAGCTGGCCCGGTATATGACCAGCTACCTGTCCATGATGATGACCATCTCCTCCATCTTCCTCATCATCGACGGCTCTCCCGCCGCCCTGGGTAAAAAGACCGAGCTGTGGGAGTACCTGCGCACCAGCAACCCGGAGCTGTACCACAAGCTCAAGTACCGCTCCCTGTCCTTCGTGGGCAACATCCCCGGCTACCAGGGCCGCAAGCTGTCCGTCAAGCTCTACCGCCTGGCCCGGAAGATCTACAAGTTCAACTGAGCGGAAAGGAAACCGCCGTCACGAATCCGCCTGTTCCGTAACAACCCGAAATGCAAATAGCCCAAAAGGGGCGGGGCCGCGTCAGCAGCCCCGCCCTTCTGTTATGTCTCCACCGGCTCCAGCTTCATGACGGAGACCTCGTAGGCGGTGCGCACCTCACTGACGCCGTGGTCCACCTTAGTGTAGGCCCGGCTCTGGAGCCGCCCCTCAATGCGCACGCCGTCCCCCACCTCCAGTGCCCCGCACCGCCGGGCCAGGCCGCCCCAGGCGATGCAGGGCAGGTAGTCCGCTCGGCCGTACCGGCGGTTCACCGCCAGCATCAAATCGCAGATGTCCCGGCCCAGCGGGGTGCGCCGCACCACCGGCGGCTTGCACAGCACCCCCGCCAGCAGGAGCTGGTTTTCGTGTTCTCCGGCGGCGGGGCGCAGCTCCTTGGCGTAGAGGGTGATCACCAGGCGGCTGCCCTTGCCGCTCTTGTTGTTGAAGGAGCGCACCTCCCCCTCCACCTCCAGCTCCATCCCCTCCGTCACGGGCCGCTGCTCCAGCAGGGCCCTAGGGACCAGGACATTGACCCGGTCCTCCGAGCCGGACAGCCGCCGGACGGCGAGGGGAAAGGTCTCGTATACCACGCCGTGGGTCTCATGGGACAGCACCGGCTCCGCCGCCGCGGTGCCCCGCAGCAGCGCCCGGTTCTCATTCCAGCCTGTTTGCATATCCATCCACTCTCCTACCTGGTTTCGGTAACTGTGGCATGTATATGCAGGCCCGTCCCCCCTTATGACGGCGCGTCCTCCCAGCCCAGGATACGCTTAGCCATGTCGTAGATGCTCTGCCGGTAGAGCACCAGCGTCACCTCCATGGAGGGATGGCGCTGGCAGAAATCGGAAATCGCCGCCCCGGCCACCCGGAGGGAGGCCGCCCGCGGCATGTGGCAGTCGCCGGAGAAGATCAGCGGCACCGCCACCCGCCGGCAGCTGCACAGATACGCCTTATGCAGGGCGTTCTGGTAGCACCCGGCCAGCAGGAACCGCTCCCGGGGCTCCCCGCCGTACCAGCCCGGCCCGGCCACGTGAATGATGTACCGGCAGGGCAGCCCGCAGCCCGGCGTGGCCACCGCCTGCCCGATGCGGCAGCGGCCCAGCTTCCGGCACGCCCTCTCCAGCTTCTCCGTGTCGGCGGCGGCGAAAATCGCGTCGCAGATGCCCGGGCAGCGCCGCAGATCCGTGCCGGCGGCGTTCACAATGGCGTCTGTCTCCATCCGGGTGATATCGCCCAAATACAAATACATGGGCATCCTGACTCCTCCTTTTCCCCATTCTGTCCCTATTATACTACATCAGGAGGCCGCACACCAGATAGCCCGCCGCCGAAAGCCCGGCCGCACACAGGGAATAGGGCAGTTGGGACAGGGCGTGGTCCATATTCTCCATCTTGCAGCAGCTGGAGGTGAGCACCGTGGCGTCGGAGTAGAAGCAGGCGTGGCTGCCCAGGGTGGCGCCGGAGACGATGGCGCCCATCACCAGCAGGGGGTTGGCCCCGATGGAGAAGGCCAGGGGCAGCAGGATCGGCACCGTCACGGCGGTGATGCCCCACACGCTGCCGGTGGTGAAGTTGAGGGCCGCCACCACCAGGAAGGCGATGGCCGGGAACACCGCCGGGCTCAGGATGGGCTTGACGGCATTGATGACGAAGGGGGCGATGCCGATCTCGGTCATGCCCTCCTGCATCACAAAGGCAAAGAAGATGATGGCCACCGTGGGGATCATGTTGCAAAAGCCGTGCATCGCCAGGTCGCAGAACCTAGTGAGAGACAGCTTCTTCCGGGGGATGTAGAGCAAAAAGCACACGGCGATGGCGGCCACCAGGGCCAGGAACAGCTCGCCCCCCACGATAGTCAGGGCGATCAGCGTGCCGATGGGGAGCACAAAGTCCCACAGGCAGCCGGTAATGGCCGGGGAGTCGTCCTCGTCCTCCAGATTCAGCTCGGCGCTCTCGGGGGAGTAGACCTTTCCGGTCTCCTCCACCCGGCGATAGGCCTTCTTCATCCGCCCCAGCTTGGGCACCAGCCCCAGGGAGAGCAGGGGTACCAGCGCCACCGCCGCGATGGCGTAGAAGATGAAGGGGATCACAGCGCAGAAGGTGTTGATGGCGCTCCCGTAGCCCAGCTCCGGGATGCCCGCCTCGGCGTAGAACAGCCCGGCAAAGAACACCGCCCAGGTGGAGAAGGGCAGCAGGGCGCACACCGGCGCGCCGGTGGAGTCGATGATGTAGGACAGGGTTTCCCGGGGCACCTTCTGCCGGTCAGTGAGCTTGCGCATGCAGGTGCTCAGGGTCATGATATTCAGATAGTCGTCCACAAAGATCAGAATCCCCATGACCCAGGTCACAATCAGCGTGGTCCTGGGGCCCCGGCAAAGCCGCTCCAGCAGCCTGGAGAAGCCCAGCGTCCCGTGGGAGGCGCCCAGCAGGGCGATCAGCGCACCGAACAGGCCGCACACCATGAACACCCACTGGTGGCTCTGGTCGGTGGCCACCCGGAAAAAGGCGTCCATCCAGCCGATGGGGAAGGAAAGTCCATCGACGATGATATAGGTGAGCAGGGTTCCCAGAATCAGCGGCTCCAGCGCCCGTCTGCTCTTGAGCGCCACGGCCACTACGACGACGATTGGAAGCAGCGTCCATATCCCATAATCCATAATAACGGCACCTCCGTTTGCCCCCCAGTATACGAGCACGGATGTAAAAAGGGTGTGCGTTTGCGGTGAGCACCGTTCAGATTGTGTAAAAAAAGCGGGCGGCCGATGGCCGCCCGCCCGGAATCAGCCGCCCTGGCTCTGCCAGTCGGCGGGGTAGACGAAATAGAGGAAGCGGGCGTGCCCGGTGACGGAGAACTGGATGGAGCTGTTCTTTGGGATATAGATCAGCTCCCCCGGCCCGGCGGAGACGGTCTCTCCGCCGATACGGATGTCCAGCCGTCCGCTGAGCACGTAGTCCATCTCGTCGTAGCGCAGGGTCCAGGGAAAGGTGGTGTCGGTCATCTCCATGACGCCCACCCCCAGCCGCGGGGACTCCTGTAGGGTGAATAGGTCACGGGTGTAGACCCGGTCCAGGGGATTTCCCGTGTCCATCCGGTGCTCCTCCGTCACCGCGATGCGGGGCACCTGCACGGCCTTCACCCCGTGGGTTCCGCCGCCCAGGCGCTCCAGCAGCACCTGCCGCACCAGCGCCTCCAATGCGGTCTTATCCATGGCGCTCCTCCTTGTATTTTCTGGTGATCAACATGGCAACCGCCACCGCCGTCACACCGCCCACCAGCTTGCCCACAATCATGGGAAAGATCATGGTGGAATCAAAGCCCGCGGTAAAGCCCAGATGGTCGCCGAACACAAAGGCGGCGGACACCGCAAAGGCCACGTTGATGATCTTACCCCGCCGGTCCATATCGTGGAGCATCTGGAACATGGGGATGTTGTTGGCCAAGGTGGCCACCAGCCCGGCGGCCGCGATGTCGTTCATGCCCAGCACATGGCCCAGCTTCATCAGAGGGGTCTTGAATACCCTGGTGATGACATACACCAGCGGAAACGCCCCCGCCAGCACCACGGCGATGTCGCCCACGATGGCCACGCCCTCTGAGATGGGGTTCATCCCCGGAATGAGGGTGAGGGGGGTCAGCTTTTGGATGATGGCCGCCGCCAGGCCGATGGTGATAATAATCACAATGATTCTGCCAAAGACCTGGAAGCCTTTTACCATCCCGTTGGGGAGGAAGGCCAGCCCCAGGGCGATGAGCACGGCGAAAAGCGCGATGGGGATCAGGTTACGCAGTACCATCCCCACCGGGAACCCCGCCGCCAGGCCGCCCGCGAAGCTGCCGATGGGGATGGTGATGACACCTGCCAGCACGCCGGTGGCCAGATAGGGGCGGTCCTCCGCCTTAATAATGCCCAGACCCACCGGGATGGTAAACACGATGGTGGGGCCCAGCATGGAGCCTACGATCAGGCCGCCGAACTGTCCCGCCTCCTGGGTCAGGGCCAGCTCCTGGGCCAGGGGCGCGCCCCCCATGTCGTTGGCCAGGAGGGTACCCGCGAACATGGCCGGATCGGCCCCCAGGGCCTGGTAGAGAGGCACCACCACCGGCCGGAGCAGGTTGGCCAGCACCGGGGCCAGACAGATGATGCCGATCATGGCCAGGGCCAGGGAGCCCATAGCCATGATACCCTCCTCAAATTTCTCCCCCAGGCCGAACCGGTTGCCCAGGATGCGGTCAACCGCACCCAAGGCCATAAAGACGACCATAAGGTAGACAATAATCTCGTTGATGGACATAGTATGTCCCCTTTCCGCGGCTCAGGCGGGCGGTTGGGCCGCCAGCCTGAGAGGATGACCGCCGCCCACATGCGGCGGCCTTGCTTTTCTAGCTCTCGTCCAGTATGCCCACAATGGCGGCATCAATGGGGAGCTCCGCCCCCGCCGCTACCCGGGCCGCGCCGCCGGTGGCCACGAGGACGGTCTCTCCCTCCCCGGCCCCCACGCAGTCGGCGCACACCAGCAGGCGCTCACCCACCCGCACGGTCAGAAACGCCTGCCCGGTGAGGGCGGGGGATTTTTTTGTGGCCCAGACCTTACCGGCCACCTGTCCCAGCAACACAAATACCCATCTCCCGCAGGCGCCGCTCCAGACCGGCGCATTTCTGATAGATGCCAAGGGGGGCGGTACGGCGGTAGCGGCGGTACTCCAGGGCGTCCCGCTCCACCCGCACCCGCGCCCCGGCCAGCAGGGCGGCCAGCACCTCGGTCTCCGCCGCCGTCTGGGGGGCGCAGGCGGCCAGGCGGCCCATGGAGGCCACCGGCAGCCAGGTAATGACCAGCGTCCGCCCCCGCCACTCCAGGGTCATTTCAAAATCACGCCCCGGTCGCCCTTCTGAAAGCCGCACGCATTGGCCTCGTCGTAGTCGATATGCACCACCGTGGAAAACTGGGGGGATACCCGCACCTCCACGTCCTGGAACACCAGCGGGCGGCTGGTAAAGCACTGGAGGCGCACCCGCTGCCGGTCCGCCACGCCGAAGCGGGCGGCGTCCTCCGGCGTCATGTGAATGTGGCGCTTGGCCACAATCAGGCCGCGGCTCAGGCGGAGCACCCGGTCCCCGTGGCGGAGGGTGAGGCCAGGGGTGCCCTCCGTATCGCCGGAGAGGCGCACCGGCGGGGTGAGCCCCAGGGCCACCGCATCGGTGAGGGAGATCTCCACCTGGCTCTCCGGGCGCTCAGGGCCCAGAATCACCACGTTCTTCAAGCTCCCCCTAGGCCCCTCCAGCGTCACCCGCTCGGCGCAGGCGAACTGCCCCGGCTGGGACAGGTCTTTCGTCCGGTTGAGCCGGTAGCCCGCGCCGAACAGGGTCTCCACATCGGCCCGGGACAGGTGGACATGCCGTCCGCTGGCCTCCAGCTCGATGGTCAGGCGGGCGACCAGCTCCTCCGCCAGCCGCTCCACCGTGCTCAATTTACTTGCGTTCATAGCGTCCCGCCTTTAACTTAATCATGAAAATCCACATCAGGGAGGACAGCCGGTTCAGCCCCAAAATCATGTCGCCCCTGGTCACGTTGCCGTCCGCGTCGCGGAAGGCGGCGTAGGCGGCCAGCTCGGTCTGCCGCACCACAGTGCGCAGCTTGTTGACCGCCAGCAGGGCGGGTCCGTCGGTATAGCAGGCCAGAAAGTGGGGCTGGCCGAAGTGCTTCTCCGGATAGTGGGAGTACTCCCGGAGCTGCTCCGGCGTATAGCCGCACAGCTCGATGGCCCCCACCGGCTCGTCCAGCACGTCGAAGCGGATATAGCGCCGGACAAAGCCCAGAACCTCCTCCAGCTCCCCGGCCAGGGCCCCATAGCCCTCCCCCGCCGCCGCCTGCTGGGTCAGCAGGATCTCCGCCTCCAGGGCGTCGATCCAGCCCCGGAATGCGATGCGGGGGTGGTCCTTGAACACCAGTACATTCCCCTTCAGGTGGGTCATGTGCTCCGGCTTTTCATTCAGTGCGGCACCGAACAGAGTGCGGTATTTGGCGGGGGCGGACGGGGCCCCTTCCCCGGCCGCCTCCCCCTGGGGGTAGACCACCTCTACCCGGTGCTCCCGCAGATAGTCCCGCGCCCCCGGTGTGAGCATCTGGTCCCGGTTGACCACCACGGGCCCCCGTGTGCCCTGGTTGGACATGCGGCGCACGTCCTCCTCGGTCAGCAGCGCCATGGGTTACACGTTGTCCATCTCGCCCTGGGCATGGGGCAGGATGTGGTCCACCTCGGCGTGGGGGCGGGGGATGACGTGGACGGAGATCAGCTCTCCCACCTTTTCCGCGGCGGCCGCGCCGGCGTCGGTGGCCGCCTTCACCGCGCCCACGTCGCCCCGCACCATGACGGTCACCAGGCCGCCGCCCACCTGCTCCTTGCCCACCAGCTGCACGTTGGCGGCTTTCACCATGGCGTCGGCCGCCTCAATGGCGCCCACCAGTCCCTTCGTCTCCACCATACCCAGTGCGTTTGTATTGGCCATATTACGGTTCCTCCTGTCAGTCGTCTGTTTGGGTTGTTCCGGTTCCGCCTCCGCCTTCGGTGGGAGAGACGGCTTTGGTTTCTTCGTTTTGGCCGCCCGGGCGGCCTTCCTGGCCGGGGCGGGCGGGTGCTCCGCCGCGTAGCTGCCGGTGCCCGCCCCCTTGTGGGCCGGGGCGGCCAGGGCCGCCGACACGGGTGTGTGCGGAACGCCGCCCACCGCCCCGGCGGGCTCGCCGTTGCCGGCGTATACGGTGTGGGCCTTATCGTCCTCCATTCCCTCTGGCTCCTCCGCCGTCAGGGAGTTGGTCAGGGCCTGCACCTCCTGCAATAGCGCCTCATGTGGATTGAGGAGCACGCCGTCGGCGTTGACCTCGCTCATACGCTCAGCCTCCCTATAATCCGGTTGACCAGTTCGTTGAGCAGGCTCTCATCCACGGCACAGGGGGCATATCCGGCCGCGGGGCGGTTCCCCCGCAGCTCCTCCAGCTCTTTGACGCCCCAGGCCACCCGCTTGATGTTGATGAGGTCCAGGGGCCCGATGTTGTTAGAGCTGGACGAGCCGCCCACCGCGCCGCACCCCAGGGTGAGGGCGGGGAACAGGCAGGTGGTGGCCCCGATGCCGCCCAGGGCGGCGGGGGTGTTGACCAGCACGCGGCTGGCGGGAACGGCGGCGGCAAAGCGCTTAGCGGCGTCGGCATCCTCGGTGTGGATGGCGAAGGTGTGGCCCGCGCCCTCCCACTCCAGGATTTCCACGCAGCGGCGGAGCACCGCCTCCTCGCTGTCCTCCACATAGTAGGCCAGAATCAGGCCCAGCTTCTCATTGGAATAGGGATAGCCGGGACCCACCCCGGTCTCCCGGGCCACCAGTACCCGCGCCGTGGGGGGTACCCGGGTCAGGCCCGCCAGCTTGGCCACCGTCTCCACGCTCTTGCCCACAATGGCCGGATTCATGGTGCCGTTGGGCCGCAGGATGAATTTGGAGAGGAGGCGGTGCTCCTCGTCGTCCAGCAGATAGGCCCCCTGGGCCTTCAGCTCCGCCGTGACCGCCCCCTCCATCCGCCGCTCCACCACAATGGACTGCTCGCTGGCGCAGATGGTGCCGTTGTCAAAGGTCTTGGAGTCCAGAATCCGTTTGACCGCCAGGCGCACGTCGGCGGTGTGGTGGATATAGGCCGGCCCGTTGCCCGCGCCCACGCCGATGGCGGGAGTGCCGGAGGAGTAGGCCGCCTTTACCATGGCCCCGCCGCCGGTGGCCAGAATCAGGCGGGTATCGTCGTGGCGCATGAGGGCGTTGGTGGCCTCCAGGGTGGGGGTGGTGATGCAGGAAATGCTCCCCGCCGGGGCCCCCGCCCCCTCCGCCGCCCGGCGCACCACGTTCACCGTCTCCAGAATGCAGTTCACCGCGCTGGGGTGGGGGGAGAAGATGATGGGGTTGCCCGCCTTCATACAGATCATGGATTTATAGATCACGGTGGAGGTGGGGTTGGTGGAGGGCACCAGCCCCGCCACAATGCCCACCGGCACGCCGATATCAATGGTGCGCTTCTCCCGGTTTTCCGCCAGGATGCCGTGGGTGCGCTCGTCCCGGATGGCCTCATAGAGGGTGGTGGCGGCAAAGCGGTTTTTAAGCTCTTTATCCTCTTTTTTGCCGAAGCCCGTCTCCTCCACCGCCATGTCGGCCAGCCGCCGGGCGTGTTCCCCGGCGGCTGCGGCGATGGCCGCCGTTATTTTGTCCAGCTGCTCCTGGCTCATACCCGCCAGCGTCCTCTGTGCCTGCTTGGCCTGCCGGAGCAGCTCTCTTGTCTCTTGAATGGATTGCAGATCCTTGTCCAAATGGTTCACCTCGTCTTGTCTGGCGGCGGGCGGACACAGTTCGCCCCCGCATCGCCGGGGCGGCCTGCGGCCGCCCGCCCTACGTGTTTCCGCCGCCCTGTCAGATCTCCCTCGGCCGGGCCGCCACCGCCTTCACCGCCTCGGCAAAGGCTGCACAGGCGGCGTTGCACGCGCTCTGGGTGCCGGTGAGGAGCCCGCCGCCGAAGTTGGTCTCACTGGGGGGCTCAAAGAGGGCGGCCAGCTCCACGTCGGAGGCTTTGAGCGCCTCGTCCAGCCCCACCACCGCCTCCAGAGGCGGGGCGATCAGGTAGGCCAGGGCCTCCCCCTCCCGCACGCCCGCCGTCTTAGACAGATAGGTGCCCGTGCGGGAGACGGTGTGGGCAAAATAGACGATGGAGCCGTCCTCGTTGGCGGAGCGGAAGCCCACCCCGCTGGCCATAAACTCGGCGCAGGCCCGCAGGCCGGACTGCACCTCCGCGGGGTTGGGCCCGGCCAGGATGCCGATGACCTCGCCGGCCAGCTTGGTAGAGGCGTTGCCCGCACCCGCGTAGAGGGAGCGGCCGTACACCACCTCCACCGCCGCGGCCTTGGTGGCCTCGTCCAGGGCACAGTAGGTCACGTCGTCGCTGTCGGCGGTAATGATACCAATGGAGCGGTACTGCTGGGGTAAGCCCAGCTTTTCCGCCAGCGTCTCGCTGACGTTGGCGATGGTATGGGTGGCCAGTACATTGGCCGGAATCAAATCGCCTGTCATAATGTCACCTCCGTTGTTTTGTAGGGGCGGGTGCCCACACCCGCCCGCCGGATGGCGCAGGGACGGGGGAGCGGGCCGATGTGGGCATCGGCCCCTACGATCTCCCGCCTATTTGAGATCTATCCCGCTGGCCTTTTTCTCCAGCATGGTCTTGATCAGCTCCGCAATGTGCGCGCCCGCCGTCCCCCGTGCGGCTGGCCGCACGGGGCTCCCAAACGCCTCTTTCATCTGCTCGGGCGAACTGAATTCGCCCGGCATCAAGGTTTTGCCCACAGGGCAAAACGCTTGTACGCGCGCCGCGCGCCCCGTGGAGGCGGGCGGACGTATTTCACCGCAGATCAATTCCGCTGGCCTTTTTCTCCAGCATGGTCTTGATCAGCTCCGCAATGTGCGCGCCCGCCTCCACCGCGGTGGTGCCCTGGCGGTGGATGTTGGAGATCACCGTGCGCTTGGACTCAGGTATGCCGATGTGGGGCTTGTAGGTCAGGTAGGCGGACATGGACTCCGCCGTAACCAGGCCGGGCCGTTCCCCCACCAGCAGGCACACCGCCTCCGCGCCGGTCAGCTCCCCAATGTGGTCGGAGGCGCCCACCCGGCAGTATTTGATGAAGAGCACCGGACCGCTCTCCAGGCCATAGGTCTTGAGTCCCGCCTGGGCCGCCTGGATGCAGTCCACGGCGTTGGCCTCGATGGCGGCAGAGGACAGGCCGTCCCCCACCGCCAGAACCACTTTGGGGTTCTGGCCCAGGGTCTTTTTGATGATGGCCTGATTGGCCTCGTCAAAGCGGCGGCCCCGGTCGGGGCGGGTCAGGTATTCGTCCTTGTTCTGGCACAGGGTCTGGACAGGGACAAAGCCGTTTTTTTCCACAAAGGCGTCGTCCACGTGGGAAAACACCGAGTCCTGCGCCGCCGCGTGGTCGGCCCGCATGCGCAGCATGGATAGGGTCTGATAGCGGGCGCCCGCCCGTCCCAGGCCCAGCCGGGCGGGGGTGCGCAGCTTCAAATCCAGGAAGGCCGGACCGTTTCTGGGGTTTTTGACCAGATATTGCCGCCGCAAATCGGTCTCTGTGATGTCGTCCAGACAGCCGCCGGCCGCCGCAGCGGCGGTCACCGGGGTGGCCTTGGCCGGGGCCGCGGCGTTGGGCTGGCCCGCCAGCTCCAGCACCATGCGCTCCACCAGGGAGCGCAGCTCTTGTTCGTTCATATTGTCACCTCAATGATATAGGGCGGGCGAACACAGTTCGCCCCTACGGGATGAGAGTAGGCGGCGGGGGCAAGCCCCCGCCCTACAGGGTGCGCGTGTGGGCCGCCGATTCACGCCAGCAGGACGGACGCATCCCCCGCCAGCTCCGTCAGCCTGCCGTTTTCCACAAAGCCCATCTTCTCCAGCCACGCCTGGAAGGGCGGGATGGCGGTGAGGCCGTAGAGCTCCCGCAGGGCGGCGGTCTCGTGGAAGCCGGTGGTCTGGTAGTTGAGCATCACGTCGTCGCCGTGGGGGATGCCCATGAAGTAGTTGCACCCGGCGGCGGTGAGGAGGACGGCCAGATCCTCGATGTCGTTCTGGTCGGCCTTCATGTGGTTGGTGTAGCAGGCGTCGCAGCCCATGGGGATGCCGGTGAGCTTGCCCATGAAGTGGTCCTCCAGGCCCGCCCGGATCACCTGCTTGGAGTTATACAGGTACTCCGGCCCGATGAAGCCCACCACCGTATTAACCAGGAAGGGCTGGAACCGCTTGGCGAAGCCGTAGCACCGGGCCTCCATCACCACCTGGTCGGCCCCGTGGTGGGCCTCGGAGGACAGCTCGGAGCCCTGGCCGGTCTCGAAGTACATGACGTTGGGGCCGGTGGCGGTGCCCTCCCGCAGGGCGAGCTGGCGTGCCTCCTCGATGAGCTTGCCGTCCAGGCCGAAGGCCTCGTTGCCCTTCTGGCTGCCGGCGATGGACTGGAAGATCAGGTCGCAGGGGGCCCCCTGGCGCACCGCCTCCATCTGGGTGGTCACGTGGGCCAGCACGCAGATCTGGGTGGGGATGTCCCAGCGGGTCTTGATCTCCTGGAACCGGTCCAGCACCCGCCGGACGCTCTCCACGCTGTCGTCCACTGGGTTAAGGCCCAGCACGGCGTCCCCCGCGCCGAAGGTGAGGCCCTCCAGCAGGGAGGCCATGATGCCGTCGGGATCGTCGGTGGGATGGTTGGGCTGGAGGCGGCAGGACAGGGTGCCGGGCAGGCCGATGGTGGTGTTGCAGTGGGCGGTGACGCGGATTTTTTTGGCCGCGTAGATGAGATCCAGGTTGCTCATCAGCTTGGCCACAGCGGCAATCATCTCCGCTGTCAGGCCGCGGCTCACCCGGCGGATGGCGTCTCCGCCGTTTTTCTCATCCAGCAGCCACTCCCGCAGCTCGGCCACCGTCCAGTGCTTAATCTCATCGTAGATCTTCTCGTTCACATCGTCCTGGATGATGCGGGTGACCTCGTCCTCCTCGTAGGGGACGGCGGGGTTGGCCCGCAGATCGGCCAGGGTAAGGTTGGCCACCACCACCTTGGCCGCCACCCGCTCCTCGGCGTTCTCCGCCGCAATGCCCGCCAGCCGGTCGCCGGACTTCTCCTCGTTTGCTTTGGCCAGGGCGTCCTTTACCGACTTAAACTCGTACACGTGCCCCAGCAGCTTTGTTTTGAGTATCATGTGATCGCTCCTTCGCGGTTACGATTTGTTGAATACCAGCGTCTTGATGACAACCGGTAATACCGCGCCGCCCGCCACGGGCGCGCCGATGTCGATATAATCGCCGTTGTCCACCCCCACGCTGTCCAGGCAGAGGAGAGGGCCCTCCACCCTCTGGGCCATGGCCTGACCCAGCACCTTGGCCTGGTCGGCCTCCACCAGCACCACGGGGGCGATCCCCTGGGCGAGCAGGGGTTCCAGCCCCCCGGCAATCCCGCGGGCCAGCTCGTCCACCCGGGCGTAGGAGGGGTTTCCCTCCCCCCGCAGGGCCAGGGCAAGCGGGCTCAGCCCGCCCTCGTCGGCAAACCACCCCAGCTTGTCCCGGATGCACTGTGCCAGGGCGGCGGCGTCCCCCCGCTCCTCCTCTCCGGTTAGCTTGAGGATCGGCAGGTTCTTCAGGGGGAAGGCGATGTCCCGGTAGTAGATGGTGGAGCCGGACAGCTCGGTGGAGTGGCTCCCCGCCCCCACCACCGTGGCCCGGATGGTCTCCTCCCCCCGGAAGCGCCCCGCGCCCTGAAAGGCCGGGGAGGCCGCGATGGCCCGTCCCAGCAGCACGCCGATATCGCCGTAGGCCTTCCAGTCACCTGGGGGCGCGTAGATGCAGTCGGCCACGCCGCCGGAGAAGGAGACCACCGGCACCGCCCGGGGCTCCCAGCGGGTTCCCTGGGTGAGAAAGGCGTCCAGCCGGTCCCGCCCAGGCCGCAGGCCCGCCGCCTGCTCCAGGGCCTCCACCATGGAGCGGATGACGGGCTCCAACCCCTCCGGCGCGGCCTTTTGCCCAACGGTAGGAGGCGATGCCCACATCGCCCCGCGCTTCAGCACCGGTGAGACATAGGTCACGGTTCCTTCCCGGTCAAGCTTGATCAGCCGCCCGCCCACGTCCAGGCAGCCGGTGGCCGCCAGCTCTCCGTGGGAGTACAGCGCCAGGTTGGATGTGCCGCCGCCGATGTCAAAGTGTAATACATCCGTGTGATGCTCCCTGGAGTATTCATCCGCGCCCGCCCCCCGGGCGGCCAGAATGGACTCCAGATCCGGCCCGGCGGTGGCTACCACAAAGTCCCCGGCGAACTGGGAGAGGGCGGAGAGCACCTCCCGGGCGTTTTCCTTGCGAGCGGTCTCTCCTGTGATGATCACCGCCCCGGTGTCCACCTGCTCCGGCGCAAAGCCGGATTTGCGGTACTCCTCCGCCACGATGGTCCGCACCCCCTCGGCGTCGATCACGGTGTCGGAGAGCAGGGGTGTGAAGTGAATCCCGCTGCGGTAGAGCACCTCCCGATCCTCGATGGCGATGCGGGGCACCGAGAAGGGGTTAGCCCGGTTGGCCAGGGTCAGGCGGGAGAGAATGAGCTGGGTTGTGGAGGTGCCGATGTCGATGCCGACCGATAACAGGGTTTCACTCATTTCGGCACCTCCACCACCGGGCCCCCGCTCTGCGGGGCGGGCGCATGCCCGTAAAATCGACGCAGCGCGGAGATTTTCCGCAGACGGAATTCACTTCCGCCGAGGATGCGAACATCACATGGGGCCCCCAAACAGGCTGGCCTGTCTGGGGAGACGCGGCGCCGGTGTCGATGCCGACGGATAATAAGGTCTCCTCCATCACGCCAGCTCCCTCAGCAGACTCTTCAAGTCCTCCGCCGCCGCGGGGCGGGGGTTGGAGGGTGCGCAGAGATCCGCCTGCGCCGCTTCGGCCAGACCGTCCAGCGCAGCGGTGAGCTCCTTTCCCTCCACTCCGCAGGCGCTCAGGCGTTCGGGCAGCTTGAGCTGGGCGCGCAGCCGGTTCAGCCCCGCGGCCAGGGAGCGCGGATTGGCCGCCAGGCCGCACAGCCTGGCCAAACGTCCGTATTTCTCCGCCGCTGTCCCATCGGCGGCGTTGAAGTGGATGACGTGGGGCAAAATCAGGGCGTTGAGCCGCCCGTGGGGGAGGTGAAACCGCCCGCCCAGAGCATGGGCCAGGCTGTGGCAGATGCCCAGCCCGGCGGCGTTGAAGGCGATGCCCGCCAGGTTGGAGGCCAGCAGCATGTTCCCCTTGGCCCCGCTCTCCCCCGCCGTTTCCCAGGCGGGGCGCAGGTTCTGCCAGGCCAGGGTAAATGCCTTCTCCGCCAGGGCGTCGGTGTAAGGAGTGGCCCCGCGGGCCACGTAGGCCTCGGCGGCATGGGTGAGTACGTCCATGCCTGTGTCCGCCGTCACGGCGGGGGGTACCCCCGCCAGCAGGGAGGGGTCCAGAATGGCCTCGTCGGGCAGAAGGGCGTCGTCCACCAGGGGGTACTTGACTCCCTTCGCCCGGTCGGTCAGCACGGCGAAGGAGGTGACCTCCGAGCCGGTACCCGCCGTGGTGGGCACCGCCACAAAGCGGATGTCCGCCCCGGTCCCCAGCTTCTTGCCGAACTCCAGCATGGCCTTGGCGCAGTCCATGGGAGAGCCGCCGCCGAAGGCCACCACCGCCTGGGGGCGGAACTCCGCCAGCGCCCTGGCCCCCTGGGCCACCAGCTCCAGGGGCGGGTCGGGCACCACCTGGTCGAACACCTCCACGGTGCAGTCCCGCAGGCGGGCGCGTACCCGCTCCAGCAGGCCGGACTGGGCCAGGAAGGAGTCGGTAATCACCATCACCCGCCGCCCGGCCAGCCCCTCCAGGGCCGCCAAGGCGTCCGGTCCAAAGAAAATTGTGGGCTTGAGTTGAAATCGTTCCATCGCGCTTCCCCTGTTTCTTCCTTGATGGGGTTAGTATGGCAGGCCAGGAGAAAGTTATACGGCTCTCTTTTCTTTGCTTTTCTGCACAAAAAATTTACTGGTTTTTCATCAGATTTGACCTTTACAACGGGAGTTCTTCGGTATATTATTGATCTGAAAAATATTTAGTGCTAATTATTTTTTGTTTTATCCATTTAACAGAGGAGGCTATTCTATGGCAGAGCTCCAGACGGAGCGCTCCTTCGTGGTTGAGCTGACCCCGGAGGGCGTTCAGGAAATCCAGTCCCACAAAAATATCTACACCGAGGACACAAAGCCCATTCCCCTGTCCGGCCGCGAGTGGTCCACCAAGAACTACATAACCCTCTGGACCGGTATCCTGGTTTCCATTCCCGTGTATATGATGGCCAGCGCCCTGCTGTCCGCCGGCCTAACCTGGTATCAGGCGCTGTTTATCTGCGTGCTGGGCCACACGCTGGTCCTCATCCCCTCCATCCTGCTGGGAAAGTTCGGCTCCCGCTACGGCGCCAGTTTTCCCGTCCTGTCCAAGATGGTATTCGGACCCAAGGGCACGGCCATTCCCACCATCATCCGTGCCTTCATGGGCTGCCTGTGGTTCGGGATTCAGAACTGGATCGGCGGCACAGCTCTGGACGCCATCATCGCCGTCATCTTCCCGGCCTACACCGGTCTGGCGTTCCACAGCTTCCTCAGCTTCGGCCTGTTTGTACTCATCAATTTCTACATCGGCTACCACGGCAGCCGGGCCATCCGCTTCCTGGAGGATTTCGCCGCCCCCATCCTGATCATTCTCAGCGGCGTAGTCATTGTCTGGGCCTTCTGGCTGGCCAGTCAGAAGGGAGGATTTGCCGCACTGTTCACCACTCAGGTGGCAGGCGGCAACGGCGAGAGCTTCTGGTCTCAGTTCTTCCCCTCCCTGACTTCCATGATCGCCTTTGACGCCACCATCGCCCTGAATTTCTCCGACTACACCCGCCACGCCAAGACTGAGGGGGCCCAGGTGAAGGGCCAGCTCATCGGTGCGCCCATCATGACGGCCTTCATCGTCTTTGTGGGCATCTGCGGCACCTCCGGCTCCGAGCTGGCCTTCGGCGAGGCCTTCTGGGATCCCAGCATTCTGGTCTCCCACTTCGGCAATCCCGCTGTGGTGATCATCTTCTCCCTGTTCATCATCCTGGCCACCCTGACCACGAACGTAGCCTGCAACCTGGCGGCCGCCTCCGTGGTGTTCTCCTCTCTCTTCGGCAAGGTGCTCACCTACAAAAAGGCCGTCGTGGTGGCCACGATCCTCTCCATCTGCTTCCTGCCCTGGAAACTGGTTGAGAATCCCGAGAGCTATGTGTATACTTTAAATGGAACCCTGGCCGTGTTCCTGGGTCCCATCACCGGCATCTGTCTGGCGGCCCTGTGGAGCCAGTACCGCAACCGTCTCCGCCTGCCCGACCTCTACTACCAGGACGGCGGCGCCTACTACTATCAGGGCGGCTGGAACGTGCTGGCCCTGGTGACCATGGCAGTCCTGTTCATTTTCATTTTCGTGTGCCAGTTTATCCCCGTCCTCAAGTGGATCTACGACAGCTCCTACCTGCTGGGCTGTGTGTTTGCCTTCGTGATCTACAGCGCCCTGTGCAAGCGCCAGGACCGCTGAACACACTGGTTTCCGCATCCGACATCTGATAAAGGGGGTTCTTATGCGTACCATCATTCAAAACGGCACCATTGTCAGCGACACCGCCGCTTTCCGGGCCGACCTGCTCCTGGAGGACGGCGTGGTGAAGGCCGTGGGGGCGGGGCTGTCGGCCCCGGACGCCCAGGTGATCGACGCCTCCGGCAAGTACGTCCTGCCCGGCGCGGTGGACGTGCACACCCACATGGATCTCCAGGCCGGGGCCCACCGGGCGGTGGACGACTTCTACACCGGCACCGTGGCCGCCGCCTGCGGCGGCACCACCACCATCGTGGATCACATGGCCTTCGGCCCCAAGGGCTGCTCCCTGTGGCACCAGGTGGAGGAGTACCACCGTCTGGCCGACGGAAAGGCGGTCATCGACTACGGCTTCCACGGCGTGCTCCAGCATGTGGATGAACGGGTGCTCCGGGAGATGGGGGAACTCGCCGACCGGGAGGGTATCACCAGCTTCAAGGCCTATCTGACCTATGACGACCGTCTGGACGACGGGGCCCTGTTCCAGGTGCTCCGCCAGGCCAAGGAGGACGGTATCGTGATCCCCGCCCACTGCGAGAACGATGGAGTGGTCAACTACCTGCGGGGCTGGTACAAGGCCCAGGGCCTCACCCAGCCTATCTACCACGCCAGGAGCCGCCCCGCCCGCTGTGAGGCGGAGGCGGTGAGCCGCCTGCTCCACCTGGCCGCCATGGCCGGGGAGGCGCCAGTGTACGTGGTGCACCTGTCCAGCGCCGCCGGCCTGGCCGAGGTGCGCAAGGCCCGTGCCCAGCGGCAGAAGGGCGTGGGCGTGGAGACCTGCACCCAGTACCTCACCCTCACCGAGGCCGCCTACGCAGACCCCCAGGAGGGCCTGAAGGCCGTCATGTCCCCGCCCCTGCGGACCCAGGCGGACTGCGACGCCCTCTGGCAGGGGCTCCAGGACGGGGTGATCGACGCCGTGGCCACCGACCACTGCCCCTTCCACTTCGCGGTGGAGAAGCAGTTCGGCGCGGGCGACTTCACCGCCTGCCCCAACGGCGCCCCTGGCGTGGAGGAGCGGCTGCCGGTGCTGTACTCGGAGGGGGTGGCCAAGGGCCGTCTGTCGATCTGCGAGCTGGTGCGCCTGCTGTGCGCCAACCCCAGCCGCCTCTACGGCCTCTACCCCCGGAAGGGCACCCTCCAGCCCGGGGCCGACGCCGACGTGGTCATCCTCGACCCGGCCAAGCGCCGCACCCTCACCCACGCCGGGCTGCACTCGGCGGTGGATTACACCTGCTATGAGGGTATGGAGCTCCAGGGGGCCATTGACCTGGTGCTCTCCCGCGGAGAAGTGGTGGCCCGGGACAACCAGTTCGTGGGCAAGCGGGGCGCTGGACGCTACCTCAAGCGGGGCCACAGCAGCCTGGCCGAATAAAGACAAAATGAGCGCCGCCAGCAAAGCTGGCGGCGCTCTTGCGCGGATGCGGGCCGGGGGTTTGGGACACGCGTCAGCGGTCCCACTTCTCGATGAGGGCGCGGAGCTGGTCGGCGAACCGGCCCAGATCCTTGTTGGTGCCGCCCTTGTTGTGGGCGATGACCTCCATGAGCCTGCGGCCCACATCCTCCAGGCGCTGGTAGGCCGGCGAGCCGCCGGAGGCGGGCTCGGGCTTCTTCTCTGGCGGCAGGCCGGGGGAGAGCATCTGGTTATCCAGCAGGTCGTAGACCTCTTCGTAGTTTGGGGCGTGGGCGGCCAGTCCCTTTTCCCGGAGGGTGTTGGCGTAGACCTCCGTCACCTCCTGGTCGCCGTGGACCACAAACACCTGCCTGGGCCGTGGGCTGAAGTGCTCGATCCACCGCAGCAGGCCGTCCCGGTCGGCGTGGGAGGAGAGGCCGTGGAAGTTGACGATCCGCGCCCGCACGGCGATCTCCTCGCCGAAGAGCTTGACCGAGCCGACGCCGTTGAGGAGCCGGCGGCCCAGGCTGCCCTCGGCCTGATAGCCCACGAACACCACGGCGCACTCCGGCCGCCAGAGGTTGTGCTTGAGGTGGTGGCGGATACGGCCGGCGTCGCACATACCGGAGGCGGAGATGATCACCTTCGGGGTAGGGTCCAGGTTAAGGGCGCGGGACTCGTCGCTGCTTTCGGTGATGGTAAGGCCGGGGAACTGAAACAGAGCCCCGCCCTTGAGGGCGGCAATGGCCTCCTCGTCCAGGTAGCCGTGGAGATCCCCGGAGAAGATGCGGGTGGCCTCGCCGGCCAGGGGGGAGTCCACCACCACGGAAAAGCCGGGCACGCTCTTGACGAGGCCCTGCTCCTTCATCTCCCGGATAAAGTACAGCAGCTCCTGGGTGCGGCCCACGGCGAAGGAGGGGATGATCACGTTGCCCCCATTGCCCAGAGTCTCGTCAATAATGGCGGCCAGGTCGGCGGTGTAGTCCGGCTGCTCGTCCATGTCGTGGAGCCGGTCGCCGTAGGTGCTCTCGGTGAGCACATAGTCGGCGTCCCTGATGTACTGGGGGTCGCGGATGATGGGCTGATCCCGGTTGCCGATGTCGCCGGAGAAGACCACCTTGCGGGTGGTGTCCCCCTCGGTGAGCCACATCTCCACGCTGGCCGAGCCCAGCAGGTGCCCGGCGTCCACGAAGCGCACCTTCACCCCGTCGGCGATCTGAAGCGTGGTACCGTACTCGCAGGTGACGATGCGCTTGACCGCCTCCTCCGCGTCGTGGACGGTGTAGAGGGGCTCCACCGGCTCCTCCCCGGCCCGCTTGCCCTTCTGGTTCTGCCACTGGGCGTCGCTCTCCTGGATGTGAGCCGAGTCCCGCAGCATGATGGACAGAAGCTGCCCCGTCAGGCGGGTGCAGTAGATGTTGCCGGTGAAGCCCTGCTTCACCAGCAGGGGAATGCGGCCGGAGTGGTCGATGTGGGCGTGGGTGACCACCACGGCGTCGATGTACCCGGCGGCAAAGTCCAGCTCCTGGTTGTCCCGCTCGTCCCGGCCCTGCTGCAGGCCGCAGTCCACCAGAATCTTCTTTCCCCCGCACTCCACACAGTGGCAGCTTCCGGTGACGGCCCTTGCCGCGCCGAAAAAGGTCAGTTTCATGGGGCACCTCCTTGTGCAGTTTCTACAAGGCTATTGTACTCCTAAAACCAGCCGGTGTAAATAGTCGGATAACGTCCGGTAAGACGGGCAGAAGATCCGCCTCCCTGCCGCTTGGGACAGTGCCTCGTTCCACTCCTCCAGGGTGTAGGTGTTGAGCGGCAGCACGCTGAGCAGGGTGAGCAGCCACTCCGGGTCCGCCCGGCCATCCAGCCGGGCCAGAATGCGGTTCTCCATATGCTCCCCCCTTTTCCCATTTGTATGCCGCGGCTCTGCGTGCGGTCCCTTTTCTTTTGTGGAAGCATCCAGTATACCGTAGGATAGCGGTGATCGGCATGACCAGGAACGCGGCCATCCAGTACGCCAGCGCCGGTGTCTGCTGCATCGCCGTCCCCATCTTCTCCCCAGAGAACGCCGCCGCCTTTGACACGACGAACCCCCTGTGATAGACTATGGCGGCACCATCTGAGGGGCCGCGGGCCCTTCAGAAAGAACCGGACCGGCACACGTAGGAGCCGGTCCGGTTCTTGTTATGCGTTCCTTCTTACAGTTTTTTACAGGCCACCCTCCACAATCTGGGCCTTGATCAGGTTGGTTGTGCCGGACTGTCCCAGGGGTACGCCGGCGGTAATCACCACCGTATCGCCGATCTGGACTGCGTTCTCCTTACGGGCCACATCCACAGCCAGGGAGAACATCCGGTCGGTGGAATCCACCTCGCCGGACAGGTAGGGGTGCACGCCCCAGGAGATGGCAAGCTGCCGCCGGGTGGACTCATTCTGGCACAGAGCCACGATGGGGCAGGCAGGGCGGAAGCGGGAAATGACTTTGGCGGTGTAGCCCGACCGGGTGGCCGCCAGGATGGCCGAGGCGTTCAGATCCATGGCTGTCAGACAGCAGGAGTGAGTGATTGCGTCACTGATACCGGATACCACGGGCAACAGGCTGCGCTCCCGGAAGCGGCCCCAATAGTCGATAGCCTCCTCCGCGGCGGTGACGGTGTTAACCATAGTGGACAGGGCCTCAATGGGGTACTTGCCGGAGGCCGTCTCGCCGGAGAGCATGACGCAGGAGGTGCCGTCGAACACGGCGTTGGCCACGTCGGACACCTCGGCCCGGGTGGGGCGGGGATTGCGGATCATGGAGTCCAGCATCTGGGTGGCGGTGATGACCGGCAGGCCGGCCCGGATGGTGGCCTTGATCATCTTCTTCTGGAGGATGGGCACCTCGTGGGCGGGGATCTCCACGCCCAGATCGCCCCGGGCCACCATGATGCCGTCGGAGGCGGCGATGATGCCCTCCAGGTTCTCAACGCCCTCCCGGTTCTCGATCTTGGCGATGATGCGGATATTGTCGCCGCCGTGCTTGCGCAGTTCGGCACGGATGTCCTCCACGTCGCTGGCCTTGCGCACGAAGGAGGCGGCGATGAAGTCAAAGTCGTTGTCCACGGCGAACTTCAGATCCTCCCGGTCCTTGTCGGTGAGGGAGGGCAACAGGATGTGCACATCAGGTATGTTAATGGACTTGTTGCTGGACAGGGGGCCGCCGTTTTCCACCTCACAGTGGATCTCGTGGCCCTCTACCTTCTGGACCCGCAGCTCGATGAGGCCGTCGTCCACCAGGATGCGGCAGCCGGGCCCCACCTCCTTGTGAAGGTTGGCATAGGTGACACTCACCCGGTGGCCGTCTCCGGGCACGTCATCGGTGGTCAGGATAAATCCCTGGCCCTGCTCCAGAGTCACGGGGCCGTCGGCAAAGGTCTTTATACGGATTTCGGGGCCCTTGGTGTCCAGAATGGTGGCCACGGGGGCACCCAGGGTGTCCCGCACCTTCTTGAACATATTCAGCCGGGCCAACTGCTCGGCGTGGCTGCCATGGGAGAAGTTGAAGCGGGCAGCGTTCATGCCGGTCCGGATCAGCCGTTCAATGGTCTCCGCATGGTCCACCGCAGGCCCCAGGGTGCAGATGATTTTGGTCTTTCTCATGTTCATACAATCGTCCCTCCGTCGGGTATCCGAATCTCCAGGTCTCAACAAAAATCCGCAGATATCATACACCATCCCGCCCCGTTTGGGAAGGGTGAAATGGGTTAAATTTATGATTTCCGCCTACAATTTTTTCAAACCGTCCGCCGGGCCGGACACCGGAGCGCCGCCCAGCAGAGGGCCGCGCCGGCGCAGCCGCAGGCGATACAGGCGGCGAGCATCCAGTTTGCGCCGCCCATATCCAAGGTCCAGCCGGCCAGCAGGCCGCCCAGCATTCCGCCCATGCCGTTGGAGGCCACCATCATCACCGTCTGGCCCCGCACCCGGTCAGCCTCGGGCACGGACTCATTGACAAAGTAGACCGACGCCGGGGTGAACAGGCCGTAGCCCAGCAGTTGCAGGGGCTGGGCCAGCAGGACGCCGGCGTAGTTGAAGGTACACAGCAGCGCCACGGCCTTGAGGGTGCCGAATACGGCGCTGATGAGCAGCAGCCGACCGCTGCCGAACCGGCGGAGCAGCTTTGGGAAGAGGAAGGCGGTGGGCAGCTCGAAGGCCCCCATCACAAACATGGCCAGGCCCAGATCGGCGTCGGTGCCGCCCCGGCTGGTGACCACGTTCACCAGGAAATTGGACAAGGGGAGCACCGCCGTCAGGCTCAGCAGCACCCCGGCCAGCATCAGTGTAAAGGACGGGTTGGACCGCAGCAGGGCCAGAGCCGACTGTGGCCTCGGCCCCTCCGCATCCCGGGCGCGGGGCCTGCCCCGGTAGGGCGGGTAGGTGGCCACCAGGGCGATCTCCGCCGCGACCAGCACCACATGGGTGAGCAGCGTGCTCTCCACCCCGGAGCGCCCCACCTGGAAGCCCAGGAACACACAGGTCAGGGCGTAGGCCAGGGAGCCCAGTCCCCGGCCCAGGCTGTAGCGGATGGGGACGCCGTCGTTGATGAACTGGATGGCCATGGCGTCCATGAGGGGGTAGGAGGACACCTCCAGCCCGCCGATGACCGCCCACACCAGGGCGGTCTCCCCCAGCCCCATGCCCGGGGCGAGCCAGTACCAGACGCTCACCCCCAGGGAGAGGAGCATGGACAGGGAGACGATACGCTTGAGGGGGAATTCCGGGTGCCGGTCGGCAAAGCCCCCCAGCAGGGGCTGGCACACAATGCCCGCCAGGCAGCGCACCGAGGTCATCAGCCCGGCCTCCCCGTTGGAAAAGCCCCGATCCAGCAGCAGGGCGGTCTGATAGCCCACGATGGAGGCAAACATGGCCCAAAAGCCGATCTGCATGGCCATATAGTGCCAGTCCAGCCGCCGGAGGGAGGGTTGTCTCTGTATGGTCAAGGCTCATTCCTCCGTATGTTCATATTGGAACAGGTTGTCCAGCCGGGTGGTGCTCGCAGCGTAGAGGGTGAGGGCTATATCCGGCTCCAGGCCCGCGATGGTGTCCAGCAAATCCCCCTCGAAATACCGCAAATCAATGGTGGTCAGCTCCGAGCAGGAGAGGGCCAGGAAGGGGGTGAGGGCGCAGGCAAAGGAGTCCCGCAGCAGCACCACCCGCGGCCCGTCCGGATTCCTGTGGTTGGTGATGGTGGCGATTGGGTAGTCGCCGCCGGCGTAGTAGGTATAGGGGTTGCCGTTGAACCAGTCCTGCTGGGCCACCCGCTCGGGGAAGCACACCGACGTCTCAAAGGGGCCGGTGCGGGTAAAACCGTAGGCGGGGCAGGAATAGGTCAGCTCGGTGTCGAATTTGGGGGTATAAAGCGTGATGTCGTCCGCCCCGGCGTAGAGGGAGCCCACCCGCTTGCCCTGGCTGCCCAGGAAGAAGTGCTCCAGCACACGGGTATCCCAGTTGGCCGGATCGGTGAGGGCCGGGTCGGCGGCCAGGCCGTACCGCCCCTCCAGCTCGTCCGTCAGCGCCTGCCAGGCGAAAAAGGCCGCCTCCGGCTTCCAGTGGTGGTCGGTGCGGAAAAACCAGTTGGAGTAGATGCCGTTCTCCTCAAACAGGGGGCGCAGATCCACATAGTCCGTCCCCTGCCGCTCCAGCTCCTCCAGGAACGCGTCGGCGCTCTCGTTGCCGTACTCCTCCACCCCGGTCGGGAGCAGCGCCTCCCCACGCTGGAGCTTCTGTGGGGCGTTCACGTAGAGGTAGGGGATTCCCAGGGCCTCCAGGTCCTGGGAAAACGCCGCCGTGGCGGCGGCGTTCTCCGCCACCTGCGGCCCGACGCCGGGCGCGGCCTGGAGATCCACAAAATTCAGCCCGCCGGTGGATAACCGGACTACGGTATTTTCCCCCACCGCGTCCTCCACCACCCGGCGGCCGGAGAGACGCTGCACGCCGCCGTAGAGCTGGATAAACAGGTGATCCCGGTCCAGATCGCCGTTGACGGCGGACTCCGCCCCGTCCACAAAGGCCATCACGTCCCGGTTCTGAACGAAGGCCTTGAGCAGGGCCTCAAACTTCCCCTCCCCGCCGAAGAAGGAGGTGGCCAGTAGCAGGAATCCCGCCGCCACCGCCAGCAGGAAGACCGCGGCGGTCATGGTATTGCGTCGCTTCACGCTTCTGCCTCCTCAAAAATTGAAGTAGATGAAGGGGTTGTAGGTACCCTTGATCAGGAAGGCCGCCGACACCAGGAACACCGTCGCCGCCAGCACGGCGTAGCCCGCATCCAGCAGGGGGCTGTCCTTTTTCGCGGCCCAGTCCCGCAGGCGGGGGGCCAGCGGTCCGGCGAAGAGCACCGACGCCGCCAGCACCGTCCAGTTCTCCCGCAGGTAGAGGGCGGTCAGCTCGTCCCACCCCCCGGCGCCGAGGCCCAACATGGCCTGGAGGTACTGCCCCGCCGCCGCCAGGCTGTCCGCCCGGAAGAGCACCCAGGCAAAGTTCACCATCAGGAAGGTAAACAGCCATTTGGCCCACACCGGCCAGCCCCGGCCCAGCCCACCGTATTTTTCCAGCACTAGCAGCACGAAGTAGAACAGTCCCCAGGCGAGGAAGGTCCAGTTGGCCCCGTGCCAGATGCCGGTAAGCAGCCACACTACGAACAGGTTGCGGATGTGTTTGGCCCTGGAGTCCACCCGGCTGCCCCCCAGGGGGAAGTAGACATAGTCCCGGAACCAGGTGGACAGGGAGATGTGCCACCGCCGCCAGAATTCGGTGATGGACCGGGAGATGTAGGGGTAATTGAAGTTCTCCAGGAAGTGGAAGCCGAACATCTTGCCAAGGCCGATGGCCATGTCGGAGTAGCCGGAGAAATCGTAGTAGATCTGCAGGGTGTAGCACAGGGCGCCCAGCCAGGCGAAAGAGGCGGACAGGCCGTCCCCCTGGCCAAAGGCCCGGTCGGCCACCACGGCCAGTTGGTTGGACAGGAGCACCTTCTTGCCCAGACCCACGATAAACCGGCTGCACCCGGCGGAGAAGTCCGCCCAGGTCTCTTTGCGGTGGTCGATCTGCTGGGCCACTGTCTCATACTTGACGATGGGGCCGGCGATGAGTTGGGGGAAAAAGGAGATGTAAAGCCCCACCTTCAGGGGCGAGCGCTGCACCTCCCCCCGGTCCCGGTGGACGTCCAGCACATAGCTCAGGGCCTGGAAGGTAAAGAAGGAGATGCCGATGGGCAGCTCAATACCGGGAATGACAAAGGCCGCCCCCAGGCGGTTCAGAATACCCAGTGTAAACGTCAGGTATTTAAATACAAACAGGATACCAAGATTCACCGCCAGGGCGGTCACAAGAGGGGGCGCGCAGGTCCGTCCCGCCCGCTTGCAGGCATCCACCCACAGGCCGAAGCCGTAATTGGCCAGGATGGAGCCCAGCATGACCAGCACAAACCAGGGCTCCCCCCAGGCATAGAAGCCCAGGGAGGCCAGCAGCAGAAACACGTTCTGCCCCTGCCGCCACCTCCGCAGGGGCAGGTAATACACCAGCAGGACCACCGGGAGGAACAGGAAGAGAAACACCGAACTGGAAAAGAGCATGCCGCTTCTCCTTTAAGTCAAATACTTGCCCACGAACGGCACCTTGGAGAGGAGCCACGCCGCCGCCAGGGAGGCCAGGAATACCGCCGCCGTCAGCACCGGCACCGACAGCACAGGCGGGAAGGACAGGGCGGTAATGCCGAAGTTCCGCAGCAGCATGAGGAAGAACACGTGCACCAGATAGATGCCGAAGGACACCTTCGCCACGCCGGAAAACCGCTGGCGGCGGGAGCGCTCGTCGCTCACCCCCAGCAAATAGCGGAAGAGCACAAAGACCGCCGTGCTCATCAGGGCGATGTTGGGACTGTCATAGTTGTAAAAGGTCTGGGCCAGCGCCCCGCGCTGCTGGGACAGCCAGGCGGTGCCCCCCACGGTGACCGCCGCCCCTGCGATCCCCAGCAGGTAGATGAGGTACTCCGCCGGGCGGCTCAGTGTATACTCCTTTAAGTAATAACCCAGTACATAGTAGCCCACATAGCCCAGCACCAGCTTGATATTCAGGTAGCTCTGGTAGAGGCTCACCGTCTGGCTGGGCCGCAGGCGCAGAAGGGTGGGCAGGAGGAAGGTGAAAACAAATACCAGCAGGAAAAACCAGTGGAAATCCCCCCGGCCTGCCCCCCGCACGAAGGCACGCAGCACCGGGGTGACCAGATACAGGCCGAGCAGCATATAAAGGAACCACAGGTGAAAGCAGGTCTTTCCCAGGAGCACCTGATAGAGGGCTGCCCGGACGCTCTCCCAGCTCAGGCCGTGCACCTGTACCCGTTCCACCAGCGCATAGGCCGTCCCCCATACCGCCAAGGCGGCGGCGATACGCAGCATATGGCCGAAAAAAAGCTTGGAGGGGGGGAGGCTGTGCTTGGGGTCCAGCAAGAACATGCCGGAGAGCATGACAAACACCGGCACACACCAGTGGGTCAGCCCGTCGTACACGTTGAGCACCATAAAATCGGGCGTTCCCACCGGCGACGCCTCCAGGGCCCCGCCGGTTATGTGGACCACGATCACCGCCAGCATGGCGGTACACCGCAGCAGATCGGCGTAGGCCAGCCGGCCGCCTATGGTCTGACTCACCCCTTACCCCCGCTCCGGGACGAGCTCGATCCAGTAGCCGTCCGGGTCCTCAATGAAGTAAACGCCCATATCCGGGTTTTCAAAGCATACGCAGCCCATGGCCCGGTGCCGCGCCAGCAGCGCATCAAAGCGGTCGGTGACGAAGGCCAGATGGAACTCCTGCTCCCCCAAATCGTAGGGTTCGGTGCGGTCCCGCAGCCAGGTTAACTCCAGACGGAAGCCGGTCTCCCCGTCCCCCAGGTACACCAGCTTGAAGGAGCCGTCCCCGGCCTCCTTCTCCTCCACCACCTCCAGCTCCAGCGCCTGCCGGTAGAAGGCCAGGGATCGCTCCAGATCCAGCACATTAAAGTTAAAATGATTGAATTGCAGCATGGTTTTTCCTCTTTTCTTGGGTTTTGCGGGCGTGGTTCTCTTCCCCGCCAGACTAGGGCTTGTTTGAAACTTGGCGATGTGCCCAGCAACGAGGGATTATGGCTGCTGGCAAGCAATTTTTTCGCGGGAATCCGGACGGATTTCAAGGAAAAATTGCGCCGTCCAGCGGTCAAAAGGCCCGCCGATTGGGCCTGTTGACATGTTTCAAACAGGCCCCAAAGCCCCGGTCTGTAGGGACCGGCGCCCCAGGGCAGCTTCTCTTGCCCCTTCGTGTCAGTTCCCCTTCTGCCCACATCGGCCCGCCGGACCAATGGCTCTGACCGTGTCCCGCAGCCGCGGGCGGATGTGGGCACCCGCCCCTACAACTCTGCGGGTGGCCCAATACCCCCGCCTCCAAGTAGGGGCGGCCCTTGTGGCCGCCCGCGGGCGCACACAGTGCGCCTCTACAGCCGCTCCGCAAGCCTCCGTCCCGTCGGCGTCGCCGCCAAACCGCCGCTGCCGGTCTCCCGGAGAGAGGCGGGCAAAGCATCGCCCACGGCCCGCATGGCGTCGACGACCTCGTCGCAGGGGATGGCGCTCTCCACCCCGGACAGGGCCATCTCCGCGCAGGACAGGGCGTTGACCGCCCCCATCACATTGCGGTTGACGCAGGGCACCTCCACTAGCCCGGCCACCGGGTCGCACACCAGCCCCAGGGTATTGGACAGGGCCATGGCGCAGGCGTGGGCCATCTGGCCGGGCGTGCCGCCCATCACATAAACCAGGGCGGCGGCCGCCATGCCGGAGGCGGAGCCCACCTCCGCCTGGCATCCCCCCTCCGCCCCGGAGATGGAGGCGCGGGTGGCGATCACCTGCCCGAAGCCGGCCGCCACATAGAGGGCCTCCACCATCCGGCGGTCGTCCAGGCCGTCCCTGGCCTGGAGGGGGAGGAGCACCGCGGGCAGGACGCCGCTGGCCCCCGCCGTGGGGGCGGCCACGATGCGCTTCATGCAGGCGTTGCACTCCCCCGTCTTGAGGGCGGCGGCGATCACCTGCCGCAGAAAGGGAGGGCACAGCCCCGGCCCCTCCCCCTCCAGCCTGGCCCCCGCGCCGCCGGTGAGGCCGCTGCGGGAGCGGGCGGCGGGATCATACTCCTCCACTGGGGCCTTCATGGCCGTCCAGAGCGCGGCCATCTGCCCCCAGGAGCGGGCCTCGTCCACCCCCCGCTCCCGGAGATCGTCCTCCAGCACCGCCCGCCACAGGGGGCCCTGCCCGGCCGCCTGGAGCAGCCCCTCCACCGATGAAAACGCCATGTCAGTCCTCCCCCTCCATGTTCAGATAGGTGACCCGCTCGATACCCGGGCAGGCCCGCAGCTCCTCCACCGCCGCCGCCCAGATGGGCTGGTCGCTCTCAATGACCATCACCGCCAGGCCGCCCCGCATATCCCGGTAGAGCTGCATGGTGGCGATATTCACCTGCCGCTTGGACAGCACGCCGGTGACCTCCGCCACCATGCCGGGCCGGTCCTGGTTGCGGATGATGAGGGTGGGCAGCTCGCCGGTGAAGCGGGCCTCCAGCCCGTCGATGGCGCACACCTGCACCCGGCCGCCCCCCAGGGAGGAGGCCGTCACCTCCAGCCGCTTCCCAGCCGCGTCCTCCACCCGGAGCAGCACGGTGTTGGGGTGGGCCCCCCGCAGGGCCGCCCGCCCCAGGGTCAGCTCCATCCCCGCCGCCTCCGCCAGCTCGAAGGAGCGGGGGAGCCGGGCGTCGTCCGGCCGCATGCCCAGCAGGCCGGCCACCAGCGCCCGGTCGGTGCCGTGGCCCGTGCCGGTGGCGGCAAAGGAGCCGTGGAGCAGCAGCTCTGCCCGCCGGGGCGTGCTCCCCAGCAGCCTGCGGGTCAGAAACCCGATCCTTGCCGCCCCCGCCGTGTGGGACGACGACGGCCCCACCATAATGGGCCCCATGATATCAAAGATGTTCATAGCTGCTCAAGGTTCCTTTCCTGCTTCCATGCTGTTGTTGGGCCGTCGTCCGGCGCGTATGCGCCCCGCGCCTTTGGCGCGTACGAGCGTTTTGCCGAGGCAAAACCTCGGCGCAGGCGGAATTCAGTTCCGCCGAGCATTCCAATCATTTCAGAGGAATCCGTGGGGCGCTTGCGCCCCACGGAACCGGCCCCACCATAATAGGTCCCATGATATCAAAGATATTCATAGCTGCTCAAGGTTCCTTTCCTACTTCTATGCTGTTGTTGGGCCGTCGTCGGGCGCGTATGCGCCCCCGCGCCTTCGGCGCGTACGAGCGTTTTGCCGAAGGCAAAACCTCGGCGCAGGCGGAATTCATTTCCGCCGAGCATTCCAATCATTTCAGAGGAATCCGTGGGGCGCTTGCGCCCCACGGGACCGGCCCCACCATAATGGGCCCCATGATATCAAAGATGTTCATAGCTGCTCAAGGTTCCTTTCTCTACTTCCATGCTGTCGTTGGGCCGTCGTCGGGCGGGGCGCATCCTGTCGAAGATGTTCATTCTATGTGGATTTCCTTGCTCTGTCAAGGGGAAACGGCGCGTCAGGGATGCCGCGCCCTACAGCTCACCGGTTCGGCCTGCCAGATAGTCAAGCGGGCTCTCCAGCTCATCCGCGATGGCGGGCAAGTCATGAGCGTCCGGAAAAAGGCCCTGGATCGGGAGGGCTGCTTCTATTATGCCCTGGCGCTGGGAATTGAGTTGGGCCGCCTGTCTGCAAAAGGCTGACGCTCCTGCCCCCTACTCATCGTCATTGGCCTTCTTGTCGATGTACTCCGGCCGGAGCTTGCTGTAGACGATCTTCTGCTCGCTGTAGAGGCCGTAATAGCCGGAGAGCATGTAGGACACGGCGATACACACGGCGAACAGCCCCAGGCTCTGGCCGGTGAACATGCCCAGACTGTCCCCGGCGAACAGCTCCAGGGAGAGCAGCAGGGAGGTCATGGGGCAGTTGGTGACGCCGCAGAAGACGCACACCATGCCCAGCCCCGCTCCAAAGGAGGGGTGCAGCCCCAGCAGGGGGGCGGCGGTGCAGCCGAAGGTGGCCCCGGTAAAGAACACCGGGACGATCTCGCCCCCCTTGAAGCCCGCCCCCAGGGTAATGGTGGTAAAGAGCATCTTCAGCAGGAACGCCTCGGGCCGGGCCTCCCCTCCGATGGCGGCGTGGATCACCGCCGTGCCCGCCCCGTTGTAGTCGTAGGTGCCCGGGTTCCACAGCCACACCAGGAAGGTCAGCGCGATGACCAGCGCCCCGCCCGCAGCGGCCCGCGCCACGGGGTTGGGGAGGTACTTGTCGTACAGCCGGGGGGCGGCGTGCATCATCCGGCAGAACAGGATGGAAAGCAGGGCGAAGAGGACCCCCATGCCGATGCACTGGAGAAGGGTGACGGGGGTAAGGTTGGGCACCCCCTGGAGGGAGAAGGCGGTGGGCGGCACGCCGCAGAGCTGGGCCACCCACAGGCCGATAATGGCGGAGAGGACGCAGGGCACGATGGCGGCGTAGTAGAGCACGCCCACACTGGTCACCTCCATGGCGAACATGGCGGCGGTCAGCGGAGTGCCGAAGAGGGCGGAGAAGGCGGCGGACATGCCGCACATGGTGATGATACGGCTGTCCTTGTCGTCCAGGTGCATCCACCGTCCGATCTTGGAGGAGAGGGAGCCGCCGATCTGGAGGATGGCCCCCTCCCGGCCGGAGGAGCCGCCCAGCAGGTGGGTGAGCACCGTGGCGGCGAAGATGAGGGGCGCCGTGCGCAGGCGCAGGGGCTGGTTCTCCCGCACAGCCACCAGGACGAAGTTGGTGCCCCGGTCCTTCTCCATGCCGCAAATCCGGTAGAGCAGAACAATGGCCACGCCCCCCAGGGGCAGGAGCCACAGAAGCCACGGGTTGGCCTCCCGCAGGGCTGTGACGGCGTTCAGCGCGTAATAAAAGGCAGTGCTGACCCCGCCGGCCGCCAGGCCGATCACCCCGGCAAACAGCACCCATTTCAGGAAGGTGCCCGGCTGCTCCAGCAAGCGCCGCAGCCGCCCCTCCGTCCGTTCCTTGGTTTCCATCCCGGTTTCCCCCTCTCACGCGTACAGGTTATTATAACATGCGCCGCAACTTTTTTCCGCATGCTTATGGATTTTTTTCATAAATATGATATACTAAGTTCTGTAACGCATGGAACACATGCAATCTGTCGTTTCAGAAAGAGGAGGAATCATCTTGCAGCCCCCTTTATGGCCTCAGCTTCTACTCCAGGTCATACTCATCGCAATCAACGCATACTTTGCCGCCACGGAAATCGCGGTCATCTCCCTCAATGAGGCGGTGATCCGCCACCAGGCCGAGGAGGGCGACAAAAAGGCCGCCCGTCTCCTGCACATCGTGGAGCAGCCCACCGGGTTTCTCTCCACCATTCAGATCGGCATCACCCTGGCGGGCTTTCTGGGCTCCGCCTTCGCCGCCGACAACCTGGCCGGCCGCCTGTCCCAGTGGTTCGCCGCCCAGTATGCCCTGACCGCCGCCGCCGAGGCCGCGGTGCACACCCTGTCCGTTATCCTGATCACCATTATCCTCTCCTTCTTCACGCTGGTCTTCGGCGAGCTGGTACCCAAGCGGGTGGCCATGAAGAAGAGCGAGCAGGTGGCCCGCTTCACCTGCGGGGTGGTGGCCTTCCTGGCCGCCGTCATGCGGCCGCTCATCTGGCTGCTGACCGTCTCCACAAATGCCGTGCTGCGTCTGGTACATATCGACCCCAACGAGGAGGACGATGAGGTATCGGAGGAGGGCATCCGCATGATGGTGGACATCGGTGAGGAGAAGGGCGCCATCCAGGCCGGTGAGAAGGAGATGATCGAGAACATCTTCGAATTTGACAACATGACCGCCGGGGACGTGATGATCCACCGCACCGACATGGTGATGCTGTGGGTGGACGACACGGCGGAGGAGATCGCGCAGACCATCGAGTCCTCCGGCCTGTCCCGTTTCCCGGTGTATGAGGAGGACGCCGACGACATCATCGGCATCCTGAACACCCGCGACTGGCTGCTCAACGCCCGCAAAGCCTCCCCCCGCCCGGTGCGGGAGCTGTTGCGCCCGGCCTATTTCGTGCCCGAGTCGGTGCGCACCGATAAGCTCTTCCGCGACATGCAGAGCCGGAAGATCCACCTGTCCATTGTGGTGGACGAGTACGGCGGCACCGCCGGCCTCGTGACTATGGAGGATCTGCTGGAGGAGATTGTGGGCAACATCTACGACGAGTTCGATCCCCAGGAGGATCAGGAGATCATCGCCCTGGGCGACAACCGCTGGCGCATTGCCGGCTCGGCGGAGCTGGACGATGTGGCGGAGGCCCTGGACATGGAATTTCCCGAGGACGAGGAGTCCGAGACTCTGGGCGGCCTGGTCTTTGCCCAGCTCAACGTGATCCCGGAGGACGGAAGCCACCCCGAGGTGGAGCTGTACGGCCTGCACATCCGGGTGGAGGAGCTGACCGACCGCCGGGTAGAGTGGGCCACCGTCACCAAGCTGGCCCCCTCTGAATCGGAGGAGGACGCCGAATAAGCGAAGCAATAAAATCCCCCCGGAATCCCAATGGGATTCCGGGGGGATTTTGCTTTTTGACCGGCTGTGTTCAGCCCACGTGCTCGCCGAAGTTCATCAGCATCTGGGCCACCTCGGCGCGAGTCGCGGTGCCCTGGGGATCCAGGACGCCGTTCCCCTTGCCGGAGAGCACCTGCGCATTGACCGCCCAGCTCATGGCCGTCTGCGCCCAGTCGGAGATGCTGGCGGAGTCGCTGAACTCCCGCACGGCCATCCCGCCCTGGGTGGTGTCATAGCCCTTCGCCTGCGCGTAGCGGTACAGAATCGCCGCGAGCTGCTCCCGGGTCACGCTGTCCTCCGGTCCAAACGCGCCGGTGTCGTACCCCTTCACGATGCCGCGGGCCGCCGCCCAGTTCACCGCGTCGGCGTACCATGCGCCCGCCGCCACGTCGGGGAAGCCCGCCGCGCCGGGCGCCTCCGGCCGCTCCTCCAGGTTGTAGAGTACCTGGGCGATCATGCTCCGGGTCAGGTTCATGGTGGGGGCGAAGGTGGTGTCCGTGGTCCCCTCCATCATCCCCTTGTCGTACACATACGCCACGGCGTCATAGAACCAGTCGCCGCTCGTTACATCGGTGAAGGGCAGGCCCTCCGGCTCCGGCTCCACCGCCGTGAACACGGCCTCCACCGTGACCTTGGAGGCAGGCATTTTGAAGGTGTACTTGCCGTCGCCCTTGTCGGTGAGCTTGACGGAATCGCCGTTCTTGTCGGTGACGGTCAACTTGTCCAGCTCATACCCCTCGTCGGGCTTCACGGTGACAGTCACCGTGCTCCCCTTGGAGGCGCGGGTGGGGCTCACCTTCACGCTGCCGTTGTCCGTGTCCTCCACGCTCACCGTGTACCGGGTCGAGCCAGAGGAGGAGCTGCTGCCGTTGTAGTCCCACTCCGCAGTCAGGATAACATCCTTCGTCACTTTGTAGGGGCTGCTCACCCGGCTGCTGCCGTCATACCAGCCCTCAAAGGTGTAGCCGGAGCGGCTGGGAGTGGGCAGGGTGAGCTCGGTCCCCTCAGTGACCGTGTAGACGCTGTCCTTTGTATCCCCGTCGGCATAGTCCAGGGTAACGGTGTACTTCTTCTCGCCAGACGTGGCGTTTACCTCAGTAATGGTGTCGCCCGGCTGGGCGGCGGCCTGGGCGGCCTCCAGGCTGGGATAGTAGCTGTAGGGAGCCTCGGGGTTGGAGGCGCTCTCCAACTGGGCCTTGACGCTGTCAGCCAAATAGTCCTCGTTGACGGGCTTGGCAAAGTGACCGCTGGTAACCTCGATGCCGCTCTTTGCAGCCTCTGCGGCCCCGCTGGCCGCCTCAATGGCACCGAAGGTGCCGTTGCCCTGAATGGTCAGCTTGTGTGTGTCCGCGTCGGTGCTGTCATACACGATCTTGCCGTTGATGGTGCCGGTGTAGCTCTCATCAAAGGTGACATTGGTAGAAGGATAGCTACTATACTTACAGACATCAAACGCAATGGCTTCGTCGCTGGTGGTCACGATATCCGTATCTCCCTTGAAGATGATGCTGCCATTGTTGAAGCTCAGCGTGTAGTCCTCGCCGTCCGCCTGATGCTCGGCGAAGAAGTGCATATCCTCCAGGGTCAGGTTTGCATAGTTCTGAATGATGCGCTTGATGGAGGTCGTGCCCTCGGCAATACGGACGGTGCCGTTTTTGAGGGTGATGGTGGAATCCTTCAGGAACTGGAATCCATTGCTCTCCGTTCCGGCAGAGCCCGCTCCCGGGTCCTTCAGGGTATAGGTGTGGCCGCCAAAATCAATGGTAAAGTTCTTACCAGAGGGCACGGCAATGCCGGCCGCCTCTGGGATGTCCTTCAGGACGTAGATGGTGTCCCCGGCTTTGGCCGCTGTGATCGCCGCACCCAAGGTCTCATAGGTCTTGCCGCCCACCATCACCGCCGCATTTTCGGCAGTATTCGTGGTCAGAGTTCCATCCACAGTGCTGTTGACAATGACGATCTTTTCTGCGGTGGTGCCCTCGGGCACGCTGCCGATGGTGCTGTTGACCACGCTCATGGTGCCGTCGGCGCTGTTGGACACCTGGCCGTCCACGGTAGCGCCGTCGGTGATGGCCACATCCGCCTTGCCGCTGTTGGTCACGTTTCCGGTAACCTTGGCCTTCTGGGTAATGGTCAGCCGGGCGCCCTCGCTGCTGTCCGTGAGGACAATGGAGCCGTTCAGCGTGCCGCCGGTGATCTCAATATCGCCGCTGTGGGTTCCACCGCCCATTGTGGTGATTACCGTCTTTTCCCCGGCGTTGAAGGTACCGCCGTTGATGGTCAGCTTGCCCTGATCCATGGTGCCGTCGATATAGCCGTTCAGAATGACGCCGTTGGAGGCGCCCGCCGCATCGAAGGTACCGCCGTTGACAGTGGCCACATTCCAGTTCAGGAACGCTGCCTGGGACATGCTGGTAAAGGTGCCGTCATTGATGACCAGCTCGCCATAGTCGTCGTTCTTGATCGTGTTCAGGCCGCCGGAGAAGGTGCCTCCGTTGATGGTCAGCACGGAGTTTTCCTTGCCCGTATTCTGACTTCCGTTATACCAGCCGTTCTCAATCATGCTGGAGAACTGGCCGTTCTGCGTGACGGAAACTCCACTATTGATCTCCATGGTGCCGTGGTTGACGATGTTGTAATAGGAATTCCCGCCGCTGGCTTCGGCATTCTGTCCGTTCTCTTTACTGCGGGTATACGCGCCTCCGTTGAGCACCACATTGCCGCCGGGCTCATTCTGGATTGCCGCTCTGGCGTGGGTCACGTTGTCCACCGTGCCGTCGCCGGTGATGGTCAGAGTGCCCTTGTTGGTAATCGTGTGGTTCTCGTGGTTGGCCAAGGTCTTTCCGTTCAGATTGAGGGTCAGCTCCGCTCCCTCGGGGATTACGATATCCTCCGCCGTATCCTGGAGCAGAGTAACCGTCTCGCCCTTCCCGGCGTTGTCGACCGCCTTCTGGAGGCTGGCGTAGTACCTACCGCCCACCTCGGCCACACCATTTGTTTCATCCAGTTCGTTTACGGTAAACGTACCGTCTGGGCCTTCGGTTATCGCGGCATTCTCCGCCACATACTTGCTCACATCACTGGAGAACGTGCCGCCATAAATGATGGGGTTACCAGTCTTTTCCGCACCTTTCAGGGCCGACACTCCTTCCGGGGCCTTAAAGACGCCGCCGTTGATGACCGCGGTGGCCTTTTCATTGATGCCCCCGTCCCCGCCAGTGTTGTCGTTTCCAATCAGAGCCGCGGTATACGTTCCCTCTGTCTCAAAGGTACCGCCATTGATTACGGCTTTTACCACGCCGACCTCACCCGCCACATAGAGGGCGTAGAACGTGGCCGTGTGCTTGGAATCGTTGACACACTTGACCGACTTAAACGTACCGCCGTTGATTTCGAAGTACCCCACAGAAGCGGATACCGCGCCCTGTACCCCTGTAAAGGTTCCCCCGTTGATGGTCATTTGGGAATCGGCAGCTCCATTCTGGATCGTATATCCCCAAACATTACCGTTGCACTGGCTGCACGTAGTCCCCGTGAAGGTTCCGTCTTCAATCGTTACGGTACCCTCGTTATAAACCGCGCATGTAGCCTTCTCAAAGGTTCCGTCTTCAATGGTCAGTACCGCGGACTCCCCTGTGTTCCGGATTGCCGCGCCGCCGGCATAGGTCGCTCCGCGATAGGTTCCATTTTCGATCGTAAGTATATTTTGGTTGTTGATTGCGCCCACTCCGGTTTCAGACGCAGATGAATCAATGACGCCGCCGCCTGTCACCGTAAGAGTACCCTTGTTCACAATCGGCCTGCCCGTAAAGTTCGACGCCACGGTGATGCTGTGGCAGTCCATGTCCAGCACGATGTTTTTCTTCTCTGGAATGGTGATGATCTGATCCGTGGTCATCCCGGTGATATCGCCCGTCAGGACGACCGTGGTCTCCTCCCCATCTGGAGCGGCTTCGATCGCCTGCATCAGCGCGTCATAGGCGCCTTTTTCCTCCATCGGCGCAGGAGCCGCTTCCTCCAGCGTGTCCGCTGCCGGAGTCTCTTCCGCAAAGACAGTCACAGGAAGAAGACTCAGCAGCATACACACAGACAGTAGCGCCGCCAATCCTTTTTTTGCCCGTTTCATGTTGTTCCTCCTTTTTTAAATTGCGCCCCGGCTCCACTGCTGTCAGTTGTTATTGTCTTTTGCTTGCAAAAGACAGAAGTGTGCCGGCACACTTGGCATCCTTACTGTATCACATTGTCCCAATATTTTCAAGAGGGCACGTCCACGCAATCCACTTATGCGTTCCGCAGCAGCTCCCTCGCCCGGGCCAACAGCTTGGCGTACACGCCGTCCATCTGCCACTCGTTGGTGTACTCCAGCAGGCGCTCCGCCGGAAGCCAGCCCACCCGGCTGTTCTCCCCCTCCCGGATCTGGAGGGCGTCGCTCTCGTCGGCCACCAGCAGATAGGATACATTGAGATGCTGATGGGAGGGCACCCACTTCCCGCGCTTCACGTGGCCCCATACGGGCAGAATGTCCAGGGAGGCGATGGCGGGGCTGAGGGGGCGGATATGCTCCACCCCCGTCTCCTCCCGGGCCTCCCGCAGGGCCACGGAGAGCAGGTCGCCCTCCCCATCCGCATGGCCGCCCGTCCAGGCCCACACCCTGTAAATATTGTGGTGGGCCATGAGCACCCGGGTGCCGTCGGCATTGACCACAAAGCCGGAGCTGGACAGGTGGGCGATCTCGTTGTCCCGGGTGAGAATGTTGTCCGGAAACAGGCGGATGTACTCCAGAATCAGCCGCTGATCCGCCGCCTCCTGCTCATTTTGGGGCGTATAGGCCCGAATTTCATCCACATACATGGGGCTTCCTCCTCCGGTAGGTCACATAGCGGAAGGGGATGCCCGCGTGCTCCTGGGGCTCCTCCTCCTCGGCCATCTCCCAGTCCGGGCCGGCGTCCAAATCTGGGAAAAAGGCGTCCGCCCCCTCCCACGCCCGGCCGATTTTGGTGATGTAGGCCGTGTCGCACCAGTCCAGCAGGGCCGCATAGACGCTCTCCCCCCCGATGACGAAGGAATTCGCCGGGGCGGCCGCCCGCAGGGCCTCCAGCGACCGGAACACCTCGGCCCCCTCGGGGGCGAAGGCGGAGTCGCGGGACAGGATCAGGTTCCGCCGGTTTTTCAGGGGCCGCCCGCCGGGGAAGGTGGCCAGGGTCTTGCGGCCCAGGATCACCGGGTGGCCGGTGGTGAGGGCCTGAAAGCGCCTCAAATCGGCCGGGATGTAGCAGAGCTGATCCCCGCCCCTGCCGATGGCCCAGTTCATGTCCACCGCCGCGATCAAATTCATCGGGCTCCCTCCTTATACCGCCACGGGGATGGGCTGCTCCAGCGGGTGGAAGCGGTAGCCCTCCAGGCGGACGCTGTCCTTCGTGAAGGCGTAGAAGTCGGTAACCGCCGGGTCCAGCCACAGCCTCGGGGCCTCGTAGGGCGTCCGGGCGATGAGCTCCTCCACCACCGGCACATGGCGGTCGTAGATGTGGGCGTCGGCGATGACGTGCACCAGCTCCCCCGCCTCCAGCCCCGACGCCCGGGCCAGGAAATGCACCAGCACGGCGTACTGCATCACATTCCAGCCGTTGGCGGTGAGCATGTCCTGGCTGCGCTGGTTGAGCACGGCGTTGAGGGTGCGCCCCGACACGTTGAAGGTGACCGACCAGGCGCAGGGGTAGAGGGCCATCTCGCTCAGATCGTGGTGGTTGTAGAGACTGGTCAGAATCCGCCGGGAGGCCGGGTTGTGCTTGAGATCGTAGAGCACCCGGTCCACCTGGTCAAACTCCCCCTCGGGGTAGCGGTGCTTGACCCCCAACTGGTAGCCGTAGGCCTTGCCGATGGAGCCGCTCTCGTCCGCCCAGGCGTCCCAGATGTGGCTGGACAGGTCGTGGATGTTGTTGGACTTCTTCTGCCAGATCCACAAAAGCTCGTCCACCGCGCTCTTGAAGGCCATTTTGCGGATGGTCTGCACCGGGAATTCCGCCCGCAGATCGTAGCGGTTGACAATGCCGAATTTCTTCACCGTGTGGGCGGGGGCGCCGTCAGTCCACCGGGGGCGCACCTCCTGCTCCGTGTCCCACACCCCGTGGGCCAGAATCTCCTTGCAATTTTCAATGAACAGCTCGTCCGCGCGGCTCATATCGTTCCTCCTCCGGTTGGTTTTCCCCAGCATACCACATTCCGCGCCGGAACGCAAACCCGCCGGTTTCTAACGCCGGTCTGGAAAATCCCCCTGTTTTATGGTATTCTTTATGGAAAAAGGGGGAATCCCCCCGACGGGAGTGTATACCATGAAGGAGACCCCGGCCCGGCCGCTGCCCCATATCGGCCTGCGCAACCTCAAAACCGCCCTCTCCGCCTCGCTCTGCGCCCTGATTTACTTTTTCCTGAACCGCAATCCGGCCTTTGCCTGTATCGGCGCCATCTTCGGAATGGGAGCGGATATGGACCACTCCAAGCTCCACGGCGGAAACCGCCTGTTCGGCACCGTTATCGGCGGTTTCCTCGGCATCGGGCTCTACCGGATTTACCTGGTCTTCTATCCCGACGGGGGACGCCACCTGTTGCTGGTGCCCCTGCTCTTCGGCGGTATCGTCGTCCTGATTCTGCTGGCCCAGATCTTCTGGGTCGGCGCCGTACAGCCCGGCGGGGTGGTGCTCTGCCTGCTGCTGTTCTCCATCGGCCCGGACGACTACATCGCTTACTCTCTCAACCGCATGCTGGACACCGGCGTGGGGGTGGCCATGTCCCTGCTCATCAACGGTCTGCTCCCCCGGGAGCGGCTGGACGCCTGGCAGGAAAAGCTCGGCGCCCTGCGGAACCGGAGCGAGGCGGGCCGCTGAGGGCAGCGGCCCCTACGACACCGGCTCCTTCAGGCCATAGTACCCGCACAGCCGGGCCACCGCCACCGGGGCCTCGACGGGGTTGACCCACAGGTCGGGGAGATAGCCCACCCCGTCCCGGTTCTCGTCCGTCTCTATCAAACACAGACCGGTACCGAAGTAGAGCTCTACCCCCGTGTTGGGCAGATAGAAGTGCATGTTATTGGGAACCAGGGCGCAGCCGCCGCTTGGGATTCCCACCACCAGCGTGTTCTCCACCGAGTGCAGATGCTCCACCACAGTCTCCCCGGAGGAGGCGGTACCGCCGTCCGTCAATAAAAAGGTGTAGCCCTCCCGCTCCACCCAGCGGCCTGGATCAGAGTAGACATCCCATGTGCCCATCCACTCCTCCGGATAGCTCAGCATCGGATTCTGGCGGCGCAGCTGGCTGAACCTCTGGCCGCCGGCCTGGCGGGGCTCTGCATACTGCCCTGTCCACCCCTTGAACCACTCCATAAACCACCGGTCGCTGCCACCGGGGTTCCCCCGCACGTCGAAGACCAGCAGGGGCGCGTCGGCGTACTCCCCGCCACAGGAGGCGAACCGCTCCAGCTGGGCCTCTCCCTCCGGCGTACTGGCGGACATGTGCCGGGACTCCAGCATGGGGATCCCCTGACACTGGCCCTCGTAAAAAACCTCACGGGAATAGGAATAGGAGGACGCCGGCTCACACAGTGCCCAGTTCAATTCGTGATCCCCCAGGGTGTCCGGCAAATCGCTCCCGTCCTTGCTCATGGCGAAAAAGCCATAGGTGATGGCCCCGTCCGGGCCGATGGTGGGCTTTATGTAGTCTTCGCTCAGTCCGGCGGGGGTGTCGATATACACGCCGGGCACATAGTAGGTGTTGAGTTCATAGGGCTCAATCAGGTGTCGGCGGCCAACAGCAAAGTGCCCGTCCCGCACCACCGGGGACAGCACGGTATACAGGGCCTCCGCCACCACGTCCGCCAGCGGGAGACCGGGGTCAGCCTCCTCCAGCCGGGCCAGGGCATCCTCCCGCAGGCCGTCAAAGACCTGGTCGCCACCGAAGTACTCGTATGCCCCGTAGGTGGTGCGCAGGAGGGTGAAGGCGGTCTCCACGTCCTCCCGGGCCTGCTCCATGGTCAGGTTCTCCTCCGGGCCATGGGGCGTCAGCAAAAGTTCCATCTCCCCATCTGTGAAGGTGGTGTTCTGGTCGGCAAAGGCCGGCGTCCAGGCGGAGACATCCAGGGGTTCCCCGTCCTCGATGACGGCCCGGCGCTTCTCGTTGACCGCGTCCAGAAAGGTGTGGAAGTCCACCGCCGCGGCCGGGGTGGGTGTGGGCTCGGGTGTGGGTTCCGGCGCGGGGGCGCACCCCGCCAGCAGGGCGAGGCTCAGGGCCAGGGGGAACAGCCTCCGGTTCATTCCAGCACGCTTCCTTTCAGTCCGTCCCGATGAATTCCCGTTATTTTTACCTCTTTTATGACATTATGTAGTCCCTCGCCCGGGGCAAAGACCTCCGTATAATTGGGGGCGTGGCCACGCCAGAGGCCCTCCTTCTCCTCCTCGAAGAGCACGGTCAGGGTCTCCCCCACCCAGCGCTCCAGCCAGGCCGCCCGCAGCTCCTCCGCCACCGCCGCCGCCCGGCGGGCCCGCGCCTCCTTTTCCGCCTTGGGCACCTGGCCGGGCAGGGCGGCCGCCGGGGTGCCGGTACGGCGGGAGTAGGGGAAGATGTGCATGGCGGAGAAGGCGCACCGGCGTACAAAGTCCAGGGTCTGGTCGAACTCCTCCTCCGTCTCGCCGGGGAAGCCCACAATGAGATCGGTGGTGATACCGGGTCGATCAAAGTGTTCCCGGAGTAATGTTACGCTCTCATAATACCGGGCGGAATCATATTTCCGGTTCATCCGCTTCAACGTGGCGTCGCAGCCGCTCTGCATGGAGAGGTGGAAGTGGGGGCACAGGTTGGGCAGGGCGGCGGCCCGGCGGCAGAAGTCCTCCGTGACGGTGCGGGGTTCCAGGGAGCCCAGCCGCACCCGGCACTCCGGCGCGGCGGCGCACACCGCCTCCACAAGGTCGATCAGGCCCTGCCCATTTTTGAGATCGTGTCCCCAGGAGGAGATTTCGATGCCGGTGAGCACCAGCTCCCGGTAGCCCGCCCCGGCAAGGCGCTTTGCCTCACAGGCGGCCTCCTCCAAGGGAAGGGAGCGGATCGGCCCCCGGGCGTAGGGAATGATACAGTAGGTGCAGAAGTTGACGCAGCCATCCTCCACCTTGAGCATGGCCCGGGTGCGCCCTTCCAGGCCGCCGGCGGGCAGATGCTCATACTGGCGGCGGCGCAGGGCGTCGTCCACCCTTACCACCGGGTGTCCGCCGTCGGGGCTGAGGGCCTCCAGCGCGTCCAGAAAGCCCATGCGGTCGGCCGTGCCCATGACCAGATCCACCCCCAGGGCCTCCACCGCCTCCGGATCGGTCTGGGCGTAGCAGCCGCACACCGCCACCACCGCGTGGGGGGAGCGCTTGCGGGCCTGCCGGATCATCTGGCGGGATTTCTTGTCGCTCACCGCCGTGACGGTGCAGGTGTTGATCACATAGGCGTCCGCCGCCCCGTCAAAGGGCACCAGGGCGTGGCCCCGGCCGGTGAGCTCCGCCTCCATCGCCTGCGTCTCGTATTGGTTGACCTTGCAGCCCAAGGTGTAGATAGCAACTCGCATGTCTTTTCCTCGCATATGACCGCGGCTCTTTGTGAAAAAAACAGAATTTCCGGTTTACCGCGGCTTTCCCATTGAATTTTTTCCCCGTTCCTGTCTATAATGGGGATACCCTAATTATAAAGCAAATCCCCACCGTTTGTATACAGTCATTTAGGAGGTGCCCTTTCATGTCTGAGTTTTTCGTGTCGCTGTCCTCCATCGAGGATGTACGCCAGTTTGTCAACGCGGCCACCTGCTGCCCCTGCGAGGTGGACGTGCTCTCCGGCCGATACGTCATCGACGCCAAATCCATCATGGGCCTGTTCTCCTTGGATCTCTCCCACCCGGTGAAGGTGGAGGTCCACGGCTCCGACGCCGACCGCTCTGCCTTTGAGCAGAGCGTCGCCGCCTTTGAGGTCAAGCAGACCCAGTAATATAAGATAAGGAGGGCGGCCCTGGGCCGCCCTCCTTTTTCGACGGTTTACAAACCGGCCGCTTCTGTGGTAGAATAGTTTGCTTTCGCAGGAGGGATGACCATGTCAGACCAGTACCCGTTCTTCGCCTACCTCTCCCGGATGCGGTACATCAACCGCTGGGGGCTGATGCGCAACACCTTTCAGGAGAACATTCAGGAGCACTCCCACATGGTGGCGGTGCTGGCCCACGCCCTGGCCGTGATCCGGCGGGACGTGTTCGGCGGCGACGCCGACCCCGGTCTGGCCGCCGCAGCGGCCCTTTACCACGACGCGCCGGAGATCCTCACCGGCGACCTGCCCACCCCCATCAAGTACTACAACCCCGACATCCGGGACGCCTACAGGGAAGTGGAGCAGTTCTCCGCCCACAAGCTGCTGCATATGCTGCCGGAGGCCCTCCGCCCCTCCTTTGCCCCCCTGCTGCGGGAGGGCTACGACCCCGGGCTCAGAACACTGGTCAAGGCCGCCGACAAGCTCTCGGCCCACATCAAATGCGTGGAGGAGCTCAAGGCGGGCAACGCCGAATTCAAGCAGGCCGCGGAGCAGACGCTGGAGGCCCTGCAGGGCTATGGTCTGCCCGAGCTGGACTACTTTCTGGAGCACTTCCTGCCCGCCTTCGGGCTGACGCTGGATGAGCTGCAGTGAGTGTCCCCCATATCCGTAAAAACTGCAAAGGAGCTGTTCTATTATGAGAGCAATCGTCACCGTTCTCGGCAAGGACCGGGTGGGTATCATGTCCCTGGTCTGCGCCCTGCTGGCCCAGCACAATGTCAACATTCTGGACATCAGCCAGACCATCCTCCAGGGGGACTTCACCATGGTTATGCTGGTGGACGCCGGCGCCTGCGACATCCCCTTCGCCGAGCTGGCCGCCCTGCTGGAGCGGGAGGGTGAGGCCCGCAGCCTGGACATCCGCGCCCAGCGGGAGGATATTTTCAACGCCATGCACCGGATCTGAGGAAGCGCGGAGGGTAGGCGCATAGGGGAGCTAAGAGGACATGAAGAGGAAAAAACAGGCTGGGCGAAGCCCAGCGGCATTTTTCGCGGAATGGCCGCTTAGCGACCCGGCCATGCGCCCAACCCGCAGCGTGACAGGAAGCGCGGAGGCGTGGGTCGCAGCCGCACAGCGAGCCCCGCAGCCGAAAAAGCAGTTGCGCCGCAGGCGCAAGGTGTTTTTCGCGGAGGGGTAAGCAGTGTGGCGTCGCGCAGCCGCCGCAGCGTGACAGCGTCGGCCCAAGCTTTGGATCATTCGCTTCCGGGCAAGCCCGAACGCTCACTCCCGCCGCTGGGCCTCCTTTTCCCCACGCGAACCGCTTCGCTGGGTTCGCGCGGGGGCCCCGAAAGCGGGGTGCACCCCTCACCGATATGTAGGGGCGGGTGCCCACACCCGCCTGCGGGCCGGTGAGGGCAGAAGGTGAATTGCCCCGCAGGGGCAAGAGAGGCCGCCCTGGGGTGTCGGCCCCTACAGCGGGACGTCTTTGGGAGCTGTAATGTAGGGGCGGGGCTTGTCCCCGCCCGCCGGAACCGCCCACGCTTCAGTTGATTTTCAGGAGGAATTGACTTGATCAACACCAACGAAATTTTGGATACCATACATATGATCGACCAGCAGCATCTGGACGTGCGTACCATTACCATGGGCATCTCCCTGCTGGACTGCGCCGATCCCGATCCAAAGGCCGCCTGTCAGAAGATCTATGACAAGATCACCCGCCGGGCCGAGCACCTGGTGGCCACCGGCGAGGCCATTGAGCGGGAGTTCGGCATCCCCATCGTCAACAAACGCATCTCCGTCACCCCCATGGCTCTTGTGGCCGGGGCGTCGGAGACGGGCAGCTACGTCCCCTTCGCCGTGGCCATGGACAACGCCGCCAAGTCCACCGGGGTCAACTTCATCGGCGGCTTCTCCGCCCTGGTGCAGAAGGGGGCCACCCAGGCCGACAAGAAGCTCATCGCCTCTATCCCCGAGGCGCTGGCCATCACCGACTTTGTCTGCTCCTCCGTCAACGTTGGCTCCACCCGGGCGGGGATCAACATGGACGCGGTGGCCGAGATGGGCCGCATCATCAAGGACACCGCCGAGCGCACCGCCGACCGGGGCGGCTTTGGCTGCGCCAAGCTGGTGGTATTCTGCAATGCGGTGGAGGATAACCCCTTCATGGCGGGCGCCTTCCACGGCGTGGGGGAGCCGGACTGCATCATCAATGTGGGCGTGTCCGGCCCCGGCGTGGTGCACCACGCCCTCAAGGACGTGAAGGGCCAGCCCTTTGACGTGGTGGCCGAGACCATCAAAAAGACCGCCTTCCGGGTGACCCGAATGGGCCAGCTGGTGGCCCAGGAGGCCAGCCGCCGGCTGGGCGTGCCCTTCGGCATCGTGGACCTCTCCCTGGCCCCCACCCCCGCCATCGGCGACAGCGTGGCCCGCATCCTGGAGGAGATGGGCCTGGAGACCTGCGGCACCCACGGCACCACCGCCGCCCTGGCCCTGCTCAACGACGCGGTGAAGAAAGGGGGCGTCATGGCCTCCTCCCACGTGGGCGGCCTGTCCGGCGCCTTCATCCCCGTCAGCGAGGACGAGGGCATGATCGCCGCCGCCCGCTCGGGCGCCCTCCACCTGGATAAGCTGGAGGCCATGACCTGTGTGTGCTCCGTTGGCTTGGACATGATCGCCGTCCCCGGCGACACCACCGCCGCCACCCTCTCCGCCATCATCGCCGACGAGGCCGCCATCGGCATGGTCAACTCCAAGACCACCGCCGTCCGCCTCATCCCTGCCCCCGGCAAGGTGGTGGGGGACACGGTGGAATTCGGCGGCCTGCTGGGCTCCGCCCCCGTCATGCCCGTCCACGCCGAGAGCAGTGACGCCTTTGTGGCCCGCGGCGGACGTATTCCGGCCCCCATGCAGAGTCTCAAGAACTGACGCGGCCGCCCAATCCCCGTCGTCCTTCTCCGCGCCCGGCCTCTGCCGGGCGCATTTTTTTGCTTCAAAATTTCCAAAATCCCCCTAGGAAAGCGGCCCGCTTTGGTGTATACTGGGAGCCAGGACAAGCCTTATTTTGAGGAGGGTCAATTTATGTTAGAGCTGAATACTTCCAACTGCACCCCGTTTCTGCCTAAGGACTGGCTGACCAGCCGGCTGGACGCGCTGGAGAGCGCCCGCGTCAAGCTGGAGGAGGGCAGCGGCCTGGGCGGCGCCTACACCGGCTGGGTTCACCTGCCCCGGGACTACGACAAGGAGGAGTTTGCCCGCATCCAGGCGGCGGCGGAGCGCATCCGCAGCGACTCCCAGGCCCTGGTGGTCATCGGCATCGGCGGCTCCTATCTGGGCGCCCGCGCGGTGGTGGAGCTGCTTCACTCCCCCAATTTCAACCTGACCCACAAGGGCGGACCCGACATCTACTTTGCCGGCAACGGCCTCTCCTCCGACGCCATGCTGGAGGTCATCGAGCTGGTGAAGGACAAGGACTTCTCCATCAATGTCATCTCCAAGTCGGGCACTACCACCGAGCCGGCAGTAGCCTTCCGCATCTTCAAGGCCCTGCTGGAGGAGAAGTACGGCAAGGAGGGGGCCCGCAGGCGCATCTACGCCACCACCGACGCCCACAAGGGGGCCTTGAAGGGCCTGGCCGACGCGGAGGGCTATGAGGAGTTTGTGGTGCCCGACGCGGTGGGCGGCCGCTACTCCGTCCTCACCGCCGTGGGCCTGCTGCCCATCGCCTGCGCCGGGGTGGATATCGCCGCCCTGATGGAGGGTGCCGCCCAGGCCATGGAGGCCCTGGCCGCCCCCGGTGCGGACAACCCGGCCTGGCAGTACGCCGCCGCCCGCCACGCCCTGTATACCCAGGGCAAGAAGGTGGAAATCCTGGTGGGGTACGAGCCCTCCTTCCGCTTCTTCGGCGAGTGGTGGAAACAGCTCTTCGGCGAGACCGAGGGCAAGGACGGCAAGGCCCTCTTCCCCGCCAGCGTGGAGTTCACCGCCGATCTGCACTCCATGGGCCAGTACATCCAGCAGGGTGAGCGCCTGATGCTGGAGACGGTGGTGCGCTTCGCCCGCAGCCGCGGCAGCGTCACCATTCCACACGACCCGGACAATGTGGACGGGCTCAACTTCCTAGCGGGCAAGGATCTCTCCTTTGTGGCCGAACAGGCCATGCGGGGCACCCTGCTGGCCCACGTGGACGGCGGCGTGCCCAACCTGGTGGTCACCGCCCCGGCCCGGGACGCGCAGAGCGTGGGCTGGCTGATCTACTTCTTCGAGTACGCCTGCGGCCTGTCTGGCTATCTGCTGGAGATCAATCCCTTCGACCAGCCCGGCGTGGAAGCGTATAAGAACAACATGTACGCCCTCCTGGGCAAGCCCGGTTATGAGGACCGCAAGGCGGAGCTGGAGGCACGCCTGTAAGAACCCCCGTTAATTTTTGGTGAACTTCCGCAAATCAGTTGCAATCGGGCCGCAAAAATGGTAACATAATTGCACAAGGCCGGAGATACGCTCCGGCGGACAATGAAGGAGTGATAACTATGGTGAGAGTGATCATGGGTGTCAAGGGCACCGGCAAGACCAAGCAGATGATCGAGCTCATTAATTCCGCTGTCCACAGCGAGAACGGCAATGTGGTCTGCATCGAGCGGGGCCCCAAGCTGACCTATGACATTCATTATAAGATCCGTCTGGTGGAGGCCAGCCATTACGATATTAAGAGCTATGACTTCCTGAAGGGCTTTATCAGCGGCCTGTACGCGGGCAACTACGACATCACCCATGTCTTTATCGACAGCCTGACCAAGATTGTGGCCTCCGAGGCCACCGACCATGCGGTGGAGGAGTTCCTGGACTGGCTGAACAGCTTCTCCGAGAAGAACAATATTAAGTTCACCGTCACCATCAGCGCCGATGCCTCCCTGGCCACCGACGGCGTCAAGAAATACTTCTGATACGTGCCCTTTCAGCGGGCCCTGCCGCCGGCAGGGCCCGCTGCCTCGTTCCTCCCTCCTTCCGGCGTCAAATCGCTTGTACATCCGGCATACCGCCGCAGAACTTTGGATAATATACCGATTGCGTGGGATTACCGCCCATGATATACTCTTTGGCGAAATAAAGGAGGTGTGAATCATGATGATTGAAATGCAGTTTAACTCCATTGCCCAGCTCCAGCGGCTTCAGGAGATCGCCAGTTCCTGTGACGACGAGATCTTCCTGCACTCCTTGGACGACAGCGTCCGCGTGGATGCCAAGTCCTTCATCGGCCTGTTCACCCTGGACTTCACTCAGCCCGTCAAGGTGGTCACCGATTCCGACTATTTGGCCCGCAAGGTGGAGCATCTCAAGCATAAGATGGAGAAATAAAAACAGGCGTTGGCCGCTGGCCGACGCCTGTTTTGCTATGCAAAAGCATAGCAAAATTGGCCATGTGCCGCTTACAGCGGGACGGCCCATATGCGCAGAAACTTCATGCGCCTAAGCCTTTGCATAATTTCGTGGTGCGCCCTGTGCGCATAAAGTTTTATTTCCTGATCCAGTCCGGGTGCGTTCATGCCTCCCGGCGGCGCAGGAGCGCCCGGAGCGCACAGAGCGCCGCGGCCGCTACCAGGGCCAGCCACAGGAGCAGGAGGACGTTCTCATTGAAGTACCAGTTCTCCGCCCATCGGGTGAAATCCGGCCGGAACCAGAAGCCGTGGAGCCGCTCCACCGTCCCGCCGCCCAGCCGCACCAGCCGGTCGATCACCGGGTTGACCAGGGGGAGGAACACGCAGGCCGCCCCCAGGCAGGCCGTCCCCTTCCACCAGCGGCTGATGGGGGCGTACCGGCAGATGAGCACCCAGGCCCAGGGCAGGGTCAGGCCGAAGAGAACCGCCGGCAGGGTAGGAATGGGGAACCAATCTGCGCCGTCATAGGCACAACTGACCCAGAGCAGGGCGCACAGCAGCAGGGTCTCCGTCCCCAGGTAGAGCACAGCCTTGTGCTCCCCCAGGGGGCGGGGCAGCTCCCGCAGGGCGCCGGGCAGGAAGGCCGCCCCCAGCCCCAGCAGCACCCCCGCCGAGGCCAGCAGGAACCAGTCTCCCCCGCTGAACAGGCAGGCGGCCAGCAGCAGCAGCTCCAGGGAGAGGGTGAAGCCCCCCAGCGTGATGACGCCCCGGTACTGCTTCACCAGGATGGGCAGGAGGGTGAGGCTGGCCCCCACCAGTTCCCCGGTGAGTACCAGCCAGAACCAGTCCAGGGTATGCCCCACCGCCAGATTGCAGATGAGGCAGATCAGGGCGGTGCCGCCGTAGAGGATGTACTGAATCCAGCGCAGGCGGCGCAGCAGGGACAGGTATTTTTTCGCCAGGGTCTCGGCGGTGCGGGCCTCCACGTCCTCGCTGGCGGTGAGCAGCTCGTGCTCCGACACCTGTAAAATGGCGCAGATATCCCGGATCAGGGTGATGTCCGGGTAGGACATGCCCCTCTCCCACTTGCTGACCGCCGACTCAGTGACGAAGAGCCTGTCGGCGAATTCCCGCTGGGTGAGCCCCAGCTCCTTCCGGCGGCGGCAGATATACGCGCCGAAGGTCTTCTTGTTTTCCATGTTGAACCATCCTTTGCGGCAGAGTCTTGTCTTGCAGGGCCGCCCTCACCATACGGCAACGGGGGCAAAATTGCAAGGCTTTGGGCCGATTTCCCCGCTCGACCGTTAGGAAAGTCCTTGTTTTGCAAGGGTTTCCCGCCAGTCCAGCCGCAAAGGCTTGCCGGCCGGCCGCCGGTGTGGTATGGTAACAGGCGTCTTGCAGGGTACGCCAAAAAAGGATGTCTGTCCGGTGAAATACCTGCGCGTACTGCTCACCAAATACCCCGGCCGCTTCTCCCGCCTGCTGGCCCTGCTCAGCGGGCGGGGGTTCACCCACGCCTCCATCGGCCTGGAGGGCGACGGACGGTTTTACAGCTTCTCCTTCCGCGGCTTCACGGAGGAGACCCCCGACAAGCTCCGCCGCCGCGGCGTCACCGCCGGCCGCTGCTACCGGATCCCGGTGACCGACGGGGCCTACCGGCTGGCGGAGGCCCGTCTGCGGGCCATGTCCGCCCGCCGGGCGGACTACCGCTACAGCTATATCGGGGTGGCGCTCTGCCTGCTGCGCCTCCCCTTCCACTGGAAAAACCGCTATTTCTGCTCCCAGTTTGTGGCGGAGCTTCTCTCCGCCTCCGGGGCCGTCCCTCTGCGGAAGGCCCCCTCGCTCTACCTGCCCAACCATTTTCCGGCGGAGCTGGACGGAATGTGCCAGGTAATCCCCAGTCCGGTCTGAGGCCTACCGCCCGTCGGGCAGGGGCACCCGCCGGTGCTCCACCGGCCCCCAGGCGGGCAGGGGCAGGCCCTGCATGGCCCCGAACACCCGGCTCTTGAGGCCGGGGTACTGCTTGTCCAGAGACTTGATCAGCTCCTTGACCTCCTGGCGCTTGGTGTTGCCGTCCGCCGGGCAGGGGTTGAACACCACGGGCAGATGGTTGCGCTCGGCGGCGTTGCGGAGCATCCCCTCCCCGCAGTAGAGCAGGGGGCGGATCTGGGTAATGCCGGTGCGGTCCAGGTAGGTCACGGGCTGGAAGCAGGACAGCCGCCCCTCGTAAAACAGGGAGAGGAAGAAGGTCTCCACCGCGTCGTCGAAGTGGTGGCCCAGGGCGATCTTGGTGACGCCGTGCTCCTTCAGGGCGTTGTGGAGGGCGCCCCGGCGCATCTTGGCGCACATGGAGCAGGGGTTCTTTTCCTTGCGCAGATCAAAGATGATGTGGTGGATTTCGCTGTGGAGCAGCGTGAAGGGCACGTCCAGCTCCCGGCACAGGGCCTCCACCCCGGTGAAGTCCATCCCCTCTCCCCCGTCTACCCGGCCCATATCCAGGGTGTAGGCCTCCACGGTAAAGGGCTTGGGGTAGAACTCCCGCAGCCTGGCCAGGGCCACCAGCAGGGTCAGGGAGTCTTTGCCCCCGGATACCCCCACCGCCACCCGATCCCCGGCCTGGATCATGTCGTAATCCTCCACACAGCGGCGGACATAGCTCAAAATCTTGTTCATAGGCACCTCAAAAATCAAAAATCGAAACAGAGTATTCAAGAGTATTTGCGAGATTTCGCGCGTTTGAGCGAGCATTCTTATTTCTAAATTAAAATTTTCAAAAAACGTGTTGACACCTTGGAACCACCGTATTATAATACAAAACGCTCCGGTCGTCCAGATTGGGGTTCTTATTCTGTTGAGACATTTTTGATCATAGAACGCAAAATTGGAGGTTTCACCATGTCCACTTTTATGGCCAACAAGGGGAACATCGTCCGCAAGTGGTATATCCTCGATGCGGCGGGCAAGCCCCTGGGCAAGACTGCCGCCGCTGCGGCCACCCTGCTGCGCGGCAAGCACAAGCCTGAGTTCACCCCCCACGCCGACTGCGGCGACTTCGTCGTGATCGTCAACGCCGAGAAGGCTGTTCTGACCGGCAAGAAGCTGGAGCAGAAGTACTACCGCCGCCACTCCGGCTGGATCGGCGGCCTCAAGGAGACCAAGTACCGCCTGCTGATGCAGCAGAAGCCCGAGCTGGCCATGCAGCTGGCCGTCCGCGGCATGCTGCCCCGCAACATCATCACCAAGGATTCTCTGTCCCGCCTGCACATCTACCGCGGCGCCGAGCATCCCCACACCGCCCAGAAGCCCGAAACCTGGGCCGCCATCTAAGCAGGAGGTACAAAGGAATGTATAAGAGCAAGAAGCCTTATCTGTATGGCACCGGCCGCCGCAAGTCCTCCGTGGCCCGGGTGCATCTCTTCCCCAACGGCACCGGCGCGATCACCATCAACGGCCGCGACATCGACGATTACTTCGGCCTGGAGACCCTGAAGCTGCTGGTTCGCCAGCCCCTGGCCACTACCGACACCCTGGGCAAGGTGGACATCGTCGCCACCGTCACCGGCGGCGGCGTGACCGGCCAGGCCGGCGCCATCCGCCACGGCGTGGCCCGCGCTCTGCTGCAGGTCAACCCCGAGTTCCGCGCCGCCCTCAAGGCCGCCGGCTTCCTCACCCGCGATCCTCGTATGAAGGAGCGTAAGAAGTACGGCCTGAAAGCCGCCCGCCGCGCTCCCCAGTTCTCCAAGCGCTAATTTTTCGCCTGACTTTTTAAAATGCCGCCCATATGGGCGGCATTTTACTTGCGCTTTCAGGGCTCTGCGGCGGTATGGGCGCCGCTTGCTTCTGCGGGTATGGGCGGATGACTCCGGCTTGGATATTGCAGGAAGGAGAGCCTGCGGCACAGGAATCGGGAGATTCCTCCCACAGTCAGGGCACAAACTATTGTCCCCTCCCGCAGGCCGCAGATGGCCCCCAGGCTGAGATAGGAGAGCAGGGCGGCTGCCGACACCATAGCCAGATCATAGCCGGTCTTGGTCTTCCCAAAATCCCAGCCGAATACCTGGCTGGCGGTTCGGACAAACCCCTCACATGGCAGGATCAGCACATTGGGAAGCACCTCCAGCGCAACCCCCAGCCCCAGGGAGAGACAGCCCAGCAGGAGCACCCCCCACCTGGCCCCATAGGACTCCGGCACCAGCGGGGCCAACAGCTCCGTCCACAGGTCGATGCAAACCGAGAAGAGGAGCGTGGCCGGAATCTGGAGGAGCTGTATGGACTGAAACCTGTGCCGGAGCAACAGCACCTGGCCGACCAGCATGGTGCAGTTCACCAGGAAGGTAAACACCCCCAGCGAGAGCCCTGGAAAGACAAACGTGAGGACATAGGAGAGGCTGGACACCGCCGAGGTGCCCATACCGGCTAAGGTAATCAGGGCGATTCCCAGGGCGGCGCAGAGAACTCCGCAGAAGAACAGAATATAGCGGCGCAGCAGGCTGGGCTGTCTCATAAGCCGCCCCCTCCTTTTATAAAAAATATTTTTTAGATATAATAATATTTTAGCATTTTTTAAAATTACGTTCAATTGTCGGCCTGCCCAAAAAACCACCCCCATTTTTGACATCCGGCGCCGCTGATACAAATGTTCTTTGACATGCCTTATACAATCCGCTATGCAGTGTAGAGACCGTGTAAAGAAACGCCCGACCTCCGGTATCCAAAGGGTTTTCCACATTATCCACATGGTTATCCACATCAGTTAACACCCTGTGGATAACGCCAATATGCAAAATTCAGTTGACATAAGACAAGTCAAGCAAAAAATCCACGGCGGATTCTACAAACTTTTTTGTTCTCCGTTTTTCTTCCAATTGTGGTACAATAACGTCAGGTGTCCTGAACATATCATGAGCCGCCGCTCAATCATGAGGTGAAAGCATGTCCGAACCCATTGCCGCCATTGCCACACCCCCGGTTCCCAGCGCCATTGGCATCGTCCGCGTCAGCGGAGAGGGCGCTATCGAGGCCGCGTCCGCCGTGTTCCGCGCCGCCAGCGGGCGTCCCCTGGCCGCCTGCGAGAGTCGCAGGCTGGTCTACGGCACCCTGCTGGGCCCCGACGGTGCCCCCATCGACCAGGTGCTGGCCACCATCTCCCGTGCCCCCCACAGCTACACCGGCGAGGACACGGCGGAGCTGCAGTGCCACGGCTCCCCCGCAGTGCTGGCGATGGCGCTGGAGGCCCTGTTTGCCCAGGGCGTCCGGCAGGCCGGGCCGGGGGAGTTCACCAAGCGGGCCTTCCTCAACGGAAAACTGGATCTGACCCAGGCGGAGGCGGTGGCGGATCTCCTCGAGGCGGAGACCCCCGCCGCCGTGCGGCAGGCCGCCGGGCAGCTCTCCGGCGCGCTGAGCCGCCGGGTGGCCGCCCTCTACGACGGTCTGGTGGATCTCATGGCCCACTTTCACGCCGTGCTGGACTATCCGGACGAGGACATCGACCCCTTCCGGGCCGACACCATCCGGGAGGGCCTGGACGCCGCCCGTACGGGCCTGGAAGCCCTTCTGCGCACCTATGACCGGGGACGGTATATCGCCGGCGGCGTGCCCTGCGTGCTGATAGGACGGCCCAACGCGGGCAAGTCCTCCCTGCTCAACGCCCTGGTGGGCTATGACCGGGCCATTGTCACCGACGTACCCGGCACCACCCGGGACACGGTGGAGGCCCGGTGCCGGCTGGGCGGCGTTGTGCTGCGGCTCATCGACACCGCCGGCCTGCGGGAGACCGACGACGCCGTGGAGCGTATCGGCGTGGAGCGCAGCCGGGCCGCCCTAGAGGGGGCCGCCCTGGCCCTGCTGGTGCTGGACGGCTCCGCCCCCCTCTCCCCCGAGGATGAGGCCGCCATGGCCCAGGCCGCCCGCGCGCCCCGGGTCATCTGCCTGATCAACAAGTCCGACCGCCCCCTGGCTTTCGCGCCGGAGGAGCTGCGGAGCCGCTTTCCCCATCTGTGTGTGGTCAGCGCGGCCACCGGCGCGGGGCTGGACGCGCTGGGGGAGGCCGTCGCCGCCCTCTTCCCCGCTGGAGGCGCGGAGAGCGCCGGAGAGCTGCTCACCAATGCCCGGCAGGCCGACGCCGCCCGGCGGGCGCTGGAGGCCGTTACGCGGGCCTCTGAGAGCCTGGAGGCCGGTATCACCCCCGACGCCCTCCTCACTGACGCGGAAGAGGCCCTCGCCGCCTTGGGAGAGCTCACCGGGGCCAGCGTGCGGGAGGACGTGACCGCCCGCATCTTTGAGCGCTTCTGCGTGGGAAAATAGGACGCATGGCCCGCCGCCCGCCGGGGCATCCTATCGGGTGAAAGGAGCGATGCACATGGAGGTCTCCATCGAGCGCAGCGACTGTATCAGCTGCGGGCTGTGTGTCTCCACCTGCCCCGACGTGTTCCGGATCGCGGAGGACGGGTTGGCGGAGGTCTACCGCCAGCCCGGCCCGGCGCACCTGCCCGCTGTGAAATCCGCCGCCGAGGGCTGCCCGGTCAGCATCATCTATCTGGAGGAGTGACGGGTCAAGCACGACAAGGGGCCGCTGCCAATGGCAGCGGCCCCTTGCGGTTCCTTCGGTTGTCACGCCTCACACCCTCCGCCACGGCGCACTGCTCACCGCTCCGCAAAAAACACCTTGCGCCTTCGGCGCAACTTCCATAAGGAAGTTGACACCCGCTGAAAAAAGTTGCTTTCCGGTGGGTGCCGCTTTATAATTGTCTCACCGGCAAATCAAAATTTGGGGAGGAGAGGACTCAGCATGGAAAATGAAGTTATATTAGGAAATGTCATGGTTGATTGCGATGACGAAAAGAAATTGCAGAAATTTTATGGTGAGTTATTAGGTTGGGAAATGTGCGAATTATTTGCAAGACCTGCTGTACGCAGTTCTACGGGAATCGTTTTTCTGTTCATTGAAGAAGCTGAGTATATTTGCCCTGTATGGCCCGAAGAAACAGGGAAACAACAGAAACAGATACATTTTGATTTTCAAGTTGATAATGTTATGGAAATGGTTAAGAAAGCAGAGCGGTTGGGAGCAACAAAGTCAAAAGCACAATTTGGCGGAAGTGATTTTGTAACAATGTTTGACCCAGCAGGACATCCGTTTTGCCTATGCCAAAAGTAACAAAGTACAGTTTATCGCTTCTCCCACGAATACTTTCCTTGAAAGTGTCATAGTGGGTTACACAGTATAAAAAGGACAAGGCAGACCGTTGCGGCCTGCCTTGTCCTTAACTTCTCTATAAATCCTTACACTTCGGCGCAACTGCTTTTTTGTCTGCGCAGCTCGCTGTGCGCCTGCTCCCGGGCATTCAGCGCTTCGCTTTACTTGAGATTGAAGAAGGCGTCCATACCCAGGTACTGCGCCACGTCGCCCTCGTCGTCGCAAAGTCCGCTCCCGTCGGGACGCCCATGCCTGGGCATCCCTCCCTCTGCTCCCTTGCTCCTCCTCTCCCCAACCGACCCACTGCGTTGAGCTCGGTTGGGGGCCCCACGAGCTGGGCGGCCAAAAAACGGGGCCGCTGCCAATGGCAGCGGCCCCTTGCGGTTCCTTCGTTTATTTGAGGTTGAAGAAGGCGTTCATACCCAGGTACTGCGCCACGTCGCCCAGCTCCTCCTCGATGCGGAGCAGCTGATTGTACTTGGCCACGCGGTCGGTGCGGCTGGGAGCGCCGGTCTTAATCTGGCCGGCGTTGACGGCCACGGCGATGTCGGCGATGGTGGCGTCCTCGGTCTCGCCGGAGCGGTGGGACACGATGGCGGTGTAGCCGGCCCGGTTGGCCATCTGGATGGCGTCCAGAGTCTCGGTCAGAGTGCCGATCTGGTTGACCTTGATGAGGATGGCGTTGCCCACCTTCTTCTCAATGCCGGTCTTGAGCCGCTCGGTGTTGGTGACGAACAGGTCGTCGCCCACCAGCTGGACGCGGTCGCCGATGGCCTTGGTGAGCATGGCCCAGCCCTCCCAGTCGGTCTCGGCCATGCCGTCCTCCAGGGAGACGATGGGGTAGGTGTCGGCAAACTTCTTCCACATGTTGACCAGCTGCTGCTGGGTCAGCTTCTTGCCGGACTTGGGCTGGATATAGCACTTCTCCTCCTCGTTCCACCACTCGGAGGAGGCGGCGTCGATGGCGATCTTGAAGTCCTCGCCGGGCTTGTAGCCGGCCTCCTCGATGGCCTTGACGATGACCTTCAGGGCGTCCTCATCCTTCTTCAGGTTGGGGGCGTAGCCGCCCTCGTCGCCCACGCCGGCGGCGGGGGTGCCGTTCTCCTTCAGGACGTTCTTCAGGGTGTGGAACACCTCGGCGCACATGCGCAGGGCCTCGCGGAAGCAGCAGGCGCCCACGGGCATGATCATGAACTCCTGGATCTCCACGTTGTTGGTGGCATGGGCGCCGCCGTTGAGGATGTTCATCATGGGCACGGGCAGGATCTTGGCGTTGGCGCCGCCAATGTAGTTGTACAGGGAGGTGCCCAGTGCCTCGGCCGCCGCCTTGGCGCAGGCCAGGGAAGCGCCCAGGATGGCATTGGCGCCCAGCTTGGTCTTGTTGGGGGTGCCGTCCAGCTCGATGAGGGCCTTGTCGATGGCGGTCTGATCCAGCACATTCATGCCCACCAGGCACTCGGCGATGTCGGTGTTCACGTTCTTCACGGCGGTGAGCACGCCCTTGCCCAGGTAACGGCTCTTGTCGCCGTCGCGGAGCTCGCAGGCCTCATAGATGCCGGTGGAGGCGCCGGAGGGCACGGCGGCGCGGCCGACGGTGCCGTCCTCCAGGTAGACCTCCACCTCAACGGTGGGATTGCCGCGGCTGTCCAGGATCTCGCGGCCCAGCACGTCAACGATCTCAATGATCTGCTTCATGATGAAAACTCCTTTCGTATTGGCGGCGGGAGCCTGCTCCCGCCTACAGGGGTATTTTGTGTGGGGGGCGGGCTCCGGCCCGCCGGGGCTCTATGGTAGGGCGGGGGTTCATCCCCGCCGGTTACCGCTTCGCCGCCATTCCCTTAAACGGGAAGGTCAGTTGACAATCAGCGTCTCCCCATCCATCTCGGCAGGCTTCTCCAGATACCCCACGCGGCTGGCCGCGCGGGGGCCCCGGGTCTTTTTATCTGCCCGGGGCAAGTGAATTGCCCCGGCATCAAGGTTTTGGCCGACGGCCAAAACACTTGGACGGCGCACAGCGCCGCCCGCCTGCGGCGGGGATGGGCCTGGAAAAGCCCTTAATTCAGAATCAGCGTCTCCCCGTCCATCTCGGCGGGCTTTTCCAGGCCCATCAGATCCAACATGGTGGGGGCGATGTCGGCCAGGCGGCCATCCCGCAGCTTGACATCGGCGCCCACAATATAGAAGGGCACCAGGTTGGTGGTGTGGGCGGTGTAGGGGGTCGTACCGTCAGCGTCCAGCATCCGCTCGGCGTTGCCGTGGTCGGCGGTAATGAGCGACACGCCGCCCATCCGGGAGGTGGCCTCCACCACCTTGCCCACCCCCGCGTCCACGGCCTCCACGGCCTTGACGGCGGCCTCGAACACGCCGGTATGGCCCACCATGTCGCAGTTGGCGAAGTTGAGGATGATCACATCGTAATTGCCACTCTCAATGCGCTTAACGGCCTCCTCGGTGACCTCGGGGGCGCTCATCTCCGGCTGGAGATCGTAGGTGGCCACCTTGGGGGAGGGGATCAGACAGCGGTCCTCGCCCGGGAACACCTGCTCGGCGCCGCCGTTGAAGAAGAAAGTCACATGGGCGTACTTCTCCGTCTCGGCAATGCGGAGCTGAGTATAGCCCTGGCGGGCGATATACTCACCGAAGATATTGGTCAGCTCCCGGTGGGGGAAGGCCACCAGCACGTTGGGCATGGTGGCGTCATACTCGGTAGTACACACATAGGTCACCGGGAAGTAGCCCTTTTTCCGCTCCACGTCGGTGAAGGCGGGGTCCACAAAGCAGCGGGTGATCTCCCGCGCCCGGTCGGGGCGGAAGTTGATAAAGATGATGGAGTCGCCCTCCTTCACCTTGCCGTCCTTGGTGCACACCACAGGCTCCACAAACTCATCGGTCACCCCGGCATCATAGGACCTCTGTACCGCGTCCACCGGGTCGGGATTCTGCACGCCCTCGCCCCGGGTCATGGCGTCGTAGGCCCGCTGCACCCGGTCCCAGCGCTTGTCCCGGTCCATGGCGTAGTAGCGGCCCATGACGGTGGCCACCTGGCCCACGCCCACCTCTTTGCACTTTTCCACCAGCTTTTCCACATAGCCCTTGCCGGAAGCGGGGGGCACGTCCCGGCCGTCCAGGAAGCAGTGGACATACACCCGGCCTAATCCCCGCTTTTTGGCCATCTCCAGCAGGGCGAACAGGTGGGTGATGTGGCTGTGCACGCCGCCGTCGGACAGAAGCCCCATCAGGTGGAGTGCACCGTCCCGCTCCTTGCAGTCGTCCATGGCCTCGATATAGGCCTCGTTCTCAAAGAAGCTGCCGTCCTCAATGGCGCGGCTGATGCGGGGCAGATCCTGGAACACCACCCGGCCGGCGCCGATGTTGGTGTGCCCCACCTCGGAGTTGCCCATCTGGCCCTCGGGAAGACCCACGTCCAGCCCGGAGGCGGACAGGCGGCAGCCGGGGTTTTCCGCAAAAATCTTGTCCAGGTTCGGCGTGCGGGCCGCGGCGATGGCGTTGCCAGCCCGCTCGTCCCATACGCCGAAGCCATCCATAATGATCAGGGTAGTCGGTGTCTTACTCATAATAACCTCGAATCTCTTCTTCTCTTTCCAAAACGGAGACGGGCGCGGGCGGCCCTGCGCTTCTCGCTGTCACGCTGCGGGTTGGGCGCACGTCCGGATCGTTAAGTCCGGGCTGCGCGAAAAATACCGCTCCAGGGTATCGCCCGTCGCCTGTTTTTTCGTCTGCGCCCTGCCTTAACTCCCCTGTACGCCTGCCCTCCGCGCTTCTTACTCCTGATTGGCCGCGTTCATGATCTCCACAAAGTCGAGGGCCTTCAGGCTGGCGCCGCCGATCAGGCCGCCGTCCTCGTCGTCGCAAAGTCCGCTCCGCTCCATTTCCGCCTCCCGGCAAAAATTTCACTCCGCTTCCTTGCTCCTCCTCTCCCAACGAGACCCGCTGTATCGCCGTCGGCGGCTTTGCCGCCTTACAATACGGCGTACCCCTTGCGGGTGCTGCGCTGAGCTCTCGTTGGGTTCCCGAACCGCCGCCCGACGCGGACGGCGTTACTCCTGGTTGGCCGCGTTCACGATCTCCACGAAGTCGGGGGCCTTCAGGCTGGCGCCGCCGATCAGACCGCCGTCCACGTCGGGCTGGGCCAGCAGCTCATGGGCGTTCTTTGCGTTCATGGAGCCGCCGTACTGGATGGTGACGGAGCGGGCCACGCGGGCGCCGTACAGCTTGCGGATGACGGTGCGGATGGCCTCGCAGACCTCACCGGCCTGCTCGGCAGTGGCGGTCTTGCCGGTGCCGATGGCCCAGATGGGCTCATAGGCAATGACCACATGGCGCATCTTCTCGGCGGGCACGCCGGACAGGGCGGCCTTCACCTGGTAGGAGATGAGATCCATGGTCACGCCCAGCTCCCGCTGCTCCAGGCTCTCGCCCACGCACACGATGGGGTACAGGCCCGCCTCCAGGGCGGCATGCACCTTCTTGTTCACCGTGAAATCAGTTTCATTATAGTACTGGCGGCGCTCGGAATGGCCGATCACCACATACTTGACGCCCAGCTCCTTCAGCATCTCAGGGGCCACCTCACCGGTGTAGGCGCCGTGGGACTCATAGTGGCAGTTCTCCGCGCCGATGGAGACGCGGCACTCTTTGAACAGGCGCACGGCGGCCTGGATATTCACATAGGGCACGCACAGCACTACCTCGCACCAGTTGGGCTTGCCCAGCAGGGGCTTAAGCTCCTCGGCAAATGCACGGGTTTCGGAGAGGGTTTTGTTCATTTTCCAGTTTCCAGCGATAATCGTCTTACGGTAGCGGCGGTTCACGGCAAACAATCCTTTCGATTTTGGAATAGCTATAAGGGGGCGGCGCGGCCCCAGCGCAGCGGTTCGTGCGGGGCCCTCGGCGGAGGAGCTGCCCGGCACGGAAGTTGTCACGCTACGGCGGCGGCGCGGTCGCCGCACTGCTCACCCCTCCGCGAAAAACACCTTGCGCCTGCGGCGCAACTGCTTTTTCGTCTGCGGGCTTCGCTGTGCGGCTGCTCCGCTCGTCTCCGCGATTCTTTCTTACTTATCCAGCAGGCACGCCACGCCGGGCAGCTCCTTGCCCTCCAGGAACTCGAGGGAGGCGCCGCCGCCGGTGGAGATGTGGGTCATTTTGTCGGCGTAGCCCAGCTGGGCCACGGCGGCCGCGGAGTCACCGCCGCCCACAATGGTGATGGCGTCGGTCTCGGCCAGGGCCTGGGCCACGGCCCGGGTGCCCTCGGCAAAGGCGGGGAACTCAAACACGCCCATGGGGCCGTTCCAGATAACGGTGCCGGCCTCTTTCACGGCCGCGGCATACAGGGCGATGGTCTTGGGCCCGATGTCCATACCCATCATGCCGTCGGGGATACCCGCGCCGTCCACGGCCACCGGCTTGGCATCGGCGGAAAACTCCGCGGCGGCCACGCCGTCCACGGGCAGGAGCAGCTTGACGCCCTTGTCCTTGGCCTTCTGCATCATCTCCCGGCAGTAGTCCAGCCAGTCGGCCTCCAGCAGGGAGTTGCCCACGCCGATGCCCTGGGCCTTGGCAAAGGTATAGCACATGCCGCCGCCGATGATGATGGTGTCGGCAATGTCCAGCAGGTGATTGATCACGCCGATCTTGGAGGACACCTTGGAGCCGCCCAGGATCGCCACCAGGGGGCGCTTGGGGTTAGCCAGGGCGCCGCCCATGATCTCCAGCTCCTTCTGGATCAGGAAGCCGGACACGGCGGGCAGGTAGGCTGCCACGCCGGCGGTGGAGGCGTGGGCGCGGTGCACGGCGCCGAAGGCGTCGGACACGTACACGTCGGCCATGGCCGCCATTTTCCTGGCCAGCTCGGGGTCGTTCTTGGTCTCGCCCTTCTCAAAGCGGGTGTTCTCCAGCAGCAGGATCTGGCCGGGCTTCAGGGCGGCGGCCTTGGCGGTGGCATCGGGGCCCACCACGTCGGCGGCCATGATGACCTCGCGGCCCAGCAGCTCGCTCAGGCGCTTGGCCACGGGAGCCAGGCTGAACTTGGGATCGGGTCCCTCCTTGGGTTTGCCCAGGTGGGAGCAGGCGATCACCGCCGCATTCTGCTCCAGCAGGTACTGGATGGTGGGCAGGGCGGCCACGATGCGCTTGTCGTCGGTGATGACGCCGGTGGCCTTGTCCTGGGGCACATTGAAGTCGCAGCGCAGCAGGACCTTCTTGCCCGCTACGTCGATATCCTTTACGGTCTTCTTGTTGTAGTTCATAAAGCCTCTCCTTTCATCGCGCCCTCCCCGGTCAGGCCGGGAAAGTCAAGCTGCCGCAGGGCCTCGTAGGCGAGGATCGCCGCGGCGTTGGATAAGTTCAGGCACCGGGCCTCCGCCCGGATTGGGATGCGGATACAGCGGTCGGCGTGAGCTCTGCGGAATGCCTCGGGCAGGCCGGCGGTCTCCTTTCCGAAAACCAGGTAGCACTCGTCCCGGAAAACCGCCTCAGTATAGGATCTGGGCGCCTTGGTGGTAGCCAGCCAGATATCCTCCGCGCCGGTCTTCTGAAAGAAGTCGTCCAGGTTTTCATATACCCGCACGTCCACCAGATGCCAGTAGTCCAGGCCGGCCCGCTTGACCGCCTTGTCGCTGATGTCAAAGCCCAGGGGCTTGATGAGATGCAGCCGGGTCCCGGTCACCGCGCATGTGCGCGCGATATTCCCCGTATTTTGGGGGATCTCTGGCTCAAACAGCACGATATTGAGCACCCTGTCTCCCCCTCCCGGTTACTACTTGGTCAGCGCAGGCTATTGTACTCCAAAACAGCAAGGATTTCAACCTTAAATGTGTAAATACGCGCTAAAACATTCAGTTTTCTTTCTGGAAGCAGCCCCTTCCTTTTCTTTTTATTGCCCCTTTCGTGCGCCGGTGAAATGTGCTATGATGAAGGGCGAATGGAAGAGGAGTGTGAAGCACGTGAAACAACCGCGCAATCCGCGCAGGCTGGTGGTCAAGGTGGGCACATCCACCCTCACCCGGGAGACCGGGAGCCTCAACCTGCAAAACATGGAGCATCTGGCCCGGGTATTGGCCGATCTGGAGGGCATGGGGTATCAGCCCGTCCTGGTGTCCTCCGGCGCCATCGGCATCGGCACCAAAAAGCTGCGGCTTGGGGAGCGCCCCACCGAGTTGCGGATGAAGCAGGCCGCCGCCGCCGTGGGCCAGTGCAGGATGATGCACATCTATGACAAGCTCTTTGCCGAGTACAACCGGACGGTGGCCCAAATCCTCCTCACCGGCGAGGACGTGGAGTCCCCCGTCCGCTCAGAGCATCTGCACAACACCTTTGAGGCCCTGCTGGAGCTGGGGGTGATCCCGGTGGTCAATGAGAACGACTCGGTGTCGTCAGCGGAGATCGAAACCGGCCAGTGCAAGGTGCTGGGCGACAACGACACCCTGTCCGCCATCGTGGCCCGGCTGTGCGGCGCGGGCCTGCTGGTGCTGTTCAGCGACATCGACGGACTGTATGACGCCGACCCCCGCACCCACCCCGACGCCCGGCTGATCCACCAGGTGGAGGCCATCACCCCGGAGCTGCGGGCCATGGCCGGCGGTGCGGGCACCTGGCGCGGCACCGGCGGCATGGCCACCAAGCTCAACGCCGCCCAGCTCTGCCTGGAGGCGGGGGTGGACATGGTCATCGCCAACGGGGCGCGGATGGAGGCCCTCTACGACATCGTGGAGGGGAAGAACGTGGGCACCCGCTTTTCTGCCCGGCGGGGCGCGCTGCAATAGAAAAGAAGGAGGAATCCCATGACTGTACTGGAGACTCAGGGCCTGGCGGCCCGGCACGCAGCCCGGGCGCTGGCCGTGGCGGGTACCGCCAGGAAAAACGCCGCTCTGGAGGCGGCCGCCAGGGCCATCGAGGCCCGGCAGGGGGAGATCCTGGCGGCCAACGCCGCAGATCTGGAGGCGGCCAGGGCCGCCGGACTCCGCCCCGCCCTGCTGGACCGGCTGGCGCTGGACGAGGGCCGCATCGCCGGCATTGTGGAGGGGGTGCGGCAGGTGGCCGCCCTCCCCGATCCCATCGGGGCGGTGACCAAAATGGACACCCGGCCCAATGGACTGACCATCGGAAAGCGCCGGGTGCCCCTGGGGGTGATCGGCATCATCTACGAGGCCCGGCCCAACGTGACGGTGGACGCCGCAGCCCTCTGCCTCAAGTCGGGCAACGCGGCGCTCCTCCGGGGCGGCAAGGAGGCCTTCCACTCCAACCAGGCCTTTGTGGCCGTCCTGCGGGACGCCCTGGAGGAGGCCTGCCTGCCCCGGGACTGCGTGGCCCTGGTGGCCGATACCAGCCGGGAGAGCGCCAACGAGCTGATGGGCCTGACGGAGTACCTGGACGTGCTCATCCCCCGGGGCGGGGCGGGGCTGATCCGCAGCGTGGTGGAGAACGCCCGGGTGCCGGTCATCCAGACTGGCGTGGGGGTGTGCCACATCTACGTCCACGAGAGGGCCGACCTGGACATGGCGGCCCGCATCCTCCACAACGCCAAGACCTCCCGCCCCTCGGTGTGCAACGCCGCCGAGTGCGTGCTGGTGGACCGGGCAGCGGCGCGGGACTTCCTTCCCCTGGCGTGGGAGCTGCTCCAAACCAAGGGCGTGGAGCTGAGGGGCTGCCCGGAAACCCGGGCCATCCTGGGGGACTGGGTCAAGCCCGCCGCTGAGGCCGACTGGGACACCGAGTTCGGCGACTACATCCTGGCCGTCAAGGTGGTATCCGGCTTTGACGAGGCGGTGGACTTCATCGCCTCCCACGGCACCGGCCACTCCGAGGCCATCGTCACCGCCGACTACTTTGCCGCCCAGCGCTTCCTGGACGAGGTGGACGCCGCGGCGGTGTACGTCAACGCCTCCACCCGCTTCACCGACGGCTTCGAGTTCGGCCTGGGGGCGGAGATCGGCATCTCCACCCAAAAAATGCATGCCCGGGGCCCCATGGGCCTGGAGGAGCTGACCAGCTCCAAATATGTAATCTACGGCACCGGACAGGTCCGATGAGCATAGGATTGTAGGGGGCCGCCCGGCCCTCCGCGCGGCATAGCCGCTGCGGTTTCGCCTGCGCCCCGCGCCTCCGCGCTTCTTGTCACGCTGCGGCGGCTGCGCGACGGCGTCTAAGACCCTCCGACTGTGCAAGCCGGCCTGCGGCCCCTTCGGGCCCTCCGGTCCGTTTGCTCCGCTCTGGGTCTTACCCGCCTGCGCCCCGCGCCTCCGCGCTTCTTGGTACATACGGCTGCCATGCCGTATGAAGGAGGTGCTGACCATGTTGGAATACCGGCTGGAGCCGGAGGGCGGGCTCCTCGTCTGTGCGCTGGGCACTCTGGAGGTGGGGGGCGGTCAGATTGTGGAGTGCTCCCTGTGCCTGTCGGATATCCTGCCCGAGCGGCGGGTGGCCCTGGCGGTGGAGCTTCTGGAGGGCGAACAGCTCCGGGGCACGCGGCTCTATACCGTGCCGCCCCACCATGAGGACGGCCCCGCCGACGTGCGGATAGAGGGCATCCGCTTCTACCTGCCCGGCGGCGCGGGATCGGAGGGGCTGACTCTCCGGGCCGACGCCCACTATATCGACCGGGGTGACCGCTGCGTGTTGCCCTGACCCCTTTGAGGGCCCCTTTGGGGCCCTCAAAATTTATACTTGCATCTTTCGCCTTCTTTCCCTATAATGTCACTCACTGCGCAATGCGCAGAATCGGACATTGAAGGAGATCGAGAAATGAAACAACAAGTCACTCTGGCGCTGAGCCTCACCCTGGCGGCCGGCCTTCTGGCCGGCTGTGCCGACACGACGGGCGGGAGCCAGCCGACTGGGGCGGCCCAAACATCCCCTGCGGATGCCACACCGAGCGCGGCGCGGAGCGCCGCCTTTACCGACGAGATGAAGATCCCCCATGCCGTGGATCTCTCCCCCGAGGACGGCGCCGACTCCGTGGAGCGGCTGGGCGACCACGCGGACTCCCCCTACTTTGCCCACCCCGACTACTACCACATGCAGTCCAGCGACACCCTCACGATCCTGACCGGCTTCCAGACCATGCAGCAGACCAGCGAATGGGCCTGCGGCGTCACCAGCACCCTGATGGTGCTCAACTGGTATGACCGGCTGGGCGACTGGAACGAGGAGAGCCTGGCCGCCCTGCGCCACTCCCTGGAGGGCACCGGGCTGGCCGGCTACCCCGGCACCACCCTGCGGCAGGCCATGGATATCTTTGACGGCGTGGGCGGATTTACCTATACCACCAATCTGGACTACGAGGACCCCTCCTCCGAGGTCTGGATGGACACCATCCAGGGCTGGCTGGCCGAGGGCAAGCCGGTCATGGTCTGCTGGAACGACTGGGGCGGACACTGGCAGGTGATCATCGGCTACGACACCATGGGCACCGAGACCCAGCAGGACGACGTGTTCATCGTGGCCGACCCCTACGACACCACCGACCACTGTCAGGACGGCTACGGCGTGCTGATGGCGGAGCGCTTCCTGTATAACTTCTCCATGTACGGCGCTTTCCCGGAGGAGGAGGGCGGCAGCGACTTCCTCTTCCTGGTGGCCTCCCCTGCGGAATAAACCAGAAAATCCCGTGCGGCACACACCGCACGGGATTTTTTTAGAACTGGAAGACCGCGCCGATCACCGCCGAGGCGGCGATGAACACGATGGGGTGGAGTTTTTTCAGGGGCTTCACCTGGAGGCACACGAAGATGACCACCGCCAGGGCGATCCCCTTCCACTGGAACAGGGCCGCCGCGCCGCCGGTCTGGAAGGCGCTCAGGTTCAGCAGGGCGATGGAGCAAACCTCCGCCAGCGCCGCGGCGATAAGGGCGGTGGAGGCGGGGCGGATGCCGTAGAACACCGCGTCCACCCCCCGGCTCTCCCGGAACTTCTTCAAAAAGCCCGCGATGACCAGGATGACGAGGATGGAGGGGCACACCAGGCCCAGGGTGGCGATAACGCCCCCCGCGATGCCGCCGGTGTGGAAGCCCACGTAGGTGGCCATGTTCACCCCCATGGGGCCGGGGGTGGACTCGGAGATGGCGATCATGTTGGCCAGCTCTCCGGAGGTGAACCAGCCGGTGCGCTGCCCGATGTCGGTAAGGAAGGGAATGGTGGCCAGGCCGCCGCCGATGGCGAACAGCCCCGCCTTGAAAAACTCAAAGAAGAGCTGAAGGTAGATCACGGCCGCAGCCCTCCTCTCGCCGCCCGGATGCACAGTCCGGCCACGCCGGCGGCCACCACCAGCACCACGGGGGAACAGAGAAAGCTGAGCACGCTCCCCGCCCACCCGGCTGGGAAGGACACAAAGCTGCCGAGCACCGCCAGCACCAGCACCACCGCGAAGACGCCCGCCGTCGGCCCGTCCACCACCGTGCTCTTGCGCAGCTTGAGCACGCTGGACAGGATCAGGGCGCACACACAGGCCCGCACGCCGTTGAAGGCGTGCACCACCACGGGTTGCTCGGCAAAGTTCTGGAGGAAGGCGGCGATGAGCATGATGATGACCAGGCAGGGGAACACCAGTCCCAGGGTGGCCACCACGCCCCCCGCCGCTCCCTTCCGGCTGTGCCCCACAAATGTGGCGGTGTTGACGGCGATGATGCCGGGGGTACACTGGCCGATGGCGAAGTAGTCGGAGAGCTCCTCCTCCGTGGCCCAGCCCCGCTTCTCCACCAGCTCCCGCTGGAGGATGGGCAGCATGGCATATCCCCCGCCGAAGGTGCAAACCCCGATTTTGGCAAAGGTCAAAAACAGGTCGGCATAGATGTTCACGTCACTCCAGCCCCTCCAGTTCCGCCCCATGGAAGCGTGCTTCCATGGGGACCCCTGTATTTCCATCATCCTCGGCGGGAATCAATCCCGCCTGCGGCAAGGTTTTGGCTGCGCCAAAACGCTTGGACGCGCCAAAGGCGCGGCTCGCCCCCGCTCGCGGGCGGCTGGCGCCCCATGCCGCGCATCTCACTCCAGCCCCTCCAGCTCCTCCAGCCACAGGGCCGCCACGGCGTCGGAGGGCATGCGCCAGTTCCGCCCCATGGAAGCGCGCTTCCATGGGGACCCCCGTATTTCCATCATCCTCGGCGAGAATCAATCCCGCCTGCGGCAAGGTTTTGGCTGCGCCAAAACGCTTGGACGCGCCAAAGGCGCGGCTCGCCCCCGCTCGCGGGCGGCTGGCGCCCCATGCCGCGCATCTCACTCCAGCCCCTCCAGCTCCTCCAGCCACAGGGCCGCCACGGCGTCGGAGGGCATGCGCCAGTCGCCCCTGGGAGAGAGGCTGACCGAGCCCACCTTGGGTCCGTCAGGCAGGCAGGAGCGCTTGAACTGCTGGGCGAAGAAGCGGCGGTAGAAGGTACGCAGCCACTGGAGCACGACGGCCCGGGGGTAGGTGCGGCCGAAGGCGTGCTCAGCCAGCCGGAGGACCTTCCGGGGCGGGAAGGCCCAGCGGATGGCATAGTAGAGGAAGAAGTCGTGCAGCTCGTAGGGGCCCACCAGATCCTCGGTCTTCTGGGCGATCTGCCCCTCGATGGCGGGCAGGAGTTCGGGGGAAACGGGGGTGTCCAGGATATCACTGAGCACATGGGAGAGGGCCTCGTCCTCCTCCGCCTTGTCCCCGGCCACATAGGACACCAGACGGCGCACCAGGGTCTTGGGGATGGAGGCATTGACACTGTACATGCTCATGTGGTCGCCGTTGTAGGTGGCCCAGCCCAGGGCCAGCTCAGAGAGGTCTCCGGTACCCACCACCAGTCCGCCGCACTGGTTGGCCACGTCCATGAGCACCTGGGTGCGCTCCCGGGCCTGGCTGTTCTCAAAGGTCACATCGTGGTCGTCCATGGACTGGCCAATGTCCTTGAAGTGCTGTCGAACCGCCGCGCCGATGTCGATGCGCCTGAGGGTGGCCCCCAGCCGCTCGGCCAGCTCCACGGCGTTGTCCCGGGTGCGCTCGGTGGTGCCGAAGCAGGGCATGGTGACGGCAATCATGTCGCTGGCCGGCCGGTCCATCAGGCGCATGGCCACGCTGGTGATGAGGATGGCCAGGGTGGAGTCCAGCCCGCCGGACAGGCCCACCACCGCCGCCTGTGCGCCGCTGTGCTCCATGCGCTTTTTGAGGCCCAGCGCCGCCAGGAGGATGATCTCGTCGCAGTGTTCGCTGCACTCGGTGCCGTCCTCCGGGACGAAGGGCAGGGGGTTGACATGGCGGGTGAGGGTGGTGGTGCACGGCTCCAGGGTGAAGGATACCCGGCATACCCCCAGGCAGTGGGCCTCCGCCATGGGGTCCCGCTCCGGAGCGCCGAAGGTATTCATCCGCCGCCGTTCATAGGCCAGGCGCTGCACGTCGATCTCACTGACGGTGAGTCCGGTGGCAAACCGCCGCTCGGCCATCAGGGCGCCGTTCTCAGCCACGATGTCATGGCCGTTGAAGACCAGGTCTGTGGTGGACTCCCCCTCCCCGGCGTTGGCGTAGACATAGCCGCACACCAGCCGGGCGGACTGGCCGCACACCAGTCGGCGGCGGTACTCGGCCTTGCCCACCAGCTCGTCGGAGGCGGACAGGTTGAGGATGACGGTGGCCCCCGCCTGGGCCAGGGCCACGGAGGGGGGCTCGGAGGCCCACAGATCCTCGCAGACCTCCACTCCCACCACCAGCCCGGGCATGGTATCGCAGGCCCAGAGCTGCCTGCTACACAGGCTGACCTGCTGGCCGCACAGCTCCAGCGTGACGTCCAGATCCTTGCCGGAGGCGAACCACCGCTGCTCATAGAACTCCCCGTAATTGGGCAGCCAGGTCTTGGGTACCAGGCCCAGGATCTCCCCCCGGTGAATGGCGGCCGCGCAGTTGTAGAGCTTTCCGTCCCAGGGGTTTTTCACCGGCAGGCCCAGCGCGGTGAGCATATCCAGGTGCTTGGTGGCCTCCAGGATGGTGGCCAGCCCCTCCTCCGCGCCCCGCAGCAGGGTATCCTGGAGGAACAGGTCGCCGCAGGTGTAGCCGGTGAGGCACAGCTCGGGCAGGGCCAGCACCCGCACCCCCTGCTTATCGGCCTCCCGCATGAGGGTGAAAATCTGTTCGGCGTTGTAGCGGCAGTCGGCCACCCGGATCTGGGGCGTGCCGGCGGCCACCTTGATGAATCCATCGCGCATAGAAAGGCGCCTCCTTATGGCGTATCATGGTCTGTGCCTTTATGATACCCCAAACCGCAGTGGATTGCAACGCCCGCCCCGGGGATTTACCCCAGCTTGCGGGCGAAGTCGGCCAGAGCTTCGGAGATTTTGAGCTGCTGGGGGCACACTGCCTCGCAGCTCCGGCAGCCGATGCAGGCGGCGGGCCGCTTCTCCTCCGGCAGGGCCTCCACCGCCATGGGGGCGATAAAGCCGCCGCCGGTGAAGGTGTGCTCGTTGTAGAGGGCCAGCAGGCCAGGGATGTCCAGGTGCCGGGGGCAGTGATCCACGCAGTAGCGGCAGGCGGTGCAGGGAAGCACCTGCTCCCGCACCATGCCGGCGGCCACGTCCAGCAGGGCGGCCTTTTCAGCCTCACTCAGGGGCCGGTCGGCCTCGAAGGTGTCCAGGTTGGCCCGCAGCTGCTCCAGGCTGGACATGCCGGAGAGCACCATAGTCACGCCGGGCACCCCCTGGAGGAAGCGGAAGGCCCAGCCCGGCATGCTCTCCTCCGGCCGCAGGACGGCCAGGCGGGCGGCGTCCCCGTCGGACAGCCTGGCCAGCCGCCCGCCCCGCAGGGGCTCCATCACCCAGATGGGGATATGGCGGCGGTTCAGCTCCTCCGCCTTGGCCCTGGCGCCCTGGAAGTCCCAGTCCAGGTAGTTGAGCTGGAGCTGGCCGAACTCCATGTATTCCCCATAGGCGTCTAGGAAGCGCTGGATCACCGCCAGGGAGCCGTGGGCGGAGAAGCCCAGGTGCCGGATGCGCCCGGCCTCCTTCTGGCGGAGCAGGTACTCCAGCACGCGGTTGTCCGGGTCCAGATAGGGGCCCACGTTGCGCTCGTATACGTTGTGAAAGAGGTAGAAGTCGAAGTAGTCCACGCCGCACTTCTCCAGCTGCTCCTCGAAGATGGCCTCCACCCTGTCCGGCCGGATGTTGGACACGTCGTAGCCGGGGAATTTGGAGGCCAGGAGCCAGCTCTCCCGCGGATAACGGGACAGCACGCGGCCCATCACCCGCTCGGAATTGCCGTTGTGATAGCCATAGGCCGTGTCAAAGTAGTTGGCCCCCCGCTCCATGGCCAGGGCCACCATCTCGGCCACCGCCGCCTCGTCCACGTCGCCGTCCCCACCGCCGGGCAGCAGGGGCAGTCGCATGCTGCCGAAGCCCAGCATGGGCAGGCGCAGGTTTTGAAAGTCCTTGTAGATCACGGAATGTCACTCCCATACATTGATTTCAATTTACCTTACTCCCTGGAGTACACTCCAAGTCAAGCCTTTTTTCCAAAACCGCCGAAAAGCCCCGGCCAAAGGCCGGGGCTTTTCGGGTGTGTGTTGTGTGTCTTGCAAAGGTGTTGGAGAGGGATAAGAGAGGAATTGGTTTGGGAGGATGGTCTCATTCGATTCATCTCTGAATCTGTCTGTATCATACCGTGTAAATAAGACTAAATCGTGTCTTTAATGTGAATAAACTGTAAATATCAGTTTTTTATGTATTGGAGGCGGGATGTCACCCGGTCAGATCGGCGGGCGGGGACAAGCCCCGCCCATACAGTGCCGCGTATCATGCGGAACTCGATATGCCCCCAACCAGGCAGGGGCGGCCCTTGGGGCCTCCCGCGGGCGGGGACAAGCCCCGCCCCTACAGCGCCGCGTATCATGCGGAACTCGATATGCCCCCAACCAGGTAGGGGCGGCCCTCGTGGCCGCCTGCGGGCGGGGACAAGCCCCGCCCCTACAGCGCCGCGTATCACGCGGAACCCGATATACCCCAACTAGGTAGGGGCGGCCCTCGTGGCCGCCCGCGGGCGCTCCGGGATAAAGTGGACTCTTGACTTTCCTCCCCCTCAGTGATATAGTAGGTCCGTTCAAATTGGCTTTGACGGAGACGAACCCGCACAGCGGCGGACAGAGAGGGGCGCACACGGTGGAAGCGCCCCACGACACGCGGCGGCTGTACCACTCCCGAGCCGCCCGGGATGACCGGGCCGGGGCTTTCCCGTTACAGGAAGTCACAAGCGGCCAGTTGTCACGCTGTGCGCCCTCTGCGGCGGCCAGCTGTTCCACGCTGTGCCGGACCTGCCGCCGGGCATTTGCCCGACCGTTTGTTCGGCCTGCGCGTGTTGCGGTTGTCCTGCCGGGCGTCTGTGCGTCTCTGGCAAGCAGGGTGGAACCGTGGGACGTATGACAGCGCCTCACCCCTGACACACTCAGGGGTGAGGCGCTTTTTTTGCTGTAACCCCGCCGCATTTTACCGGGGCGCGCGCCGTGTGCCGCCCCCCACAGACGAAAAGGAGGTTATCAGAATGTCCGAAGAGAACAAGAACAGCGAATTTTCCTTTGAAAACGAGAGCTACCGCAAGACCTACTGGCACACCTGCTCCCACATTCTGGCCCAGGCGGTGAAGCGCCTGTACCCGGAGGTGAAGCTGGCCATCGGCCCCTCCATCGACGAGGGCTTTTACTACGACATGGACTCCCCCTTCCCCTTCACCCCGGAGATCCTGGAGAAGCTTGAGGGGGAGATGCGTAAGATCTGCAAGGAGAAGCTGAAGCTGGAGCGCTTTGAGCTGCCCCGGGAAGAGGCTCTCAAGTTCATGGAGGAGAAGGGCGAGCCGTACAAGGTGGAGCTGATCCACGATCTGCCGGAGGACGCCCACATCTCCTTCTACAAGCAGGGCGAGTTCACCGACCTGTGCGCCGGCCCCCATCTGGACTCCACCGGCCGGGTCAAGGGCAACGCCATCAAGCTGACCGCCTGCAACGCCGCCTACTGGCGGGGCGACTCCAGCCGCCAGACCCTCCAGCGCATCTACGGCATCGCCTTCCCCAAGAAGGACGAGCTGGACGCCTACCTCCAGCGCATTGAGGAGGCCAAGAAGCGGGATCACCGCAGGCTGGGGAAGGAGCTGGGCCTGTTCACCATTATGGACGAGGGCCCCGGCTTCCCCTTCTTCCTTCCCAAGGGCATGGTGCTGAAGAACACCCTCATCGACTACTGGCGGCAGGTGCACAAGCGCTACGGCTATGTGGAGATCTCCACCCCCATCATGCTCAACCGCTCCCTGTGGGAGCGCTCCGGCCACTGGGACCACTACAAGAACAACATGTACACCACCGTCATCGACGAGGAGGACTTCGCCGTCAAGCCCATGAACTGCCCCGGCGGCATGCTGGTCTACAAGAACGAGCCCCACTCCTACCGGGATCTCCCCCTGCGGGTGGGTGAGCTGGGCCTGGTGCACCGGCACGAGCTGTCCGGCGCCCTCCACGGTCTGTTCCGGGTGCGCTGCTTCACCCAGGACGACGCCCACATCTTCATGACCCCCGACCAGCTCAAGGACGAGATCAAGAACGTGGTCAAGCTCTTTGACGAGGTGTACTCCGTCTTTGGCCTGCACTATGAGATCGAGCTGTCCACCATGCCGGAGGATCACATCGGCACCGTGGAGCAGTGGGAGCACAACCAGGACATCCTGAAAGAGGCCATCACCGAGATGGGCAAGACCTACGTGATCAACGAGGGCGACGGTGCCTTCTACGGCCCCAAGCTGGACTTCCACCTGGCCGACTCCCTGGGCCGCACCTGGCAGTGCGGCACCATCCAGCTCGACTCCCAGCTCCCTGAGCGCTTTGAGCTGGAGTACGTGGGCGCGGACAACGAGAAGCACCGCCCCATCATGATCCACCGGGTGGTGCTGGGCTCCATCGAGCGGTTCATCGGCGTCATCACCGAGCACTTCGCCGGCGCCTTCCCCACCTGGCTGGCCCCGGTGCAGGTCAAGGTGCTCCCCATCACCGACCGGGCGGCGGAGTACGCCGACCAGGTGGCCGCCAGGCTGGACGCGCTGGGCTACCGGGTGGAGACCGACCACCGCAGCGAGAAGATCGGCTTCAAGATCCGCCAGGCCCAGTTGGAGAAGGTGCCCTATATGCTGGTGGTGGGCGACAAGGAGGCCGAGACCGGCGGCGTGGCCGTGCGCAACCGCCACGGCGGGCAGACCGTCATGAGCTTCGACGCCTTTGCCGCCAAGCTCAGGGACGAGGTGGACTCCAAGGCCCTGGAGCAGAACTGACCTTTCCCCCGATTTTGACACGCCCTGGGCGGCCATAGGCCGCCCAGGGCGTATCTGTTCTTGTCTTGCGGGCCCTCTCCCTTTCCCGCTCTCCAGGTCTCTTTCCGCGGACAGACCTTTCCATAGACCCCCAATCTCTCAAGAACACACAGCGGCGGCCCGCGCATCCACGCAAGCCGCCGCTATTCCTTTGCCTTCATCGCGTCCACCAGCCGGGCCAGCGCCTCCGCCTCCCGCTCCGTCAGCCCGTCGGTGTGAATCGCCGGAGCACTCTCCCGCTCCGGGAACACCAGCGCATCCACCGAGAAGTCCAGTAGCTCCATCATCTGAAAGAGTAATGGAACGGACGGCAACCGACGGGATCCTTCTATATTTTTTAGGTGGATCGGCGTAATGTCCAGCATTTCAGCCAGACACTCCTGTGTTAGCCCTTTTTTCATGCGGGCGGTGCGAATGGTCTCTCCCAGCGCCCTGCGATCCAGTTCCATCCTCATATCTAACAGCACCCCTTTTAGGTATCTTAAAGTTAATATTCTCTATTGCAAATTTCCTAAAAGATTATTATAATAGATGCTATAAGATACCCCTCACTAAAATGAACTGCGATTACTGGGGTGATTATATGTGGGAAGTCGTAGCTTTTGTCATTATCATAGTTATCGGAATTTTCTATCTCATAGGTACTTATTTTGGCGCTGGTGCCGTTATTTTAGTAATCGGCGCTATTGTATTTGGATTTTATAAATTTCTTCATTTTGGTGATACAGCAGAAGAAGAATCCGAATATGTAGAAAACGCTCTCAAGTTTATAGAATTTACGAAAAGATTAAATTCCCCTCTGCTTACGTTATTTGCCACTCCCAAACATATTGGAGTCGTTTTATCTGATGATGCTTTGGGTATATGTGTGCAAATGTGTTTGGCTACAACCTCAGATGCGAGGTTAGAAAAAGCCAGGCGTGATCTATTGGAAAAAGAGCTGGTAAAGCATATTGATGGTAATAATGGATTGCAATTATACAGAGAGCTATGCTTAGATGTCGACTTGTGGAAGCATGATGAAGATCATCCGATTATATTAAAATATCTTCTGCCGCCGTATAATAGAGCCCGGAGCGAATTACAACAATTAGATACATATATAAATGCACTCAAGCGCCGATACAAAAAGCAATACCAAAAAGAACTAAAGATTGTTACTTGGATTGATTATAAATAAAACGAGAGGTGAACACGATGCCATCCAGCGACTACAACAAGTACCTCGCCGCCATCAAGGCGGCCAACGACATGGAGAACAAAGAGCTTTTGCGGCAGATCAAAAACGAGCTTATCGCCAATTACGGCCTCATGGACGACGACGTGGACTATCTGCTCCGGCAGTTCCGCTACAACGTCTGACTGACAGAGGGGTGCCCCGGCCGCAGGCCGGGGCACCCCTTTTGTGTGGACTTTACGGGCGGCCCATGCTACAATAGAATTCGGTACTTCATTAAGAGACAAAGGATGGATGGGAATGGGAACGACCCTCAGTACCCTGAGCAATCTGGCAATCTACATCGGCCTGGTGGTGGTGGGCGCCTTTCTGGGCTCCCGCAAGGCACTGCGCAGCCGTCCCCTGGCGTGGGTGGGCAAGCTCCAGTTCGCGGCCCTCATGATCCTCATTGTCACCCTGGGCATCAACCTGGGCGCCAATGACGAGGTGGTCTCCTCCCTGGGGCAGATCGGCCTGGCGGCCCTGGTGATCACAGTGCTGGCCATGGCCGGCTCCCTGCTGTGCCTCACCCTGCTGCGGCGGTTCGTGCTCAAGCTGGACCACTACGGCCTGCCCCGGGGCAGCGAGGCCGCCCGGGAGGAGGAGGCCCACCACGGCGGCAAGGCGGACAACTCCCTCACCTTCCTCATTGTCATTGCCGTAGTGCTGGGGATGCTGGCGGGCCGCTTCGTGCTCCCCGCCGCCGTTACCGCCCACTGCGGCACGGTCATCAGCTTCGGCCTCTACCTGCTCCTCTTTATGGTGGGCATGGACATGGGCAAGCAGGGCACCCTGCTGGCCGACATCAAGACCGCCGGCTTCCAGGTGCTGCTGGTGCCAGTGGCGGTGTGCGCGGGCTCCCTGGCCTTCGCCGCCCTGGCCGGCCTCTTCCTCCCACTGGGGGTGAAGGACTCCATGGCCGCCGCCTCCGGCCTGGGCTGGTACTCCCTGGCCCCCACCCTGCTGGCCCCCTACTCCCTGTCGGTGTCCGCCGTGGCCTTCCTGTCCAACGTGATGCGGGAGATCTTCGCCATCATCACCATCCCCATTGTGGCCAAATACGTGGGCTATGTGGAGTGCGCCTCCCTGCCCGGCGCGGCGGCCATGGACACGGTGCTCCCCGTGGTGGTGGGCGCCACCCACGAGCGCATCACCATCTACTCCTTTACCTCCGGCGTGGTGCTATCCCTGGCGGTGCCCCTGCTGGTGCCCGCCATCGTGGCCCTGCCCTTCTGAGAGGAGGTCTTCTGCATGGAAATTGAACGCCGCTGGCTGGTGGAGGGCTGGCCCGCCCTGACCCCCTCCTCCGTCCTTCGAATGGATCAGGGCTACTTTGCCGTCCGCCCCGCCATCCGCATCCGCCGGGAGGCCGTCCTGGGCGGGGAGACCCGTTACGTCCTCTGCTTCAAGGGGGGCGCGGGCCTGGCCCGGGAGGAGGTGGAGGTGGACGTGGACGAGGGGCGCTACCTCCGCCTCAAGGCCATGCTGTCCGGCCCCATGATTGAGAAGGAGCAGCGCCGCTATTCCCTCCCCGGCGGCCTCACGCTGGAGGTCAACCAAGTCGATCCCGCCCTGGAGAGCGGCTTCTACTACGCCGAGGTGGAGTTTGACACCGAGGCCGCCGCCCTGGCCTGGACGCCGCCGGAGGCACTGACGGCCTACCTCTCCCACGAGGTCACTGGCCAGCCCGGCGAGAGCATGGCGGCCTACTGGGCCAGCACCCGAGGCTGAAAAAACTCCCCCGCAGGCATGGCCTGCGGGGGAGTCAGCCTGTCGAAAAAGCCTTTTCGACAGGCTGCTGAACTTTTTGAAACTTCAAAAAAGTTTCAAAAAGTTGTTTGATTTGACGCGAAAGGGAACCCTGACGGTTCCCTTTCACACTATCCTTCCCTCCGAAACCTTCGGCCGGAGGGTCTATCGACAGCCTCACGCCCCCGCAGGCGCTGCCTGCGGGGGCGTTTCAGTTATTTTTTGTTGTCCGTCTCCTCCGGGAGCACCTCCACCCGGATCTCCAGCACCCGGCGGTGGTCCACCTTGGTCACCGTCACGTCCAGGCCATCGGAGACGAAGCGGTCGCCCTCCTCGGGCACCCGGCCGATCTGCTCCATCACCCAGCCGGAGATGGTGTTGGAGTCGCACTCCCCTTTTATCTTGAACAGGTCAAAGAGGTCGGTCAGATCGGCGGAGCAGGAGATCAGGTAGCTACCGTCCTCCTGCTTCTTGAACTCCTCGATGACCTCGTCGTGCTCGTCCCAGATCTCGCCCACCAGCTCCTCCACGATATCCTCCAGGGTGACCAGGCCCTCGGTGCCGCCGTACTCGTCTACCACAATGACCATGTGGGCTTTCTCCCGCTGGAGGATGCGCAGCAGCTCGGAGATCTTGGTGTTGCCGGTGGTATAGAGCATGGGGCCCAGCATCTCCTTCACGCTGGTCAGGCCGCGGTAGCGGGCCGCGTGGAAATCCTTCTCATGGATGACGCCGATGATGTTGTCGATGTCCTCGTGGTACACCGGCAGGCGGGAATACCCGTTCTCAGCGAAGATCTTGGCGATCTCCTCCATGGAGTCGGTGTCCTCCACCGCCACGATGTCCACCCTGGGGGTGAGGATCTCCTCCACCTCCAGGTCGTGGAACTCGATGGCCGCCCGGATAAGGCGGCTCTCATGCTGGTCCAGGCCGCCCTCGCTCTCCGCCTGGTCCACCAGAGTGACCAGCTCCTCCTCGGTAATGCCGCCGTCCGCCGATTTGCGGAACACCTTGGACAGCAGCCGCTTCCACTGGGTAAACAGGAAGTTCAGCGGGGTAAGGACCGTACGGAGCACCCCCAGCAGCGGGGTGGCAAACATGGCAAACCGCTCGGGGGACTCCTTGGCCAAACTCTTGGGGGAGACCTCGCCGAAGATCAGGATCACCACGGTCAGCACAATGGCGGACACGGTAGGTCCAGTCACCTCATCAATCAGGTGGATAAAGAGTACCGCGCCGATGGTGGTGGCCACGTTGTTGACGATGTTATTGCCGATAAGCAGGGTGGAGAGCAGCTTGTCGTAGTCCTCCGCCAGAGCCAGGGTACGGGCCGCCCGCTGGTCGCCTCCGTCTGCCCAGCTCTTGAGCCGCACCCGGTTCAGGGAGGTAAAGGCGGTCTCCGTGGCAGAGAAATAGCCTGACATGATAACACAGAACACAAGACCCACGATCATGGCGATACTGGCACTGTCCAACATAAGATAATATTCAACTCCAACTCTTTCAGTTTTGAAATCAACGCGCAAAGGGACAACCCTATCCCCCGCGGGTAAGGCTGTCCCTGACCGATTCCATTATGTACTTGCAACTAGGCGGAGGTTCGTCCACGAGGGCTCACCGTCTCCTTTTGATTTATTAGTGTGTAGTATAGCACAGCTTCCTGCAAAATGCAAGGGGAAGGTTGACTTTTCCTGTCCCGTCTCCCATAAGCGAAAAAACGCGCCCAGCCTGCGGCTGGGCGCGCTTTTGATGCTCTTTTACGGGTGATTACACCAGCTGGACGATGGCCATCTCGGCGCAGTCGCCGCGGCGGGGCCCGATCTTCACGACGCGGGTGTAGCCGCCGTTGCGGGTGGCGTACTTGGGGCCGATCTCGTCAAACAGCTTCTTGGCCACATCCTCCTTGGTCAGGTAGGACAGGGCCTTGCGGTAGTTGGCCAGATTGGCGTTCTTGGCCAGGGTGATCATCTTCTCGGCCATGGGAGCCACTTCCTTGGCGCGGGAGACGGTGGTCTTGATCTGGCCGTTCTCCAGCAGATAGGTGGTCATGGCGCGCAGCATCGCGATGCGCTGATCCGTGGGCTTGCCAAGCTTACGGTTGTGAGACATGAGATTCCACTCCTAACGGATGTTCGCCAAGGCGAACTCCTACTCTTAAATTCGTCCGTGGGGAGATTCCCCCGAAAGGGCGCTCCGCAGGAGCCGGCCGGGCCCGGGAGGGGACGTTACGTGCCCCCGGGCCGCCCTTTCCTCCGGCCGTCAGTTTTCCTCGTCGGCCAGGTGCAGGCCCATCATGGCCAGCTTGTTGATGACCTCTTCCAGGCTCTTGCGGCCCAGGTTGCGCACCTTCATCATCTCGTCCTCGGTCTTGGAGATCAAGTCCTCGACGGTGTTGATGTTGGCCCGCTTGAGGCAGTTGAAGGAGCGGACAGACAGATCCAGCTCCTCGATAGTCAGCTCCAGCACCTTGTCCCGCTGGGTCTCCGCCTTCTCCACCACCGTGGACTTGGAGCCCATGGTCTCAGAGAGATCGGTGAAGAGGACGAAGTGATCACAGAGGATGCGGGCGCCCAGGCTGACCGCGTCCCGGGCGGTGATGGTCCCGTCGGTCCACACCTCCAGGGTCAGCTTGTCGTAGTCGGTGGCGTCGCCTACACGGGTGTTCTCCACCGTGTAGTTGACCTTGCGCACCGGGGTATAGATGGAGTCCACCGGGATCAGGCCAATGATGGTCTGGGCCGGCTTGTTCCGGTCGGCAGGCACATAGCCGCGGCCGTGGGACAGGGTCAGCTCCATGTTGAGGCTGGCGTCGGGGCCCAGGGTGGCGATGTGCAGCTCCGGGTTGAGCACCTCCACCTCGCCGTCGGCCTTGATGTCGCCGGCGGTGACCTCGCACTCGCCGCTGGCCTCAATATAGACCGTCTTTACGCCCTCGGAGTGTAGCTTTGCGATGATGCTCTTTACATTGAGGACGATCTCGGTCACATCCTCCTTTACGCCGGGGATGGTGGAGAACTCATGCTGCACGCCTGCGATCTTGATAGACGTGACCGCCGTGCCGGGCAGGGACGAGAGCAGGATGCGGCGCAGGGAGTTACCCAACGTGGTGCCGTAACCGCGCTCCAGGGGCTCCACCACATACTTGCCGTAGGAACCGTCGCCGGGGTTCTCCACACATTCAATGCGGGGCTTCTCGATTTCTACCATGTGTTACCCTCCTTTTCGCGGCTGCGGGCACAAGGCCCGCAGCCCTATACAGCTCACCAATAATCGAGGGTACAAGCAGTGTTACTTGGAGTACAGCTCGACGATCAGGTGCTCCTCGACGGGCAGATCGATGTCCTCGCGGGCGGGCATCTGCACCACGGTGCCCTTCAGCGCGTTCTTGTCCCGCTCCAGCCACTTGGGCACCAGAACGGTGGGGGCGTCCTCGCCGGTCAGGCGCTTGAACTTGGCGGAGGAGCGGCTGGACTCCTTGACCTCAATCACGTCGCCCGCCTTGACCAAGTAGGAGGGGATATCCACCCGCTGGCCGTTGACGGTGAAGTGGCCGTGGCCCACCAGCTGACGGGCCTCACGGCGGGTCATGGCGAAGCCCAGACGGTACACCACGTTGTCCAGACGGCGCTCCACGAAGGTCAGCAGATTCTCACCGGTCTTGCCGGGCATACGGGCGGCCTTCTCATAGTACATCCGGAACTGCTTCTCCATGATGCCGTAGACGAACTTGACCTTCTGCTTCTCGGTCAGCTGAAGGGCATACTCGCTCTTCTTCTTTCTCATCTGGCCGCCGGGATTGCGGTTGCTCTCCTTCTTGGCATAGCCCATGGCGGCAGGAGAAATGCCCAGCGCACGGCAGCGCTTGGCGATAGGCTGCATATTCTTTGCCATTTGTTCTTCCTCCTTCTCTTACACGCGGCGGCGCTTCGGCGGACGGCAGCCGTTGTGGGGGATGGGAGTCACGTCCTTGATCAGAGTGACCTCCAGGCCCACGGCCTGCAGGGCGCGGATGGCGGCCTCACGGCCGGCGCCGGGGCCCTTCACGTACACCTCGACGGTCTTCAGGCCGTGCTCCATGGCGGCCTTGGCGGCCGTCTCAGCGGCGGTCTGCGCGGCGAAGGGGGTGGACTTACGGGAACCGCGGAAGCCCAGGCCGCCGGAGGAGGCCCAGGACAGGGCGTTGCCGCCCATATCGGTCACGGTGACCATGGTGTTGTTGAAGGAGGAACGGATATGCACCTGGCCCTTCTCAACGTTCTTGCGCTCGCGGCGCTTGCGGATAACCTTCTTACCCTTGGTAGCGGTAGCCATGTGTTTCTCCCTCCCTTACTTCTTCTTGTTGGCGACGGTGCGCTTGGGGCCCTTGCGGGTGCGCGCGTTGGTCTTGGAGCGCTGACCGCGGACGGGCAGGCCCTTGCGGTGCCGCATGCCGCGGTAGCAGCCGATCTCGGTCAGGCGCTTGATGTCCATCGCCACGTCACGGCGGAGGTCGCCCTCCACAGTGTAGCTGTGGCCGATGATCTCGCGCAGCTTGGCCTCATCTTCCTCGGTCAGATCCTTCACGCGGGTGTCGGGGTTGATTCCGGCCTCGGCCAGGATCTTGTTGGCGCTGGTGCGCCCAATGCCGTAGATATAGGTCAGGCCGATCTCTACCCGCTTATCCTTCGGCAAGTCAATGCCAGCAATACGTGCCATACTGTTTCAGCACCTCCTATTAACCTTGTCTCTGCTTGTGCTTGGGATTCTCACAAATAACCATGACCTTGCCCTTGCGCTTAATGATCTTGCACTTCTCGCACATGGGCTTCACGGACGGTCTTACTTTCATGATAAACCTCCTTGAATGCCTTGATGGCCCCGGAACGGCGGAGGCAAGGCCCCGCTTACCCGCTCCGGTCATTGATGGGTTCTCCCAGAGGGAGGCGGCGCAATTCCATTTCGCCGCGTTAAATCAGCCGGTTACTTGGATCTCCAGGTAATCGGCCCCAGGTTACGTCATAGGGGGACATCTGGACCGTACGCCCCACCCGGCGCAGGCGCCGTGCGGGGACCCCGACTCCATCTGCGGGCGTCGGAAGTGAATTCCGCCGCCCTCCGCGCCAGAGGCGCGCCCCGCGCTGCGGGGCCCCAGTGACGGTCCGGCCAGCCTGACAGATTACTTGGACCGCCAGGTGATCCGGCCCCGGGTTACGTCATAGGGGGACATCTGGACCGTCACTTTATCGCCGGGCAGGATGCGGATGAAGTTCATGCGCAGCTTGCCGGAGATGTGGGCCAGAATAATATGGCCGTTTCCGATGTCCACATGGAACGTGGTGTTGGGAAGGGACTCGGTCACGACGCCCTCCACTTCGATCATATCGTCCTTTGCCAAAGCGTCATACCCTCCTTAGTTCCTCAGCTCGGAAAGCGGCCAGCGCCCTCCGTATGTCTCGGTTGGATAGGTTCCCGCCTGTCCGGAGCTGATCCAGGACAGGGTGCTGGAAATCACCGGCGGGGGCGGTATGGACCGCCTTTTTCCGCTTGGGGTTCTCCAGCTTCCGCCGCTTCCCGTCGCAGAGCAGCAGGTAGGGGCCGTCGGTGTCCAGGACACAGAACAGCCCTCCCCTGTCATGCCCGGCCAGGGAGCGGACAATCTGCGCACACGCGCATCCCATACTCAATCCTCCACCCGGGTAAGCACTTCAGGCTCCCCGTCGGTGATGAGAATGGTGTTTTCATAGTGGGCGGTCAGGCTCCCATCGGCGGACACGGTGGTCCAGCCGTCCTTGAGCACCTTCACCCGCCAGTCACCCGCGCACACCATGGGCTCCACTGCAATGGTCATACCCGGCTGGAGCCGGGGGCCATGGCCCGCTGGGCCGAAGTTGGGTACCTCAGGCGGCTCGTGGAGCCTGGCCCCCACACCGTGGCCCACGAAGTCCCGCACGACGGAGCAGCCGTTTGCTTCCACGTACTGCTGCACCGCGTGGGAGATATCATAGACCCGGTTGCCGGAGCGGGCGAGCTTGATGCCCTCCCAGAAGCTCTGCTCGGTCACACGGATCAGATGCATGGCCTCGTCGCTCACCTGCCCGCAGGCAAAGGTGGCGGCGCAGTCGCCGTGGAAGCCGTCCAGAAAGGCGCCCACGTCCACGCTGACGATGTCGCCCTCCTTCAGCTTCCGGGGACCGGGTATGCCATGGATGACTTCCTCGTTGATCGAGATACAGGCGGAGCCGGGGAAACCGCTGTAGCCCAGGAAGGAGGGCTTGGCTCCGTGGCTCTCGATAAACTTGCGCACGGCGGTATCGATCTCATGGGTGGTCACGCCGGGCCGCACCATGGAACCGGCCAGCGCCCGGGCCTGGGCGGTCAGCCGCCCGGCCCGGCGCATGCACTCGATTTCGCGGGGAGATTTGAGAGAGATCATATCCATCTCGTTCACTTCCCCAGCAATTCCATGATTTTGGTGTTTGTCTCCTCGATGCCGCCCAGGTCGGGCACGCGCTTGAGCACGCCCTTCTCCTCGTAGAAGCCCTTCAGCGGCTCGGTTTGACTGTGGTAGATTTCCAGCCGGTGCTTGACGGTTTCGGGCTGGTCGTCTTTGCGCTGCTCCAGCACACCGCCGCACTTGTCGCAGAGCCCCTCCTGCTTGGGGGGCGCCATGACGACGTGGTAGGTGGCTCCGCAGGCATGGCAGGTCCGGCGGCCCGTCATGCGGGCCTCGATGACGCTGTCGGCCACCTCCAGGGAGAGGACCGCGTCAAAGCGGATGCCGTGGCGCTCCAGGGCTTCGGCCTGAGCGATGGTACGGGGTACGCCGTCCAGGATGAAGCCGCCTGCGCAGTCGGGCTCGGCCAGCCGCTCCTGGATGATACCGATGATGATCTCATCCGGAACCAGCTTGCCCGCGTCCATATAGCTCTTGGCCTGCAAGCCGATGGGAGTGCCCTCCTTGACGGCTGCGCGCAGGATATTGCCGGTGGAGATGGTGGGGATGCCCAGCTTGCGGCTGATAATCTCCGACTGGGTGCCCTTGCCGGCGCCAGGTGCGCCTAAAAGAATGATTTTCATCCTGATTCCCCTTACTCCAGGAAGCCCTTGTAGTGGCGCATCAGCATTTGGGCCTCCAGGGCCTTGGTGGTCTCCAGCGCGACGCCGACCACGATGATGATGGACGTGCCGCCGATGGCCAGGCTGCTGACGCCGATCACCGCGCCGGTGACAATGGGCGCGATGGCGATAATCGCCAGGTAGAGCGCGCCGAACATGGTGATCTTATTGAGCACCTTGTGGATAAAGTCGGCGGTGGGCTTGCCGGGGCGGAAGCCGGGGATGAACCCGCCGTTCTTTTTCAGGTTGTTGGCAACCTCCACAGGGTTGAACTGCATCGTGGAGTAGAAGAAGCTGAAGCCCACGATGAGCAGGAAATACACCACGATATAGAAAATGCTGGTGGTGTCAAAGACGCGCAGGAAGCCGCCCCAGAAGCCCGGGTCGTTCTTGCTCACGCCGGCAAACGCGGCGATGGTAGCGGGCAGAGAGGCGATGGCCTGGGCAAAGATGATGGGCATAACGCCGGTCATGTTCACCTTCAGAGGGATGTGGCTGGACTGGCCGCCGTACATCTTCCGGCCCACAACGCGCTTGGCGTACTGGACGGGAATGCGGCGCTCCGCATTCTGAATGAATACAATGAGAACCACGATGGCCAGCATGCCGATGAGAATCAGCGGGATGGCCCACACGGGCAGATTAAAGATTCCCTCGCCGGTAACGCCGTCCAGATTGTTGCGGACGCCCTGATACATGGTGCGGATCATGCTGGGGCCGCGGGACAGGATGCCCGCGAACAGGATGATGGAGATGCCGTTGCCGATGCCGAACTCGGTGATCTGCTCACCCAGCCACATGACAAAGGCGGAGCCGGCAGTGAAGCACAGTACGATGACGATACCCGCCCACCAGCCAGGCAGGCCGGCGGTGTCCAGCATCGTTCCGCCGCCCTGGGTGCGGATCAGGGTGTAGTAGCCGAAGCCCTGCAGCAAGCCGATGGCCACGGTGACATAGCGGGTAATGGCCGCAATCTTCTTCCGGCCCTCCTCGCCGCCCTCCTTCTGGAGCCGCTCCAGGGCAGGGATGGCAACGGTGAGGAGCTGGATGATAATAGAACTGTTGATATACGGCTGCACGCCCAGGGCAAAGACGGCCGCCATGGAGAAGGCGGTGCCGTTCATGGCGCCCAGCAGGGTGAAGATGCCGCCCATGTTGTTGAGGGTGGCGCCCAGCATATTGCTATCAATAAAGGGGACAGGAACCACGGAGCCCAGCCGGAAGATCAGCAGGGCAAACACGGTGAAGAGGATCTTCTTCCGCAGCTCGGGAATTTTCCAGGCGTTACGGATGGTCTCGATCACTTAGACCACCTCGTACTTTCCACCTGCCGCAACAATCTTCTCCTTGGCGGAGGCGGAGAAGGCGGAGGCACGGACCGTCAGCTTCTTGGTCAGGGTGCCGTTGCCCAGCACCTTGTAGCCGTACTCGCACTTGGAGAGGATGCCCTTCTCCAGCAGGTCGCACACATTGACCGTAGCGCCATCCTCAAACTTCTCGAGGGCGGAGACGTTGATCGCCTCCAGGGGTTTGGCAAAGATATTGTGGAAGCCGCGCTTGGGGATGCGGCGGGTCAGAGGCATCTGGCCGCCCTCAAAGCCCACGCGCACGCCGCCGCCGGAGCGGGCCCACTGGCCCTTCTGGCCGCGGCCGGCCGTCTTGCCGTTGCCGGAGCCGTGACCGCGGCCCTTCCGATAGGCCTTGGGGTTGGAACCGGGAGCGGGGGAAAGTTCATGCAGATTCATTTCGCGCACCTCCTTACTGTTCCTCGGTGACCTGGAGCAGGTAGCCGATGTTCGCAATCTTGCCGCGGGTCGCCTCGTTGTCGGGCTGCACGGTGGTGTCGCCGATCTTGCGCAGGCCCAGGGCCTCGGCGGTCGCCTTGTGCTTGGCGATACGGCCGTTCAGGCTCTTGACCAGCTTGATGTTCAGATTAGCCATGTTCACGGCCCTCCTTAACCTACGATCTCGCTGACGCTCTTACCGCGGATGCGGGCGACCTCCTCGGGGCCACGGAGGGACTTCAGGCCCTCAAAGGTGGCGGAGACCACGTTCTGCGGGTTGTTGGAGCGCAGGCACTTGGCGCGGATGTCACGGATGCCGGCGGCCTCCATGACGGCGCGGACGGGGCCGCCGGCGATGATGCCGGTACCGGGGGCGGCGGGCTTGAGTAGCACGCGGCCGGCGCCGAATTCACCGATGACCTCATGGGGAATGGTAGTGCCGGACAGAGTCACGGTGCACATATTCTTCTTGGCGTCCTCGATGCCCTTGCGGATGGCCTCGGGCACCTCAGCGGCCTTGCCCAGACCGAAGCCCACGCGGCCCTTCTCGTCGCCCACGACCATCAGCGCGGCGAACTTGAAGATGCGGCCGCCCTTCACGGTCTTGGACACGCGGTTCAGGGCAACGAGCTTCTCGGTAAACTCGCTGGGTTCTCTCTCAAATCTAGCCATTTATCGTTTTCCTCCTCCCTTAGAACTGCAGGCCGCCCTCACGGGCGCCCTCGGCCAGGGCCTGCACGCGGCCGTGGTACACGTAGCCGCCGCGGTCAAACACGACGGTCTCGATGCCGGCGGCCTTGGCGCGCTCGGCGACAGCCAGGCCCACCTTCTTGGCAGCCTCACAGTCGGAGCCCTTGCCCTCGAAGCCCTTCTCCAGGGAGGAAGCAGACACCAGGGTCTTGCCGGTCACGTCGTCGATGACCTGGGCATAGATGTTGGTGTTGCTGCGGAACACGTTCAGGCGGGGACGCTCGGGCGTGCCGGAAATCTTGCCGCGCACTCTCTTGTGGCGCTTAAGCCGCTGAGCGTTGGTATCGGGTCTGTTGATCATAGTGGCACACCTCCTTATTTCTTCTTGACGCCGGTCTTGCCTTCCTTGCGGCGGATGACCTCGTCAGTGTATTTGATGCCCTTTCCCTTGTACGGCTCAGGCGGACGCTTCTCTCTCACTTCGGCGGCGAACTGGCCGACCTTCTGCTTATCGGTGCCGCTGATGACGATCTTGTTGGCGCTGGGCACCTCGATGGTGATGCCCTCGATCTCCTCGACGGTGACCTGATGGGAGAAGCCCAGGTTCATGACCAGCTTGTTGCCCTCCTTGGCCACACGGTAGCCCACGCCGTTGACGTCCAGCTCCTTCTTGAAGCCCTCGGTGACGCCCACGATCATGTTGTGCAGCAGGGTGCGGGTCAGGCCGTGCAGGCTGCGGTTGGCCTTCTCGTCGTTGGGACGGGTCACATGGATCACATCGCCCTCCTGGGTGATGGTCATGGCGGGATGCAGCTGCTGCGTCAGGGTACCCTTGGGGCCCTTTACGGTAACCAGGTTACCGGCTTCGATCTTCACGTCCACACCGGCGGGGATGGAGATCGGCATTCTTCCGATACGAGACATATTCTACTCTCCCTCCTTACCAGACAAACGCCAGGACCTCGCCGCCGACATGGGCCGCGCGGGCGGCCTTGTCAGTCATGACGCCCTTGGACGTGGACACAATGGCAATGCCCAGGCCATGCAGAACCCGGGGCAGCTCGTCAGCACCGGCATAGACACGCAGGCCGGGCTTGGAGACACGGCGCAGGCCGGTGATGACCTTCTCCTTGCCGGGATTGTACTTCAGGGTGACGCGGATGACGCCCTGGGTACCATCGTCGATGAGCTGGAAGTTCTTGATATAGCCCTCATCCAGCAGGATCTGCGCGATGGACTTCTTCATGTTGGACGCGGGGACGTCCACGGTGTCATGCTTGGCGTTGTTCGCGTTGCGGATGCGGGTGAGCATATCCGCAATGGGATCAGTGATGTGCATGATGTTTACCTCCTATCAGAGTTACGGGCAGGGCCCGTATCAGCGGCAAGGTATCGCAGCTAGGCAACTGCGACCTATTGCTCGCCGGCGGGGGATTTATTCAAATTACCGGCCAAGAGGCGGGCTGGCTTTACCAGCTCGCCTTCTTGACACCGGGAATCTGACCCTTGTAAGCCAGCTCGCGGAAGCAGATACGGCAGATGCCGTAGTCCCGCAGGTAGGCGTGGGGACGGCCGCAGATCTTGCAGCGGTTGTAGCGGCGGGTGGAGAACTTGGGCTCCGCCTGCTGCTTCAGGATCATAGACTTCTTAGCCATTTCGTTCTCCTCCTTTAGCGGGCGAAGGGAGCGCCGATCAGGGACAGGAGCTCCTTGGCCTCTTCGTCGGTCTTGGCGGTGGTGCAGATAACCACGTCCAGGCCGCGGATCTTATCGATCTTGTCGTACTCGATCTCGGGGAAGATCAGCTGCTCCTTGATGCCCAGGCCGTAGTTGCCGCGGCCGTCAAAGGCGTTGGGGTTGATGCCGCGGAAGTCGCGGACACGGGGCAGGGCCACGTTGAACAGGCGGTCCAGGAACTCCCACATGCGGTCGCCGCGCAGGGTGACCTTCGCGCCGATGGGCATGCCCTCACGCAGCTTAAAGTTAGCCACGGACTTCTTGGCCTTGGTGATGATGGCCTTCTGGCCGGTGATCTTGGTCAGATCGCCCACAACGGCCTCCAGAACCTTGGAGTTGTCACGGGCCTCGCCGCAGCCGCAGTTGACCACGATCTTGTCGATCTTGGGAATCTGCATGACGGACTTGTAGCCAAACTTCTGCATCAGAGCAGGAGCGACCTCGGCCTGGTACTTCGCCTTCAGGTTGGGCACTTTCTTATCAGCCATTATTGTTCACTCCTCCTCTCTCAGATCTCGGCGCCGCACTTCTTGCAGACGCGGACCTTCTTGCCGCCCTCCAGCAGCTTGTGGGCGGGGCGGGTGGGCTTGTTGCACTTGGGGCAGACGCGCTGCACCTTGCAGGCATAGATGGGGGCTTCCTTCTTGATGATGCCGCCCTGCTCGCCCTGCTTGCGGGGCTTGGTGTGGCGGGAGACGACGTTGATCTTCTCCACGACCACCTTGCCGGACTTGGGCATGACCTCCAGGACCTTGCCCTGCTTGCCCTTGTCCTTGCCGGACAGGACGACAACCAGGTCGTCCTTACGAATGCTCATCTTATTCATGTCTTCTCCTACCCCCTTACAGCACTTCGGGAGCCAGGGACAGGATCTTCATGTAATCCTTGTCGCGTAGCTCACGGGCCACGGGCCCAAAGATACGGGTACCGCGGGGATTCTTGTCGTCCTTGATCAGGACGGCGGCGTTCTCGTCGAAGCGGACATAGCTGCCGTCAGAGCGGCGCACGCCCTTGACGGAGCGGACGATGACGGCCTTGACGACCTCGCCCTTCTTCACGGTTCCGCCAGGCTGTGCCTTGCGGACGGAAGCGACGACCACGTCGCCGATGTTGCCGAACTTGCGGCTGGAGCCGCCCAGCACGCGGATGGTCTTGATCTCCTTGGCGCCGGTGTTGTCGGCGACCTTCAGATAGCTTTCCTGCTGAATCATTCCGGCACCTCCTTACTTCGCCTTCTCGATGATCTCGACGACGCGCCAGCGCTTGTCCTTGGACAGGGGCCGGGTCTCCATGACCCGCACGCGGTCGCCGATGCCACACTCGTTCTTCTCGTCGTGCGCCTTCAGCTTATAGGTGCTCTTGACGATCTTCTTATACAGGGGGTGGGCCACACGGTCGGCAATGGCCACCACCACGGTCTTGTCCATCTTATCGGAAACCACCAGGCCGACTCTGGTCTTGCGGGAAGAAGTTCTGTTCTCCATGATCTCGTTCCTCCTTCTTATCGGCCTGCGAGCTGCTGCTCACGGATGATGGTCTTCACGCGGGCGATGTCGCGCTTGACCTCAGCAATCTTCACGGGGTTGTCGAGCTGGTTGGTGGCATGCTGAAGACGGAGCTGGAAGAGATCCTTCTTCAGGTCGCCCAGCTTGCTCTCCAGCTCAGCGGCGCTCATCTTGCGGATTTCAGTAGCCTTCATCTTCATTCACCACCATTCTCGGTCTCGGCGGTCTGCTTCGCCACGATCTTGCACTTGACAGGCAGCTTGTGGGAGGCCAGACGCAGGGCCTCGCGGGCAGTCTCCTCGGAAACGCCGGCGATCTCAAACATGACACGGCCGGGCTTGACCACGGCCACCCAGTACTCAGGGGAGCCCTTACCGGAACCCATGCGGGTCTCGGCGGGCTTCTCGGTGATGGGCTTGTCGGGGAAGATCTTGATCCAGACCTTACCGCCACGCTTGGTGTAACGGGTCATGGCGATACGGGCGGCCTCGATCTGGTTGCTGGTGATCCAGCAGGGCTCGGTGGCCTGCAAGCCGAAATCACCGTAGGTCACGGTGTTGCCGCGCATGGCCTTGCCCTTCAGGCGGCCGCGGTGCACGCGGCGGTATTTCACTCTCTTAGGCAGCAGCATTAGTTGGAGCCTCCTTCCTTGGGAGCAGCGGGACGGGCGCCGCCCTGGGGACGGGCACCGCCCTGAGGACGGTTGTTGTTGAAGCCACCCTGGGGACGACCGCCGTTGCGGTTAAAGCCGCCGTTGCGGTTGAAGCCGCCCTTGCGGTCGCCGTCACGCCGGTCGCGGCGGGGGCGGTCGGAGCGCTCCTTGAAGTTCTTGGTGTCCAGGGTACGGGGGGTGGTGCGCAGGGTCTGGGTCAGCACCTCGCCCTTGTAGATCCACACCTTCACGCCGATGCGGCCGTAGGTGGTGGCAGCCTCCGCAAAGCCGTAGTCGATGTCGGCGCGCAGGGTCTGCAGGGGAATGGTGCCGTCGTGATAGTGCTCGGTGCGGGCGATCTCAGCGCCGCCCAGACGGCCGGACACCTGAGTCTTGATGCCGCGGGCGCCCATGCGCATGGCGCGGCCCATGGCGTTCTTCATGGCGCGGCGGAAGCCGATGCGCTTCTCCAGCTGCTGGGCGATGTTCTCAGCCACCAGCTGGGCGTTGGTGTCGACCTGCTTGACCTCCACGATGTTGAGGGCGACGGGCTTGCCGATCATCTTCTCAACGGTCAGGCGGTACTGCTCGATCTGCTCGCCGCCCTTGCCGATGACGACGCCGGGGCGGGCGCAGTGCAGGTAGATGCGAACCTTGGCGTTGTCGCGCTCGATCTCGATCTTGGGGATACCGGCGGAATACAGGGTCTTCTTCAGGTAGTCCCGGATCTTCTTGTCCTCCACCAGCAGGTCGCCGACCTTCTCGTTGCGGGCGTACCAGCGGGAGTCCCAATCCTTAATGACACCCACGCGCAGGCCGTGGGGATTCACTTTCTGTCCCATATTCTTCCTCCTCCCTTAGCGCTCAGCCACCGCGATGGTGATGTGAGAAGTGCGCTTGTTGATGCGATAGGCGCGGCCCTGGGCCCGGGGCATCATCCGCTTGATGATGGGGCCGGGGCAGGCGAACACCTGGGAAACGTACAGCTTCTCGGGGTCCATCTGGTGGTTGTTCTCCGCGTTGGACGCGGCGCTCTTGAGGAGCTTCAGCAGCAGCTCGGAGGCAGCCTTGGGGGTGCCCATGAGGATGGCGTTGGCCTGGGCCACGCTCTTGCCGCGGATCAGGTCGCAGACGATCTGGACCTTACGGGGAGAGATACGGGCATATCTCAGATGTGCTTTCGCTTCCATGTTTCTCTCCTCCTCCTTACTTACCAGTCTTGCTGCCGGCGTGGCCGCGGAAGGTGCGGGTGGGGGCGAACTCGCCCAGCTTGTGGCCCACCATGTCCTCAGTCACGTAGACGGGCACGTGCTTGCGGCCGTCGTGCACGGCAAAGGTGTGTCCGACGAAGGAGGGGAAGATGGTGGAGGCGCGGCTCCAGGTCTTCAGGACCTTCTTCTCGCCGGTCTGATTCATTTCGTCGACCCGCTTCAGCAGCTCGGGGGCGCAAAAGGGGCCTTTCTTGATACTTCTGCTCATCTTTTACTGCCTCCCTTACTTCGCGTTGCGGTGCTTGACGATGAACTTCTCGGTGCGGTTCTTCAGCTTGCGGGTCTTGTAGCCCATAGCCGGCTTGCCCCAAGGAGTGACCGGGCCGGGACGGCCGACCGGGCTCTTGCCCTCGCCGCCGCCGTGGGGGTGGTCACAGGGGTTCATGACGGAACCGCGGACGGTGGGCCGCCAGCCCATGTGGCGCTTACGGCCGGCCTTGCCGATCTGGATGTTGGCCCAGTCGGTGTTGCCCACCTGGCCGATGGTGGCCTTGCACTCCTCGCGGACGTAGCGAACCTCGCCGGAGGGCAGGCGCACCTGGGCCATGCCGTTCTCCTTGGCCATCAGCTGAGCGGCGTCGCCGGCGGCGCGGACGAGCTGGGCGCCCTTGCCGGGGTACAGCTCGATGCAGTGGATCATCTCGCCCACGGGGATGTTGGCGATGGGCAGGCAGTTGCCGGGCAGGATGTCGGCGTCGGGGCCGGTCATGATCTTGTGGCCGGCCTTCAGGTTCACGGGAGCCAGGATATAGCGCTTCTCGCCGTCCTCGTACTGGATCAGGGCGATGTTGGCGGAGCGGTTGGGATCGTACTGCAGGTTGATGACGGTAGCGGTGCCGTTCTTGTCCCGCTTGAAGTCGATGATGCGGTACTTCTTCTTGTTGCCGCCGCCGCGGTGGCGGACGGTGATACGGCCGTAGCTGTTGCGGCCGGCGTTCTTCTTGAGATTCTCGGTCAGGCTGCGCTCGGGCTTGGCCTTCTTGTCGATGCCCTCGAAGGCGCTCACGGTCATGTGGCGGCGGGAGGGCGTCGTGGGCTTATAAGTCTTGATAGCCATTGTTCGTTATCCTCCTTACACCATGCCTTCGAAGAACTCGATGGTCTTGGAATCCTCGGTCAGGGTGACCATGGCCTTCTTCCAGGAGGGACGGCGGCCAGCCGGGAACCGACCGGTGCGCTTCTCCTTGCCCTGCATGTTCAGGGTGTTGACCTTGGCGACCTTCACGCCGAAGATCTCCTCGACGGCCTTCGCGATCTCGATCTTGTTCGCGCTCTTGGCAACCTCGAAGGTGTACTTCTTGGCCTCGGTCTCCGCCATGGACTGCTCGGTGATGATGGGGCGCTTGATGATATCATAAGCGGTGGTAGCCATTACGCAAACACCTCCTCGATGACGGCCAGGGCCGCCTTGTCAACGATAAACTTGCCGGCGTTCACGATGTCGTAAACGCTCAGGATCTTGGCGGTGGTGGTGACCACGCCGGGGATGTTCCGGGCGGACTTGATGACGGTCTCGTTCACCTCGGGGGTGACGACGACGGCCTTCTTGGCGCCGACGGTATCCAGGAAGCCCTTCATGGCCTTGGTCTTGACCTCGTCCAGGTTCAGGCTGTCCACGACGACGATGTCGCCGGAGGCGGCCTTGGCGGAGAGGGCGGACTTGAGGGCCAGGCGCTTGACCTTCTTATTCAGCACGTAGCTGTAGTCGCGGGGCTTGGGGGCGAACACGATGCCGCCGTGGGTCCACTGGGGGGCGCGGGTGCTGCCCTGACGGGCGCGGCCGGTGCCCTTCTGGCGCCAGGGCTTAATGCCGCCGCCGGAGACCTCGGCGCGGGTCAGGGCGCTCTGGGTGCCCTGCCGGCAGTTGGCCAGGTGGTTCTTGACCACCTCGTGGACGACGGTCTGGTTGGGCTCGATCCCGAACACAGCTTCGGAGAGCTCCACCTCGCCGACCTGCGTGCCGGCCATGTTCACAAGAATTGCCTTAGGCATTTGGTTTCTCTCCTTTCTTACTTGTTACGGGCGGAAGCCTTCTGGGGATTGACGCGGGCGGAAGCCTTCTGCGGGTTGCTGGAGATACCAGCGGCGGCGCCCTTCTCCTTGACGTTGATCACGGAGTTGCGCAGATACACGATGCCGCCCTTGGGGCCGGGAATCGCGCCGCGGACGGCGAGGATGCCCAGCTCGGCGTCCACCTTCACCACGTCCAGATTGAGGACGGTGACCTGCTCGTTGCCCATCTGGCCGGCGCCGATCTTGCCCTTGAAGATGCGGGAAGGATCGCTGTTGGCGCCCATGGAGCCGGCGTGGCGGACCACAGGACCGGAGCCGTGGGTCTCCTTCAGACGGTGAGCGCCGTGGCGCTTGATGACGCCCTGGTAGCCGTGGCCCTTGCTGATGCCGGTCACGTCCACGCGGTCGCCCTCGGCGAACACGTCCACCTTCACCTCGTCGCCCACGTTCATCTCGGCGGCCTTGGCCAGCTTGAACTCCTTCAGGGTCTTCTTGCGGGCGTCGCCGGCCTTCTTCAGGTGGCCCAGCTCAGGCTTGGTGAGCTTGCGCTCCGCCACGTCGCCGTAGCCGAGCTGAACGGCGTTGTAGCCGTCCTTCTCCTCGGTCTTCTTCTGCACCACGGTGCAGGGGCCAGCCTCAATAACGGTGACCGGGATGACCTTGCCGTCGGCGTCAAAGATCTGCGTCATGCCGATCTTCTTGCCGATAATGGCCTTTTCCATGATAGTTCCTCCTTAATAAGGTTATTGGTTGAAAAACGTGGGCATTGGCTCCCATTGGTTTTCCAACTTGACCCGTCCGCCTCAAAAGCGCGGCGGACTGCGGGTACACAAAGGTAATTGTCTGAGATGGCTGTGTCACGCTGCGAAGCCTTCGCAACGTCACGCTGTTCATCGCTCCGTGAAAAATGCCGCTCCGCCTTTGGCGTCGCCTGTTTTTTCACCTGCGCGATTCACTGCGTGCCTGCTCCCGGCTTCTCCGCGCTTCGTTACAGCTTGATCTCGATCTCGACGCCGGCGGGGAGCTCCAGGGACATCAGGGCCTCCACGGTCTTGGGGGAGGGCTTGAGGATGTCGATGAGGCGCTTATGGGTGCGGCGCTCGAACTGCTCGCGGGAATCCTTGTACTTATGGACGGCGCGCAGGATGGTCACGACCTCCTTCTTGGTGGGCAGGGGGATGGGGCCGGACACGGACGCGCCGGTGCGCTTGGCGGTCTCCACGATCTTCTCAGCGCTCTGGTCGATGAGCTGGTGATCGTAGGCCTTCAGGCGAATGCGGATCATTTCTTTCTGAGCTGCCATTGTGGTTCCTCCTTAAAAACATACGAAGTGGTGGGTTGAGCACGCTTCGTACGGTGAGAAATCTTCAGTACACGTTTCCGTGCGTATCACTCCGTGACATGAAGAAAACCGGCACAAGCAGGCCGGTTTACTCCCTGCGCGGCGATATACGCCGTGCACGGACTCCTCAGCCGCCCGATTCTAGCTCGGACATACTCCGCGGAAGTTACCGGCTCGCGCCGCAATCTCCCGCATCATCGCAGACTGCGCCCCTTTACAGGCGCTCTGTTATAATACCTGAAAAATCCCGTCCTGTCAATAGATTTTTCCGGTTTTCGTAAAATTTATTTCTTCACTGGGTCCTTGGCCCGGCAGCCCAGCCAGGAGGACAGCACCAGCAGCAGGAATGCGCCGAAATAGAACCAGAACACCTGTCCGGTCCACATGGCCACAATAGCGCCCAGGCGCAGAAGGGGCAGATAGAAGAACTGGGTCAGCAGGCCCACTGCGTTGTCCCAGTAGGCGTGAAGGGACAGCTCCTGCACCCCCAGCAGCACCAGCACCACCAGCGCTGGAAGGTTGATGCACAGCATGGTGAGCGCCATGCCCCTCTTGGAGCCCTTGAAGCCAAACGTGCCGGAGACCACCATCCACAGCGTCAGCACGGCCAGACCTACCACGATGTAGAACCAGGCGCCCATCTGGGCAAAAATTGTCGTCATCCCCAGACTGAGCAGCCATCCCAGCAGGAAGGGGCTCAGTCCCACCAGAAACAGCACCGCGGCTTTGCGCATGCAATCACACCTCTTTCATCATACGGCATTTTTTACCGCTGCACAGCATACCACACCCCGGCGGCCTCTGTCAACCGGGTCGCCGGGGCGCGCCTTACGGCAGCAGCACGTCCGCCAGCCGCCGCTTCATCTCCGCGGCGTCGATGGCCGTGCCGGTGAAGTGCTCCAGGGAGAGCACCGCCTGGTTGACCAGCAGTCCGAAGCCGTTGGCGGTCTGGTGCCCCCCCTCCCTGGCCCGGCGGAGCAGCTCAGTCTCCGCCGGGGCGTAGATGAGATCCACCACCGGCGCCCCGGCGGGCAGGGCGTCCAGGAAGGAGAACTCCTCAAACTGCCCTGCCGCCCCCTCCATACCCAGGGAGGTGCAGTTGACCAGCAGCCCGCACTCCGCCGCCTCCCGCCGCAGGGTATCCGGGTCGAAGCCGGCGGGGCGCAGGCGGGCCGGCTCGTGGGCGCAGAGGGCGGCGGCCTTGTCCGCGGTGCGGTTGCACACTACCACCTCCGCCCCGGCCTGGGCCAGCTTGAGGCACACCGCCTTGGCCGCCCCCCCGGCCCCCAGCACCAGCACCCGCTTCCCGGCAGGGTCGATGCCCTCGTCGTTCAGGGCGCGGAGAAAGCCCGCCCCGTCGGTGTTGTAGCCATAGGCCCGGCCGTCCCGGATACAGACGGTGTTCACCGCGCCGAAGAGGCGGGCATCCCCGTCCAGCTCGTCCATCAACTCCACCAGCTCCTCCTTGTGGGGCATGGTGGCGTTGAACCCGGCATAGCCGGCAAATTTGGCGCATTCCAGCCACTCCCGGCATCTCCCCCGGGGCACCGGCTGGCAGAGGTAGACGTAGTCCAGCCCCAGGGCGGCCAGCATGGTGTTCTGAATCAGCGGGGACTTGGAGTGGAGCACCGGCTCGCCGATGACGCAGAGCTTTTTCGTGCTGTTTTTCACTTCCACCTGCATGTGCGGGGCCTCCTTTTTGGGTTCGGGCCGCAGATCGGGGAGGGCGGCGTTCACCCCCAAAGCGATAAGCAGGCCCACCACCGTCTCAATGATGCGGGCGGCGGCATAGTAGTACCGGGTCACGCCGGTGACGCCGGTGATGAGAATGACGCAGGGCAGGATGCACGCCATGCCGCAGGCGGTGGGCCGCTTGAGCAGCAGGCAGATCCACACCCCCGCCACGCACACCGCCCCCAGGGCGGGTATGCGTACCCAGGGATCGTCCAGGGCGGCGCCCAGCAGCAGGGTGGCGGTACCCAGGGCTCCGCCCACCGCCACGCCGATGAGGCGGGAGAGGCCCTGCTGGATGGTCTGGCCAAGGGTGGACTGGGTGCAGATGATGCAGGCGATGCAGGCATAGAGGGGGCCGAGCTGGCCCCACACGCCCCCCAGCGCCTCGTTATAGATGAGGCCGAAGGGCACGAAAATGGTATAGGACAGCATGACCGCCACGGCGGTCTTGACCACCCGCATACCGATGCGCGGCAGGGGCACGCTTTTCATCTTCTCCCCCTCCTCGATCCGCCGCAGCGGGTCAAAAAGTCCAGCAGCAGGCGGTTGAACGCCTCGGGCGCGTCCAGATTGACCACATGGGCCGCGCCGGGGAGCACCGCCGTCTCCGTCTCCGGCCAGGCCCGCTTCCAGTCCTCCATGTGCCGGGCGATGGTGCCGGTCCTGTCCCGCTCGCCCCGGCACACCAGCAGGGGCGCGTCGAAGGAGAAGTGTTTCTCGGGGTGGAGGCATTGAGCGATTCCCCGCCAGCCCCGGAGAAACTCCCGCCGGGTGAGCTGGTCGAACATGCGGCGTACCGCCGCCCGCCCCTCCTCTGTAGAAGAGCAGGCCATGGCCATAGCGCTTTTGAGACACCTCCACGGCCACACCCCCAGCAAGGGGGTGGAGGCCCGCAGGCCCGCCCGCTCCCAGCCGCTATAGCAGTCCAACAGAATAGGGGTAGCTCCGGCCACCAGGTATCCGGCGCAGCCGCCGAACTGCCAGGCGTACTCCTGGACGACATAGCCGCCCATGGACAGCCCCACAAGCACCGGGGCGCGGCAGCGTTCCTTCACCAGCACGGCCCGGAGGTCCTCGGCGGCCTGGGGGATGGAGAAGTCGGCGCAGGGCCGGGAGTCCCCGTGGCCCCGTATGTCGAGATTGAGCACCGTCCACCCCTCCAGGGCAGCGAGCTGGGGCGCCCACATGGTGCGGTCCAGCCCGTAGCCGTGGAGGAGCACCACCTCCGGCCCCTCCCCCTGCCGGCAGTCGTAGGCGACCCGGCAGCCGTCAGAGCGGACGACTCTTGTCTCCCAGTCAGCCATGGGGGTTCTCTCTGCTTTCCTTCTCGTTCCAGAGAAAGTAGGACATGGCCGCCTCGTAGCCGTACAGGCCCAGGCCGCAGATCTGGCCCACGCAGGCGGGGGCGGTGACGCTCCTGTGCCGGAACTCCTCTCGCTGGTGGACGTTGGATATGTGCACCTCGATGCAGGGCACGTCCACCGCCTTGAGGGCGTCCAGGATGGCGTAGGAGTAGTGGGTATACGCCCCGGGGTTCAGCACGATGGCGTCGTACACGCCGTCGGCGGCGTGGATGGCGTCGAGAATGGCCCCCTCGTGGTTGGACTGGACGCACTCCGCCGTGGAGCCGTGGGCGGCGGCGAACTCCTTCAGCCGCCGGCACAGGCTCTCATAGCTGTTCTCCCCGTAGATGCCCGGCTCCCGCTTCCCCAGCAGATTCAGGTTGGGGCCGTTGATGATCAGGAACTTCACGCCTGACACTCCCTTTCATAAAGGGCCGCGATGCGCCCGGCCGCCTCGGCGGCCTGGGTATGGCCCTCGATGATGTAGTCCGCCCACCGGCGGTAGATGGGCTCCCGCTGGCGGAACCGCTCCAGAAACGCCTCTTTTCCCCCCTGGCCCAGAGGGCGGCGCGCCATGGACACTGTGTCGTAGATCACGGCCGGCTCCCGGCTGAGCCAGAAGACCACGCCGCTGGCTTTGAGGGCGGCAATGGCCTCCGCCCGGGTGGGCAGGCCGCCGCCGCAGGCGATGACCAGCCCTCCCTCCCGGGCCAGCGCCCGGCTCACGTCCAGCTCACGGGCCCGGAAGCCCTCCTCCCCCTCCGACGCGAAAATCTCCGGGATGGTGCGGCCGGACGCCCGCTCGATGCGCTCGTCGGTGTCCGCGAAGGCCAGGCCCAGCTTCTCCGCCGCCAGCCGCCCTACCGTGGACTTGCCGCAGCCCATCATGCCGATGAGGATGAGATTGTTCACGGCTCATACCCCCGGAAGTTCCCCAGGATGCGGAACTCGGCGGCCAGTTGCCCCAGCTCGTGGAGCACGCCGTCCATCTCCGGGGCGGCGAGATCGCCGGTAAAGTCCAGGAAGAACAGGTATTCCCAGCCCCGGCCGGGGATGGGCCGGGACTCGATTTTCAGCAGGTTGAGCCCCTGGACGGCGAACACGGTGAGGATCTCGTGGAGGGAACCGCTCTGGTGGGGCAGGCGGAACACGGCGCTGATCTTGTTGCGGCCGGGCCGCAGCTCCAGCACCGGGGACACCACCACGAACCGGGTGTGGTTCATGGCGTTATAGTTGACCCCCTCGGCCAGAATATGCAGCCCGTAGATCTCGGCGGCCCGTCGGGAGCAGATGGCGGCGGCGGCGCGGTCGCCGCTCCCGGCCACCTGCTTGGCCGAGCCGGCGGTGTCCAAGGTGGGCACCCGCCGCCAGCCCCGGTGGGCGTCCAGATACCTCTCGCACTGCATCAGCCCCTGCTCGTGGGAGTAGACCGTCTGGATGTCCTCCAGCGCCACGCCGGGCAGGGCCATCAGGCAGTGCTCCACCTTCACCTGGCACTCCCCCACCACGTAGTAGTTGTACTGGGCCAGCAGATCGTAGACCTGCCGGATGGAGCCGGTGGAGGAGTTCTCCACCGGGAGCACCGCGTAGTCGGCCTCCCCCCGCTCCAGGGCGGCGAACACGTCGGGGAACCAGGCCAGCCCCCGGCTGGACACCTCCGGGCCGAAGAAGCCCACGGCGGCCTCCTCGCTGTAGCACCCAGGCTCCCCCTGGTAGACCACCCGGGGGGCGGCCACCGGCTCCCGCCGGGCGGCCAGGGCCGCCGCATAGGCCGCATAGCCCGGCTCCTCCGCCCCCTCCCGCACCAGCTTGCGCTGCTGGCGGCGGGAAATGGCCATGATCTCCTCGTAGAGGGCCGCCACGTCCGCCTTGCGGGCCGGATCGTCGGTGAGGGCCGTCTTGGCGGCGATCACCTGCTTCTCCCGCCCGGCGTCCAGCACCGGGATACCCGCCCGCTGCTTGTACTCCCCCACCTTGCCGGTGACCGCCATCCGCTCCAGAAAGAGCTGCACCAGCTCCCCGTCGATGCGGTCGATCTCTTGGCGGTATTGCTCCAATTCGGTCATGTTCCCTCTCTCCTTTGTCTCCTCGAGGCGGCGGCCGGGCGCTTCCTTTCGGGCGGGTGTGGGCACCCGCCCCTACATTTAAACCTGGCCGCACGCTCCGCTGCCCCGCCTCTGCGCCATCGCGCGAGGCGGCCCTAAATTCCCAGCACCTCGCACGCCGCCAGCGCCGCCGCCGCACCCCAGAGCGCACTGCGCGCGCTCCGGGAACCCCACAGTTTATCTTCCTCGGCGGGAGTGAATCCCGCCTTCGGCAAGGTTTTGCCTCCGGCAAAACGCTTGGACGCCGCTTCCGCGGCGGCTCGCTCCCGCTCGCGCGAGGCGGCGGCCCTAAATTCCCAGCACCTCGCACGCCGCCAACGCTGCCGCCGCACCCCAGAGCGCACTGCGCGCGCTCCGGGGACCCCACATTTTATTCTCCTCGGCGGGAGTGAATCCCGCCTTCGGCAAGGTTTTGCCCCCGGCAAAACGCTTGGACGCCGCTTCCGCGGCGGCTCGCTCCCGCTCGCGCGAGGCGGCGGCCCTAAATCCCCAGCACCTCGCACGCCGCCAATGCTGCCGCCGCCTCGATTACGGGCACGGCGCGGGGGACGATGCAGGGGTCGTGACGGCCCTTGATCTCGATCTCCGTCTCCTCCCCGGTGCGGAGGTCCACGCTCTCCTGGGGCAGAGCGATAGAGGGGGTGGGCCGGATGGTGACCTCAAAGGTGACGGGCATGCCGTTGGTGATGCCCCCGTTGACGCCGCCGGCGTGATTGGTCTTGGTGACCACCCTTCCGTCCTTCACCTCGAAGGGGTCGTTGGCCTCGCTGCCCCGCATGAGGGAAAAGGCCACCCCCGCACCGAAGTCCACGCCCTTGACGGCGGGGACGGCAAAGAGGTGCTGGGCGAAGATACCCTCCACGTTGCGGCCGAAGTCGGGGGCCCCCAGCCCGGCGGGCAGGCCGAACACGGCGCACTCAATGGCGCCGCCCACGCTGTCCTGCTCATTTTTGGCCTCCAGAATGGCCTGGCGCATCTCCTCCCCCTTGGCGTCGTCCAGCACGGGGAAGGGCTTGGCCGCCACGGCCTCCAATGCGCCGGCGTCCTCCAGGGAGGCGTCGGTGATGCCGTAGATGGAGCTGATATGGGCGCCCACCCGCACGCCCCGTAGGGCCAGGAGCTGCCGGGCCACCGCACCGGCGGCCACCAGGGGGGCGGTGAGGCGGCCGGAGAAGTGCCCGCCGCCCCGGTAGTCCTGGCACCCCTGGCTCTTGACGAAGCCGGCATAGTCTCCATGGCCGGGCCGGGGGGTGTAGCGGATGGCCTCATAGTCCTGGGAGTGCTGGTCGGCGTTGGGAATGAGCATGGCCAGCGGCGCGCCGGTGGTCTTGCCCTCGAATACGCCGGAGAGCACCTGCACCGTGTCGCTCTCCCGGCGGGCGGTGGCGGTGGGGTCCTGGCCGGGCTTCCGCCGGTCCAGCTCCCGCTGAACGGCCTCCAGATCCAGCTCCAGGCCGGCGGGTACGCCCTCCAGCACCACGCCGATGGCCGGGCCGTGGGACTCACCGAAAATCATGTGTCGCATGTGGGTTCCCTTCCTTTGCTTTCTCAGGTTTTGTGCCGGGAGGCCCCGGCCTCCGGGCGGGTGTGGGCACTCGCCCCTACGGTATTCATACGAACGCGGCCGGATGCTTTGCGCTTTTGTGTAGGGGCGGCCCTTGTGGCCGCCCGCGGGCGGGGACAAGCCCCGCCCCTACACCATTCGTGTAAAAACGGCTCCGTGGCCGCCCGCCCCTCCTACGTCCGGGCGATCTGACCGCCCAGGGCCTCGTAGTCTGCCCAGAAGCGGGGATAGGACTTGTTCACGCACTCCGCGCCGGTGATGGTCACCGGCCCCTGACAGCGGGTGGCCGCAATGGCGGCCATCATGGCGATGCGGTGGTCGTTGTGGCCGGAGACAGTGACGCCCCCCGCCAGCCGCTCCCTGCCCCGGAGCACCAGGTGGTCGGCGTGCTCCTCCACACCGGCCCCCAGGGCGTTGAGCACCTGCGTCACAGAGGCCAGCCGGTCGCTCTCCTTGATGCGCAGGCGGGCGGCGTTGACGATGGCGGTCGTCTCCCCCGCCCGCAGGGCGGCCATGGCCGCCAGAGGGGGCACCAGATCGGGGCACTGGGACACGTCCAGCTCCGCCGGGCCGGGCTGGGTCAGGCGGGCAAGCTGCTCCCCGATCACCCGGTCGCCCTGGACGGAGCGGGGGTTCAGCCCCTCCACGTCCACCCGGTGGCCCAGGAACGCGGCGGCAAACCAGAAGGCGGCGTTGGACCAGTCCCCCTCGATGGCCAGATCCCGGTGGCGGTACGCCTGGTTCCCCGGCACCCGGAAGCGCCGGTCCCCGTCGTACTCCGCCGAGACGCCGAATTGGGCCAGGGCGTCCAGGGTCATGTCCACATAGCCCCGGCTCTCCAGCGCGGTGGTGAGGACAAGCTCGCTGTCCCCCTCCAGCAGTGGGAGGGCGTAGAGCAGGCCGGTGATAAACTGGGAGGACACGTCGCCGGGCAGGGCGTAGACGCCGGGCGTCAGCCGCCCCTCCACGGCGAGCACCCCGTTTTCCAGCGACCACGCAATTCCTTTCTCCGTAAAGAGGCGGAAATAGGGCTCCTGGGGCCGCTCCATGAGCCGCCCGTGGCCGGTGAACCGGCCGCCCCCCTTGAGGGCCAGGGCCACGGGGATCAAAAACCTCAAAGTGGAGCCCGACTCGCCGCAGTCCATGATCTCCGGCGGGGGCGTCTCAAAGCCGTCCACCAGGTCGGCCCCGCGGATTACCGTGCCGTCGGCGGAGGCGTCCGCGTCCAGGGTGCGCATACATCGCAGGGTGGCCTGGATGTCCTGGGACAGCTCCACATTGGACAGGCGGCACACCCCGTCGGACAGGGCGGCGGCGATGATCAGCCGGTGGGCCTGGGACTTGGAGGGCGGCGGGGTGACGGCGCCGCCCAGGGCGGCGGGGGTGATGGTGACGTTCATCGCAGTTCCTCCAGCAGTCGGGACTTGGGCATCCGGTGGGGGACGGCGCGGCCCATGCGCTCCAGGAGGATCACCGAAATGTCCTCCCCCGCCCCCTTCTTATCCAGTCCCACGGCGGCGGCGTAGTCCTCCGCCGTGCAGGGGATGGCGGTGGGCAGCCCCAGGGCGGAGAGCGCCTCCTCCAGGCGCTCCGGCAGCTCCGCCGGTGTCACCCCCAGGCGTACGCCCAGCCGGGCGGCGGCGCACATGCCGGCGGCCACCGCCGCGCCGTGGCTCCACTCGGTGTAGTGCCCCGCCAGCTCGTAGGCGTGGCCCAGCGTGTGGCCGAAGTTGAGGAGCATCCGCTCCCCCGTGTCCCGCTCGTCCTGTTCCACTACGCTCCGTTTAATCGCGCAGCAGGTATACAGGATGTGTTCCATTTCCGCCATCAGCTCCGCCCGGGAGGGCCGGGCCGCCAGGAAGTCGAAAAAGGCCGCGTCCTTGATGCAGCCGTATTTGACCACCTCCGCCATGCCCTCCATGAAGACAGGCAGCGGCAGAGTGTCCAGCACCTCCGGGTCCATGAGCACCAGCCTGGGCTGCCAGAAGGCCCCCGCCAGATTCTTTCCGTGCTCCAGATCCACGGCCACCTTGCCCCCTACGGAGGAATCCACCTGGGCCAGCAGGGTGGTGGGGATCTGCACGAAGTCCACCCCCCGCAGGATGGTGGCGGCGGCGAACCCCGCCAGATCCCCCACCACGCCGCCGCCCAGGGCCGCCACCGCGTCGGTGCGGGTCAGCCCGGCGGCCATCATGGCCTCCCACAGCTCGGCCAGACGGGCGGCGCATTTGGAGTTCTCCCCGGCGGGGACGGTGTGGGCGGTCACCTGGAACCCGGCCCCCTCCAGGCTGGCGCGCACCCGCTCCAGGTACAGGGGGGCCACATGGCTGTCTGTCACCACAAAAATCCGGGAGGCCCCGGGCAGGACGGCCCGAAGCTCCTCCCCCGCCCAGGTGAGCAGCCCCCACCCAATCTGTATGTTATATTCCCGCCCCGGAAGGGCGACGGTCAGCGTTTTCATGGTACGGCCTCCTCTGTTCAAAATCGACGGTATCCGTCGGGCGGGTGTGGGCACCCGCCCCTACGTGACAGCTCCGCAGGTTGCCCCAACGCAGGGGCCGACACCCCAGGGCGGCCTCTCTTGCCCCTGTGGGGCAATTCACCTTCTGCCCTCATCGGCCCACGCCAACTATCCTCCACCCTCACCGTAGGGCGACCCTCGTGGCCGCCCGCGGGCGGGGACAAGCCCCGCCCCTACATTACAGCCCTTGAAGATATCCTCCGTAGGGGCCGACACCCCAGGGCGGCCTCTCTTGCCCCTGCGGGGCAATTCGCCTTCTGCCCTCATCGGCCCGCGCCAATTATCCTCTACCCTCGCCGTAGGGGCGGCCCTCGTGGCCGCCTGCGGGCGGGGACAAGCCCCGCCCCTACATTGCAGCCTTTGAAGACATCCCACGTAGGGGCTGACACCCCAGGGCGGCCTCTCTTGCCCCTGCGGGGCAATTCGCCTTCTGCCCTCATCGGCCCGCGCCAATTATCCTCTACCCTCGCCGTAGGGGCGGCCCTCGTGGCCGCCCGCGGGCGGGGACAACCCCCGTCCCTACATACTGGTGCGGGGTACGCCCCGCTTTCGGGGCCCCCACACGGACCCAGCGAAGCGGTTCGCGTGGGGAAAAGGAGGCCCAGCGGCGGGAATGAGCTTTCGGGCCTGCCCGGAAGCGAATGATCCAAAGCTTGGGCCGACGCTGTCACGCTGCGGGTTGGGCGCATGGCCGGGTCGCTAAACGGCCATGCCGCGAAAAATGCCGCTGGGCTTCGCCCAGCCTGTTTTTTCGCCTCCATGTCCTCTTAGCTCCCCTATGCGCCTACCCTCCGCGCTTCTTTTTTTATTTTACCAGCGTTTTCCCCATCAGGTCAACCATGGCAGAGACCTTGTGCATGAGGGCATCGAAGTTCTGGGGGGTGAGGGACTGCTGGCCGTCGCATTTGGCGTGGGCCGGGTCGTTGTGGACCTCGATGATGAGGCCGTCGGCGCCGGCGGCCACGGCGGCCAGGGCCAGGGGCTCCACCATCCAGTACATGCCGGCGGCGTGGGAGGGGTCCACAATCACGGGCAGGTGGCTCATCTGCTTAATGGCGGGGATGGCGGACACATCCAGAGTGTTGCGGGTGTAGGTCTCGAAGGTGCGCACCCCCCGCTCGCAGAGGATCACGTTCTCGTTTCCGGCTGCCATGATATACTCGGCGGACATGATCCACTCCTCGTAGGTGTTGGACAGGCCCCGCTTGAGGAGGATCGGCTTGCTCATCTTGCCCACCTCCTTGAGCAGCTCGAAGTTCTGCATGTTGCGGGCGCCCACCTGCACCACGTCCACCTCCCGCTCGAAGAGCTCGGCCATACGGGGGTCCATGATCTCGGTGACGATGGGCAGGCCGGTCTGCTTCCGGGCCTCCATCAGCAGGTCGAGGCCCGCGGTGCCCATGCCCTGGAAGGAGTAGGGGGAGGTGCGGGGCTTGAACGCGCCGCCCCGGAGCAGGGCCGCGCCGGAGGCCTTCACGTCCTCGGCCACGGCGCAGATCTGCGCCTCGCTCTCCACCGAGCAGGGGCCGGCGATCACGGAGAAATTTCCCCCGCCGATCTTGGCGTTCCCCACGGAGACCACCGTGTCCTCCGGGTGGAACTTGCGGTTGGCCTTCTTGTAGGGCTCCTGCACCCGCATGACCCGCTCCACATGGGGGTTGATGGAGATCTTATCCATGTCCACGGCGGTGGTGTCGCCCACCAGGCCCAGGATGGTGCAGCCCACGCCGTTGGTGATGCCCACATCCAGATCCAGTTCCTTAAGCCTGGATACCAAGGCGTCGATGTCCTGCTGCCGGGTGCCGGGTTTCATAACAACTACCATGATTTTACATCCTTTCTCTCCATGCAAAAAGGGCGCCCATTGATGAAATCAATGAGCGCCCCTGCACGTTCAGGTACTATGGGGCCTTCCCCGGGCCCCACCCATTCATTCCATCCCCCGTGTTTTCTCCATGCCAAAAAAGCCGGCGCCCATAAATCGAGCCCAGCCATAGGAAAACAGGAAGGATGCAGTTGTGAGGGTTTGGTCTGCCATGTCTGTGTTCCTCACTTCAACAGGTTGGTGTCATTATACCCCCATCGTTAGCGGAATGCAACGGGAAATTTTCAAAAATCCCGGTTTTTTGCCCTGGGATAGGGCGTCCGCTCGTCCGTGAGGCCTAACAGGTAGTCCACGCTGGTGTTGTAATAGCATGCCAGCCTGATCAGCACGTCAATGGGATAGTTGAGCACCCCGATCTCGTACTGGGAGTACGTATTCTGTCTGACGTTCAGCAGCGCCGCCACCTCCCGCTGGGACAGGTTGCGGTCAATGCGCAGATTGCGGATGCGCTCATACCGCAGCACTTCATTTCGCATAGAATCACCCAGAGCATCTTAAAATATCTGAAATTCAGATATTGCATTTTATCTGATTATCAGATATTCTAAACAGGAGGTGAGCACGATGGATGAAGCGGAAGAGCGTCGGATCTGGAAGCGGGATGCGGCGGAGCTGCGGCGGTCCGAGGTCTACCCGGCGCTGCTCCGCCTGCGGGCGGCGCTCCGGCGGCAGACCCCCGCCGATCGGATGCTGCTGGCCTGGGTGGAGCGGGTTCTGAGGAGTCTGGATACCTCTGCTCCGTAGGGGCGGGGCTCGTCCCCGCCCGCCGGAGAGTGCCTGGGGCGCGGGCGGCCGCAAGGGCCGCCCCTACCGCACAAGGTGGGGGCGGCTCACCCCAGCGCCACGTCCAACACCATCATGAGCAGGAAGCCCGCCATGACTCCCAGGGTGCCGGTGTTGGAATGCTCCCCCAGGTGGGCCTCGGGGATGAGCTCCTCCACAACCACATACATCATGGCCCCGGCGGCGAAGGACAGCAGCCAGGGCATGAGGGGCTGGATCGTCCCCGCCACCAGCACCACCAGGATACCGAAGACAGGCTCCACCACGCCGGAGGCGCTGCCGTAGAGGAAAGCCCGCCCGGCGGACAGCCCCTCCTGCCGCAGGGGCAGGGAGATGGCCGCCCCCTCCGGGAAGTTCTGGATTCCAATTCCCAGAGCCAGCGCCAGGGCCCCGGACAGGGCCGCCCCCTCACCGGCGTGCTGGGCGGCCAGGGCGAAGGACAGGCCGACGGCCATCCCCTCCGGGATGTTGTGCAGCGTCACGGCCAGCACCAGCAGGGTGGTGCGCCGCCAGGAGGAGTGGAGCCCCTCGGGCTGCCTGGCATCCACATGGAGGTGGGGCAGCAGCACATCCAGCAGCAGCAGGAAGCCGATGCCCAGCACGAAGCCCCCCACCGCCGGCAGCCAGCCCGGAAGCCCGGAGGCCTCCGCCTCCTCCATGGCAGGGATGAGCAGGCTCCACACCGAGGCGGCGATCATCACCCCGGCGGCAAAGCCCAGAAAGATACGCTGGATGGACGCATTGAGCTGCTTTCGGAACAGAAAGACCATGGCGGCGCCCAGAGTGGTCATCAAAAAAGTGAAGCCGGTCCCCGTGGCCGCCCATAAAATGGATTGCATGAGTTCCCTCCTTTTTCTGGTTAGTCATAGTTAATCATCTGATATTATATGGGGGGCGGCATGCCGCCCCCCTTTGAAGCGTCAGTACGCCACGCCCCAGTACACCATGTGCTTGGCGGGCTTGCCGCAGCAGGCGCAGGTGTCGCCCAGGTGCTCCTGCTCCAGAGGGATGCACCGGGAGGACACTCCGGCCTCCTCCTTCATCTTCAGCTCGCACGCCAGCTCGCCGCACCACATGGTCTTGGCGAAGCCGCCCTGGCTGGCCATCTTCTCCTTGACCTCCTCCAGGGTGGCGCAGGCATAGGTATTCTCGTCCAGGTTGCGCTTGGCCTTGTCGAACAGGCCCTGCTGCACCGCGTCCAGCATGGTCTTGACGGTCTCCTCGATGTTGTCCAGGGAGACGAAGCTCTTCTCGCCGCTGTCCCGGCGGGCCAGGACGCACTGGTTCTTCTCGATGTCCTTGGGGCCCAGCTCCAGCCGCAGGGGCACGCCCTTCATCTCGTACTCGGCGAACTTCCAGCCGGGGGAGTTGTCGGAGGCGTCCATCTTCACCCGGATGCCGGCGGCCTTCAGGCGGGCCATGACCGCCTCGTTGGCGGCAATGACGCCCTCCTTGTGCTGGGCCACGGGGATGATGATGACCTGGGTGGGGGCGATGCGGGGGGGCAGAACCAAGCCGTTGTTGTCGCCGTGGGTCATGATGACGCCGCCGATGAGGCGGGTGGACACGCCCCAGGAGGTCTGGAAGGGGTGGTGGGGCTGGTTGTCCTTGCCGGCGAAGGTGATGTCGAAGGCGCGGGCGAAGCCGTCGCCGAAGTAGTGGGAGGTGCCGGCCTGGAGGGCCTTCTTGTCGTGCATCATGCACTCCACGGTATAGGTGGCCTCGGCGCCGGAGAACTTCTCCTTGTCGGTCTTGCGGCCCTTCACCACGGGCATGGCCAGGTAGTTCTCGCAGAAATCGGCGTAGATGTTGAACATGCGCTCGGTCTCGGCGATGGCCTCCTCGGCGGTGGCGTGCATGGTGTGGCCCTCCTGCCACAGGAACTCCCGGTGGCGGAGGAAGGGGCGGGAGGTCTTCTCCCACCGCAGGACGGAGCACCACTGGTTATACAGCTTGGGCAGATCCCGGTGGGAGTGGATGATGTTGGCGTAGTGCTCGCAGAACAGGGTCTCGGAGGTGGGGCGGATGCAGTAGCGCTCCTCCAGCTTCTCCGAGCCGCCCATGGTCACCCAGGCGCACTCGGGGGCAAAGCCCTCCACGTGGTCCTTCTCCTTCTGGAGCAGACTCTCGGGGATCAGCATGGGCAGGTACACGTTCTCATGCCCGGTTTCCTTGAACTTCTCGTCCAGGATCTTCTGGAAATTCTCCCAAATGGCGTAGCCATAGGGACGGAGGATGAACATGCCCTTGATGGAGGAGTAGTCAATCAGCTCCGCCTTTTTGCACACGTCGGTGAACCACTTGGCAAAGTCCACCTCCATATCGGTAATCTGTTCCACCTGTTTCTTGTCCTGTGCCATCTCTATCTCAATCCTTTATTCTAAAGTTATCGGTTCGTATTATTTTACGCATTCAGGCCGCAAAAGTCAAGGCCCGCGCTGCGTTCCGGGACAAATGGCGCATAAAATCCCATATTTTCCGCACACTACAGCAAAGCGGGAGGTGGCGGAGCTTGCGTGTGGGAATCTGGGAGCGGGACGAGGGGATTCGGACGGCCGTGGAGGCCGGGTTGGGAGAGCTGGCGGCGGAGGTGCGCGCCGGGCGGCACCCGGCGGAGCTGGCCGGCGCGCGGCTGGAGCTGCTGACGGTGTCACCGGCGGCACGGGGCTGGGCCGGCGCGGGGGCCGTCCCCTGCGGGACGGTGCTGCTGCCCGGCACGGCGGGGCCGCTGGCCCGGGCCCTCAACGCCCGCCAGGCCGTGAGCTACGGCACCTCCCCCCGGGATACCCTCACCTTTTCCAGCCTGGAGGGGGACAGGCTGTGCCTGGCCGTCCAGCGGGAGCTGGTCACCCTGGGCGGGGCGGTGGTGGAGCAGCAGGAGCTGGTGCTCCCCTTCTCTACCGGCGCCTCCCCCCTGCCCTTTCTGGCCGCCGCGGGCACTCTGCTGCTCCTGGGTGTGCCGCCGGAGGAGCTGCCGGCGCGGCTCCGCTCCCCGGTGTGAGGCCTGCAAAACGGCCCCGGAACCGAGCAGTTCCGGGGCCGTCATCCAGCCGAAAAGACTTTTCGGCTGGATGCTAGACTTTTTGAAGCTTCCAGAAAGCTTCAAAAAGTCGTTTGATCTAACGTGAAAGGGAACCCTGACGGTTCCCTTTCACACTATCCTTCCCTCCGAAGTCTTACGCAGGAAGGTTTATTGTTAGCCTAACAGCCCCGGAACCGAGCGGTTCCGGGGCCGTTTCCATGTCATTACATTTAATACTTACAGCTTTAGCACCAGGGTGGCTACAAACTGGGCTCCCTTGTAATCGCCGAAGAGCTGCACCCGGTCCCCCGCCTCCAACTGGCGCAGGCTGGTGGAGGAGCCGCTGGCGGACATAAAGCTGGCGTCGGACACGTCCGCCGTGAGCACGTTGCCGTCGGTGAGCTGTACCATCAGGGTCTTGTCCTTGGTGTTGGGCACCAGGACCGTGCCCTCAAGCTGGCTGCTGGAGCCGGAGCCCCTGTCCACCTCGATGGACACCACATCTCCGCCGCTGACCACCATGGCCACTGCATCGTTGGGCTTGAGGGTGTAGAGGGAGACGGCAGTGCCGTTCTGGGTGACGGAAACGCCCTCGGACACGGTATAGGAGGCGGTGGAGCCGTCGGTGAGCTTCACATCAAACGTGATCCCGGCAGCATCCTGCACCACCCGGGTGATAGTGCCGGTGACGTTTGCGCTCTGAGGCGTGGTCTCCAGGGTGGTGACCTTGTTGTAGCGCACGGTGACCACCACGGTGTCGCCGCTCTTGATCTTGTCCAGAGAGCTGCTCTTACCGTCCCGGTAGATGGCGGGCAGGTCGGTGAGATCCAGTTCAAAGGTCATTACGCTGTCATTGGCGGTCTTGACCGCCAGGGTAGTGGGGGTACCGTAGGTGATGCTCTCAATGACGCCCTCGGTGGTGGTGGAGCCAGGATAGGCGTCCAGCAGCGTCACCACATCCCCGCCGGAGAGCTGAAGGGTGGCGAAGGAGTTCCGCTCCAGCTCCTTGAGTGCGATGTCCTCGCCATTGAAGCGGATGGCTGCCTTGGAGGAGATGTCGTAGGTGGTGGATTTGCCGGTACTCAGGTTGGTCAGGGTGATGTCGTTTTGATCCTTGGCGTAGGTAAAGCTCTTGACGGAGCCCTGGACGTAATCGGTTACGGTGTCCACCGCCATGCTGACCAGCTCGTTGGCCTCGTCGTTGGATACCCGCAGGCTCACGTAGTCGCCCTCATAGCGGTCGGACACGGTGCCCACCACGCCGTTGACGGTGACGCCCGCCCCGGCGGGCAGGGTGTAGCGCCTAGTTTCGCCGTTAAAGGCCGACACCTGGAGCCGCTGGCCGCCGGCGCCGTTTCCCACCTTCACCAGTATGCCCTCCTCGGCGCGGGTTCCGCCGGAGAGCTGCACCGCGTCCAGATGGCCCATGGCGTCCACATAGCAGGTGGCCGTGGTGTATCCGGCCTGGGGATCCAGCAGGGTGTAGTCGCCGGCGGTCTTGCCCACCTGCACCTCGGTAAAGCGGTCGATATCCAGCCGTTTGGAAGCGCCGTTGACCGTCACGGTCAGGCTGTCCTGCTCCACGCCGGTGACGGAGCCGGTATAGGAGGTGACCGCGCCGCCCAGGCGCACGGACTCGGCAGTACCCTTCCTGTCCAGGTTCACCCGGGCGTAACTGCCCACCTTCAGGGCATCGGCGGAGGAGAGCATATTATTCTCGTAGATCTCCGCGTCGGCGGGCAGAGAGATGCTACGGGTGCCGCTGACCACGCTGGTCAGGGTCAGCAGGGTAACGCCGCTGCTGCCGGTAGACACGGCGGCGATGGTGCCGCCCACCCAGTCATAGTCGGTGTAGCCGGGCAGCTCGGCATAGATGCCCCGCTCGTCCATAAAGTCGATGGCCCGGCGGAGCATGGTGGCCATCTCGGCCCGGGTCAGGGAGTTCTGTGGCAGAAAGCGGTTGAGCTCGTTGCCCTTGACGATGCCGTACATGTTCAGCAGGTATACATAGGGCTGCAGGGAGGCGGAAATAGAGGTAGTGTCCGCAAAGCTCATGGGGTAGGAGGTCAGGCTCTGGGCCAGGGGGGCGAGCTGCATGGCCCGCACCAGATACATGGCCAGCGTCTCACGGGTGATGGACTTCACCAGCCCGCCCGCGCTGCTCAGGGCCCGCAGCTCGGTCTCCGAGATGATGCCGGTCTCCAGGCAGACGGCCATCTCCTGGGCCGCCCAGGCGTACATCTCCTCGGGCAGGATCTCCTTCAGCTCGTCCTCCCAGTCCTCGGCGATGGCCTCCTTGTCAATGGCGTCCACGCCGGTGGCACGGGAGCAAAACAGCAGCGCTTCACAGGCGGTCATCTTCTGGTCGGGAGCAAAGGTGGTGGCGCTGGTCCCCTTGACCACCCCCTGGGTAGCCAGGTACTCCACATCGTCCTTGGCCCAGTGATTGGTCATGTCGGTAAAGCTGACGGCCGCTGCGGGCACCACCAGCAGGGAGAGCGTCATCAGCGCGGCCAGCGCCAGAGAGAGAACTCGCTTTCCTTTCATATGTAATCCTCCATTTGCATAAATGGTTTCCATAATATATAGTATAATGGTTCCTCAGGGAAAAAGCAACAGAGAAAATCCCGCCCTCTTTCGCCGCTTTTTTCCAGTGCCCTGTCCATTTTTCCTGGCAGTCCACCGCATTTTCCTATAAACTCTATTGGATTTTTAAATTTCCCTTTATTGCGCAATAAATCCCTCCGCCCGGGCGTTATGCAGTCAAACAGGAAAACAGCTCCCAAAGATTGCTCTGCTGAAACATTAAAGGAGGATATGCTGACTCACTTATTTTGTAACTAAAATAGATTGAAGGAGAACAGGTATGATTAGGTGGAATGACAATTATATTACGGGTATAGAAAAATTAGACAAGGAACATCAGCAGCTATTCCAAATGGCCGATCAGGTTTTGAATAAGTTACGGGAACGAGGAGATGAGGCAAATTATCGTATATTCCTCGTTCGGGAAACTTTAACTTATATAACCAGCTATTTTGAGCGTCATGCTAAGGCGGAAGAGGAATACATGCGCAAAATCGGCTACACTGGGTATACATTACACAAGATGTTGCACGATGAATTTTGCAATATCCAGCTAAAAAAATATCAAGATATTGTCAAGCGTGGTGAGTGCAGTAAAGAAGAGATACAAGATTTTGTCGGAAGCGGAATTGGATGGCTTTTGGAGCATATAGCAACAGCAGATATGGCGATCATAGGAAAGGGTATTCTAGCCGCGCCTGCAAAGAACAGTGACTTTGAAGCGCGACTGGAAGAAAAGATCAATACGCTGTTGACCGCTTCTTTAAATATTGCGGCAAATGCGAAAATTATAGGTAGGAGCTATCAAGGAGAATTTTTGGGAAAGGCTGTATATCAAAAAATGGTATATAGTTTGGATTCACGCGAGATTACAATTGTTTCAGGTATAGAGAGCTCATTTCTACTTCGCGTTGCCGAAATGATCTATGGGACAGAAGTGAAGAATGAGATGGACTTGATACTATCTAGTCTACAGTTGTTTGCTGCAAACTTCTGGAGATCAATAGGACAGCACTTTGCTGGTAGTAATACTATGATGACTATGAAGTCGAATAGCTTTATCATTGCAGGACTTCTTTCAGAAGAACTGAGGAAGCTTAAACTAACGCACTCATTGCTCTTTGCTTCTGATATGGGGAAATTTTTTATAGCTGTTAATTACTGAGAATTCCAAAAACGTGATAGAGTTGCGGTGTCATTCCATGGGGAATCAGAACGAGGGGCAACGGAAACTACAACATCTGTCCGCTCCAGATACCAGACTGCTTTAGGCATATCCAACAAGGCAAGCAGGAGTGAGTCTATCTTTAGCCTGTGCGTGCTTTGTTAAAGCCTCTGCCTGCTCCTGAGCCTGTACCATGCCATTTACTGCATCCATTACCCATTTTTCGCTTCAGCGTTGATAGAGAGACTGTAAACACAAGAAAATAGACAGCTAAAGAGTTATATAGTGGTGACGGAGGATGCCTTGGACATGTGGGAAGAACACTTGCCCGAGCAGATATACCTTCTTTGGGAAAGGTTGTAAAGAATCCTATTCAGAGGACTTGAAAGAGCCACCTGGACAGGCTATAGTAACAGTAAAAATAGGCCATTAACTTTATTTGAAAAAGAATACTATGACCCGCCCCCTGCTTACCGGCGCCGCCTAGAAATAATACGAATGGAAGCGCAGACCGCATCTACCCGCGGATATTTGAAATTGCCTGGGAGACACCCATTCCTGGCAGCCGGAGGCCAAAGGAAAGGGACATCCTCGCGGATGTCCCTTTCCTTTGGCACGCCTGAGGGGATTCGAACCTCCGACCTACCGCTTAGGAGGCGGTCGCTCTATCCTGCTGAGCTACAGGCGCATATGAAATTGTGGAAAAACTGGCGCGCAGATGCTTTGATATTGTACCCCAATTCCCCGCGCCTGTCAACGGCAAGGGGTGTTTTTGTCCCCCGATTTGGACGTTTTTTTTGCAAAATCAGTTGCGCGCGTTACTGTTCTACGGTATAATATGTGGTCGAGCTTTCAATGATATTGGACAGATTTCGGAATAAATTGAGAGGTGCACCACTTTGCAAGATACGAAGCTGAGAAACGTCGCCATTATCGCCCACGTCGACCACGGCAAGACCACCCTGGTGGACGAAATGCTCAAGCAGGGCGGCATCTACCGCGAGAACCAGGCCACGGTGGAGCGGGTCATGGACTCCAACGATCTGGAGCGGGAGCGCGGCATCACCATTCTGGCCAAGAACACCGCCGTCCACTACAAGGACGTGAAGATCAACATCGTGGACACGCCGGGCCACGCCGATTTTGGCGGCGAGGTGGAGCGGATCCTCAAGATGGTCAACGGCGTCATCCTGCTGGTGGACGCCGCCGAGGGTCCCATGCCCCAGACCCGTTTTGTGCTGAGCAAGGCACTGGAGCTGGGCCACAAGGTCATCGTGGTGGTCAACAAGGTGGACCGCCCCGACCAGCGCATCCACGAGGTCATGGACGAGGTGCTGGAGCTGCTGCTGGATCTGAACGCCACCGACGAGCAGTTTGAGTCCCCCACCCTGTTCTGCTCCGGCCGCCAGGGCACCGCCTCCTACTCCCCCGACGTGCCTGGCACCGACCTGGTGCCCCTGTTTGAGACCATCCTCAACTATATCCCCGCCCCGGAGGCGGACACGGAGGCCCCCTTCCAGATGCTGGTCTCCTCCATTGACTACAACGAGTTTGTGGGCCGCATCGCCATCGGTCGCATCGAGCGGGGCACTGTAAAGCAGAACCAGGAGATCGCGGTGTGCAACTTCCACCAGCCCGACGCCGCGCCTCAGAAGGCCAAGGCCACCGCCCTCTATCAGTTTGACGGCCTGGGCCGGGTGCCGGTGACCGAGGCCACCGCCGGCAACATCATCGCCATGAGCGGCATCGGCGAGATCACCATCGGCGACACCATCTGCGCCCCCGACGCGGTGGAGCCCATCGAGTTTGTGAAGATCTCCGCCCCCACCATCGAGATGACCTTCTCCGTTAACGACTCCCCCTTCGCGGGCAAGGAGGGCAAGTTCGTCACCTCCCGCCAGATCCGGGAGCGGCTGTTCCGCGAGACCATGAAGGACGTGTCCCTGCGGGTCACCGAGACCGACTCCACCGACGCCTTCAACGTGGCGGGCCGGGGCGAGATGAGCCTGTCCATCCTCATCGAGACCATGCGCCGGGAGGGCTACGAGTTCCAGGTCTCCCCCCCCCGCGTGCTCTACCAGGAGATTGACGGCAAAATGTGCGAGCCGGTGGAGCGTCTGGTGGTGGACGTACCCAGCGACAGCGTGGGCGCGGTCATCGAGAAGATCGGCGCCCGCAAGGGCGACCTTCTGGAGATGACTCCGGTGGGTGATCGGATGAAGCTGGAGTTCCTGGTGCCCTCCCGCGGCCTGTTCGGCTACCGCAACGAGTTCCTTACCGACACCAAGGGCGAGGGCATCATGGCCTCGGTCTTTGACTCCTATGCCCCCATGAAGGGCGAGATCCAGCGCCGCAACTCCGGTTCCCTGGTGTCCTTCGAGACCGGTGAGAGCGTCACCTACGGCCTCTACAACGCCCAGGAGCGTGGTGTGCTGTTCATCGGCGCGGGCGTGCCCGTCTATGCCGGCATGGTGGTGGGCGAGACCCCCAAGCAGGAGGACATCTCGGTTAACATCTGCAAAAAGAAGCAGTTGACCAACATGCGCGCCTCCGGCTCCGACGACGCCCTGCGGCTCACCCCGCCCCGCCAGATGAGCCTGGAGCAGTGCCTGGAGTTTCTGGCCGATGACGAGCTGCTGGAGGTCACTCCCGAATCCCTGCGCCTGCGCAAGCGCCTGCTGGACCACGCGGCCCGCATGCGCGAGGCCTCCAAGAAAAAGGGCTGATTGCCGCAACATGATTTCCGCCCCCGGAGCATGCTCCGGGGGCGGTTTTTCAGTCTGCCGGGGAAACGACTACTCCACGTAGCCGTGCTTTACCTGGTCGGAGATCTCGCAGAGGGCCTTGCTGGCCTCCATGTCAAACTGGCGGCACTGGGCCAGATCCCCCAGAGAGACCATCCCTACCACCTTGCCCCCCTCCAGCACGGGGAGGCGGCGCACCTGCTTGGCCGCCATGATCCGGGTGGCCTCCCTGGCGTCGTCGTCGGGGGACACCACCGCGCAGTTGCGGGTCATGATGTCCTTCACCTGAGTCTTGAGGGGGTCCTCCTCCGCCGCCACACAGCGCAGGATGATGTCCCGGTCGGTGACAATGCCCCGCAGGCCGCCGTCCTCACCGCAGACGGGCAGGGAGCCCACGTTGTGCCGGGACAGGAGCCGAGCCGCCAGGGAGGCCGACTCGCCGGGGGTGATGGAGACCACGCTGGGGTTCATAAGATCGCGTACTTGCATGACAAAACCGCCTTTCTCCCAAACTTTACTGCTAGTTTGGACGGGAAAGGCGGTTTTATTCCTCTTTCAGCCCGAGATTGCGCCGCAGGGGGCCGGGGCCCCGCCAGGCGAAGGCCCGGCCCCCGTACTTGTCCCGGAACGTGCGGTTGGTGAGCCCCTCGAGATCGGAGTTTTCCAGAGCGTCTACCAGAGATGTGGAAAACTCGGGCAGCGGCGAGCGGGCCGGGGCGGCATTGTAGGGACAGGCCCGCTGGCAGAAGTCACAGCCCCAGATGAGCGGGTGGACCCTCAGCCGGGCGGCCTCCTCCTCCGTCAGCGCCCCCTTTTTCTGGGTCAGCTCGGACAGACAGCGGGACACGTCCGGCCCCCCTTCCCCCAGGGCCCCGGCGGGACAGGCCGCCCGGCAGGCCCCGCAGTCGGGGCAGTCCGGCGCGGCGGGGCGCTCCGGCACGTCCAGCGCCGCCCCGGTGAGAATGGTACCCAGAAATGCATAGGTGCCGTAGGGCGGCAGGATCAGCAGGCCGTTTTTCCCCCGCAGGCCGATGCCCGCCAGCCAGGCGGCCTCCCGCTCCGGTAGGGGGGAGTTGTCGGCGGCGGGGACAAACGATTCCCCCGGGTATTTCCGGCGCAGGGCATCACACACCGTATTCAGCCGCCGGGTGACCACCCGGTGGTAGTCCTCCCCCCGGGCGTAGAGGGACAGGTTGCCCGGCCGCTCCCCGGCGTAGTAGGGGAAGGCCGCCACCAGGACAGTCTCTGGAGCGGGGCAGAGGGTTTCCACCTTCTCCCGGGCACCGGTGGACAAAAACGGAAGCAGCCGCCGGAAGGCCACGCCGCCCCAGGCGGCGGCCCCGGCGGCTGCGAACCACTTATCCAGCATTGTACTTGTCCAGCGCCCGCCGGGCCAGCGTCCCGTCCGGGATGCAGGGCTCCGGGCCGTTCTTCCGCTTCTGGGCCTCCTCACACCCCTTGCCCGCCAGCAGCACCACCGCCGGGCGGCGGGCGCCCAGGATGGCGGTCTCCACCGCCGCCTCCCGGTTGGGGATCACGGTGTAATCCTTGCCGTGGGCGGTGAGGAACACGCCGATGTCGGCGCAGATGGCCTCCACCTCCTCCGGGCCGGGATCGTCCTCGGTGAGGATGATCCGGTCGGCCCACTCCCCGGCGGCGTTGCCCATGCCCTCCCGGCGGTCGATGCCCTTGCCGCCGGTGCAGCCGAAGAGGACGGTCAGCTCCCGGCCGGGGTACTCCGCCCGGACGGAGCGCAGGGCGTTCTGGAGGCTCATGCCGTTGTGGGAGTAGTCCACAATCACCGAAATCTCCCCGTCGGCGCTGACGTAGTGCTCCATGCGGCCGGGCACGAAGGCCCGCTCCAGTCCGGCGGCCACCACGTCGGCGGGGATGCCGTAGACCTCCGCCGACGCCACGGCGGCCAGGGCGTTTTCCACATTGAACAGGCCCGGTGTGGAAATGGCCAGCTCCCGCTCATAGCGGGGAGTGCGCACGTGGAAGGCGATCTTCTCCCCCTCCTTGCGCACCTGGGAGCCGTACACGTCGGCGGAGGGGAACTTCTGGGAGAAGGTCACCACCCGGGGGCAGGCGGCCGCCGCGGCGCGCACCCGCTCCACATGGTCGCAGTCCAGGCAGACACAGGCGCTCCGGGCCTGCTGGAAGATCAGCAGCTTGGAGTTGAGGTAGTCCTCCAGATCGGGGTGCTCCACCGGGGAGATGTGGTCCTCCCCGATGTTGAGGAACACCGCGCAGGCCAGCTCCACCCCGATCACCCGGCCGTACTTGAGGGCCTGGCTGGATACCTCCATGGTCAGATAATCCGCCCCCGCCGACACCGCGTTCCAGAGGTGGCGCTGGAGATCCAGCGGCTCCGGCGTGGTCAGCTTGGCGGGCCTGCGCTCCACCCCGTCGTCGGTGACGATGGTGGACAGCAGGGCGCTCTCCCGGTGGCCCTGTCCGGCCAGCCAGGCATCCACGATGGACTTAATATAATAGGCCGTGGTGGTCTTGCCCTTGGTGCCGGTGATGCCGGTGATCCGCAGCGCCCCGGAGGGATGGCCGTAGGCCCGGTCGGCCAAGAGGCCCATGGCCTGCCGGATATCGGTGACCCGGATGCAGGGCAGGGGGACGGCGGGATACTCCCGCTCGCTGACATAGGCGAAGGCCCCCTGTTCCATAGCGGAGCAGAGGTACTCCTCCTTAAATTTGACCCCCTTGCAGACAAAGAGGGTGTTGGGGATGACCAGCTTGGAGTCACAGGACACCAGGGACACCGGGTGGGTCAGGTCGGCGGCCAGGGGGGCCGCGTCCGCCAGCAGTCCATGGCGGAGCAGGAGCTGATAATAGTCCCCCAAGGGCAGACGGGTTCGGTTGGACATACGGATTCACCACCAGTCAATCATTTTTGGGAAGGCCGAACGCGCGGGCCGATGTGGGCATCGGCCCCTACGGGGGCCTGTGGTGCAAAGGCACAGGGGCGGGGCTCGTCTCCGCCCCTACTGTGTCGCTCTTGCGGGGCGTAAACATAGGGGCGGGTGCCCACACCCACCCGCTGCTCTCCCCTATACCATGCGCAGCTTATAGCCGCAGGCGGTGATGCACCTTTCCGCCAGGATTTCCATGGCGTCCAGGTAGTAGTCAGGCAGGCCGTGGTAGGTGCGGTAGACGGACAGCTCGGTACAGCCCAGGATGGCCGCGTCGCAGCCGGAGCCGCGCAGCCAGCGGTCGATGGCCGCAAACTTCTCCCGGGAGCCCTTTTCACCCCGCTTGATCTCGTCGTAAATAATGCTCATGACCAGCTTCTGCACGTCGGCGGGGGGCGTCACGCCTTCCATGCCCCGGGCGGCGCACTCCCTCTGGTAGATGCCGGTCTGAACCGTGCCGTCGGTGGCCAGGATACCCGCCCGCTTTTTCCCGTCCGCCGCCAGCGCGGCCACGGTCTCCCGGGGCATGTGGATGAGGGGGATGGCGATATCCCCCTGAAGCCGGTCGGCAAAGTAGTGGGAGGTGTTGCAGGGGATGGCCAGGGCGGTGCAGCCGCCCCGCTCCAGCAGCCTGGCCCCGTCCAGCAGGCGGCGGTAGCAGCCCTCCACGTCCCCGCCCAGGATGGCGGCGGTGCGGTCGGGCATGGAGGTATCGCTCCAGATCAGGGTGGGCAGGTGCTCCTGGTCGCAGGAGGCGTCGGTACGGTCCAGAATCCGCTGGTAGAAGTCCTGGGTGGCCTGGGGCCCCATGCCGCCCAGAATACCAAGGCGCTGTTCAGACATACCCGTCCCTCCTGTCATGCTGCGGCATGGGACCCGACGCCGCGAGTGCGGCGCCCCAAGCGTTTTGGCCGAAGGCCAAAACCTTGATGCCGGGGCAATTCATTTGCCCCGAGCAGATGAGATCACCGGGGTCCCCGCACGGCGCAAGCCGGGTGGGGCGGCCCATGCCGCCTAAAATGCCGAGGCGCTGTTCTGTCATTTTACTTTCTCCATGCACGAGGCATACCAGCCCACGTAGCGGTGCTGGCCCCGGAGGATGCGCAGCTTGTGCATCAGGCCGTTGTCCGGCCGGTAGAACAGGGGGTTGACCGCGGCATTGGCCCGCTCCAGGGCGCGCATCTCCTGGTGGTACCGGGGATTGACGTAGTCGTAGGCCACCTTGGGGGGGATGACCCACCACAGATGGCGGTTTTGGGTCATGGTCAGGGCGCAGGGCTTGTGCTCGATGACGTCCTCCACCAGGTACTTGGCCAGGTTGTACCCCGCGCCGGTGACGTAGTAGTTGCTGCGGCCCTGGCGGCAGTTGATCTCAAAGGCCTTGAACTTGCCGTCCCGCTGGTCGTACTTGATGTCGAAGTTGGAAAAGCCCACAAAGCCGATGGCCTCCAGGAAGCCCCGCAGCTTTTCGCACAGCTCCGGCTCGGGTTCGGTGATGATCACCGCGTGGTTGCCGATGGCGTGGCCGGTGTGCTCCTCCAGCAGGACGTGGCCCACGCACATGAGGCGCACCTTCCCGTCGGCGCCGGAGTAGTTGGTCACCACCCGCATAAAGCTGTCGTCCCCGGGGATGAAGTCCTGGAGGATCAGCGCGTCCTCATACCCCGCTCCGTAGATCTGGTCGATGACCGTGTCCACCTCCTCCCTGGTCTGGAGGATGTAGGCCTTCTTCTGGGTGGGGAAGGGGTGCTTCCAGTAGGTGTCCGACTCGGCGGGCTTGACCACGAAGGGGCCGTCAAAGGGCAGCTCGAACGCGTGGCCCATGCCCTTGTGGTACACCACCGTGGCCGGGTGGTCGATGCCGTACCGGTCGCACAGCTCGTAGAACTTCTCCTTGTGGATCAGCGTCTCCAGCATGTCCAGGCTCACATAGGGGGCGATGACGTTTTCCGGGTAGTTGGGCAGGTTGGCGGAGATGGCGTTGAGGTAGTTGTCCCCGCAGCCCAGCACCAGAATCTTCCTGTCGGGAAACTCACGGGCCACCTCGGTGACGTTCTCCAGCACCTTGTCCACCCGGTCGTTGTGCTCCCGCACCCGGTAGTCGATGATCCTGCTCCCCGCGCACACGCTGGCGGGAAACATGCCGTAGACGATGGTCTTTACGCCGTAGGCCTCGTGAAAGGCCCGGGCCATGCTGTACGCATTGATGTCGGAGCCCAGCAGAACGGGCACAAACTCAATTGCCATAGGTAAACGCCCCCTGGAACGTAATCTCATACCAGCTCCCGCCCATGGGCCGCACGTCGGCGGGATAGGCGGCGGCCAGCTCCTCGGCCTGCTCCGCGCTCAGGCGCAGCTCCCGCCGGAGCCGCTCGCCCCCGGCGAAGCACTCGGAGAGCAGCCGGCCCAGGCCGCTGTCCTCCCGCATGTTCTCTATCTTAGTCATATTCCATTCTCCTTAAACCGGGCGGGCGGATGAAATCCGCCCCTACGGCCTCGCAGAGTTTCCGCCCGCCAGGGCGGAAATCAATTCAAAATCTGTGCGGAGCAGGACATGCGCCTGCGCAGCACACCGATGCTTGCTCCGCCACCGGCGGGCAACCACCCGCGCGGGCGCGGGTGAGGGGGGTATCGCGGTCATTGTACCGCCCTTTGGGCGGCGCGGTGACCGCGTATCTAGGGGGGACAACGTTCCCCCTAGAAGCGTCCTCAGCCGCTGGCCCGTTTCACCTGGTACACGCCCTGGATCTGTCCCAGCTTGTTGATCACGTTGGTCAGCTCCTCCTGGTTTTTGACCTCCAGGACGATGCTGACGGTGGCGTAGCCGTCCGGCATGGAGCGGGCCGACAGACTGGTGGTCTTGACCTTGGCGGCGGAGAGGGTCATGGCCACGTCCAGGGTCAGGCCGTCCCGGTCCTTGGCGGAGATGTCCAGGGCGGTCTGGTAGGAGGCCAGCTCCCCGGTGGCCCAGTCCACCCTGATCCAGCGGCCCGGCTCCTCCGCGCGCTTGGCGTCGGAGGCGTTGGGGCAGTCGGCCCGGTGGACCGACACGCCGAAGCCCCGGGTGATAAAGCCCACCACCGGGTCGCCGGGCACGGGGGTGCAGCACTTGGCGAACTTGACCAGGCAGTTGTCAATGCCCTCCACGATGATGCCCGACTGGCTGGTCTTGCCCCCACGGATGGGGACGGTGGGCGGGTTGGAGGTAGAGGGGTGAATGGGCTCCTGGGCGGCGGCCGACTGCTCGGCGTGGAGCCGGTCCAGGCGGGCCATCTCGTCCTTGACCCGCACCACCGCCTTCTGGGCGGACATGCCGCCGTAGCCGATGGCGGCGTACAGCTCGTCCAGGGTGCCGAAGCGCACCTTCTTGAGGATGAAGGGGAGCACGTCCTCGGCGGTGATGGCGGCCAGGGAGAGGCCCACGTGCTTGAGCTCCGACTCGAAGGAGGCGCGGCCGGTGGCGATGTTCTCCTCCCGCCGCTCCTTCTTGAACCACTGGCGGATCTTGTTGCGGGCCTCGTTGGACTTGCAGATCTTCATCCAGTCCCGGCTGGGGCCGTGGGCCGACTTGGAGGTGATGACCTCCACGATGTCGCCGTTTTTCAGCGGGGTGTCGAAGGTGACCATGCGGCCGTTGACCTTGGCCCCGGTCATGTGGTTGCCCACGGCGGAGTGGATGTTGTAGGCGAAGTCGATGGGGGTGGCCCCGGCGGGCAGGTTGATCACGTCCCCCCGGGGGGTGAAGACGAACACCTCGTCGGCGAAGAGATCCACCCGCATGGTGCGCACGAACTCCTCGGCGTCCACGTCCTGCTGGCTCTCCAGCAGCTTGCGCACCCACTCGAAGGCCTCCTCGGTGCCCAGCTTGGCGTTGGCCATGCCCTGCTTGTACTTCCAGTGGGCGGCGATGCCGTACTCGGCGGTGTGGTGCATCTCCCAGGTGCGGATCTGCACCTCGAAGGGGATGCCCTCCCGGCCGATGACGGTGGTGTGGAGGGACTGGTAGCCGTTGGGCTTGGGGGTGGAGATATAGTCCTTGAACCGGCCCAGCACGGGGTTGAACAGGTCGTGGATGACGCCCAGGACATTGTAGCACTCGGGCATGTCGTCGACGATGACCCGGAAGGCATAGAGATCGAAGATCTCGTCCATGGTCTTGTTCTGGGTATACATCTTGCGGTAGATGGAGTAGATATGCTTCACCCGGCCGTAGATGGTGCAGCGGATGCCCTCCTCGTCCAGCCGGTCCTGGATGCGCTTCTGGATGCCCGCCAGGAACTCCTCGTGGGCGGAGGAGCGGGCGGCCAGCTCGTCGGCAATCTCCCTGTAGCCGATGGGATCCAGGTATTGCAGGGAGGTGTCCTCCAGCTCCCACTTGATGCGCTGCATGCCCAGGCGGTGGGCGATGGGCGCGTAGATCTCCATGGTTTCCAGGGCCTTCTCCTTCTGCTTGCGGGCGCTCTGGTACTCCATGGTGCGCATGTTGTGCAGCCGGTCGCAGATTTTGATGAGGATCACCCGGATGTCCTTGGCCATGGCCATGAGCATCTTGCGCAGGTTCTCCATCTGCTCCTCTTCCTTGGAGGTGTACTGCACCCGGGTCAGCTTGGTGACCCCCTCCACCAGATCGGCCACCGTGGGTCCGAAGAGCTTGGCGATCTCCTCGTGGGTGGCGCCGGTGTCCTCGATGCAGTCGTGGAGCAGGGCGGCGATGATGGAGTCGGTGTCCAGCTCCAGCTCCGCCACAATCTCCGCCACCGCCAGGGGGTGGGTGATATAGGGGGAGCCGTCCTTGCGCAGCTGTCCGGCGTGGGCGTTGTCGGCGTAGGTGAACGCGCGGAACAGGCGCTGGGCATCCAGCGCCGGGTTGTATTCCTTGATTTTATCCTCCAGCGCCTGATAGCGCTCCAGGATGGGGTCCATACCAGCCACCTCACGTAAAGCAATCAGAATGCCAGCGGGCGGCCCGGTCGGCTCACCCGTTGGATAATATATGCCGCAATTTCCGCATGATACAGGAATCGTCCAGATTCACCTTGCCGTCCACGCTGCGCAGGGCGATGTGCAGGTGGTCGGTGGTGTGCTCCAGGCGGATGAGCCCCCGCTCGTCAAAGACCTCCAGGCACACCAGGGTGCGCATCACCGTCTCCCGCCGGCCGGCGGAGCGGGCGATGCTGCGGGCCAGGCGGTGGGCCGTGGCCTCCAGCGGGGCCTGCCCCGCGTGGCCCTTCAGGTAGCGCCACAGGGTGACGAACTCCTCCCGGCTGGGCAGCAGGGCCTCCGCCTCCTGCCGGGTGAGGGGCTCCCCCCGGCGGAACTTCTCGTACAGGGCCCGCTCGGCCTGGGCCCGGGTGAGGGCGGGGCGCAGATCGCAGAGCTGGAGCTGGACGCTCCGCCACCCCCGGTACTCGTTGATCTGGGGCGTGAAAGCCACGTCCACCCGGTCGCCCGGCCCCACCCCTGCCTCCTCGGCGGTGGCCGAGAAGAAAATGGCGTCGAACGACCGGCCGGACGCGGTCAGCTTCAGCTTCAGGTGCCGCCCGCCGCCCACCTCGTTCACGGCGGAAACCAGGCAGCCAGACAGGGAGAACACCGGCTTTGGGTTGCCCGCGCCGTAGGGCTCCAGCAGCTCCAGGCCCTCCACTCCCTCCAGGGTGAGCAGGCCCACATCGTCCAGCTCCCCGTCGATGTCCAGGGCGGAAACCATCTCCTCCCCGCCGGTACAGGCGCAGACATAGTCGTTCATGGCGGCGGCAAAGGCCGGGATATTCTCCTCCCGGATGGTGAAGCCCGCCGCCAGGGCATGGCCGCCGAAGCCCTCCAGCAGGGGGGCGCAGCGCTCCAGGGCGGCGAACAGGTTGAAGCCCGCGAAGGAGCGGCAGGAGCCCTTGCCCTTGCCGTCCTGCAGGCAGATCATAAACGCCGGGCAGGAGTACTTCTCCGCCAGACGGGAGGCCACGATGCCCACCACCCCCTGGTGCCATTGCTCCCCGGCCAGCACCAGGGCGTGCCTCTGCGGCCGGGCCTCGGCCATGGCCTGGCACTCGGTATAGATCTCCGCCTCAATGGCCTGCCGCTCCCGGTTGAGGTCGCACAGGGCCCGGGAGAGTTCCTCCCCCCGGGCCGGATCGTCCGTGAGAAGCAGTTCCCCAGCCAGGGAGGCGCACCCCATCCGCCCGGAGGCATTGATGCGGGGGGCCAGGGTGTAGCCGATGGCCGTGGCGGTAAGGGGCCGCTCATCCAGCCCCGCCTCGTGGAGCAGGGCCCGCAGCCCAGGCCGCCCGGTGCGGCGCAGGGCCTCCAGCCCCAGGCGCACAATGGTGCGGTTCTCTCCCGTCAGGCTCATGACATCGGCCACCGTGCCGATGGCCGCCAGATCGGCGTAGCGCTCCAGCAGCTCGTCCCGCCGGGCCGGGCCGCCCAGGGCCAACACCAGCTTGAGGGCCACCCCCACCCCGGCCAGGCACTTGAAGGGATAGGGGCAGTCGGCCCGGCGGGGGTCCACCACCGCCGCGGCGGCGGGCAGGGCGGCCTTGCACTCGTGGTGGTCGGTGATCACCAGCTCCACCCCCAGGGAGGCGGCGCAGGCCGCCTCCTCCACGGCGGTGATGCCGCAGTCCACCGTGACGATGAGGCCCACCCCCTGGCCCCGGAGGGCGGCCACCGCCTCCCGGTTGAGGCCGTAGCCCTCCTCCATCCGGTCGGGGATATAGGGGATCACCGTCCCCCCCTCCCGGCGGAGGAAGTCGGTGAGCAGGCAGGTGGAGGTGATGCCGTCCACGTCGTAGTCGCCGTAGACCGCGATGTGTTCCCCCGCCGCCAGCGCCCGGCGCACCCGCGCCGCGGCCCGGTCCATGTCCTTCATGAGAAACGGGTCCAGGAGCTGGCCCCGGCCGGCGTCCAGAAAGGCGCTGGCCTTCTCCGGGGTGTCCAGCCCGCGGGCGCAGAGGGTCAGCGCCGCCAGGGGCGGCACCCCCGCCGCCTCCATGGCGGCCCGCGCCTGAGGGGCACTGGCCGCCCGGTTCCACTGCTTGTATTTCACGGCCGTATGCCCCCTTCCCTCAAAATTACCCTTTATTATATCAAACTCTCAGCCTTGTGACAAGGCAAGACGCCGTTCAGCGGCGATTTTTTGCCGCCACCCGGCGCGCATGGAGCGGACGCGGCCGCCCCTCAGCCCAGCTCCAGATAGAGCGCCACCAGGTCGATCGTCGCCTTCATCCCCTCAAAGTGCGTCCGCCGCCCCACGGGCCTGCGGCCCGCGGGGACCCCGTATTCTTTTCTTTTATCGCCCGGCGGAAGTGAATTCCGCCGGGCTCCGCGCCACCCGGCGCGCATGGGGCGGACGCGGCCGCCCCTCAGCCCAGCTCCAGATAGAGCGCCACCAGGTCGATCGTCGCCTTCATCCCCTCAAAGTGCGTCCGCTCCATGCCGTGGGAGGCGTGGACGCCGGGGCCGATGAGGGCGCCCCGGGCGTCCATGCCCGCGTGCCAGGCCACGGTGATGTCAGAGGAGTAGTGGGGGTAGATGTCCACCGCGTAGGGGATGGCGTTGGCCCGGGCCAGCTCCACCAGGCGGGTGACCATGCCATAGTCGTAGGGGCCGCCGTTGTCCTTGGCGCAGATGGACACCTGGCGCTCGGTGCAGCTCAGATCGTCCCCCACGCAACCCATGTCCACCGCCAGCAGCTCGTCCACCTGGGGCAGGGTGGCCCCTCCGTGGCCCACCTCCTCATGGACGGTGAAGCACACCTCGGTATCGTACCGGGGCCGCTGCCCGGCGATGTGCATCAGCCTCAGCAGAGTGAGCAGACAGGCTGCGCTCCCTTTGTCGTCGATAAACCGGGACTTGAGGAAGCCGCTGTCGGTGACCACGGTCTTGGGGTCGATACACACGAAGTCACCGGGGGCGATGCCCAGGGCCTCCACGCCGGCCCGGTCCTCCACCACCTCGTCGATGCGCACGGCCAGGTTCTTCTCGTCCCGCGGGCGGGTGAGCACGTCGTCAAAGACGTGGGCCGCCGGGGACAGAGACAGGATGGTTCCGGTGTATATCCGGCCGTCCCTGGTGTGGATGCGGCAGTACTCCCCGTCCAGGGTGGGCAGGATGGGCCCGCCGATTCTGGTGGTCATCAGCATGCCGTCGGCGGTGATGGAGCGCACCATGAGGCCCAGGGTGTCGATGTGGGCGCACAGGCCGACGCGCTTCCCCTTTTCCCGGCCGGGCACCGACACCACCAGGTTTCCCTTGTTGGTGCGGCGGACGGCGTAGCCGTGGTCCCGGGCGATCTGCTCCGCCTCCCGCACTACCTGGTCCGTAAAGCCGCTGGGGCTGTCAATGGACAAAAGCCGCTGGGCAATGTTCATGAGCTGCCCCCGGCATCCCTTTGTATCCAGCATTTGCATCGTCTCCTCGTTTGTAGTATGATATAGGATCATACCATAACCGACAGGAGCGGACAACTATGGCCGAAGAAAAGACCAATGTGATGCGTATTTTAGACCAAAAAAGGGTGCCTTACACTCCACACCACTACGCCCACCCCAACGGCGCGGTGGACGGGGCCAGCGTGGCCGCCCTCATCGGCCGGGACCCCGCCTCGGTGTGCAAGACCCTGGTGACCCAGGGGGCCAGCCACCAGCACTACGTCTTTGTCATCCCTGTACTCCGCTCGCTGGATCTGAAAGCGGCGGCCCGGGCTGCGGGAGAGAAGTCCATCGAGATGATCCCTCAGGCCAGGCTGCTCCCTCTCACCGGCTACGTCCACGGGGGCTGCTCCCCGGTGGGGATGAAAAAGCCTTTTCCCACCGTGCTGGACGGGAGCGTGGAGGGACTGGACGCCATCGTGGTCAGCGCCGGGAAAATCGGAGCCCAGGTGGAGCTGGCTCCGGCGGCCCTCTGCGCCCTGGTGGGTGGAACCTTCGCGCCGGTATCCAAATAATTTTTCCTCCAGCGGGAACTTTTTCTCCGCCTTCTCGTCTAAGGAGCGTGCAAACCCAAACTGCAAAGGAGAATCCAAATGAAGAAACTCGGTACGCTTGCCCTTACCATCACCCTCACCGGGGCCATGGCCCTGCCCGCCCTGGCCGCGGAGGAGCCGGAGCTGGTGATCGTCCCCGCCGACACCGGCTACGGCCAGACCATCGTGCTCAATGGAGAAACCCTGGATCTCACCGGCATCCCCGGCGTCTCCGGGGAGGAGCTGCTCCCCCTGCGCCTACTGGCCGAGGCCGACCACGGCTCCGCCTACTGGGATGAGGAGAACAACGAGAGCTGGTTCACCTTCGGGGACAACCGCATCACCGTCAAGTTCGCCGACAACAGTGTTTGGCTGGACGACCAACAGGTGAAATCCACCGCCCAGGTGGCGGACGGCATCACCTTTGTAGAGGCGGGCGTTCTGTCCATGCTGGAGGGCTACACGGTAGACCGGAACCCCGAACTGGATGTCAACCGCATCGACATCACCACCCCCAACAACGACCCCATGGTGAAGGCCGCCTATCAGATCCGCGAGGACAGCGGCATGGCCTTCGGCATGCGGAGCGACAACGCAGAGGTGGCGACCCTCTTCCAGCTGCCCGAGGACACCTTTGAGCAGGCCATCTGCTTCACCTCCATGAACACCACCCCTGACATCATGGTGCTGGCCAAGCTGGCCGACGGCGCCGATGAGACCGCCGTGAAGGAGGCCTTGGAGGCCCACCGCCAGTCCCAGCACGACACCTTCTCCTGGTACCTGGCCCAGAACCTGCCCAAGGTGGAGGACGCCCGCATTCTGGTGGAGGACGGCTATGTGTTCTACCTCATCGCCGAGAACGCCGACGCCGGCGAGGCCGCCTTCCACGCCTATGTGGAGGCCCAGGCCTAACCTGTCCGTTCATAACAAGTGCCCCGCCGGCTGGCGGGGCACTTGTTTTTTGGCCGGCCGGGCCGTATAATGTTGCCCAAAGGAGGAATCGTTTATGGAATCTGCCGCTCCCCAGACTCCGGTTCAGGCCCTGGAAGCCCTTCAGGACGCCTACAGCCGGTTCCTGGACGCGCTTCCGGAGGCCCGCAGGGCCAGCTTGGGGGAGGCCATCGGCTTCTTCCTCCGCTCGGACGGCAATCCCAAGCTGGGCAGTCTGGTGGACGCCTTCGCTGAAGAGCTGCCCGTCCATGTGGAGGCACTGAAAACCCAGCTTGCGGCCTGCCCGGCGGAGGAGGCCGACCGCCTGGCCGCCCAGGCCCTGGAGCTGATGCTCCTCTATCCCCGGCCCAAAGACGGAGCCACCGAGTTCTCCCTGGCCGCCTTTGAGGGCTTTGCCGCCCCCCTGCTCCCCTTCCTGGCCCCCGCCCGCCGGGCGGAGCTGGCGGAGCGCTACCGGGCGCTCACCCCGCCCCGGAAGATGCTGCCTAACCAGAAAAAGCTTTGGAAGGCCCTGTCCGGGCGCTGAAGTCCAAGCACAGCCGCCCCCCGCGCCAGAGGCGCAGGGGGCGGCTGATATGTCTGTTATGTCCGGAGCCGCTCCATGAACTCCTCGCCGGTGATCGTCTCCTTCTCCAGGAGGTAGCCGGCCAGCTCCCGGAGCTTGGACTCGTTCTCCCGCAGCAGTCCGAGAGCCTTCTGGTGGGCCGCGCGCACCAGCTCCACCACCTGTCGGTCGACTGCGGCGGCCGTCTCAGCCGAGCAGGACAGGGCGGCGTCGCCCCCCAGGTACTGGTTCTGCACCGTCTCCAGCGCCACCATGTCGAACTCCTCCGTCATGCCGTAACGGGTGATCATGGCCCGGGCCAGCTTGGTGGCCTGCTCGATGTCGTTGGAAGCGCCGGTGGTCATGTTGTCCGGGCCGAAGATCAGTTCCTCGGCGGCCCGGCCGCCGGTGAGGGTGGCCAGCTTGTTCTCCAGCTCGGTGCGGCTCATGAGCATCTTCTCCCCCTCGTCCACCTGCATGGTGTACCCCAGGGCGCCGGAGGTGCGGGGGATGATGGTGATCTTGGTAACGGGGGCGGAGTGGGACTGGAGGGCGGCCACCAGGGCATGGCCCACCTCGTGGTAGGAGACAATCTGCTTCTCCTGGGGGGAGATGACCGCGTTCTTCCGCTGGGCCCCGGCGATGACGGTCTCCACGCTCTCCTCCAAATCGGCCTGGGTGACGGTCTTCCGCCCCAGGCGGACGGCCCGCAGGGCGCCCTCGTTGACGATGTTGGCCAGCTCCGCGCCGGAGGCGCCGGCGGTGGCCCGGGCGATGGCGCTCCAGTCCACGTCCCCGTCAATATGAACCCGCTTTCCGTGCACCTTCAGAATGGCGATGCGCCCCTGGAGATCGGGCAGCTCCACCGGCACCCGCCGGTCAAACCGGCCCGGGCGCAGCAGGGCAGGGTCCAGGGACTCCGGCCGGTTGGTGGCGGCCAGAAGGACGACGCCCTTGCTGGAGTCAAAGCCGTCCATCTCGGCCAGCAGCTGGTTGAGGGTCTGCTCCCGCTCGTCGTTGCCGCCCAGGCCGCCGGTGTCCCGCTTCTTGCCGATGGCGTCGATCTCGTCGATGAACACGATGCAGGGAGCCTTCTCCCCCGCCTGCTTGAACAGGTCCCGCACCTTGGCCGCGCCCATGCCCACGAACATCTCCACAAATTCCGAGCCGGAGATGGAGAAGAAGGGCACCTTGGCCTCCCCGGCCACCGCCTTGGCCAGCAGGGTCTTGCCGGTGCCCGGCGGCCCTACCAGCAGCACGCCCTTGGGCAGATGGGCACCGATGGCGGCGTACTTCTCCGGCCCGTGGAGGAAGTCCACCACCTCCATCAGCGACTCCTTGGCCTCGTCCTGGCCGGCCACGTCGGCAAAGGATACGCCGGTGGACGCCTCCTCCACGTAGACCTTGGCCCCCGACTTGCCGAAGGTCATGGCGTTGCCCATCCCGCCGGGCAGGCCGCCCATGCGCTTCATCATCCAGCGGGAGAGCAGCTCCCCAATGACGATAAAGATCACAATGGGAAGAATCCAGCTCACCAGAAAGGAGAGGATGGGATTGGCCTGGGTGGGGATCTCCGCGGTGAAGGTGATCCCCTCCTCCGCCTGGAGCTGGGCCAGCAGCCGCTGGCCGTCATCCGGCCAGACGCCGGTCTTGTAATAGCCCTCCCGGCCGCCGTCGTCCTTCGCAATGAATACGATCTCCCGGCTCGTCTCATCCAGGGCCACCTGCTCCACCTGGCCGCCGTCCACCATGGTCAAAAACTGGCTGTACGGCACCTCCACCACCTGGCGCTCCAGCAGGGACGGGAAAAGAAACACGTTCAGCAGCATCAGCACAATCAACGCCGCCAGATAGTAGAAGATCAGCGGCTTTTTGGGGGGCGAAGTCTTTATCTCACTGTCCTTCAGTTCTTTCAAATCAAAATTCCTCCCCGGTTTGAAACATTATTTTGGGTACGAAGGAATCATAGGCGCTCTCCCTCCAAAAGTCAACGCGCCCACGGCGCTATTTACATATTGTTTACAAAAGAGGCTCCATCCAGCCGGACGGAGCCTCTTTTGTTCAATATTTGTTCACCATACCGGCAATCAGCGGGGTGGGCACCAGCCACATCAACAGGAACACCAGCAGGTTGGCGGCAGACAGGGAGGCGTAGGAGCATACAAAGGTGAGGTAGAAGGCCAGCAGCAGCCCCGCCACAGCACCCAGGCAGGCCAGCACTGCGGCGGTGCGCACCGCCCGGCGCAGCCGGGCCGCCCCCACCACGGCCTCGGAGTAGGGGGCCACCCCCTCACGGCAGAGGACGGCGGTGAGGATGTCGCTGTGGGGCTGCTCCTCGTCGGACAGCTCCCGCCGCCGCTCCACCGCCGGGAACTCCATCTTGTCCACCGGCAGCTTGAAGCGCTGGCGCAGCATGGCGGGGATCAGGTTGAAATCCCGGGTGGCCATCACCGGAGTGACCCGGTTGCGGATGAGGCTGTTCAGCGACGGCTCCAGCGCCCCGTGGAGCGTGTAGTTGAGGGCGAATATGCCCGCCAGCTCCCCGTCGATGGCGCAGAACACCGCGTTTTTCACGTTGAGCCCCTGGGGCAGGGTGATCTCCATCAGGTGCATGAAGGACGCCGAGCCCACCAGCACCTGCTGGTCGCGGATGACGGCGGACAGGCCGCCCTCGTACACGCAGAAGTCAGAGGCGCGGCGGTACACGCACCCCTGGGCGCGGAGCAGGTCGTGGAAGAGCTTGTCCAGCCCGCAGCCCGCGTCCCGGATAAGGGTGGCGGTGTCGGACACCACCTTGTCCACCGGAAAGTCCCCAAAGATCTTGATGCCGTTGAGGGACACGCAGCCCGGCGGGAAAAAGTCGGTGTCGTTGAGCAGGATGCCGCTGCCGCCGGTAGCAGTGACCCCGTCCCACCCGGCGATGGCGGCCCCCGACTTGCTCAGCCGCTGGGTAAGGCTCAGCCACGGCAGGGCGAAGCACAGCGCCCCGGACAGGGAGGCGCAGGCGGTGAGCATGGCGGACAGGCACCAGAGCAGCCGTTCCGGCGCGCCCCGGCCGATGGAGGCCACCACACTGAGCAGAAGGCACGCGATGAACAGCAACGGGCAGACCCGGTGGAAGATCCGCTCCGCCCCGTCGGCGGCCTGCATCTGGCGGCCGAAGCCGATGGGCTCCCCCGACCACTTGGCGTAGGTGTCCCAGCCATTCCACTTGCCCTCGTCCAGGGTGACCAGATAGGGTTGGGCGGCGGAGGCCGCCGTGCGGCAGGCCATGCGCAGACCACGCCGCTTGCGCCGGGCGCCCCGCAGGAGAAAGAATATCCCCAGCACAATGGCCGCGCAGTAGGGCATCTGACCGTCCCGGGGGTCCAGGCGGTACATGGTCAGCGCGTCGGCCAGGGTGGCCGCGGCGGCGAAGACCAGCAGCGTGTCCATGCCCAGCTCCAGCCGCAGCAGACGGAACAGCCCCCGCATGAGCACGTCCAGCCCCAGCAGCATGGCCGCCCCCTGGATACCCGCCAGGGCAAGCACCCGCAGCTCCGGGGTGAGCACGGCCGGGTAGGGGAACAGCCCCAGGGTCAGGTAAAGGGCGGGCAGAAGCAGCAGGAACACCAGCACCGAGCGTACCCCCATGGACTTGAGGCCCTTGCCGTACCGCCGGGCCAGCTCCGCCGCGGGCAGATCCGGGGCGGGGGGCGGCTGGCGGCGGGGGCGGCGCTCCCGGAAGACCTCCTCCGGCTCCTCCTCGTCGGTGCCGGGGATATACTCCTCCGCCCGGCGCACCTCCTCGTCGTCCTCCTTGCCCTCCTCCTCAAACATGTGTCCGGCGTAGTCGTCCGCCTTCTGAAACAGGCGGTTGAGACCCTCGGCAATGGGGTTGTCCGATGCCGGCCCCTCCTCACCGGGGAACTCTAACACCTTGTCCCCGTCCTCCGGCGGCTCCTCCGGCTCCGGTTGAGGCGGCGGAGCGGGGGGTGGAGCCTCCCGCCGGCCCGCCGGGAAAGACACCACCTTGCCCGGCCCGGGCGGCCCGGCGGGAGACGGCGCCGTGCGCTGGGAACGGGGCGTCACCGGAAAGGGGATGGTGTCCTCCTTCCACCGCGGCTTGGCCGCGCCGCCGCCGAACTCCGCCAGAATCTCCTCCAGGGAGAACGTCTCCTCGCCGGGCATACCTGTATTCCGTTCGTCGTCCCGGTCCTTGGACATGGTTCTCACCTGCTTTGCATAATTTGGATGCGCGGGCGGCCATAGAGGCCGCCGCCTTTCCGTCCCGCTTATTCCATTCTCTGCCGCACGGCCTCATAGAGCAGGATGGCCGCCGCCGCGGAGGCGTTGAGGGAGTTGAGCTTCCCCCGCATGGGTATGCGCACCTTGAAGTCGCAGGTCTCGGCCACAAGGCGGCCCATGCCGTCCCCCTCGCTGCCGATGACGATGGCGGCCGGGCCCTTCAAATCCGCGTCGTACAGGAGCCGGTCCCCGTCGGCGGCGGTGCCGAACACCCACACGCCCGCCTCCTTGAGCTCCTTGAGCAGGGCGGGCAGGTTGGCCACCCGGGCCACGGGCACGTGGCTCACCGCCCCGGCGGAGGTCTTGGCCACCACGGCGGTCAGGCCGGCGGAGCGGCGTTTGGGAATGATGACGCCGTGGGCCCCCGCGCACTCGGCGGTGCGGATCACCGCCCCCAGGTTGTGGGGGTCGCTCAGCTCGTCGCACACCACGATCAGGGGGGGCTCCCCCTTGGCCCGGGCGGCCTCCAGGATGTCGTCCACGCTGGCGTACTCCCGCACCGCCGCCAGGGCGATCACCCCCTGGTGGGAGTGGGTGCGGCTCATGCCGTCCAGCTTGCGCCGATCGCACTCCACCACCACAACGCCCTTGGAGCGGGCGGTGGAGGCGATGTGCCCCAGGGCCGCGTCGGTCTCCCCCCGGGCCAGATAGATCTTGTCGATAGGGGTGCCCGCCCGCAGGGCCTCCGTCACGGCGTTGCGGCCCTCGATGATGCCGTCGGCCTCCCCGCTGGGGGCCGGTCTGCGCTCCTTCATGGTCTGTCCTGCCTTTCTCATTGGTCCGATACTGGACAACAGTATACCACAAGACGGCGGATCAAAAAAGCCAAAATTGCCGCATTCCTGCAAAAAGAGCGGTGGGCCTCCCCCCTTGTTTTTCATAGAAAGTTTACAGGTTTCGCCGCGCCGTTCCTTGTTTTTTCAAACTCCTTGTGCTATAACTATAATTACTTTGAATATTGAATGTTTCCCATCAAGGAGGAACGAGACTTGAACTCCAATCAGAACAACAACCGGGGCAAGGGCGGCGGCAACAAGCGCAATATGACGGCCATCGTCTCTATCCTGCTGTGGGCCCTGGTTCTCACCCTGCTGGTCAACCTGGCCACGTCCAGGCTACAGCAGGCCAATTCCGTGGAGGTGTCCTACGGCCAGTTCCGCCAGCTAATCATGCAGGATGCCGTGGAGTCCGTGGTTATGGCAAGCGGCAAGTACACCTTCACGCTGAAGGAGGGCTACTCTCTCTCCGTCGGCGAGGACGGAGAGGTGACCGTCCGCACGCCGGAGGAGGGCGGGCAGGACAGTCAGGCGGCTCAGACGCCCCAGGAGAGCGGGACCACCGGCGGAGTGCTGGACCTGCCCCTGTTGGACGGGACAGCCCCCCAGCAGCAGCCGGTCCAGAGCCAGAATCAGGCCCAGAGCGCCGGCGGCAGGGAGTCCCTGGTCTACTTCTGCGCCCCCCTGACTGATGACATTCCGGAACTTGTATCCCTCATGGAGGCCCACGGCATTACCAACTTCGGCCCCGAATACGTGGAGCCCATCAACCCCATTCTGTCGGTGCTGCTGTCCTGGGTGCTGCCCATGGTGCTCATTATGGTGGTCTTCTCCCTGCTGATGCGTGGGATGGCCGGCAAGATGGGCGGCGGCATCGGCAACCTGGGCAAATCCAACGCCAAGGTCTACGTGGAGCGCAAGACCGGCGTCACCTTCAAGGATGTGGCCGGCCAGGATGAGGCCAAGGAGTCCCTGGTGGAGATCATCGACTTCCTCCACAACCCCCAGAAGTATACGGAAATCGGCGCCAAGCTGCCTAAGGGCGCGCTGCTGGTGGGCCCGCCGGGCACCGGCAAGACCCTGCTGGCCAAGGCCGTGGCCGGAGAGGCTAACGTGCCCTTCTTCTCCATCTCCGGCTCCGACTTCGTGGAGATGTTCGTGGGTATGGGCGCCGCCCGCGTCCGCGACCTGTTCAAGGAGGCCAACAAGATGGCCCCCTGCATCGTGTTCATTGACGAGATCGACACCATCGGCAAGTCCCGCGACAACCGCATGGGCGGCAACGACGAGCGGGAGCAGACCCTCAACCAGCTCCTGGCCGAGATGGACGGCTTTGACCCCACCAAGGGCGTCATCCTGCTGGCCGCCACCAACCGGCCCGAGGTGCTGGACCAGGCCCTGCTCCGCCCCGGCCGCTTCGACCGGCGCATCATCGTGGACCGGCCCAACCTGGCCGGCCGTCTGGCCACCCTCCAGGTGCACACCCGCAACATCCGTCTGGCCGAGGACGTGAACCTCCGCAAGATCGCCATCGCCACAGCGGGCACCGTGGGCGCCGACCTGGCCAACCTGGTCAACGAGGCCGCCCTGCGGGCTGTCCGCCTGGGCCGCAAGGCGGTCAACCAGGAGGATCTGCTGGCCGCCTTCGAGCTGGTCATCGCCGGCGCGGAGAAGAAGGGCAGCGTCCTCAGCGAGTTTGAGAAGAAGCTGGTGGCCTACCACGAGGTGGGCCACGCCATGGTGGCCTACAGGCAGAAGCACGCCGAGCCGGTGAGCAAGATCACCATCGTCCCCCATACCCAGGGCGCCCTTGGCTATACGCTCCACCTGCCGGAGGAGGACAAGCACCTGCACACCAGAGATGAGCTGCTGGCCCAGATCACCGTCTCCATGGGCGGCCGCGTGGCGGAGGAGCTGGTACTGCACACCATGACCAACGGCGCGGCCCAGGATATCCAGGACGCCACCGGCATCGCCCGCAACATGGTGGCCATGTTCGGCATGAGCGACGAGTTCGGCATGATGGCCCTGGCCTCCCGCCGCAGCCAGTACCTGGACGGCGGCTACGGCATCGACTGCGCCCAGGACACCGCCGCCGCCATGGACCGGGCGGTGCGGGATCTCATCGACGCCTGCTACAAGAAGGCAGTGGAGATCCTCTCCCACAGCCGGGAGGACATGGACAAGGTGGTGGAGTACCTGCTGGAGAAGGAGACCATCACCGGCGCGGAGATGGTGGCTATTCTGGAGGGCCGCGACCCTGCCCTGGCGGACAACTTCCCCGACCCGGACGGGAAAGGAACGGTCGGGCCCCCGGCAGAGCCCGTCTCCGACCCCATCCCCCTGAGCGGCGGCGAGCCCCAGCCCCCCAACGGCGGCGGCATGGAGTTCGGCCCCGAGGGCAAGCCCAAGGAATAAGCAAAAAGGAACCCCCGCGAGTCCGCGGGGGTTCCTTTTTGTGCCCGGTCATGGGAACGCCGCCCACTCCAGGCCGGAGGGGCCATCTGAAAAGGCCGCCCCCTCCACTTGGCGGGTACAGGTCCGGCCCAGACTGTCCACCGCCTCCACCAGCAGGAGCACCTCGTCCCCTGCCTCCACTCGGGTTTGACGCTGGAAATCTGATACATCGGCCTCCAGGCGGCCGTGCTCCACCGGAAGGGACTGTTCCCACTCCGGCGCGCCGTTCCGGTACTGGCACAACTGGGCCTGCTCTACTGTCACTAAGGAGCCCTCGGGGGGCACACAGGCCGCCCAGATGCTCCCGTCCCAGGTCCATATCCCGCCGGACAGGGTTCCGCCCTTCCCCTTTCGCGCCGTCAGCTCCAGCGGGGCCAGGGCTTCGGCGGTCACGGTCCACTCTCCCAGCTCCTGCCGGTACTCCGCGCCGGAGGGGATGGACGTCCGCAGCGTGAAACGGTACTCCTCACCCAGAGGAAGGTGCAGCTCCGCCTCATAGGCCAGGCCGTCCCGGTCGGCCCGGGCGGTGAAGCGCTCTCCGCCCCCCTCCGCCGTCACCGACAGGCCCAGCCCCGGCGCCTCCACCTCGGGGACGGCCCGGAACCGCCAGCAAAAGGTGCCGTCCTCCCCCAGGGCGGCGACTCCCCGCTCCTCCACCTGCCACATCCGGCCGTCCGCCAGGGCGGCGGCCAAAAGCCGGTCGGCCTGGCCGCTTTGAAGGGTGTTCACCCTTAGGACCAGCACGACGCATACCGCGCCCAGCGCCGCCGACAGCAGGGGCCACAGCCGCCTTTTCCACCTGGGTACGGGCCGGGGCGGTTCGGCGGCCGCCGCCTCCTCTACCCCCAGCAGCACCCCTACCGGGAGGTGAAACAGGCGGCTCAGGGCCACCAGCTTGTCCACCTCCGGCACCGCGCCGTCGGCCTCCCATTTGGAGATGGCCTGCCGGGTGACGCCCAGCGCCTCCCCCAGGCCCTCCTGGGACAGGCCCAGCCGCTTCCGCTCCGCCTGAATACGCTGCCCAAGGGTCACAGGCCCCCCCTCCCTTCTCTGCCTCCCAGTATAGCCGAACAGGAGCCCCTTTGGCAACCAAGCCGCCGTTTCCTTTTGTCAACCGCCGGTTGCCCCTCCGCTCTCCGGGTCAAAGAAGGCCGCCAGCCGGTCTTGCCCGCCGAACAGGTTGTTGTACTGGAGGCGCTGGTAGTCCTCAATCCGGGCGGTGAAATCGTTGGTCTCCAGATGGCTGTAGGCCCGGCCCGCCGCGTCCGTATAGCCCACGAAGGTGAGGGCGGGCAGCTCCTCCTGGAGCTGCCACAGGAAGTCCCCGTAGGGGGTGCCCGCAATGCCCGCGTACCGCAGGAGGTACTGGCCCAGGAAGTTGAGGCTGGTCGTCTCCGGCCCCGTCCCGGGCAGGGGATAGTTGGCCCAGATGACAAAGGGCACATAGTATTTGCCCATATACTGCTCCATAGTCATCTGCTCCTGGGTGACGCCGTAGGCCAAATCCAGAAAGCCCTGCTCCACCGAGGGCTGGTGATCCCCGAACATAACCACGATGGTGGGCTCGTCAAAGACCCGGAGATACTCCACCAGGGCGCGGAAGGCCGCGTCGGTCTTGCCCGCCAGGGTGAGGTACTGCTCCGCCATGGGGTACTCCCCCGGCGCGTCGGCTACGGTGATCTGCGCCGGGTAGTCCGGCACGGTATAGCCGCCGTGGTTCTGGATGGTGACGTTGAACAGGAACAGAGGCTTCCCCTCCTCCTTGTGCTCAAGCTCCCAGATAATCTGTTCAAAGTCGGACTGGTCGCTGACGTAGCCGTGCTCGAAGGTCTGGGGCACATCCATGTCGTCGCCGCACTTGTAGGAGTCGAAGCCCAGCCGGGGGTAGGCCCGATCTCGCTGCCACGAGGCCCGCTCCCCAGGGTGGAAGGCCAGGGTGGAATAGCCCTCCGCCTTCAGAATGGAGGCCAGGGAGGCGGTGGGCCCCAGCACATACTGCTGGTAGGGGATGCTGCCCGAGGGCAGGAAGGCCATGGAGTTGCCGGTGAGGAACTCGAACTCGCTGGCGCTGGTGCCCGCGCCGAACACCGAGGTGTAGGCGTGGCCATACACCGCGTTGTCCAGGGAGCGGATGTAGTTGGTGACGCTGGCGCTGAGGGTCAGGTTTCCGTAGTCCTCAAAGTCGGCCCAGGACTCGTTCATGATGGCCACAATATTGGGCCGCTCCACGGAAACCGCCGCCGGCTCCGGCGGCTCCACGCCGGCCATGATCTGTTCCAGCCGCTCCGGCGTGACGTCCTCCGGCTCCTCCACCTCGAGGAACTCCGTGTTGCGGAGGAATACCGCCAGGCAGCCGCCAGCACGGTAGGAGCCGGCGGGGTCCCACACATCGGTCTTGACGCCGAAACGCTCCAGCCGCCCGGTGGGGAACAGGAGCAGGAGGCAGGCCAGCCCCGCCCCCAGGCACACCAGCCGCAGGGGCCGCCGCGTTCCGGTGAGGCGCAGGCGGGCCTTGTGTTTCTCCGGATGGAGGAACACAACCAGGGCCGCCGCCAGGGCGACGGCCGCCAGCATCTGCCACGTGGGCGTAAAGCGGTAGCTCCCCGCCACATCGGCGGCGGTGCCCAGGGCGGAGAGATCCCAGGGCAGGATGGGGGTGCCCCGGAAGGACTGGACAAAGCAGTTGGCCGCGCCCCACGCACCAGCGGCGATGTGGATGCCGATGCAGCAGGGGGCGATGCGCCCGGTCAGACCACACAGGGGCCAGTACAGCAGGGCGATGCACAGGGCGTTGGCCAGCAGCGCCGGAAAGGGCATGGCCCAGGGCAGGACGCCGTAGGTAAACTGCATGAGCCAGGCGGCGGTGAGTGGGGGCAGCAGCAGGAAGCCCGCCTGCCACAAGGTGTCGGTTGGAATCGAAATGCTTCGTTTCATGGGGTATTCTCCTGAATCTAAGGGTATAGTCTGTGATTATACCGCAGAATTTCCCCTCTGTCAAAAAAGGACGGACGGCGCCGAACCGGCGCACGTCCGTCCTTTTGCTGCTTTACGTCTCCTCCGGCGCCCCTGTGCGGCCGCCGAAGGCCTCGATGGCTCGCTCGTCGGCCTCCCGCTTCTCCTCGATGGCCTCTTTCAGTAACATGTCCTTGACCTTCATGAGGCGGATGGTG
>ERZ507044.25-NODE-25-length-165045-cov-9.12317_pt1 | contig 165045 bp, 153 predicted proteins | sample MGYA00512870_ERZ507044 | MGnify/ENA metagenome assembly ERZ507044
ATCCGTACGTACGGTGCAATGGGAGGGGCGAAATTTATTTTCCCTCTACCCTATTATGTTTCCGGCAGCCAGGCCGCTTTCATAATGCTCCATGATTTTAAATCATGAAACTTCGCAGCTTACAATCCAGCCAGCTGACGGATCTTGTCTTCGCTTAGCCGCCAGGTCGTCCATTCCGTCAGGCCTTCTGCGCCCAGATTTTGATAAAAGGCGATCGACGGAGCGTTCCAGTTGAGGCATACCCATTCCATCCGGCCACAGCGGCGCTCGACGGCGATTTCCGCCAGCCGTTTGAAGAACGCTTTGCCGTAGCCGCGGCCGCGTTTTTCCTGCAGGACGTACAAATCTTCCAGATACAATCCTTTCCGGCCGACAAACGTTGAGAAGTTGTGGAAATACAATGCAAAGCCAACGACCTGACCGTCCTCCTCACCTAACAGTACTTCCGCCCGGCGTTCGACGAACAGCTGGTCGTAAAGGGTGGCGTCGTCCCAGACGACCTCATCGCTCATTTTTTCATATTCCGCAATCAGCCGGATGAACCGGCCGATCGTCGCGCAGTCTTCCGGCTGCGCCTGTCTGATTGTAAAACCCATGATGTCCCTCCTGATCTCATTCTGGAATCTATTGTACCGAATTTCAGACCGGATGACCATCCCTTTTCTTCCAAAGAGTGCCAGAGGAATGCGGGAATATTCCTCTGCGGGCCGGGAAAACTTCCATTACGCACATCAGGAGGGTCCGGGTCAATGGGTAAATATAAAGTAGAGATCTGCGGCGTCAACACGGCGACGCTGCCGGTTTTAAAGAGTCAGCAGATGACGGAGCTGTTCGTTCAGCTGCAAAACGGCGATTTGTCAGCCAAGGAGAAGCTGATCAACGGCAATCTCAAGCTTGTTCTGTCGATCGTCCAGCGCTTTGCGCACCGCACGGAAAACATGGACGATTTGTTTCAGATCGGCTGCATCGGACTGATCAAGGCGATTGATAATTTCGATCTTTCCCATGAAGTCCGCTTTTCAACCTACGCCGTCCCGATGATCATCGGCGAGATCAAGCGTTATCTGCGGGACAACCAGATGATCCGGGTCTCGCGGCATCTGAAGGATCTGGCATACAAGGTATTGAAGGAAAAAGAAGCGTTCATCCATGCGAATCAGCGTGAGCCTTCGCTGGCGGAACTGGCGGAGATCATGGGCGTCAAGGAAAAAGAGATCGCCGAAAGTCTGGAATCGCTGCAGAGCGTCGTCAGCATCTTTGAGCCGATCTACAACGACGACGGCGACACGTTGTACCTGCTGGATCAGATCAAGGATGATCACGATGAGATCGGCAAGCTTTCCAGTCTGATCGCACTGAAGGAAAGCATGAAGCATTTGAGCGATAAGGAAGCCCAGATTATCAACAAGCGCTACTATCAAGGCCAGACGCAGACAGAAATCGCCTCTGAACTGGGAATTTCCCAGGCCCAGGTGTCGCGCCTGGAAAAAAGCGCGCTGCAATGTCTGAAAAAGAATTTCTGACCCTTTTCGATTTTTTTAGAGTCGATTCGATCGTTTGCACAAAAATCCGCCGGCGGCATACACTGAAAACAGGTGATAACTATGAAATTCAGTGAACTGCAGGACAAACAGGTCGTCAATGTTCAGGACGGCACCCTGATCGGCCGCGTCGAAGATTTGGACGTATCGCTGACCAACTACCAGGTTCAATCGTTTCTCGTCGGCAGGAATACCGGCTGGCTTCGTTCGTTGTTCGCGTTTTTATTTCCGCCGGCGCGGATCATCGTCTGCCTGGATCAGGTCGTCAGCGTCGGTGAAGATGTGATCCTGATCCATCCGCGGACCAAGAGCGGCAAGGGGAAGGAGTAAACGGCTGGAAAGCTTTGGAAAACAGAAGCCGGAATTTCGTTCTTTTTCGCTAAAATTCGTGTGAAAAAGGCGGTTGAAATCCTTTCATTTCTGTGAACTCGGTATTCCCTTGCGCAGATTTATGATATAATGAACGAGAACTAAAGGAAGGTGCAAACCATGGGAGTATTAGATAAAATGAAGAATTTCATCGCTCCGGTCGACGATGATTACGATGAGGAAGAACTGGAAGTAGAAGAAGACGAGATCGCCGTTCCCGTCAAATATGAACAGCCGCAGACGAAAGGCGTAACCAAGCTCGCTTCGGATACGAAAATGGTTTTGTTTGAGCCGCGTTCGTTTGACGAAGCCGAGGAAGTCGCGAAGCATTTGAAGGAAAGACGCGCCGCCGTTGTCAATCTGCACCGGCTGCAGCGGGAATACGCGCAGCGCACGATCGACTTTTTAACGGGCGTTGTGTTCGCGCTGGACGGAACGATTCAGAAGATCGGCCACAACGTCATTTTGTGCACGCCGAAGTCCATTGCCGTTCATGGGGAAATCACCCTGGACAGCAATGAAGAATAGTGCGGACCCCGCATTTTTCGGAGTCGGACGAAGCCGCGCTGCAGGCCCGGCTGGAAGACTGGATTGATCAGTGCAGGACGCGCCGCAAGCCGGTGCGCTCCTGTTTTCTTTCGCCTTCCCAACAGGAAGCGCTAAAACCGTTTCTGCCGTGGGATCTGGCGTACCGCTGGGACGGCGGCTGTGCGGAGGCGGAGCGGAAAAAGCTGATCCTGGCTCCGGAGGAAGACGCGTGCGTCAGCGACATCGTCTGTTTGACCGCGCGGATTTCGGATAAATTTGTGCAGGTAAAGCATCCCGATGTTTTAGGCGCGCTGATGAACCTGGATCTCGACCGCTCGCAATTTGGGGATCTGTGGGTTGAGCCGGGCCGGATTGTGATCTATACCAGCGAAGAGCTGGCGGATTACGTTTGTATGAATCTGACGCGGATTCATAAGCTGTCGATCCGTCTGGAACGCTCGTCGATGATGTATGAGCCGGTCGTAAAGAAGCAGGCGCTGACGGTGATCGTCACGGCGCTGCGGCTGGACTGCGTGATCGCGGGATTATGCCGGATGTCACGGGCGAAGGCGCAGGATTTGATCCGGGCGCAGAGAGTGTCGGTGAATCACAAAATTCTTGATGAATGCGACTTTCTGTGTCATAATGAAGACACGATTTCCGTGCGCGGGTACGGGCGTTTTGTGCTGAAAGGCCAGCGCGGTCAGACCCGCAGCGACCGGATCGTCGCTGAATTCGAACAGTATGTTTAAAAGGAGGGATTTCTTTGGAACCGGGAACACCGAAATTCCGAGTGATGAAAAACGGATACGACCGCTTTGCCGTCGACGACGCGGTTGACCGGTATGTCCGGGAAATTGATTCTCTGAAAAAACAGCTGGATCTGACCAGCCGTCAGATTCAATCCGCCAACGAACAGCTGGCGGTGATCCGTCAGCGTTATCAAACGTTGGTCAGCGAACTGACCGTGAAGGAAAAGGCGGCCGATGATATCGCGCGCCTGGCCCTCAAGGAAGCCAACACGATCATCGAAACCGCACAGAACAACGCGGATGCGATCGTGAGCGAAGCGCTGACGACCGCCCGGATCATCCTGAACGACCTCTCGCGCATCGCGTCGGAGGCGACGGAGATGAAGGGCGATATGCAGGAACAGCTGTCCTCGCTGATGGGGATGCTGGATCAGTTTGAAATTCCGCCGGTTCCGAAATCGGAATGGCTGAATCAGGAAAAGCTTTGATGCAGGACGCGCCGGTTCCACGGCAACGGGAGTGCAGAGAGTCTGCGGGTTGGTGAAACGCAGAACCCCGGGTGGACAGGACATCACCTGCGAGCTGTCTTTTTGAAATGAGTAGGAAAGACCGCGGCTCAGCGTTATGAGAGAAGCGCATTCTTCCCCTGAAGGCGGAAGGGTGAACAAAGGTGGTACCGCGCAGAACTGCGTCCTTTTCTAAGGGCGCTTTTTTATTGTTGAGGAGGTAGAGGACATGGATTACAAAAACACACTGCTGATGCCGAATACGAAGTTCGAGATGAGAGGCAAGCTGCCGACGAAAGAACCCGGCTATCAGACCCGCTGGAAAGAACAGGACATCTACGAAAAAATGCTGGCGAAGCGCGAGGGCTGCGAAGCGTTCGTGCTGCATGACGGGCCGCCGTATGCCAACGGCGATATCCATCTGGGCCACGCGTTAAACAAGATTTTAAAGGATGTCATTGTGCGCTCGCATTACATGGCCGGCTACAAGGTACCGTACATTCCGGGCTGGGACACCCACGGTCTGCCGATTGAAACGGCGATCACCAAGCTGGGCTACGACCGCAAGAAGATGGAGCTGTCGGCATTCCGCAAGCTTTGTTACGATTATGCTCTGGAACAGGTTGAACGGCAGAAGGCTGGTTTCCTGGCGCTGGGCGTGGTCGGTGATTACGATCATCCTTACATCACATTAAAGAAGGAATTTGAAGCGCATCAGATCCAGATCTTCGGTCAGATGGCGATGGACGGTCTGATCTACAAGGGCTTAAAGCCGGTCTACTGGTCCCCGTCCAGCGAATCGGCCTTAGCGGAAGCGGAAATCGAATACAAGGACATCAAGTCGCCGACGATCTTCGTCAAGTTTGCGGTGAAGGACGGCAAGGGCCTCCTCGATAACGAGACTTCGTTTGTGATCTGGACGACGACACCGTGGACAATCCCGGCCAACCTGGCGATCTGTCTGAATCCGGAGCTGACCTACGCGTTAGTGGACAGCGAAAAGGGCAAGCTGATCGTATTGGAAGAACTGGTCGACACGCTGTGGGCCAAGTTCGGATTGGAAAAGAAAGACATCATCAAGACCTTCAAGGGCCGAGAGCTGGAGATGATCACCTGCCAGCATCCGCTCTATGACCGTGAGTCGTTAGTCATCCTGGGCGATCACGTCACCGCCGACGCCGGCACCGGCTGTGTTCATACGGCTCCGGGCTTCGGTGCGGACGACTTCTTTGTCGGTCAGAAATACGGCCTGCCGGCTTATTGCAACGTCGATGAGCACGGCTGCATGATGGAGGATGCCGGGGACTGGCTGAAGGGCCAGTACGTCGATGACGCCAACAAGACCGTTGCCAACCGCCTGGACGAGCTGGGCGCACTGCTGAAGCTGGAATGGATTACCCACTCCTACCCGCATGACTGGCGGACGAAAAAACCGATCATTTTCCGTGCCACGACGCAGTGGTTCGCTTCGATCGACAAAATCCGCACCGAGCTGCTTCAGCAGATCGACAACGTTGACTGGATTCCGAAGTGGGGCCAGCAGCGCATGCACAACATGATCGCCGACCGCGGCGACTGGTGCATTTCCCGCCAGCGCGCCTGGGGCGTTCCGATTCCGATCTTCTATAATGAAGACGGCACGCCGATCATGGAAAAGGCAGTCTTTGAACATGTCGCCGATCTGTTCCGCGAGCATGGAAGCAATATCTGGTTTGAGAAGGATGCGAAGGAGCTGCTTCCGGAAGGCTACACCAATCCGGCATCCCCGAACGGTGAATTTACAAAGGAAACCGACACGATGGACGTCTGGTTTGACTCCGGTTCCTCGCATACCGGCGCGATGATCGAGCGTGGGTTGGGCTATCCGGCCGACCTGTACTTTGAAGGCAGCGACCAGTACCGTGGCTGGTTCAACTCGTCGCTGATCGTTGGCACGGCCGTGCATGGTCAGGCGCCGTACAAGCAGGTGTTAAGCCATGGCTTTGTCATGGACGGCAAGGGCGTCAAGATGAGCAAGTCGCAGTGGAACGCCGTTGCGCCGGGTGAAATCACGAAGAAATATGGCGCGGATATCCTGCGTCTGTGGGCAGTCAGCGTTGATTACCAGGCCGACTGCAGCATGTCCGAGGAGATCCTGAAGCAGATCAGCGAAAACTACCGTAAGGTCAGAAATACATTCCGCTTCTTACTGGCGAATATCAACAACGAAGACGATTTCACAAAAGCCGATCTCGTTGATGTCAGCGACCTGCCGAAGCTCGATCAGTACATGCTGGCGCTGCTTGACGAGGTTAACGCGAAATGCCAGCTGGCCTATCAGGAATACCGCTTCTCCGACGTTACAACGCTGCTGACAAACCTGATGACGAATGAATTCTCGGCTTATTATCTCGATTTCACCAAGGATATCCTGTATATTGAGAAGAAGGATTCCCCGCGCCGCCGTCAGGTTCAGACTGTGCTGTACCATGCGGTCAACGTCTTAGTCCGGCTGTGGGCGCCGATTCTTGTCCATACCGCCGAGGAGGTCAACGACTTCTTTAAGGGCGAGGAAGAAAGCATTCATCTGGGCCGGTTTGCGGAACCGTTTAACATTGCGGACGCCGAAGCCTTAAAGGCCAAGGTTGGCCGGCTGATGCAGATCCGTTCCGATATCTTTAAAGCGTTGGAAGAAGCCCGCGCGGAGAAGGTTATCGGCAAGTCGCTGGAGGCGGAGGTGCTGGTCAACGTCAGCGACGAGGACCGCGCCTTGATCGCGGAGCTGTGCGGCGATCAGTTCCACCAGTGGCTGATTGTCTCGAAGGTCAGCTTCTCAATCGACGAGCTGAAACCGTATGACGTCTGCCAGGTAGAAATTGTCAAGGCGGAAGGCACAGTCTGCCCGCGCTGCTGGAATATTTCCGAGCAGGCCGATGAGGAAGGTCTGTGTCCGCGTTGCCGCAAGGTGCTCGGTCTGTAAGTTTTGTTCCTTCATTTAAGATCCCGTTCGCGGGATCTTTTTTATCCCTTTCTCTAACGATGAATTTTTGTTTCCTTCACTTGAACGCCTGTTTTGCCAGAACAGAAAAAGCAGGAGCGGTCCGCGGAAAAAAGCAGGTGAGAGATAGACAAAAGGGCACGAAAGTCCACGGTTTTTTCATTTCTTTGTTCAGCGGAATCTGATATAATCATTAAGATAAGGAGGATCCGTATGCTGCTGAACTATTTCACGCCTGCGCTTTATCTGAAAAGCTATGAAGATCTGGATCCCGCCTGGTTAGTGCGGCGGAAGATCCGGCTTTTAATCTTAGATATCGACAACACGCTGGCGGCGCACGATGAACAGGTCGCCGGCGACAAAGCCAAAGCGTTCGTCCATAGACTCAAGGACGCCGGCATCCAGGCCGTTGTCATGTCGAATAACAACAAGGAACGCGTCAGCCGGTTCGCGGCGAGTCTGGATGTGCCGTATTATTATTTTTCGACGAAACCGTTGAAGCGGACGTATAAGAAGGTGCTGCGCGATACCGGCCTGAAGCCGGATCAATGCGCGGTGATCGGCGATCAGCTGCTGACGGACATCCTCGGCGGCAGCCGGATGGGCTTGACGACGATCTTAACAACGCCCTTAGTCACCCGGGATATTCCCTGGACCAAGCTGAACCGGGTGGTTGAAAATCGGGTGTACCGTCTGTTGGAGCATGAAGAAATCTTGAAAAGGGGAGACTATGATGAGTGAAAGATGCCAGGGATGCGGCGCGCTGCTGCAGCACGACCGTCCCCAGGAAGCCGGGTATACGCCCAAAGCGGGCAGTGCGCTGTGTCAGCGCTGCTTCCGGCTGACCCATTACGACGACCTGCAGTTTTCGATGCGGGAAGGGATTGATCCCGACCGGATTCTGGCGCAGATTCACGCGATGGACGCGCTGATTTTGTGGGTGGTTGATCTGTTCGATTTTGAAGCAAGTTTGCTGGAAGGCATGAACCGGCATCTGTTCGGCAAGGACGTCATCGTCGTCGGCACCAAGCGCGACCTGCTGCCGGAAACGGTGGGCAGCGAGAAGCTGGCGAAGTTTGTGTACGGCCGGCTGAAGGAGCTGGGCATCCAGGTCAAGGGACTGGTCGTGACCGGTAAAAATATTCCCGGCGGACCGGAGGAAGTGCTGCGGGTGATCGAATGGGCCAAAGGCAAGGACGTCGTCGTGATGGGCATGGCCAACGCCGGCAAGAGTACGCTGCTCAACGCCCTGATGGACAAACCCCAGCTGACCAGCTCGCGCTATCCCGGCACCACGCTGGACTTCAATCCGCTTGAAATCCACGGCGTCACGGTGTATGACACGCCGGGCTTGACGCCGCGCAATTCGATGCTGCTGCACCTGGACGAAGAAGATCTTAAAACAGTGCTGCCGGCGAAGGCGGTCAAACCGGTCGGCTTCCAGCTGCGCGGGGATCAAAGCTTCGCGGTGGGCGGTTTGTGCCGGATCGATTTACTCGGCTGCGAACATGTCTCGGCCGTGTTCTACTGCAGTAATCTTCTTGAGCTGCACCGCGGCCGCGCGGATAAGGCGGATGAGCTGTGGCAGCGGCATTACGGCGAACTGCTGCGGCCGATTCCCGCCGGGATGCCGTATGCCGAATGGACGAGCACCGTCCTGACGCCGCTGGGGGTGAAGGAAGACGTCGTCATTCCGGGCGTCGGCTGGATGTCCTTAAGCGGAACATGCGGTCAGATTCGCGTAACCCATCCGCAAACATTGGAAATCAAACACAGAAAGGCAATGATATAAATGTTAACGAACAAACAAAAAAGCGCGCTGCGTTCGATGGCGAACACGCTGCGCCCGATCTTTCAGGTCGGCAAGGAAGGCGTTTCCTACAACCTGATCAACACGCTTTCCGATGCGCTGGAGGCGCATGAATTAGTCAAGCTCAATGTCTTAAAGAGCTGTCCGGACGACGTCCGGCAGGTCGCTCTGGATCTGGCCAGCGGCGCGCATGCCGAGGTCGTTCAGATCATTGGCAAAACGATCGTGCTGTACCGCGAAAGCCGCGAACACCGCAGGATCGAACTGCCGCGATGAAAATCGGTTTATTGGGAGGAACCTTCGATCCGATCCACAACGGTCATCTGGCAATCGCGAAAACCGCGCTTAAACGCCTGCGACTGGATCAGGTCTGGTTTATCCCGTCGCTGAAAACACCGTTGAAGGACCGGGAACTGACGCCCTTTGAGCTGCGTGTGACGATGATGGAAAAGGCGCTGCGGCCCTATCGCAAAATGAAGCTCTGTCTGATTGAAAAAGATCTGCCGACGCCCTCCTATACGATCACCACGGTGAAGACGCTGAAAAAACAATATCCGGACGACGAATTTGTCTGGATCATCGGCGACGATCAATATGCCAATCTCGATCAATGGAAAGCGGTCGACGAACTGCGCCGGCTCGTACAATTCGCCGTCTTCAGCCGTCAGGGAATCGCGGTCAAGCAGCCGGGATTTCTGTATGTTGAAAACTTTTCGCATCCCGCTTCGTCCACAGCTGTCCGTCAGGGCGCGTTTAAGGATGTGCCGAAGGCTGTCCGGCAGGTAATGCTGGAAACGGGACTGTATGTCGAGGAGATTGCGAAGGCGTATTGTCACCCACGCCGCTATCAGCACTGCGTCACGATGAGCGCGCTGGCGGTCGAACTGGCGAAAGCGCATGGGGTGAATCCGCGCAAAGCCTACGTTGCGGGCATGCTTCATGATCTCGCCAAAGGTCTGGATGAAGAAACGGCGCGTGGCTGGATCGAAGTGTACTGGCCGCAGGCCCGGGATCAGGCGTGGAAGATCTGGCATCAGTACATCGGGGCGACCTGGCTGAAAACCCGGCTGTATCTTTACGATCAGGAAATTCTGGAAGCCGTGGCGTGGCACACGACCGGCGAGGGCAAGAGCGATCTGGCGAAGATCATCTACATCGCCGATAAGATCGACCCCGGCCGCGGTTATGATATTACCCGCCAGAAAGCGGTGTGCCTGCAAGATCTGGATCAAGGCTTCCGTCTGATCCAGCAAGAACAGAAAGCTTATTTACGCAAGGAGGGATTGAATGTCTGAATTACTGCAGAAAGTCGTCCACGCGGCGGATCAGCGGCTGGCGGAAGATCTGATCGTGCTGGATTTCCGCGGCCACAGCCCGTTTACCGATTACTTTGTGATCGCCTCGGCGAAGAATGAACGGATGGCCGATTCGATTGTCGATCATGTGATCGAGGAAGCTGAAAAAGCCGGCTATGCCGTGCGTAACGTTGAAGGCGGTCAGGGCAGCCGGTGGCTGTTAGTCGATTTGTATGAGATCGTACTGCACGTTTTCGTCGGCGAAGAACGCCAGGTATATAATCTGGAAAAGCTGTGGGGCGATCTGCCGCGGGTTGAGGTTCAGCCATGAGCTATGACAGTCTTGCGGCCTATTACGACGCGCTGGTGAAGGATGAGGAAGCGACGGCCGCCTGGCTGGATTACACCCGGCGCTATTGTCCGCCTGGCCCGCTGCTGGAGCTGGCGTGCGGCAGCGGCGAGATTTCCATCGCGTTAGCCGGGGCCGGCTACACCGTCGACGCCACGGACCTATCCCCGTCCATGATCGCTGCCGCCCAGGTCAAACCGCATCCGGATTCGATTACCTTCCGCGTGATGGACATGCTGGAAATGGAAACGAAGCAACCGGTGCAGGCCATCGTGTGCTATTGCGACAGTCTGAATTATCTGGCTTCGCTCGATCAGGTTGCGCAGTTTATCCAGAAAGCGGCGGCTTTGTTAAAAAACGGCGGCGTGCTGTTGTTCGATATGCACACCCCAGAGCGACTCAACGAGTTCGCTGAGGAATATATTGAAGAGGGGATGTTGGGGGATACGCCGTATCAATGGACGATCCTCAGCGACGAGGACCGGATTTACCAGCATTTCGCGTTCTGGACGCCGCAGGGACTGCGCGAGGAACATCATGTCCAGACGGTCTTCGATCCGTTGGCCGTGCGCCGGCTGATGGAAGAAGCCGGCTTCGACGTGGAAATCATGACAGATTTTACACAGCCAGGTATTCAGCCTGGTGAAAAACTGTTTTACGCAGGGAGGAAGAAAGTATGATCGCGATTATCGGAGCGATGAAGGTTGAGATTGACGCGCTGCTGGACCGGATGAGCGAGGTTCAGGCCTGTCCGGTGCAGAAGATTTCGTTTTATACCGGGAAACTGGCAGGCGAGCCGGTCGTCGTCACCCAAAGCGGCGTCGGCAAGACGCTGGCGGCGATGAGCACGACGTTGTTATTGGAGCATTTCGATGTCGACGGCGTAATCAACATCGGCACGGCCGGCGGGTTACTGGAAAATCAGGAAGTGCTGGACGTCGTCATCTCGACGCGGATCGCGCATCACGATGTCAACGTGCCGGGCTGGAATCATGGCTTCGGACCGGATAACCCGTGCTGCTTTTCCGCCGATGAACGGTATGTCCAGGCGGCCGGCGAAGTGATTCAGCAACAGGACCGGGCCTGGATCGGGCCGGTGGCTTCCGGCGACTGCTTCGTCAATACGCCTGAACAGGTCGAGCGGATTCTGCGCGACTATCCGCAGGCCTTGTGCGCGGAAATGGAGGCGGCCTCGATCGCTCAGGTGTGCGCGCATTACGGCGTACCGTTTGTCGTCGTTCGCTCTCTGTCGGATATCACGCTCAAGGAAGGCAATGAGATGACCTTTGAGGAATACGCGCAGAAAGCGTCGGTCCGCTCGGCGGATTGGTGTGAAAAGCTCGTTGTGAAGCTGGCTGAGCGCTCATGAGCGAAACGCTTCGATTTTGGCTTGAGCGGATCATGACCGTGGAGTTCTGGGTCGAGGCGCTCTCGGCGTTTAAGGATCTGGGGCCGCTGGCGCCAATCTGCCTGGCCTTAGTGGAATCGTTGATCCCGGCGCTGCCGCTGGTGGCGATTGTCACGATCAATATCAGCGCTCACGGCGCAATTTTAGGTTTTTTGTATTCCTGGGTGGGAACGACGCTCGGTTCACTGATCGTCTTCTTGTTCTTTCGCCGGATTGTCAAACGCAAGCTGATGCCGTGGTTCAGCCGCAGGGCGTCGATTCAGAAAGCGCTTGACTGGGTGGCTGAGCGCAACGCCGCCGTTCTGTTTATTCTGGTGTCGCTGCCGTTTACGCCCAGCTCGTTTATCAACATCGCGTTCGGTTTATCTGATTTTGACGAACAGAAGTTCATCAAGACGCTGATCGCCGCCAAGCTGATTATGATGCTGGGGCTGAGCTTGTTCGGCAAAACCCTGAGTATTTCCTTTACCCGGCCGGTCTATCTGATTTTAGCTGTTGCGATCTTGGCCGCGTTGTACCTCATCTCCGCACATTTTCGCAAGAAGCACGGATTATGAATCCTGAACTCATTAAAATGAAACGCAAAGATAAAAACGCAGCGTAAGCGATCCCGCTTACAGAGCCGGCAGGCAGCCCGGCTCCATTGCAAGATGGAAGTAACCTTCTCTGCTTCGGGTCTTCCGTTCTTTCAGCTTCGACAGCGGCGCGATCAGGAAAAAGAAAACCGGTTCGCGCTGAAGCAGAAGCAACGAAAAGCAAAGCACCGGGGGAAATCACCCGGGCCGATCAAAAAAAGGATGTCTGATTTCATCTGCGGAGACGCTCTCCGGGAAATCAGACATCCTTTTGCTTGGTTTTAAGCGATCACCGGGTGAATTGGCCGCTTATGCATGCTTGTTGACGATGCGGGTTTCCGTTTCGCCGCTTTCCAGATCGATCATGCGGACAAACAGGGAAACCTTGTTGTCCGGATTCAGATTATCCCACAACAGCGTGGTCAGTGCGTCCAGCGAATCCGGGATTTCCACGCGCTTGGGTTCGCCCTCAAAGCTGGGCAGCGGATCCCCGTCGTGCATGTAGGTGTGAATGAAATGACCTTCACCCGCCAGTGGATTTTCGTATGCGAAGGTGTAGCGGTGGCAGGACTGCGGATTGCCGTCGCTGCTTTTTAAGATCGACAGCGCATAGTTGAATTGGCCGTTTTCGATATGCAGGATCCCGGAGATCCGCGGCGTGAAGTTCGGTCCATCCGGCTCGAATTCCCGGCTGCGCAGCGCCTGTTCAAACGTCAGCTGCCTGTCCATGCCGGCGTAGATCGTATCGGTCTGATCGCCGTTGGTGACGATCGTCTTGTTGCCCAGAACGCGCACCGGTGCATAAATGATCAGCGACGGATCGGTCAGCTTTGAGGGATCGTAAGCCTGCGTGCGGATCCCCTGTCCGTCTGTGACAAAGATGCGGTTGCGGCTGTTTTCACTGCGGCCCATGATGAAGTACGCGGCCGCCGCTTTGCGGCCGTCCGGCGTCTTGCCCAGCACGATGCCCCGTCCCGGGTAGGTGTTCTGTTGAAGATCCTCTTTGAGTGAGATTTTTTGCATAAATTTCCTCCCTAAATTCAACGGGAATGACTCCCGGCCCAGGCGGTCGGCTGTTTCAGAATTGTGCTCCCTGTGGTTATTCCACTGATCCGCCAGTTGCACATCCACCAAAAAGTTTAGACTATTCTTACAAAAAAAACAAGCGCCGGAAAAAAGAAAAGTCCTGAAATTCAGGACTTATTCCGGTTGTTCGATCAATTCTCCCTGATCTTCAATTTCGCCGGTCCAGATGCCGTTGTCGATCATCCACAGCTTCAAGCTCTGGGCGTCGATCGGATCTTCCTTGTTCCAGCTGAGAACGCTGTTAACCGTCTGTACGCCATCGTCGGCGACACTCAGAGAAACAAACGCCGGATAGCTTTCAAAGCCCCACTGGCTCTTCAGCTTGGCGGCTGGGTAATTTTCACCCAGGCTGGTCAGATCATAAAATTCAAATGCGTCCAGCGCGGTTGTTTTCAGCTCCTGCGCCAACGGCTTGAAGACATATTCGTTGATATAAGCGCAATCGTCGTTGTCCGGACGGCAGAAATAGATATGATGCAGTCCGGGTTCCAATGCCGGTTGGGCAGAAGCCGCTGCGGGCGCTGCGTTGTCAGCGGGTTCCACGGAGCGAAGATTATCCGTCGACTGGGCAGCGCTTAAATAGCTTTCCTCAATGCCCGTGGCGGCTTTCGGTTCCAGCGCCCGATAAGAAAACAACGTAGCGCTGCTGAGAAAAAGGAATCCCATGGATCCGATCATCAGTTTCTTTAACACATCATCACGCTCCTCAAATGCCCAATCATCATATCATGTTTCATCTGGTTTTGCAAATTCAGCCCCGCTGAAACAAGCACTGTGAATCTTTACCTTTACGGCAAAGAGGGGTCAGGTTCATTGTTTCAGCCGGCTGAATTTGGTATAATAAGGACCACAGAGGTGAAGACCATGAATTCTAAGCGGATCCGGTCGCTGCTACTGTCAGCGGCGCTGCTTTTCGTTTTATTTTTTAGCTGGTTTATCAGCCGGTCGATATTTGTTCAGGGGCCGTACATCAAGGAGCGCAGCGCAGATCTGCGGCTGCATCGGCAGTTAATGGAAGCGATGCGTGCGCCTGAGGGCGAGCTGGTCAACCGCTACGCGCTGAATGAGGTAACGTATATATCGCGCGTCACCTCGCTGTCGAAGCAATGGATCGTGTGGTACGACGATCAGCTGAACATCAAGGCGCAGATGGAAGAAGCGCAGATCGACGCAGCGCAGGCTTTAGCGATCGGAGAACAAAACGGGATCGCGGCTTCGGCAATTCAATTCGGCTGGGTCAAGGACCGTCCGGCGATCATTGTTGAGGACCAAAACCGTGAGCTGGCGCTTGACGCTGCAACGCTGGAAAAATTAATGTTGTATGAAAAGAGGTAAAGGATGAAGGCATGGTGGAAACAGCCGTATATCAATCGGCTGCAATGGATCCTGGAACATTACGAATGGTTTGGGTTTTCCGAGAAGGAAGGATTGGTCGTGCTGATGATCGAATATCTGAATACATGTCAGATCGCGATCACGCCGGCGCTGCTTGAAAAAAAGACGGGATTGACCAAGGAAGCGCTGGACCAGGCGTTAAGCGTGTTGTGCGCGAAGAAATATCTGGAACTGAAAGCGGGCCGTTCCTCCGTCAGCTTCAGTCTGGACGGACTTTACAGCGCGGACACGGCGAAATCACAGAAGGCGATGGAACAGCCGGTGTTCGATTTGTTTGAAGGCGAATTCGGGCGGCCGCTGAATTCCAACGAGCTGATGACGCTGCAGGATTGGGTCAGCCGGTATGACTCGTCAGTCCTGGTTAAAGTGCTGAAAGAAGCGAGTATGTATCAGAAGCTGAATTTCGCGTATATGCAGCGGATTTTATCAGAATGGCAGCGCAAAGGCTGGATCGGGCCGGATGGCCGGGAGGTAAGAAATCATGAAAGTGGATGAAATTTTAGCGGCGCTGACGGCGATGTTTCCCGATGCGCATTGCGAGCTGAATCACCGCAACCCGTTTGAACTGGCGGTTGCCGTCGTGCTGTCCGCGCAGACAACCGACGTGTCTGTCAATAAGGTCACGCCGCGGCTGTTTGAAAAATATCCGACGCCCCAGGCGCTGGCGGAAGCGCCGCTGGAAGACATTGAAGATTGTATCCGCCGGATCGGTTTATATCATAATAAAGCAAAAAGCATTCAGGGACTGGCGCGCGGCGTCGTCGAGCAGTTCGGCGGAGTGATGCCGCAGACGATGGAGGAACTGACAAGTCTGCCGGGAGTTGGCCGCAAGAGCGCCAACGTCATTATGTCGGTGTGCTTCGGAATGCCAGCGATCGCGGTCGATACGCATGTGGAACGCGTTTCCAAGCGGCTGGGGCTGGCCGCACCGAAGGATACCGTGCTGGAGGTGGAAAAGAAACTGATGCGCAAGCTGCCAAAAGCGGAATGGTCGCACGCGCACCATCTGTTTATTTTCTTCGGCCGCTATTTCTGCAAGGCCAAAAACCCGCAGTGCCAAGATTGTCCGTTTACTTCTTTCTGCCGCGAGTATAAAGCTCAGCAGAAACAGGCTGAAAAACTGGTTGCCAAGAAAGCGGCCCCGATCAAAGCCAAAGCTTAAATTAAGTGTTAAAATGAAAAAACAAGTCAAAGGCGCAGGTGATGAAAACCCGCGCCTTTCTTTTCGATTGAATTCAGTGAAATCCAATAGGATAAACCAATGAGCTTCCGACAGAAAGTCATCCTCTCGGAAATTGACCAGAAGGATCGTCGGAAACTCTTATTTGCCCTTGAACAGCTTGAAGCCTTTCGGCTTTTCCAGTTCTTTGAACGCCTGATCCATCCAATCCGGATGGCGGCCTTCATCTTTCGCTTTGTTCAGCCATTTCAGCGCTTCCTCGCGCTTGCTGGTTTTCCAGTAATGGTAGGCCAGAACCGTGTGGAACCACGGCGTGTCGTAGCCTTTTTCCAGTGCTTCCTTTAAAAAGGCATCTGCTTTTAGGTAGTGGCCTAACCGGTCTTCGGTGCAGCCTAACTGCGCCAGCAGCCAGCCGCTTTTTTCCTCACGCAGATGCGCGGCCCGCTGATAATAATCCAGCGCCTTGTCATACAGTTCCATTTCGCTGTAATTCCAGCCGAATTCCTCGTACAAGGAGGCTTCATCATGGTCGTTCGCCTTGCGCAGATGCGCGATTGCTTCACGATGTTCGCCCAGCGGTCCCAGATTGCGCGCCATCATCCAGTGGTAATCGCTGCAGTCTTTTTCATCTTCATCAAAGCCCAGCGGGACTTCCTTTAATGCGTCCTCGTATTTTTCCATGCGGTTGTAGACGATGGCCAGCTGATAGTGCGGCCAGCTGTCCGCGTAGCCCATTTCCAGACCTTTTTTCAGACTGGCCTCCGCCGCTTCCAGCTGGTTCGTATTTTTATAGGAAATCCCCAGCTGACAATACGTCCAGGCGTGATCCGGCTTGAGTTCGATCGACCGCTTCAAATAACCGATCGCTTCCTCGCTGCGGTCAAGCTGATTCAGGCAGTAGCCCGCTTCGCCCAAGACCCAGCGGTCGTCGGTTTCCGAAAGATTCAGTTTCTCCAATACGGCCAGTTCATCCTCATAGCGGCTTAATTGCGAGAGAATCCAGGCTTTTTCACGCAAATTCCACGGTTCTTCAAAATCCAGCTGTTTGGCTTTTTCCATCTCGGTCAGCGCCTCGTCGAACTGCTTTAAGCGGCTCAGGGCGTAACCTAATTGGGCGTGTGCCCAGCCGTCTTCCGGATCCATTTCGATTGACCGTTCGAAAAGCTTGCGGCCTTCTTCATAGTGATCCAGCTGAATTTCATTCCAACCGATTTCATTGACGATCCACAGATCGTCGCGGCCCAGCTCCTGAGCTTTTTTCAGTTGTTCCATCGCATCTTCGTTGCGCCGCAGCCGGCCGAAGTTCCAGGCTCTTAACGAGTACAGCTCAATGTCCTGTTTGCCTTTCTTTTCGGCGACGGCCAGCTCGGCCAGCGCCTGATCGTAGCGGTCCAGCTGACTGAAGGCGTCGGCCTTGCGGTAATGCAGCCAGTCGTCGTCGCGCCCCATCTCCATCGCTTTCTGCAAGTATTCCAATTCCTTGTCATAAGCCCCGATCCGATGATACAGCCAGGCGCAGTCGCTCCAGATCCAGATTTCGTTAATGCCGGTCGCCAGTGCTTTTTCATAGTTTTCCCGCGCGGCGTCCAGCTGGTCCAGACGTACCTGATTCCAGGCAATCTGGGCCAGTACCCAGCCGTTTTCCGGCTGTTCTTCCAGCAGCTTGAAATACACGTCCAGCGCTTCTTCCTTATGCCCGCCGGCCGCGAGATTCCAGCCTAACTGGGTTTTAACCCAGAACGGATCGTTGTGGGATGCAACCGCTTTTTCATAATATTCGGCGGCTTTGTCATATTCGTTGACCTCTGAATAGTCGTAACCCAGCTGAGCATACAGCCAGGCGTCGTCGCGGCCTAAGCTCAGGGCTTTTTCCAGCAGCGGCAGGGCTTGTCTGGAATCGCCTTTCTGAGAGAGCTGATAGGCTAAATGCGACAGGGCGGAGATGTTGTCCGGATCTTTTTGCAGCGCCAGCTCAAACTGCGGGATCGCGTCCTCCGGCTTGTTCATGTCTTCGTTGACATAGCCGATCTGAACCTCGATCCAGGCGTCGTCGCGGCCTAATTCCCTGGCTTTAAGAAAGTGCGGCAGGGCTTCTTCAGGCTTGCCCTGCATTGCGTAGCAGCGGGCCAGCTCGCATTGACTCCAGATATCCTGATCGTTGATCGCCACGGACTTTTCAAGGTAAGGCAGCGCTTGTTGGGGATGATCGAGCGTGTTGCAGCAGAAGCCCAGTTCGTTGAGCAGCCACAAATCGTCCGGATTGTCCTTGATCAGCTCCTGCAGGATTTCCAATTCGTCTTCCAGCTGATTGACGCGCGAGCAGCTCCAGGCATATTCCTTCATCACCCACAGATCGCGGTAATTCATCGTCAGCGCTTTTTTTAATTCGCTCAGCGCCTGATCCGGCTGTTCCATCCGGTTGTAACAAAAGCCGATCTGAGCGTGGCACCAGCCGTCGGTCTGATCGAAATACAACGCTTCCTCAAAGTAGCCGACGGCTTCCTCGAATTTGTCAAGCTGCGTCAGGGTCCAGCCTTTTTCACGGTACAGCCAGGCGTCGTCGCGGCCTTTCTTTTCCGCCTGATTCAGGTAGTCCAGCGCGGATTCGTGCATTTCCATTTTGTTGAGCACCCAGCCCAGCTGGGAGAGAATGCCGGCGTCGTCCTGACCTAAGCTCAGCGCTTTGTTTAAACTCCAGAACGCTTCCTGATAGCGTTCGAGCATGCCCAGAATCCAACCGCGTTCGCTGTAATACCAGGCTTTATCATGAACCTTGGCTTCGTTGGCGTCGAGCGTCAGCAGGGCTTCCTGTATCTGATCTTCATCGACTAATTTCTGAATTTCTTCTTCGATTTTCAAGTTATCAGCTCCTTGGTCTCATTTTAACATAAAAAAGGCAGAGCGAATTGAAATTCCTCTGCCGGGATTGAAATTAAGACTTTTGTAAGAATACCGAATTAATCCTTGTTCTCATCGTTTTGATCCTGGGTATCCTCGCTTGGCGTTGGATCCGGAGAAGGCGAGGTGTCCGGACTTGGATCAGTAGACGGGGTCGGATCCGGCGTTGGCGCCGGCTTTGCCGTACAGCCCTTGATCGGATCGCCCTCATAGCCCTGATTGCAGGCGCAGGCGCCGTTGACGACGGACGCGTTGTCGCCGCAGGCAAGACCGACGTACAGTGTGACAGCGAAGCGGGCCTGCCCGATTGTCGACTGCATGAACGTCATCGTCGTCCCGTTGACCTTGACGCCGTTGGAAATAATTTCGTTAGTGCCTTTCTTCGCTTCGTCGGCGACTTCTGTAAAGCTGACGGTGACGCCGTTGGCGCTGGCCCAGCTTTCAATTTCCGCCTTGGTCGCTTTGTCGGATGGGATCGTCAGCTGGATCTCCTTATCTTCAACCTGGATTTCCTTGCAGATCTCATTGCTTCGGTAATTCATATTTTCATACGCGTAGTAACCGCAGACGTTGACCTTGTCGCCCGGCTTGACGTCGATGTGCTGATCGAAGCTGGATTGTTCGCTGGTCACGTCGAACGAGAAGTCCTGAATGGAAACCTGCGCTTTATAGCGGATTGGACCGTAGACCCATGTCCAGTCGAACGCGACCGCACAGTCCGGCGCATCGTACCACTTGCCGCCGACCTCAATGCCGAGATTTTTGGTGTTCGGCGCGACGGTGAGCTTGCTTGCGTCCGGGTAATCGCCCCAGGTCAGATGCAGATTGCCGTCGGTGCTCAGGCTGGCGTCGAAGGCTCCGATATCCTGAACCGAAGCCTGCAGCGGATCGGCCAGCTTGTTGAATTCCTTCTTGATCATGCCGGTGGTCACAAAGCTGCCGTCCATGCCTTCCAGCACCGCAGTGTACGGATACAGGCCCTTGATATGGGTAATCGAGGTCACGCCGTCAGGCTGGGTGATCGCCGGCGGATTCTCCTCGTCTTTATGCAGGACGTCGAGCATCAGCTTGGAGATATTGCCCGGGATGTTCAGTTTGCTTTTCTTGGAATCGAAATAAGTGTCTTTATCTTTAATCCCTTTTTCATAACCAACCCAGACCGCGTTGGTGTATTTCGAGCTGGACGCGATCATCCACTTATCCTTGGCCGCGCCCTGCGGAATGCCGAATTTCAGGCCGTCGCTGCCCCAGTCGGTCGTGCCGGTCTTGCCATAAATCGGATAACCGCGCTTTAAGATCTGCATGTAGTTGGAATACGGGCCATAAACCGCCTGGTACATCAGATGCGAAGCCAGATAAGCGGATTCGGCGCTGATGACCTGGGTTCCGGAATAATCCGGAACGACCGGCGAGGTGCCGTCTTTGAATTCAATCTTGGTAATCGTGTGGGGCTTGATGTAGCTGCCGCCGTTGATCATCGTGGCATGCGCACCGGCCATTTCAACCGTACTGGCTTCGTAGGTGGAGCCGCCGATCGCATAGCCGACGTTGAATTCATCCTGGGTGACGCGGCTGAAGCCGAGGTTTTGCAGATACTGCACGACCTTCTTGCTTCCGATCGCGTCAATGACTTCCTGCAGCGTCTTTAACGCCGGGGTATTCAGCGAGTTGCCGACGGCGTATTCCAGCGGAATATCGCCATAGTAGCGGCCGTTGAAGTTCTTGACGACCTTCGTCGTCCCGGCGTAATTAAACGGGGCGTCGGTGACTGTGTGGGACGTTGCCCAGCCGAGGTTTTCAAAGGCCAGCGCATAGGATAAGAACGGTTTGACCGCGGAACCCGGCTGCTTGTACTGATCGGTCGCATGGTTGAGCAGCAGACTGCCACCGCCGGCGTAATTGCGTCCGCCGCCGATGCCGACGATCTCGCCGGTCTGGTTGTTCATCGAGACGATCGCGATCTCCATCAGGTCGTCCGGGAATTCCACGTTGGTTTTGCCAGCCTGAATGTCGTCGATCTGCGTCTGGACTTCAGGATCCATCGACGTGTAGATTTTCATCGGCACGACGGTCGGATCCATTCCAGTCAGCTCTTTTGCCTCGGCGATGACCGCGTCGACATAGCTCTGGTATGGCGTACCGCCGTCGGTGCTGCCCTTATTGACGGAGCTGTCGACCAGCTGATCTTCAATTTTGATCGACTTGGCCAGCTCGGCTTCCTGTTTTGTGATGTAGCCGTGCCGCTGCATCAGGTTGAGCACCGTGTTGCGGCGGTCGGTCGCGTAATCGAGATTTTTAAACGGGTTGTAGGCGTTCGGCCGGTTGATGATCCCGGCCAGCAGCGCGCTTTCGCTGAGGTTCAGCTCGCTGACGTCTTTGCCGAAGTAATACTCGGCGGCCTTCTGAACACCGCGGATGTTGCCCGAGCCGCCGAAATTCAGCTTGTTTAAATACAGCTCGAAAATCCGCTTTTTGTTTGTCTGTTTCTCCAACTGCATCGCCAGGAAGATTTCCTGAACCTTGCGCTTGACGCCGGCCAGCTTGCTGCGGGCCGCCATCTCGCCGGTTTCATCGTTGGTAAAGTAAGTGTTTTTCACTAACTGCATCGTAAAGGTTGAGCCGCCCTGCGAAAAGCTCAGCGTTTTCAGGTTGGTCAGAAATGCTTTGGCAAAACGCGGCAGGTCAAAGCCGTTATGTTCAAAGTAACGGCTGTCTTCAACCGCCACAAACGCGTCGACTAAGGACGTCGGCATATCCTGGTAGGAAACGTTGGTGCGGATCTGCTGACCGATGTCCTGGATCAGATTGCCGTCCTTGTCGAGGATCTGCGTCGATTCCTTGCTTTCAAAGTTGTTGATGTCGATCTTCGGCGCATCGTTGATCATGCTGCCGATCATCACCATCCCGACGCTGCCGCCGATCAGCCCCAGGATCACGATCACCGAAACGATGATCGTCGCCATGTTCTTGGCGTTGATTTTTCTTCTTTTGACCGTTTTCTTTTTGGCCGCCGGTTTTTTCCTCGGCGGCTGTTTCTGCGTCGTATTCATAGCTCACTTCTCCTTAAAATATAGTTCGTCGATCACCCGCAGATAATGTACCGGCGGGGTCAGCGAATATGGAATCAGAATCCCTTCCTGCACAAACCACGAATAAGGCAGGGATTTCCGTTCGGCCAGACGATACTGCCGGATCATTTTCGCGGCGTCGACATAGTAGGTTTCATCGTAGGCGATAAACCGGACGATGACGAAGGCGATCGCTCCCTGCCGCAGCACCCGCTCCAGATGCTCGATCTGATGCAGATGGATGTGGGAGAAGGGAAAGGAAGTTTTCGAGCGTGTTTCCTTCGCCTCAAAGTCAATCGCTTTGCCGCGGTAGACACCGTTGTAATCGGTTGTGGAAGGAACCTTGAAGTACGCTTCCGTGATCTTGGCGGCGCTGCGCTTGGGATAATCGACCTGCACGATCTGGATCGGCGTGGGTTTCTTGTGGATCACCGCTTTGTCCAGCTGCAGGTAGTATTCATTGGTCTTATTCAGATCATTTTCCAAAGACATCCCGCGGCCGCCGGCCGACTGTTTCAGTGGCTGAGCGTTGACTGAGCGCGCGGAAGTCTTTCCATTCGGATAACCGATCATATCATCACCTTCCATTATTATATACAACATTGCGTCGTTTTTCTAGGAATACCCGGGATTCGTAACAAAATCGTAAAGTCTGACCGGTCTTTGTCAAAAAACGTTTTGGGATATGACTTGCTTTTTAACCCTCAATCTGCGAAAATAAAAGCAGACGGAAGGTTGTGACACGATGGAAAACAAGCTGAACTTAGATCCCCAGACAATTCTGGACAAAGAATTTCACGTTGACTTCAAAGGGTATTCCCCGGCAGAGGTGGACGAATTTCTGGATTCGGTCATTCAGGATTATCAGATCTATGAACGCAAGATCGGCGAACTGGGTGAAAAGCTGATGGCTCAGGAACGGGCCAACGCTTCGCTGAAAGCCCGGATCATCGAGCTGGAAAGTCGGCAGAAGGTCATGGAAGAAGCGGGCCAGAACTCGTTTAATCAGGTTGACATTCTGAAGCGGCTGTCGCGTCTGGAACAGGAAGTCTATAAAAACAAACAGATGGATTAGTCTTCTATCCGGGCAATCGCTGGCTTGACCAAAGCTAGAGGAAAGTCCATGCTCGCACAATCTGCGATGATTGTAGTGTTTGCGCCGGCCCAATCAATAAGACCGGGCAGCCGCAAGGCTGACGGCTGACGAAACCCTAAGGTTCGTTTGAACTATGGCGGACGTCTGTAACAGTGTCACAGTGACGGAGTTTCCGGGGAAACCCGGAAAGTGGAACGCGATAAACCCCGCAAGCGAGAAACCCAAATTTGGTAGGGGAACTTCCAGACCTGAAATGAAGGGCGCGGAAGCCGTCCGCAAGGACGGAGATAAATGGTTGCCGCCCGGTCCGCAGGGATCGGGAACAGAACATGGCTTACACGATAGAAGGCCGGGAGCTGAGCGATCAGCTCCTTTTTCTTTAATTTTCAGCGTGAAAAGGAAATCAATAAACTGCGAATTCCGCTTAAAAAAGCCCGGTAAAGAAAAGGACAGCGTGGGGGATCAGGGCAGACTGTTGGGAGTGCTGCGGAAGCGGCGTCGGGATAAAGAGGACGATAAAGAGTTTAACTTGAAAATAATTCATCTCTGTGTTATAGTGAGCTTGTCCGACATAAGAGGATTCCGTTCACCCTGGTTTGACAAACATTACGCTTTGTCGACCACTTTCAGCGAGTTCTTGTTTTACAATTAGAACAACACTTGATATAATTGTTCTGATATGAAAAAAGAGGTGCAGCAGAATGAAAGAAATTGGTGCTACATTGAAAAAACGCCGGGAAGAACTCGGCTACACTCTTGAGGAAATGAGCAATAAAACGCGGATTTCCGTCGCTCAGCTCAAAGCGCTGGAGGATGGAGATCTGGAGTTCTTTAAGGATGACCTTTCCTATGTCCGGTATTTTGTCCGGTTCTATTGTCAGGCATTGTATCTGGATTTCGACCCGCTGCGGGATCAGCTGAGTCAGGATCTGGATCAGTTTACCGAAACGATGAGCTTAAAGGCGATTCATGACCGGGAAGAAATGCAGTCGAATATTGAAAAGAAGATCAGCAGGGCTTCGGGCACGTTGAAAAAAGAAAAGAAAAAGATCGACTATTCGCTGGTGTCGCTGCTGGCGGTCATTGCGGTGATGCTGGTCTGCTTAAGCGTCGTGTTGTTTAAGACGGCGCCGAACTGGTTTAAATCTGAACCGAAAAAAGACAGTTTCCCAACGGCCGACGTCACGCCGACGCCATCGCTGACGCCAAGTGAGACGCCGGATGTGATCGGTCAGCCCTCTGCACTGACGGTGACGATGGCGGCCAACGATCCGTCAACCTACGAGGTGCGCGGCTGGAAGGCGCAGGAAAGCTTTACGATCGCCGTTACCTTTGCGCAGGACACATGGATCCGGGTGCTGGAAAACGACGTTGCGACCGACAATCCGGCGAGCACGACCTATCATGCCAACGACGTGATGGAGATCACCCGCACCGCTTCTCAGGATTTAAAGATCACGATCCATTTCGGCATCGTCAAAAACAACACGATCACAATTAACGGCGAGGCGGTGACGCTGGACGCCGGGATCGCGGCGAAAACCAGCGGTCAGAAAATCAACTTCATTCTGAAAGGGGAATAAGCTATGAATTTACCTAATCGTTTAACCGTGATGCGGATCATCATGATTCCGGTCATCATTTTGATCGCGATCTTCCCTTATTCGCAATTCGGAATTGAGATTCCTCTGCTGCAGTTTGGGTTTGTGACGCTTTCGGCGGTCAATATCGTGATGCTTGTGCTGTTCTGCGTCGCCAGCTTCACGGACTTTCTGGACGGCTATCTGGCCCGGAAGAACAATCTGGTCACAACCTTCGGTAAATTTGCCGATCCGATCGCCGATAAGCTGTTAGTCACGACGATGTATATTTTATTCGCGGCGCAGGGCACGATTCCCGTCGTGCCGGTGCTGATCATGGTTGCCCGCGATACGATTGTCGACGGCATCCGCATGATCGCCTCAAGCAACGGCGTCGTGATGGCGGCGGGCTATCTGGGCAAGCTGAAAACGGTGGTGCAGATGCTTTCGATCATAACGATTCTGCTGAACAATCTGCCGTTTGAGCTGTACCGTCTGCCGGTCTCGGATTTCTTATTGTGGTTTGCGGCATTCACGTCGCTGGCCAGCGGAATTTCCTATTTTAATCAGATGAAGGAGTACATTTTTGAAAGCAAGTAGCATGGCGGAACTGGCGGCGCTGGTTCGTCAGAAAGGCTGGACGCTGTGCAGCTGCGAGAGCTGTACGGGTGGGTTGTTTGCCAGCCGGCTGACCGAAGTGCCGGGGGTGTCCGCCTTCTTTAAGGGCGCCGTCGTGACCTATTGGACGGCGATGAAGATCGACGTCGTGCATGTCAATCCGGCGATACTTGATCAGTATGGTGTGATCAGCGAACAAACTGCGAAAGCGATGGCCGAGCAGTGCGCGCTGTTAATGAACTGCGACATGGCGGTGGCCTTTACCGGCAACGCCGGACCGGACGTCATGGAGGACAAACCGGCGGGGATGATCTGCACGGCAATTCATGTTCCCGGTCAAACCTGGACCGCGACCGACCTGTTAACCGGGACGCGTCAGGAAGTCCGCGAACAGATCGTTCAGCGGGTTGCGGAGCGAAGTTCGTCAATTTTAAGACAGATTCGGTAAAATAAAAAGGAATTTTAAAAAATTTGCGTATATAAAGAGTAGCGGAGGGACAGCTATGGCAGAAAAAGAGAAGAATAAAGACGCACTACTCCAGGACACACTCAAACAGATCGAGAAGCAATACGGCAAGGGGTCCATTATGAAACTGGGCGACCGGGCCAACGTCGACATCGACGCCATCAGCAGCGGTTCGATCGCGATCGACTACGCGCTGGGCATCGGCGGCTATCCGAAAGGCCGGATCATCGAGATCTACGGACCGGAATCCTCCGGTAAAACGACGCTGGCGCTGCACGCGATCGCCGAGTGCCAGAAAGCCGGCGGACGGGCGGCGTTTATCGACGCAGAAAACGCGATCGACCCGATGTACGCGAAGAATCTGGGCGTCAAGATCGACGATTTGATCTTATCCCAGCCGGACAGCGGGGAACAGGCGCTGGAAATCACCGAGATGCTGATCAAGAGCGGAGCGATCGACCTGATCGTCATCGACTCAGTTGCAGCTTTAGTTCCGCAGGCCGAACTGGATGGCGAAATGGGCGATTCCCAGGTCGGTCTGCAGGCCCGTTTGATGTCGAAGGCCATGCGGAAGCTGGCCGGCGTCATGAACCGCAGCCAGTGCACGGCGATCTTTATCAACCAGCTGCGGGAAAAGGTCGGCATCATGTTCGGCAATCCGGAAACGACCCCGGGCGGCCGGGCGCTGAAGTTCTATTCTTCTGTGCGCCTGGACGTGCGCCGCAGTGAAGCAATTAAGAATGGTTCGGAAATCGTCGGCAACAAGGTCAACGTCAAGGTCGTAAAAAACAAGGTCGCGCCGCCGTTTAAGGTCGCGGCGATCGAAATCATGTACGGCGAGGGAATTTCGCATATCGGCGAAGTCGTCAGCCTGGGCGAATCGTTTGAAATCATCAACAAGAGCGGCGCCTGGTTCTCCTATAACGGAGAGAAGATCGGGCAGGGCCGCGAGGCGGTGCGGGCATTCTTAAAAGCCAATCCGCAGCTGGATGAGGAAATCACCGCGAAAATCAAACATAAACTTTTTCATGGCGACGAGGAAGAAGCGCCAGCCGAAGAACAAGCTTAAGCTTGTTCTTTTTTTCAAGATGTGAAAAAGCGCTTAACGGCGGGCGTCAGAGGAAGACTTTGGGTGAAAGGGCTTCCTTTTTAAAGAATAAAACAATGGGAAATGGGATGAAAAAGCCGGTGAAAAAGAAAGAATTTCTGGAAAAACCATGCTTTGTTATTGTGAAAACGGTTAAAATTAGGTATTATTATAAAGGAGTCACAACTCTACACAACTGATAATGGAGGAAATAAGGTATGATGAATTCACTTGTTTTGTCCATTTTATCTGGTATTGGGGGTTTAGCTGTCGGTGTCGTCATCATGATGATCACATCCCGGCTGGGCTTAAATCGTGATCAGCAAAAGGCAAAATTGCTGTTAGAAGAGGCACAAATTAAATCTGAGAACTTAGTCCGACAGGCTGTGCTGGACGGCCGTACGCAGGCGTACGAGCTGAAGCTGGCCGCTGAAAAAGAAGTTAAGGAAAGAAAGCAAGAGCTTCAGGATAAAGAAAATAAACTGACGCGTCGGGAAGATAACCTGAATTTTCGTGATGAAACCTTAACGGCGAAAGAAAAGCAGATTGAAAACAAAAACAGCCAGATCACGGATAAACTGAATGTACTGGAGAAGATGGAAACTCAGCTGCAGGCCAAGATCGACAATCAGATTGTCGAATTGGAACGCATCGCGTCAATGAGCGCCGATGACGCCAAAAAGGAATTGATGGACGCCGTCGAAAAGAAAATGGATAAAGAGGTCAGCGTTTATATCCGCGAACGGGAAGACGAGGCACGTTCCAAAGCCGCCGATTCCGCCCGCAATATCATCGCGCTGGCGATTCAGCGTTATGCTCAGGAAGAAACGATCGAACGGACGGTTTCCGTCGTCGGTCTGCCTTCCGAGGAAATGAAGGGCCGGATCATCGGCCGCGAGGGCCGCAACATCAAGGCGATCGAACAGGCGACCGGCGTCGATCTGATCATCGACGACACGCCGGAAACGATCACGGTTTCCTGCTTCGACCCGATCCGCCGCGAAATCGCGCGGCAGGCGTTGGAAACACTGATCCGCGACGGCCGCATTCAGCCGGGCCGGATCGAGGACGTAGTCCGCAAGGTGACCAATGAACTCAACGACACGATTATGAAAACCGGCGAGGATGCGGTGTTCAAGCTGCAGATCGGCCGGATCGACAAAGAGCTGGTCAGACTGCTGGGCCGTCTGCGGTTCCGTTACAGCTATGGTCAGAACGTATTGCAGCACAGCATGGAAGTCGCTTATTTGTCCGGCATGATGGCCGCCGAGCTGGGCTTGAACCAGACGCTGGCCAAGCGCGCGGGCTTACTGCACGATATCGGCAAAGCGCTGGACTTCGAAATGGACGGCAGCCATGTCGAGCTGGGTGTGAAGGTTGCGAAGAAGCACGGCGAAAACGCTGTCGTCATCAACGCGATTCATTCGCATCATGGCGAAGTCGAACCGACGACGCTGATCTCCAACCTTGTCGCAGCGGCGGACGCGTTAAGCGCAGCCCGTCCGGGGGCCCGGTTTGAGAGCTTTGAAAACTATATCAACCGGCTTGAACAGCTGGAAGCGATCGCCAACGGCTTTGAAGGCGTCGATAAGACGTATGCGATTCAGGCCGGACGCGAAATCCGCGTCATGGTTATTCCGGATAAGATCGACGACGTGGCATGCCATCGCGTAGCGCGCGATATTAAAGATAAGATCGAAGCCGAGCTGACCTATCCTGGACAGATCAAGGTCACCGTCATTCGAGAAACCCGCGCCAGCGAATTAGCGAAATAATGCGAATTTTATTTATCGGCGATATCGTCGGTTCCCCAGGCAGGCAGATGCTCCAGCAGCACCTGCCTGCTTTAAAAGAAAAGATCTGTCCGAACCTGACGATCGTCAACGGCGAAAACGCCGCTCATGGCAAAGGCATCACCAAAAAGATTTATCACCAGCTGTTAGGCTGCGGGGCGGACTACATCACGATGGGCAACCATACGTTTTCCAAAAGCGAATTGAAAATGTTCATTCAGGAAGCCGACCGTCTGATCCGGCCGGTCAACCTGGCTCCGGTCGAGCTGGGCGAGGGCGTGCGGATTGCGAGGGTTAACGGGAAGTGGATCGGCATGGTCAATCTGTGCGGCGAGGTGTTCATGGATAACGTCGTGCGCAGTCCGTTTGCGTGCATGAGCGAAATTCTGAACCGGATATCCGCCGATCTGTGGTTCGTGGATTTCCATGGCGAAACGACCGGCGAGAAGGAAACGTTCGCGCAGGTGTTCGCCGATCGGTGCGTCATGATCGTCGGCACGCACACCCACGTTCAGACCGCCGATGAGCAGCTGATGCGGGGCTGCGCGTACATCAGCGACGTCGGCATGTGCGGCGCGTTTGACAGCATTCTCGGCCGCGATAAGCAGGAGGTTATCGACCGCACGCTACATGGAATCAAAACCCGGTATACCGTCGCGGAAGGACCGGCAATGCTATGCGGGGTGTGGGCGGAAATCGACGAAACGACAGGCCGGGCTTCCCACGTTGAGCGGATTCAGATCAGACCATAACATAAACCCCTTTTTTCTCACATATCCTGTTAGAAGAAAGGGGTATTTTATGGAAATATTAAAAGTATCAACGAAATCCAATCCGAATTCGGTCGCGGGCGCGTTAGCCAACTTATTAAAAGAGAACGATCGGGTCGAAGTCGATACGATCGGCGCCGGCGCGATTAACCAGGCGATCAAGGCGGTTGCGATCGCGCGCGGGTTTGTGGCGCCGATCGGTCTGGAGCTGTTCTGCGTGCCGGCGTTTATGGATATCGTGATCGACGGTCAGCAAAGAACGGCGATAAAACTTATTGTTGAAAAAAAGCAACCATGATATAATAGGGAGCATAAAGGAGGATGAAACAATGCCAGCAAAAGTAGATAAAGATACATGCATCGGCTGCGGCGCATGCGCAGGAGTTTGCCCGGTAGGAGCCATTGCATTACAGGACGATGGAAAAGCGGGTGTTGACGAAGGAACATGCATCGATTGCGGTGCCTGCGTTTCGACCTGCCCGGTTTCTGCCATTTCGCAGTAATTCCATCCTGAAATAAGCAGAGAGACAGAAAGAAGGCGACAAAAAGCCTTCTTTTTGATATAATGAAACGCGTTATGAAAAAGACAAGGAGATGCCTATGAAAAAAGACTGGAAGCTGCCGTCGCTGAAGGCGGCGCAAATACGGACGCCGCAGGAAGCGGCGATCGAACGTTCGCTGTTCGCCCTGGATCCGCAGGCGCGCAGTCTGGGCGTCGGCCGGCGTTATTATATCCATACCTATGGTTGTCAGGCGAACGAGCGCGATTCGGAAACCATCGCCGGAATCCTTGAAACGATGGGTTTTTTGAGCGCTGCCAACGAAGCCGACGCGGATTTGATCATTCTGAACACGTGCGCGGTGCGCAAAAATGCCGAGGACAAGGTCATCGGCCAGCTGGGCGCGCTGAAGCGGATGAAGCGGGAAAATCCCGATCTGATTTTCGCGGTGTGCGGCTGCATGGCGCAGGAGGAAGACATCGTCGATCTGATTCTGAAGAAATATCATCAGGTCGATCTGATCTTCGGCACGCACAATCTGCATCGACTGCCGCAGCTGTTGACGCAGGCCATGCTGAGCCATGAGCGGACGGTGGAGATCTTCTCCAAGGAAGGCGAGGTCATTGAAAACCTGCCGGTGCGCCGCTTTGGCAAGCATAAGGCGTGGGTCAATATCATGTACGGCTGCGACAAGTTCTGTACGTACTGCATCGTGCCGTATACCCGCGGCAAGGAACGTTCGCGCGATCCCGAAGACGTGCTGGCAGAGGTGCGCGAACTCAAGGCACAGGGCTATAAGGAGATCACGCTGCTGGGCCAGAACGTCAACGCCTATGGCAAAGACCGCGCCAGCGGCTACGGTTTTGCCCAGCTGCTTCGCGATACCGCGGAAATCGGTGTTGAACGGGTGCGCTTTACAACCAGTCACCCATGGGATTTTACGGATGAGATGATCGAGGTGATCGCCAGCTATGACAACATCATGCCCGCGATTCATCTGCCGGTGCAGTCCGGCAGCAGCGAAATGCTCAAGATCATGGGCCGGCGTTATACCCGCGAGGAGTATTTAACGCTGTTCCATAAGATTAAAGACCGGATTCCGGGCTGTTCGTTCACGACCGATATCATCGTCGGCTTCCCCAATGAAACCGAGGAACAATTTGAGATGACGCTGAGCCTGGTCGACGAATGTCAGTACGACGGCGCGTTTACGTTCATCTATTCTCCCCGCGAGGGCACGCCGGCCGCACGGATGCAGGACAATGTGCCGGCTGAGGTCAAAAGCCGCCGCCTGCAGCAGCTCAATGAAAAGATCGCGTTTTATGCCCATCGCAATAACGAGCCGTATCTGGGCCGGATCGTGACCGTGCTGGTCGACGGACCATCCAAGAAAAACGAACAGGTTTACAGCGGCTACAGCGAGACCAACAAGCTGGTCAACTTCACCGCCGATCATGCCGAACCGGGCGATCTGGTTCAGGTGCGGATCACCGAGATCCATTCGTGGTCGCTGAACGGTGAAAAAATCGAACAACCGCAGCCGCAGGCTGCCTGAGCCCCAAAGACAACTGCCGTCGGAATTTCGCTGAATGAGACCGGCGGTTTTTGTTTGCTTTTTATCAGACCGCGGTCTTTTTTTAGTGAACGCCTTCTCCAGGCTGGAAGGCGATTCTGTTAAAAAGATTGAAATCCAGCCGGAGCTATGATATAGTTTACCCACGAAGCTATCCCTGTTGGGCCGTATCATGATTGACCAAAACCGCCTGGACAAGCGCTTTTCAACGATTGAAAGCGTTTTTCCTGCGCTGCGCGCGGTTGTCAGGGAACGTTGGACAGGGTATAATAAAGAAAACATCATAGGAGGAATTTTCATGGATCAAGTACGTCTGTTCGCTTTGGGCGGACTGGATGAAGACGGCAAAAACATGTATGTGGTTGAAGTCGGCGAATCCATTTTTGTCATTGAAGCGGGCTTAAAATATCCGGAATCCACCGATCAGTTGGGGATCGAGCGGATTATTCCGGACTTCAAATATTTAATTGAGAACCAACACCGGATTCAGGCGATTTTCATTTCGCATGGTCATGACGACGTCATGGCGGCGCTGCCGAATCTGCTTCGGCATGTCAAAGCACCGGTATATTCGACGCCGTTAACCGCGATGCTGATCGAGGAGATGCTGAAAAAGGAAGGACTGCGCGAGATTCGCGTGCACCGCGTCAAGCGCAATTCCAGCTTTAAGATCGCCGGAATTCCGATCCGCACCTTCGGCATGACCCAGTCGATCGCCGACGGCTTCGGCCTGTCGATCGAAACGCCGCAGGGTGCGATCGTCTACACGAGCGAATACATCGTCGACTACGATATTCATAACGACGCCTTTTCCTGCGATATCACCGCTTTGGCGGAGATTGGCAAGCGCGGCGTGCTGGCGTTGATGACCGAGTCGGTCGGCGCGGACCGCGAGGGCCATTCGGCGCCGCATCACCGGATCACGGAGTTTGTCGAACCGGCATTTGAAGACGCGGAAGGCCGGATTATCATTACGACTTATCATCAGAATTTATACCGCATCATCGAGATTATCGAGCTGGCGAACAAGTACAACCGCAAAGTGATTTTCTATGACGACGATCTGCGCGCGATTTTAAAAGCCGTCGAAAAGATGGGCTATTACCGCATGCCGATCGGTCTGGAAATCCCGAAAGCCAAGTTTACCAATGACTTGAAGGGCGTCGTGGTGATCGTGTCCGGTTCAGGCGATCACGTGTTCCGGCGGATGCACAAGGTCGCGCTGGGCGAAGACGCGATGCTGCGGCTGAACGGCCAGGATACCGTCGTCATTGCCTCGCCGGTGGTGCCGGGCACCGAACGCGAAGCGACGAATATGGAAAACGAACTGTATAAGGAAAACGTCCGCGTTGTGACGCTGGACCGGCGCAAGGTGTATTCCATGCACGCGTCGATCGAAGATCTGAAAATGATGCTTTACCTGTTTAAGCCGACCTATTACATGCCGATCAAGGGCGAATACCGCCAGCTGGTGTCCAACGCCAACATCGCGCTGAACATGGGGTATCACGCGGATAAGATCCTTGTGCTGGACAACGGGCAGATTGCCAAATTTGAAGACGGCATTCTGAAATCGACGGCGGATCAGCTGACGCTGGAAGACGTTTTGATCGACGGCAACGAGAATCTCGACGTCAGCGGCATGGTTTTGCGCGATCGGGAAATTTTATCCACCGACGGCGCGATCATCGTCGGCATCGTCGTCAATCACAAGACCAAGGAGGTCATCGGCGGACCGGATGTACAGAGCCGCGGCGTGATCTATCTGAAGGACGCCGATCACATCGTCAAGGAAATCGGCAACATTATCGAACGCACGGTCGAGGACGCCGTCAAGGAAAAACGCTATGAGAATATGGCGGTGCGGATGGAAGCCAAAGACCGGATCGTGAAATATGTCTTGAAGGAAACCGGCAAGCGGCCGATGATTTTACCGGCGATTGTCGAAATCAATGTCACGGAATAGGAGATGATGATCCGTGGCGAAAACGAAGCAGAAAAAGAAAAAAAGCAATAAGAATACCGTGGATTCGGAAATCCTGCGTTATGTGATCGCGTTGGCGGCGATCACCGTGACGCTGATCGCGGCGCTGCAGTTGGGCATCGTCGGTCAGTTTCTGACTACGATCACGCGGTATTTGTTCGGAACGTATTACGGAGTCGTCTACGGGCTGTGTTTACTCGGGGGGCTGGCTGTCTTGTTTGGACAGAAGTTTCCCGTTTTCTCCGTTAAGACGCTGATCGCGATCGGCGCGGTGTTGGTCGCGATGATTTTGTGGTCGGCGATTCCTCAGGATCCGCAGCTGAGCGGCTTTCAGGTGTTCAGCGAGTATCTTTCCCATACCGGCGAGCATTTCAGTTCGCCTTCAACCGTCGCGGCTCAGGGCGGCGTGCTGGGCGCGTTATTGTATTCGCTCAGCTCGCTGTTGTTTGCCCGCACCGGCACGGTGCTGGTGATTTTCGCGCTGCTGGCGCTGGCCGCGCTGCTGATGATCAAGACCGAGGTCTATGTGTCGCTGTGGCAGTCGCTCACCGGGGCTTTGCATCGTGAGAAAAAGACGAAGCCGAAGCGTTCCAAACGCGAAACGGAAAGCGATTCGCTGGAAGTGGCCGCGGAAGAGCGGAAGGTGATCGGCACGGTGGAGCTGGGCAAAAAGAAGAAGAAATCAATTTTCTTAACCCCGGATGACGAACCGGCGCCTGAAGAAGAGCTGCCGTCATCGGTCGTGAAGAAAGAAAAGAAAAAAGAGGAAAAAGAGAAACCGGCTGCGGAGGAGCTGCCGAAGGTGGTATCCGTGGGCAGCGGCGCGGGAGCGGTCGACTACAAGCTGCCGGCCTTGACGATGCTTGATGAAATTCAGGCCAAGTCACGCTCGGTGCTGAACCAGAACGCCGCGTCGATCAAAGGCAAGAAGCTGATCGAGGTGCTGGGCAATTTCGGTATCAACGCGCAGCTGGTCGCGACGCATATCGGCCCGGCGGTCACTAAATTTGAAATCCGTCCGGATTCCAACGTCAAGGTATCGAAGATCAACGCGATTTCCGATAACCTGAAAATGGAGCTGGCAGCCCGCGATATCCGGATTGAAGCGCCGATTCCCGGCCGCAACGCCGTCGGCATCGAAATTCCGAATGTCGAAACGACGCCGGTCAAGATGCTGGAGCTGATGCGTCAGCTGCCGGAGGATAAAAAAGACAAAAAGCTGCTTCTGGCGCTGGGCAAGGATTTAATGGGTAAAGGCATTTTCTGCCAACTGGACAAAATGCCGCATCTGTTGATCGCCGGCGCGACCGGCAGCGGCAAGTCGGTTTGTATGAATACGATCATCACCTCGCTGTTGATGCGGACTTCGCCGGATGAGGTAAAGCTGCTTTTAGTCGATCCGAAGAAGGTGGAATTCACGCCTTACCGCGAGATCCCGCATCTGATCGGTCCGGTGATTTCCGACGGCGCCGAGGCAGCCCGCGCGTTAAAGGTCATCGTCATGATGATGGAAAACCGCTACGAAGTCTTTGCGCAGGTCGGGGTGCGCAACATCGCCGGCTACAATGAGAAAATCGCCAAAGAACCGCAGCCGAACCTGCAGCCGATGCCGTTTATCGTCGTGATCATCGACGAATTGGCGGACTTGATGGCGGTGGCCGGCAAGGAAGTGGAAATGAGCATCCAGCGGATCACGCAGCTGGCGCGCGCCGCCGGCATTCATCTGATCGTCGCGACGCAGCGGCCCTCGACCGATGTCATCACCGGCATCATCAAGGCCAACATTCCAAGCCGGATCGCCTTCTCCGTTTCCAGTGGCATTGATTCCCGGACGATCCTCGATCATGTCGGAGCGGAACGGCTGCTGGGCAACGGCGATATGCTTTATTTCCCGATCGGCGAACCGAGTCCGGTGCGCTTGCAGGGTGTCTATGTTACCGACGAGGAGGTCAAGCGGATCACCGACTTTGTTTCCGCTCAGATGAAGCCGCGCTACGAGGACGCGTTTATCCGGCTGGAAGGGGTCGATAACAACGAGAGCACGGCTGTGGTCTCAGCCCAGGACGATCCGCTGTACGAGGAAGTGAAGGACTACGTCATCGAAACGCAGAAGGCGTCGACGTCGCTCTTGCAGCGAAGGTTCGGAATCGGATATAACCGCGCGGCCCGGCTGATCGACGTGCTGGAAGAACGCGGCATCATCGGTCCGGTTCAGGGCTCGAAGCCAAGAGATGTTTACATTAAAAAGAACGCTGAAGCGGACGCTGAGGAAGAAGATTGAAAAATCACATTGAAACCGGAATTGATTATTTTCTGAATCAAAACCGGTTTTTTTCCTGACTTGCCGGAATTGTCTGAAGAAAACCACGCCTTAAGTTGACAAATGGCATTTTAAAAGTCTAATATTATACTGTAAGCATAGCTTGCACAAAGCAATGGAGGGAAAGAAAATGAAAAAATTGCTGACCTTTGCTTTAGCGCTGCTGATGGTTGCCGGCTGTTCCAACAATGGCGGAGGAACGGCTACACCGACACCAAGCGCTGACGCAAACACAGACGGTGAAAACACCGGCTGCACGATTACCATCGGATTAGTTACCGACTTGGGCGGTATCGACGACAAGTCCTTCAACCAGGGTACTTGGGAAGGCGTAGTTAAATTCGCGGAAGACAACAAGATGAGCGAAGATTGCTACGGCTACCTGCAGTCCTCGGCGGACGCGGATTACATCCCGAATCTGAGCACCTTCGCGGATCAGAAGAAAGATCTGATCGAAGCTCCGGGCTTCCTGTTTGAAGATGCGATGAAAGAAGTTGCCGATCTGTATCCGGATCAGAAGTTCGTTATCATTGATACGGAAGTTGACAAACCAAACGTTGCTTCCGCAGTCTTTAAAGAGCAGCAGCCTTCTTATCTGGTCGGTGTTGCCGCAGCCATGAAGGCGAAAGAAGCGGGCAAGACGAAAGTCGGATTTATCGGCGGCGTTGAAAACCCGATCATCGAACGTTTTGAAGCGGGCTACAAGCAGGGTGTTGCCAGCGTCGATCCGGCGATCGAAGTGCTGACGGATTATGCCAACGCATTTGACGATCCGGGCAAAGGCTCGACCTTGGCTCAGAAGCAGTACAATGACGGCGCGTATGTTATTTTCCATGCAGCGGGCGCAACGGGCAACGGTCTGATTAAAGAAGCGAAGGACCGCCGTGAAGCTGGCGAAGACGTCTGGGCGATCGGCGTTGACTCCGACCAGTATGACGCAGGTCTGATGTCTGACGGCAAATCCGCAGTTCTGACTTCTGCGCTGAAGCGTGTGGATACAGCGGCTTACTATTTCGCAGAACAGGTCAAGAACGGCACATTCCAGGGTGGAACAATGGTCTTTGACGCAAGCAATGACGGCATCGGCTTCCCGAAGGAAAACCCGAACCTGTCTGATGAAATCGTCAAGGCGATGGAAGACGCGTTAGCGAAGATCAAGTCCGGCGAGATCGTCGTTGACGAAGCAGTTCAGAAATAAGCTGATTTTCAATTTGTGAGAGGAGAGCGCAGGCTCTCCTTTCTTTTTGACAAAAGTTGAACTCTTTCATGAAGGTTACAGGTCTCTGATCGGAAGAGGACTTTTGTCAGAAATCCAATCGGTTTTTATCCCAAACCGACGCGGCAGAAGAGAGAAAACAGGTGGAAAACGAGGAACTCTACCGTTGGTAGGTGTTCCTTTTGGCGTGCTGCGCTACAATGAAAACGATGAAAGCGAGGATAAAGTATGGATCAGATAAAAATCGGCGGCTTCATCGCTATCCGCAGAAAGGAAAAAGGCTGGACGCAAAGTCAGCTGGCCGAGGTCTTGGGGATTACCGATAAAGCGGTGTCGAAATGGGAAACGGGGAAATCGCTGCCGGATTACGCATTGCTGACGCCGTTAAGCGAGGCGTTGGGAATCACGCTGAGCGAATTATTTTCGGGCGAATTGATCCGTGCAGAAGATTTAATGGAAAAAACAGATCAGGTGCTGCTGGAGGTGATCGCCGGATGGCTGGGCCGGGATGAGCAGGTGCCGGCTGACAAGTCCAGCTTATCTTGTCCGGTCTTGCGGCTGGAGCATGTCGCCAAGGTTTATGAGAATGACGGCGTACTGACGCAGGCGGTGCGGGACGTCAGCTTCACGGTGGACAAAGGCAGCTTTGTCGGAATCATGGGGGCTTCCGGCTGCGGAAAGTCGACGTTATTGAATCTGATCGCGACGATGGATAAGCCCAGCGGCGGAACGATTGAGCTGGATGGGCAGGATCTGGCGGAATTATCGGAAGCAGATCTGGCGGCTTTTCGCCGGGATCATCTCGGATTCATTTTTCAGGAATACAATTTGCTGGAAACGCTGACAATCCGGGAAAATATGATGCTGGCGCTCACGATCAAGCAAACGCCGAAAACTGAAATTAAAGGGATTGTGGAACACTGGGCTGCCAGGCTGGGGATCTCTGAGATTCTGCAGCATTTTCCCAGCGAGGTTTCTGGGGGACAGCGGCAGCGCTGTGCCTGCGCCCGCGCGATCGCGACGCAGCCCACGCTGATTCTGGCCGATGAGCCGACCGGGGCGTTAGACAGTCAGGCGGCGAAAGCGCTGTTGAAAACGTTGACGATGCTGCGCGGGGAGGGGGCGACGATTCTGATGGCGACTCACGACGTTTTATCCGCCAGCTATTGCGACCGCATCCTGTTGATGCACGATGGTCAGCTGCGAAAGGTGATCGAGCGGGGAAGTTTAAGCCCACAGGCGTTTTTTACCCGCATTCTGGACGCGATGGGATCGGTAAGAAAGGCGGCGGAGAATGGTTTTTAAATTAGCGTGGCGTAACGCCTGCCGCAGTGCCGGCGATTATTTTGTCTATGTGATGACGGTGATCATTCTGGCCGCACTGTTGTGTTTTTCCCATTGTGTTGCAGCGTTAGGACAGAGGCAGGCCGGATTTCAGACGGCGGCGCTGCCGCTTCTCATCGTTTCAATTCTGGTGCTGCTGGTCGGGGTTCTCAATCAGTTCATCGTGGCGCAGCGGGCTCAGGAGCTGGCCGTTTACCTTTTAATGGGAATGGAAAAACGCCGGTTGATCCAGCTGCTTCTTTTGGAATTGGGATGGATCGGAGCGTTCTGCTGCCTGTTGGGAATCTGGCTGGGCTGTGGCGCCGGTTGGATCCTGCTCTTTTCGCTGCCGGAGGGGGCGATCTTCGCCAACATGCTGCCGCTGTTTGGCCAGAGCGCGCTGCAGACGGCCGTCTGGTTTCTGCTGGCCCAACTTTTATCCGCTTATCCGGTTTACCGGAAATTATCGCGCCTGCAGATTTGTCAGCTGTTCGCCGAGCAGCGGCGGAATTCGCCTTTGAATCCGGATCAGCGAAAGCGGTGGCAGACAATCTTTCTGGTCAGTCTGGCGGTCTATGTGTTCCTGCTGATCCTGCTGGTTCGCGGAAACGAGGAAATCATGATGTTCTCCATCGCGTTCATCGCGATCCCCCTGCTGCTCAGCGTTGCCGCTTTTTACAAGTTTGTCTATGCCGCAGGTTCAGGTCTGCGCCGCACCTGCCCCTCTGCGCTGCTTGAAAATGACCGTTTGCTGAAGATCGCGGAATTCAGCGGCGGGGCGAAAAGCGGAGCACTTCTTAACACGGTGTTCTGTGTCTGTCTGATCTTCGCGTTTACAGCGTTTTGTTTCGGCACGCTGTTGTTTGCGGAGGGGCTGGTTGTTGGTGATCCGCAGACGCAGCGCTGGATGGGGTTCTTGCAGATCAATATCGGACTGATCTTTCTGGTTCTTTATTTTTCAATGCTTTCCTTAACGCAGCTACTTCAACTGCGGCGGCAGAGGCGCGCGCTTATGATTCTGCACGCTTTGGGCAAAAGTGAGAAAGCGCTGAACCGCTGGCTTGATTATCAGGTTATCGAAGGTTTGAGTCTGCCCATGGGCATGGGGATTGTTTCGCTGGGGCTTGCCGCGCCCTTTGTCAATTTCAAATTGAATGCGATGCTGCTTCCGGCGATGCCCGATGTTCTGTTTCAGATCGGCGGCGTGTTTGTTTTATGCTTTGGGATTTTGTATTGTATTTATTTTTTTGCGGCTGCCGCGTTTAATCGCCGTTTTCTGCGAAGACTGCTGGCGCCCCGGACAGGCTGAAAATCAGAAGTCCAACGTTGCTTTACTGAATTGCCTGAAGCGGGGAAAGAAGCCGAAGTCTTCCAGCGCTCAGATTTCTTTTTTCTGTTCACAAGCACTGCTCAGGTGTCAAATGTCACATTTATTAGCGGAAAACGCAAAAAAAGCCACCGGGAGAGGAGGGAAGTATGTTATAATTTTGGATAGTTAATGGAGGGAAAATAATGAGTTATGCGATAGAGATGCTCAACATCACCAAGGACTTTCCAGGCATCCGCGCCAACGACGATGTGACTCTTCAAGTAGAGGAAAAAAGCATTCATGCTCTCTTGGGAGAAAACGGGGCCGGAAAATCCACGCTGATGTCGATTTTATTCGGTCTGTATCAGCCGACCCGCGGCACGATTAAAGTGCGGGGACAGGAAGTAAAAATAACAGACCCGAATGTCGCCAACAGCCTGGGGATCGGGATGGTGCATCAGCATTTTAAATTGGTAGAATGCTTTACGGTCACTGAAAATATTATTCTCGGACTGGAACCGAAAACAAAATTCTATACCACGGATATCAAATCGGCGGCGCAGCGGATTCAGCAGCTGAGCGAAATGTACGGGCTGAACGTCGACCCGTATGCCAAGATTCAGAATATCTCGGTCGGCATGCAGCAGCGCGTCGAAATTTTGAAGATGCTTTACCGCAATGCGGACATTTTGATCTTTGACGAACCGACGGCGGTGCTGACGCCGCAGGAAATCCATGAGCTGATGGAAATCATGCGCAATCTGACCAAGGAAGGCAAGACGATTATTTTAATCACGCATAAATTGAAGGAAATTAAGGAAGTCGCCGATGTGTGCACCGTATTGCGGCGCGGCCGGTGCATGGGGACGATTCAGGTCGCGGAAACTTCGGAAGAGGAAATGGCAAAGCTGATGGTCGGCCGGGAAGTCGATTTCGGCGTTGAGAAGCAAGCTCAGCAGCCCGGCAAGGTCGTGCTGGAGATCGAGCATTTGAAAGTCAAAAACTCCAAGGGGCTTTTAGGCGTGAAGGATTTCAGTCTGCAGGTGCGCGCCGGTGAAATTGTCGGCGTGGCAGGCATCGACGGCAACGGACAGACGGAGCTGGTGTATGCGCTGACCGGACTGGCGAAGGCGGAAGGCGGCAAGGTGCTGCTTAACGGCAAGGATATCACGCACAGCTCAATCAAGCACCGGATCGAAGCCGGGATGGGCCATATTCCGGAAGATCGGCATAAGCATGGTTTGATTCTGGATTTCAAACTGAAAGAGAACATGGTTATTCACAGCTATAACGAAGCGCCGTATGCGAAGAACGGCCTGCTTCAGATGGCGGCGATCGACAGGAAAACCGACGAACTGATCGAAATGTTCGACGTCCGCAGCGGTCAGGGCCGGGAAACGATTACCCGCAGCATGTCCGGCGGCAATCAGCAGAAAGCGATCATCGCCCGGGAGATCGACCGCAGTCCAAAGCTGCTGATCGTCGTTCAGCCGACGCGGGGACTGGATGTCGGCGCGATCGAGTACATCCATAAACGGATCGTGCAGGAACGCGACAACGGCAAGGCAATTCTGCTTGTTTCGCTGGAGTTGGACGAAGTGCTGGCGCTGTCTGATCAAATTGCCGTGATGTTCAACGGCGAGCTGACCGGCTGGGTCAAAGCGGAAGAGACGGATGAAAACGAGCTGGGTCTGATGATGTCCGGTTCGATCCGGAAGGGGGTTGGCGAAGCATGAAAAAAAGAGAAAAACTGGCAGCTCCGTTAATCGCGGTTCTGCTGGGTCTGTTAGTCGGCATGATCATCGTCATCGCCAGCGGGAAATCGCCGGTGCTGCTGATCTCGGCGATTGTCAAAAGCTTCTGCGGCTTTGACATCCTGGCGCCGGGACCGATCAACCCGCGCTACTTCGGCGAGTTTATCGTCTTCTCGATGCCGCTGATTTTGACCGGTCTGGCGGTCGGGTTCGCTTACCGCACCGGTTTGTTCAACATCGGCGGCGAAGGTCAGGTCATGGTCGGGGCGCTGGCGGCGACCGTCGTCGGCATTCTCGTACCGCTGCCGCCGGTGCTGCACGCGATCGTCTGTTTGATCGCCGGCGGCGCTGCCGGGGCATTATGGGCCTTTTTACCTGGCTTTTTGAAAGTCAAACGGAATATCTCGGAAGTCGTCACGGCGATCATGATGAACTATGCCGCGCTGTACTTCTGCAACTACATCTTAAAGGCGCTGCCGGGTTCAACCCAGACCCGTACAGTGGATCTGCCGGCCTCGGCGCTGATCAAATCGGATTTTCTCAAGCAGATCACGAATAATTCCCGCCTGCATTGGGGCATTCTGGTCGTCATTCTGGCGGTGATTGTTTATCACATCGTCATTGAGAAGACGACGTTCGGCTACAGTCTGCGGGCAACCGGCTTCAATGCCGAGGGCGCACGTTATGCGGGCATGAAGGTTGAACGCAACGTCGTCTATGCGATGATGATTTCCGGCGTTATGGCCGGGCTGGCAGGAGCGATCATGGTCTTGGGCACCTTCGGCTACGGACGCGTGCTGAATACGGCGGAAAACTACGGCTTTGACGGCATCGCCGTCGCGCTGGTCGGCGGGTGCAACGCGATCGGCATCTTCTTTGCCGGCTTGTTGTTCGGTCTGCTGAAGGTGGCGCAGCCGCTGATGCAGTCGATGCAGATTCCGAAGGATATCGCAACGATCATCTCCTCGACCATCATCATGTTAGTCGCGATGCAGAACGGCATCATCTTCATTATGAACTGGTTGTCAAAAAAGAAAGAAACGGCGGAGAAAGGAAGTGAAGAAGCATGAGTTTGTTCTATAACATGTTTACGATCACTCTGATGATCTCGGCTCCGATTATCATCGCGGCGCTGGGCGGCTTGTTCAGCGAACGCAGCGGCGTCGTCAACATTGCGCTGGATGGCATCATGCTGGTCGGAGCGTTTGTTACCGCAGCGGTGGTTGTGGTGCTGGATCCGACCGGAGCCAACAGTAAGACGGCGATTCTGATCGGCTTGATCGCGGGCATGGCGGCCGGCGTGGTCTTCTCCCTGCTGCATGCCTATGCGAGCATCGACCTGAACGCGGACCAGACGGTTTCCGGGACGGCGCTGAACTTGCTGGCGGCCGGCATCACGGTCTATCTGTGCCAGATTTTCTTCAACCAGCAGCGTACCCCGGCGTTTATCCGCGGTATCACGCGCATTGATGTGCCGGTCTTAAAGGACATCCCGGTATTGGGCGAGATGTTCTTCAAGCAGGTGCATCCGACCTTCTATCTGACGATCATCCTCGTCTTTGTAACCTGGTTTGTCGTCTTTAAAACACCGTTCGGTCTGCGCATGCGCTCCTGCGGTGAATTCCCGCAGGCTTCTGCGTCGATGGGCATCAACGTCCGCCGGATGCGCTATTTCGGCGTGCTGGTTTCCGGCGCGCTGGCAGGCCTGGCCGGGGGCGTCATGGTCTTGACCCAGGACGTTCAGTTTACCGTCGTGACCATTCACGGTTTCGGGTTTATCGCGATCGCGGCGCTGATCTTCGGTAAGTGGAATCCATTCGGCGTCTTAGGCGCCGGCATGTTCTTCGGCTTCTCCCAGACGCTGGGCTTCTACGCGAAGGACATCCCGTTTCTGGCGACGCTGCCGACGGAATTCTTCAGCATGTTCCCGTATGTTCTGACGATCATCGCGCTGGTCATCTTCGCCGGCAAGTCGGTCGGTCCGAAGGCGGCGGGCGAAATATACGATACAGGCAAACGTTAAGACTGAGCCGGCTGAAATTGTGCAATTCCATTCAGCCGGTTTTTCTTTTTCCCTGTTAATTCTGGTATAATCAGTAATAAAGAAAGAAATCAGATTTCATCGCTGATAAGGAAAGAGGATATTGATGAAGATTGAAGAAATCAGAAAATCATGGCGGCAGCTTGTCGCGCAGAAAGAGTTCAAGCAGGTAGCGGAATTGCTGCGGCAAAGTCCGGAGCGGGAAAAAATCATGCAGCGGGGACGGGAGCTGTGCGCGCATACATTTGTGTTCGATCATCCGTGGGACATGGAACGGTGTCTGACGCCGCATACCATGGAAACGATGAATTGGAATCAGGTGTTCAATGACGACGAGGAATGGACATTCATGCTCAACCGCATGGATTACTGGTCGGCGCTGGCCAAAGCGGCGCTGATCAGTCAGGATACGCGCTATCTTGATCAGGCGAAAGACTTTTTGCTTGACTGGATCACGCAGCATCCCCAGATTGAAGCCAGTCTGTCGACGCGTACGCTGGATACCGGCATCCGTGTGGTCAACATGCTGGAATGCGCAGCGCTTTTGGAAGCAGCGGAAAAGCTGAGCGAAGAGGAGCTGACATGGATTCTTACAAGCGTAGAGAATCAGCTGGCGTATTTGAAAGCGAATTATATTGAGAAATACACCTTGAGCAACTGGGGCAGCATTCAAACCTGCGGGATTATCGTGTGCTCGGCAATGATGGGAAAGGATCCGCGGCAGGATGAAGTCTACCGCTGGGCACTGGAGGAACTGGAAACCCAGATGCAGCTTCAGATCGGATCCGATGGCATGCTTTGGGAACAATCGACGATGTATCATGTCGAGGTGCTCAACAATGTGCTGCGGGTATTGGATTACGCGCAGTATTATCCGATTCCGCTGACGGATGAAATCCGCGAAAAAGCACATGCGATGACTCGGGCGCTGATGCATATGATGATGCCGGATCATCAGATCGAAACCTTCGGCGACTCCGACCGGGTCAATGCCGAGGATGTCATGAACAAAGGCGCTATTTTATTTGACGATCCGCAGCTGCGCGCGATGGGCAGCGATCAGGGCGACAGCGATCTGCTTTTAAACGGCGGGATGCCGGCCTGGCGCAAGCTGCAGACCCTGCCGAAGCAGACGCCGCAGACGTTGCTCTATGCCGGGCAGGATTGCGGCATCGTCGTACGCCGGAGTGATTTCGGCCGGAGCGCAGAATGGATGATGGTGCTTAACGGCGAGCTGGGCAGCGGTCATGGTCATTCGGATAATCTGCATTATTCGATTATCCACCAGGGTCTGCCGTTTGTGATCGACCCCGGCCGCTTCACCTATCGTGAGGATCATCCAGTCCGCGTCGAACTGAAAGGGATGAGCGCGCACAACACGGTGGTTCTGGACGATCAGCCCGGCAGCGTGCCGGATTCCAGCTGGACCTATCAACGGTTTCTGCGTCCGTTGGCAACGCTCATCCGCGATACGCCGGAGGGCTTGTATTGGGAAGGGGGCGTATTGACCGAACAGCCGCAGATGACGCACATCCGGAAGCTGATCATGCTTCCGCAGGGCTGCTGGGTTGTCTGTGATGAGATTTTCTGTGAGGGCGGGCATACCGTTGTCAGCCGGATCCAGCTTGATCCGCAGGCAGAGGTCAGCAGCAATCAATCGGATTGGCAGTTGAAACAGGGAACAGTCAAGCTGAATTATCATCATGAAGGCTTGCCGGTCAGCGTGGAACAGGGACCGTGTTCGCTGCGCTACAACGAATTGCAGGACCATAAAATCCTTGCCAGCCGGGGAACGATGCGCGGATCGTTGTTTCAGGACGAGCTGTTTTATGGCGAGGACTTCCGGCTGGAACCGGCTGAGGTTGTGCAGCCGGGCCGCGGAAAGCTGAGGCAAGAGGAAGTCAGCGCCTGGCGGTTTGTCCGGGGTGAAGAAAGCTATACGTGCGTCATTTTCCATCAGCAGCTTTACCGGGGAAAGAAGATTTTGTATTGCGAAGGGCTGCCGCTGCACAACCAGGCCTGTTTGATTATCAGGAAAGCGGGCTTGAAAAAGCTGATCCGGCTGAAATAAAGCGGGCGGAACTGGGTGTTTAAAGCTGCAGGGAAGCATGAAGAAACTGAAAATAATAAATTGAAATGCCTGCTTGGAATGAATTGGCAAAAGGGGAAGGCGGCGCTGCAAAGGCAGCGCCTGTCATCCCTGACGTTTATTCGCGTGAGGGCAAACTAAAGTGCGCTGACTCTTTGTGAAAAGGGATGCAGCGCTTTTTTTTGACTGATAAAACTTTTTGACTGCCGGTCTTTCTGATCGTGTCCAAAGTCAAGGTCAACGGGTCTATTAAATCATTGCGGCACAAAGACCTTCGCCGCTTAATTCATCAATAAACTGACGGCAACAGGCCTTTTAAAATACAGCGGCATAAAGACCCCGGATTTTCATCTGCTGCCTGTCTTTAATAACGAAAGTCAAAAAAGCTGTGGATTTGTATAGCGATGAAAAGACGGAATATCAACTGGTAAGACGGACGTTTGCGTAAAACAAAAAACAGCGCCGGTTTGCGCAAAAATGGATAGCGGCCTTCAAGAATATAAAAAAGGAGAAAGAATGAAAAAAAGAGAACGCTGAGCGCGTTCTCAAGAAGATAAGAATTAGATTTTAATGGTGTTCTTTTCAATCAATTCCTGTTTCAAATCATAAAGCTGGCGGGAATAATCGACATAATACCGATGCGGATAACGCAGCCGTTTGACTTCCTCCCACAGCGTATCCATCTGCTGCATGCAGTAGTTTTTAACTTCTTCCGTTGTAGGAACAGTATAAACTAACTTGCCATGATCGAAAATCTGTTCCTGCAGCTCGCGCATTTCATAATCCTTGATCCGTTTCTGCTTCCACGGCGCCTGCGGATCAAATAACAGATACTCATCCGTCGGAATTACTTCGTCGCGCAGCGCTAATAAATCGGCGATCGCCTGATGATTCTCTTTGTCATAGAACCGGATGATTTTCTTAAAGCCCGGATTGGTCAGCTTTTCCACGTTGCCGCTGATCTTGATCTTCGGGATAATCTGACCATCTTTTTCATGCGCTACCACTTTGTAGACGCCGCCCAAGACCGGTGTGGATTTGGCGGTGATCATGTTTTCACCCACGCCGAAGGTGTCGATCTTCGCATCCTGCATGATCAGATCGTCGATTAAGAATTCGTCCAGCGAATTGGAAACGACGATCTTGCAGTCGGTCAGACCGGCCGCGTCGAGCATTTTCCGTGCTTTCTTTGACAGATAAGCCAAATCGCCGCTGTCGATCCGGATTCCTTTTAAACGGTGGCCGTTCGGAATCAATTCCTCCTGGGCCACTTTGATCGCGTTGGGAATGCCGGAATGCAGCGTGTCATAAGTATCGACCAACAGGATGCAGTTGTCCGGGGAAACCCGCGCGTAGCTGCGGAAGGCTTCCAGCTCGCTGTCATGCAGCTGAACATAGCTGTGGGCGATCGTACCGCTGACCGGGACGGCATATTTCTGACCGGCAATCGTGCAGGCGGAACCGGCGCAGCCTGCGATGTAAGCGCCGCGGGCCCCTTCGGTGGCGGCGTCGAAGCCATGCGCCCGGCGCGAACCAAATTCCAGGACGGCCCGGCCCTTGCTGGCACGGACGATGCGGTAGGCTTTGGTTGTAGTCAATGTTGGATAGTTGATGCACAAAAGCAGAATGGTTTCCAGAATCTGCGCCTGAATCAAGGTGCCGCGGATGGTGACCAGCGGCTCGTTGGCGAACACCGGCGTTCCCTCCGGAATCGCCCAGACGTCCACGTCCATCGTCATCGTTTTTAAATAATGCAAAAAATCCTCGTCAAAGTAACCCGTCTGCCGCAGATAATCAATCTGCGCGTCCGTGTAATGAAAGTTTTGAACGAAATCAATAAACCGGTGCAGGCCGTTTAAAATCAAGAAGCCGCCGCCGTCTGGAATCGTCCGCACGAACATATCGAAGTAGGCAATTTCCTCATGTTTATTCTCTTTAAAATACGCATACGCCATCGTATATTCGTAAAAATCGGTCAGCAGCATTAAATCTTCGGGTTGCATTTGTTATTCCTCCTCGTTGTTCACGACATGAATACCGGCGTTGGCCATCAATTTCAGCGCCCAGTGCCCATAGTCCTTGGCACTGTGTCCCGGCGCGTCGAAGGTTGCGACCTGATCCTTCGGCACGATGACTTCAATACCCAGATCGTTTTGATTAATATACCCTTTTAAAGATAAAGCAAACTGCAATACGCAAATATCGGTGCAGCAGCCGACGATCATCACGGAACGCAAATTGGTCATCTGCTGGAACACTTCTAAAAACTCAGGCTGAACAAAACCGTTGGTCGAATTCTTTTCCAGGATGATAAATTGATCGGCATAGGGCTTCAACTCCTTGATCAGTTCGCTCTCCTCGCTGTCTTTTAAACAATGCGGCGGAAAGCTGGAAAATTCTTTCGCGCTTTCATTGTGGCAGTCGCGGAAGGCGAGAATCGGGAAATCGCGCTTTAAATAAGCTTTCACAGTATCCAGCACGGCTGGGGTGATCTGATCAATTTTCGGGTCCGCCAAGGCTCCGGTATGGATAAAGCCGTTGATCATGTCGACGACGACCAATAAGGAACGGTCGTCTTTTTCTTTCAGAAAAAGTTCTGTTTTCATCTCTTTGGCCTCTTTTCTTCTTGCTTATTGATTATCATAACAAAATTTTTAAACGATGAAAATGAAATCATCCGAATTTGTCCTGTTTTTTCAATAGAAGAGGAAAACGGGTTTTTTCTAAACGGGAATTTTGCTGAATTTCGGGTCTGATCATCAGCGCGTCAGTTCGCTGCACTCCCTTTGCGGGCGTCTGCTTTCGCAGTCTGATCGCGGGGGAAAAGGAAAGATTTTCTGTTTTTTGCCTGGAAAGTGGGATATACTAGGTAGCGAAGGAGGAACGTTTGATGAGAAAAGAAACCCTTTGTAAAAATGTTGAAATGCATATTCTGGAAACCGGAAAATTCAAGGATGTCATCCTGTCATTCCGTTTTTTTAATGAACTGAAAACTCCGGACAGCTGGGTCAGGACCGTGTTGGCGCTGATGTTGGCAGACCGGTGTGAGAAATATCCGACGAAGCGGGAGGTATCCTGCTGCCTGGATGGATTGTATGGCGCCAGCGCGTCGGCGCGGACGACGACCTATGGTCAGGGACAGATTCTGGAATTCCGCGTCAAAGCTTTGAATGAAAAATATGTCGGCGGGGATCTGTTGCAGCGGCAGATCGCGCTGGCTTCGCAGTTTCTTCTGCATCCGCTGAAAGACGGGGATCAGCTGTCGAACGCATTATTTAAGGAAGCCATGATCAATTTAAAAGCGATGATCCAACGCCGCAGCGACAATCCGGCCTCCTATGCAGCTTCTCAATGCGCGAAACTGCTGGGTGAAGGTCAGGCGTTAGGCATCAGCGTGCTGCCGACGATGGAAGAAGCGGAAACAATTACACTGGCGCAAGTCAGCGAAGCCTATGAAAAAATGATCCGCGAGGACCGAATTGATATTTTTGTGGAGGGACAGGTGGATCCGGCGACCGTGATCTCGCTGTTAAAACACGCGTTCCCATTCGAAGACCGTGAGCTGGAAATCAAAAGCGAATATCTGGCGGAAAAGGAAGCGGCTGAAGAAAAATCTGAAACCCGTTCAATCGATCAGACGACGCTTGTCATGATGTATCCGACGCACGTTGCGCTGAGTGGCCCGGATTACTGGGCGCTGCGCACCGGCAGCTGCATCTTCGGCCAGCTGCCGACGTCGTTATTGTTTCAGGAGGTGCGGGAAAAGCGCAGTCTGTGCTATTCAATCTATTCAAGCATTCTTTCCTACGACGGCGTAATGAGCGTCAGCACAGGAATTGACAAAGCGCATCTGGACGAAGTGAAGGAATTGATCGAGCAGCAGCGCCAGCGCATGGCTGAGGGTGCTTTCGACGAGGAAATGCTGGAGACTGCCAAGGAAATGTTGATCAATTCGATCCTCGCTTCCGAGGATGATCCACTCTCGATGATCAACCGGGAATTCCAGAACTGTCTGCTGGAACAGACGCAGACGCTAGAGCAGATCAGCGACCAGATCCGCAGCGTTACGCGCAAGGCCATCATGAAGCTGTTTGCCGCGATGGAATGCAAAGCGGTGTTCGCATTAATTCAGAAGGAGGACGTCCATGAAGAAAATTGTTAACGCGCAGTTTGACGAAACGTGGTATACGCATACGCTGGATAACGGATTAAACCTGATCTTCTGGCATAAGCCGGAATTTGTCAGCACAGCCGTGGTCTTTGCGACGCCCTACGGCGCTCTGGACTACCGACAGATCGACAAGGACGGCAATCATCTTGATTTTCCAAGCGGAATCGCGCACTTTCTGGAACACAAGTTATTTGAGTCGGATGAAGGCGACGTCATGGATGATTTTTCGCGGATGGGCGCGAATGTCAACGCGTTTACCTCCTACAACGAAACGTGTTATTACTTCACGACCAGTCATGGTGATCTGAAGGAACCGCTGAATCTGTTACTTGACTTTGTGCAGGATCTGCGGATTACCGACGAATCGGTGGAAAAGGAAAAAGGCATCATCAATCAGGAATTGAAGATGTATTTGCAGATGCCGGACAGCCGGTTGATTTTTGAAACGTTTAAGGCGCTGTATCACAAGCATCCGCTTAACCGTGATATCGGCGGGGATGAAAAAAGCGTCAACGCCACAACCCGGCAGCTGTTGGAGGATTGTTACAAGCTGAACTATCATCCTTCCCGCATGACGTTGATCGTCGCAGGACCGCAGGACCCTGAAACGTTGTTGGAATGGATTGAGGAAAATCAGCAGCCGAAGTCGTTTGAGCCGGTCAAGGATGTCGGAAGGTATCTGGAAGAGGAACCCCAGACGGTGGTGTCCAGCCATACGGTCATCCCGATGGACGTCGCCGTCCGCAAGGTCAGTGTGGCGTATAAATTTGCGCCGCTGAAGACCTCGGCCAAAGAGCGGGTGCGCCAGGAGTGGGCGATTCGGTGTCTGCTGGAATCGCATTTCAGCGCGCTGAATCCGGATTATCAAAAATGGCTGGACAATGAAATCATCAACGATTACTTTGGTTATGAAATTGATCTGGGCAAGGATTACGCAATGATGATGTTCTATAATGAAACGGAAGACGCCGCGGCGTTTACCCGATTTGTCGAAGAACAGCTGAATGGGTTGAAGAACCGGGCTGTCGACTATCAGCAGCTGCAGCTGTTAAAACGGCGGTATTTCGGCGAAGCGATGCGGACGTTTAACAATATGGAGGATATTGCGGTGGCGATGATTCGAAATCAGTTCAATGGCGTCAGTTTCTTTGATACCCTGGAAATCATCGGTCAGCTCGATCAGAAGCAGGTGCAGGAAGCGTTCGAGGCCTTGAAATTTGATCAGCGCAGCGTCGTGGAAATCAGTCCGGCCAGAGGTCAGACTGAGGCTTAACAGTCCTTTTGACGGTGCTGAAATAAAATTTAGAAAAAAATCAAAAAATGGAGAATTCTGACTTCTCCGTTTTTTTTGCATATTTTCCGCGTGATAATTCCAGCTAACTATGAAAAAAAGGTTGAATTCGCCGGTTTGCCAGCGGGGAAGGTCTGCGGCATAATGAAGCAGCAAGGAGGAAAGCTATGTTAAATTTCATGGTATTAGTAGGAAAGGTCAAAGAAATTCCCGAAATCCGGCTGACAGCGGCCGGCACAAAAATCGCGACGATGTTGCTGGAGGTCGACCGCGGATTCCGCAACAGCAATGGCGAGTATGATCAGGATGTTTTTAATGTTGTGCTGTGGCGGGGGATTGCGGAAACCTGCGCGGATTTACTGCGTCCCGGTTCGGTTGTCGCGGTGAAAGGCCGGCTGCAGGCGCACAATTACGAGCCGAAGGAGGGGCAGATGTATTACAACGCGGAGATCGTGGCGGAAAAGGTTTCGTTTATTTCAGTGAAACCGCTCAACAATCCGCCGTTAGCGGAAATGGCGGTGTGACGTTTATTTCTTTGTAAGAATTTGCAGATTGTTGGAAATCCGTTTATAAGCTATACTTGAAATCGAAATGAGGGATAATGATGAATGAGAAAATCCTGATCGTCGACGACGATGCGGAAATCGCTCAGCTGGTTTCAGTTTATCTGAAAAACGAAGGTTTTCAAACAACCGTGGAGTACAGCGGAACGGAAGCGTTGAAGTTAATTCGGGACCACAAATTTGACCTTGCGGTTCTTGACGTCATGCTTCCTGACTGCAGCGGATTTCATCTGTGTGAAGAAATCCGCAGCCATTATAATTATCCGGTCATCATGCTGACGGCCAAAGGCGAGGATATTGATAAGATTACGGGGCTGACAATCGGGGCTGACGATTACATCACCAAGCCGTTTAATCCGGTTGAAATGACAGCCCGCGTCAAAGCGCAGCTGCGCCGGTATATGCGCTATAATTCCCAGAAGCGGGACGATAATATCATTGATTTTCAGGGATTAATCTTAAATTGCAGCACGCATGAATGCACGCTGTATGGAGAAAAGCTGAATCTGACGCCGACGGAGTTTTCAATTCTTCAGATGTTGTGTGAGAATCGGGGCAAGGTCATCAGTTCGCAGGATTTGTTTGAAAGCATCTGGAAGGAAAAATACTTCGAGTCCAACAATACGGTGATGGTCCATATCCGGCGCATCCGCGAAAAGATGCACGAACAGCCGCGCAATCCGAAATTCATAAAGACGGTGTGGGGAATGGGGTATAAAATTGAAAAATAGCCTGCGACGATTTAAGATCCGGCTGTTTCTGGAGTTAAGCCTGCAGATTGTCGGCGCGATTCTGCTGCTTTTACTGGGACTGCGGCTGGTCGATGGAATTTTAAATGATTTTATTGCGAATTTTCTATTCTCACTGGACAGCGACCTGTATCGGTTCTGCGTACGCAACAAAGCGGCGCTGTTGTTTTTAATCGGTTCCGGCACGATTATGATCGTCATCTATTTTACGATCCGTAAGACTTCGAACTATCTGGAACAAATCATCACCTCGATCAACCAGGTTTTTAATAAAGATGAGAATTTGGTCGTGCTGCCGACGGATTTTAAGGAAATTGAGAATCAGCTGAATTCGATTAAATTTGAAACGCTGCGCAGCGAACAGGCGCAGCAGCAGGAACAACAGAAGCGCGATGATCTGGTCGTTTATCTGGCGCATGATTTAAAGACGCCGCTGACCTCGATTATCGGATATCTGTCGTTGTTGAACGATGAGAAAGAAATCAGCGAGGAACTGCGCGGGAAATACACGCAGATCGCTTTGGAGAAAAGCTATCGGCTGGAAAGTCTGATCAATGAATTCTTTGATATTACACGGTTTGCGCTGCAGAAACAGACGCTCAATAAAGAACCCGTGAATTTAAGCGTCATGCTGCAGCAGCTGACCGACGAGTTTTATCCGTTGTTTGAGGAGCGGCAGGTTCAGTGCAGGCTGCAGCTGAAAGAGGGCGTGATGATCGAGGCTGACGCCGACAAACTGGCGCGGGTATTTGATAACCTGCTGCGGAATGCATTGGCGTATTGCGACAGGAACAGCGATATCGAGATCACCATGCAGGAAAACGCCGGCGGGGTGGAGCTGATGTTCGCCAATATCGGACCGCAGCTGAGCGACGATCAGATCAGCCTGTTATTTGAGAAGTTCTACCGCGCGGATCCTTCGCGCAGCGCCGCTACCGGCGGCGCGGGATTGGGACTGGCGATCGCCCGGGATATCGTGGAGATGCACGGCGGCACGATCAACGCTGTCGGTCAGGGCAAGCGGATTGAATTCCATCTGCACTTTCGCGCTCTGCCTAAAAACACAGTCCGGAAAGTACCGCTGGATAAAGCTTGAAAAGGAGAAAAGGAGGCTGTGTTTGCGCCTTCTTTTTTTGATTTTGAGCAAAAACCGCTGAAACAGGTGCTTTGCCCCGGATTTCTTGGTATAATAAATCCCGGATAAGAAATTTGCAGGAAAGGAAGAAACAAGTATGGCATTTGAATCGTTGACAGAGCGGCTGAATAAAGCGTTTAAGAATATCAGCGGCCAGGGCAAACTGACTGAAAAAAACATGGACGACATGCTTCGGGAAGTCCGGCTGGCTTTGCTGGAAGCGGACGTCAATTACAAGATCGTCAAAGATTTTTTAGTAAAGGTTAAGGATAAAGCGGTAGGGCAGGAGGTCTATACCTCGCTGAATCCGTCGCAGATGGTCGTTAAGATCGTTCACGACGAACTGGTCGCACTTTTAGGTGAGAAGGAAGCGACGCTGAACTTTAAGGAATCCGGCATGACCGTCGTCATGATGGTCGGTCTGCAGGGAACCGGTAAAACCACGTCTGTCGGCAAGATTACTTCGCTGTTAAAACGAAAATATAATAAGCATCCGATGTTGATCGCGGCGGACGTCATTCGTCCGGCGGCGATTGAGCAGCTGCAGACGTTAGGCAAGGAAGTCGGGGCCGAAGTGTTCTCGCTGGGAACGGAAACCGACGCTGTGGAAACGGTCCGTCAGGGCCTGGCGCATGCGAAGGAAATCGGCGCGGATATTGTGTTGATCGATACGGCCGGCCGTCTGCACATCGACGAAGCGCTGATGGAAGAACTGGCGAAGATCAAGGAAATTGCCAAACCGGACGATATTCTGTTAACCGTCGACGCGATGACCGGTCAGGATATCATCAACGTCGCGCAGGCGTTCCATGAAAAGCTGGACGTCACCGGCTTAGTCGTCACCAAACTCGACGGCGATTCCCGCGGCGGCGGCGTCTTGTCCGTCCGTTCGATCACTCAGGTGCCGGTAAAATTTATCGGTTTGGGTGAAAAGATGGAAGATCTCGACGTCTTCTATCCAGACCGCATGGCCGACCGGATTCTCGGTATGGGCGACATCATGACCTTAGTCGAACAGGCCCAGGAAAAGATGGATCTGGAACAATCCGAAAAGAGCGCCCGCAAGATGATGGAAGGCACCTTTACGCTGGACGATATGCTTCAACAGGTCGAACAGGTTCAGAAGATGGGCTCTTTAGGCAGCATCATGAAGCTGATTCCGGGACTCAATCAGTTCGCTTCCCAGCTTGACGATGAAAAGACAACGAAGCAGATGAATCGTTCCAAAGCGATCATCCTGTCCATGACCAGGGAAGAACGTCAGGATCCGGGTATTCTGCGCGCCTCCCGCAAGAAAAGAATTGCGGCCGGCAGCGGCACGACCGTGCAGGAAGTCAACGCGCTGGTCAATCAGTTTGAGAAGACCCGCCAGATGATGAAGCAGATGGCGCAGATGCAAAAGGGCGGCAAGCTGAATATGAACGCTCTGATGGGGCAGAAGAAGGGCATGAACATCCCGCTGAACCCACGCCGCCGCAAGTGGTAAAAAGCAGAAATACAAGAAAATGAAGCCTGTAAAGGAAAAACACTTGACAGGCTTTCTTTTTATGATATGATGAGTAAGTAATTTTCAGGAGGTATAGAAAAATGGCTGTTAAACTGCGTTTAAAGAGAATGGGTGCTAAGAAGGCTCCGTTTTACAGAATAGTCGCTGCGGATTCCCGCTTCCCAAGAGACGGACGTTCCATCGAAACGATCGGATACTACAATCCGACAACGAATCCGGCTACCGTTAAGATTGATGCGGATCTGGCAATGAAGTGGCTGAGAAACGGCGCGCAGCCTTCCGATACAGTTCGCAATCTGTTGTCCGGCGAAGGTCTGATGAAGCGTTTGCACGAAGAAAAAAACGCGAAGTAAAGTATGGCAGAACTCGATCTGGAGAAAGTCTTACTGAACCTGGTCAAGCCGATGGTGGAAGACCCGGACAGTGTTTCAGTGAAGTCGCTGCCAAGTCTTAACGAAAACGAGATCCTGTTAGTGGTGTATGCCAAGAGCGAGGATATCGCCCGTTTGATCGGCCGCCAGGGAAGCATGGCTTCCGCGCTGCGGCAGCTGATGAACGTGCCGGCCCGGATCGAAAACCGCCGGATTTCGGTAAAATTTGAGTCGTATTAAGAAGGATGCCCTGCATCCTTTTTTCAAAGCAGAGAAGGGGGAAGCCGGATGAAGAAAATGATCATTGGCAAAATTGTCAACACCTTTGGTATCCGCGGAGAGTTGAAGGTGGTTCCGGATACGGATTTCATTGAAGAACGCTTTGCGCCGGGACAGACGTTGATCGTCTGCCTGCCGGAAGGTGAGGCAGAGGTCACGATCGCGTCGGTTAAGGAACATAAAGGTCTTTTGCTTGTGCTGCTGGAAGGCGTGACGAACATCAATCAGGTAGAACATTTCAAGGGCTGCGAACTGGCAGTTGATCAGGACGCCCTGCCGCCCTTAGCGGAGGGTGAATATTATTTCTTCCAGCTCAAGGGCTTAAAAGCGATTGATCCGCAGGGGAACGAATTGGGGACTGTCGTGCGGATGGAAGCCTCGGCGGCGCAGAATCTGATCCGATTGAAAAAACCGGACGGCAAGCAGGCGTTAATTCCGTACATCGACGTTTTTGTGAAGCAGGTTGATCTGCAGGCCAAAACGATCACGCTCGATCTGATCGAGGGACTGTTATGAAAATCACGATCCTGACGCTGTTCCCCGAAATGTTTGAGGGCTTTTTGACGACGTCGATCATCAAGAAAGCCCGCCTGAAGGGGCTGGCGGAAATTGAAGCGGTCGATATCCGCGAATTTACCGACGATAAGCACAACCGCGTCGACGAATATCCTTTCGGGGGCGGTCAGGGGATGATCATGAAATGCCAGCCGGTGCTCGATTGTCTGAAAAGCGTCCGGACGCCCCAAAGCCGGGTGCTGCTGATGGGACCGACCGGCCAGCAATTTAACCAGGCCAAGGCCCGCGAGTTGGTAAAACAGGATCACCTGATTCTTTTGTGCGGTCATTACGAGGGCTTCGATGCGCGGATCCGCGCGTATGTCGACGAGGAGATCAGTATCGGCGACTATGTGCTGACCGGCGGCGAACTGGCTTCCATGGTGATCACCGATGCGGTGACGCGCCTGGTGCCGGGCGTGATCACGGAAGAAAGTCATCTCGATGAATCGTTTGAGAACGGCCTGCTGGAATATCCGCAGTATACCCGGCCGGTGGATTATGAGGGTCACACCGTGCCGGAGGTGCTGCTTTCCGGCCATCATGAAAACATCCGCAAATTCCGGCTGAAGGAGTCGCTGCGGCTGACGCTCCAGGTGCGTCCGGACTTGTTGGAAAACCGGAGCTTCACCAAGGAAGAACGGAAGCTTCTGGATGAAGTGCTGGAAGAGGAAGAAGCGAAAGCGGAGGCATTTCTGCAATCAGAAAGTCCGGAAAATCAGGAGAATCTGGAATAAAAAGGATTGCTTTTTGACCTCGCGTATGTTATAATAATACAGCTTAATAGCGTCCATGTTCCGCTGATTCTGCTGAATGAATGAGCATCGGATAAAATCGAGATTTGAAAAGGAGAAAAAGTATGAATCTGAATTTAGTCAACGAAATCACAAAAGATCAGCTCCGTACCGACATTCCGGAATTCCGTCCGGGCTGCACAGTCAGAGTTGACGTCAAGATCAAAGAAGGCGACAAGTCCCGTATCCAGGCGTTCGAAGGTCTGGTCATCGCGAAGAAGGGCAGCGGCATCGCTGAAACCTTCACGGTTCGTAAAATGTCCAGCGGCGTCGGCGTTGAAAGAACATTCCCGCTGCATTCGCCAATCATCGACAAGATTACCGTCGTCCGTCGAGGCAAGGTCAGAAGAAGCAAGCTGTTCTATCTGCGCGGCCTGTCCGGCAAAGCGGCTCGTATCAAAGAAATTCGCTAGTCGAAGCCGGAGCTATCCGGCTTTTTCTTTTGTTGCGCCCCAAAGCGGCGCAGGGAGGAGTTGCCATGGAAGAAAACAAACAAGCGCCGATCAACTGGGGACGGGAGATTCTGGATTTCCTGAAGATGCTGCTGATCAGCATCGTCGTCGTGTTCCTGTGCACGCGGTCTTTAATCCGGCCGGTGCGGGTCGACGGCGATTCCATGTATCCGACGCTGCACAACAACGCGATCGGGTTTTCCAATATTCTGACTTACCGGATGCAGGGCTTAAAGCGTTTTGATATCGCGATCATCTATGTGCCGGAGAAGAAGGAATATCTTGTCAAGCGCGTGATCGGACTGCCGGGGGAAACGATCGAATACCGTCAGGATCAGCTGCTTGTCAACGGCGAAGCTGTGGCAGAAGATTTCTTCGATCAGGACTACAAGCGCAGCCAGAGCGCCAACGGCAGCTTCACCCAGGATTTTGGACCGGTGACGCTGGCGGATGACGAATACTTCATGCTCGGCGACAATCGTCCGTATTCCAGCGATTCCCGCTGGTACGGCCCGTTTAAGAAGGAACAGATCAAGGCGAAGGACGTTGTCGTGCTGTTCCCGTTTCAACAGATAGGAGTGCATTGATATGACCATTCAGTGGTTTCCCGGGCACATGACAAAAGCCAGACGGGAAATGCAGGAAAATTTAAAGCTGGTCGATTTAGTGATCGAGCTGCGCGACTGCCGGATTCCGCTGTCTTCCAAAAATCCGATGCTGGATGAAATCATCCAGATGAAACCCCGTTTGATCGTGCTGTCAAAAAAAGATAAAGGCGAAGCGGAAATCACCCAGCAGTGGATCGAGAAGCTGAAGGACGATACGACGCTGGTCATCGCCGCCGATCTGCTTCACGACTCGTTTGTGCCGAAGCTGACGCAGGCCTGCAAGGAAGTCATGAAGGAAAAAATCGAACGGATGATCCGCCGGGGAATCCGGCCGCGCGCCATCCGCGCGATGGTGGTCGGCGTGCCCAATGTCGGCAAATCCACGATGATCAACCGGCTCGCAGGCAAGAAGATCGCCCAGACCGCAGACCGGCCGGGCGTTACCCGTTCCCTGCAGTGGGTCAAGCTGAACAAGGATGTCGAGCTGCTTGATACCCCGGGTGTGCTGTGGCCGAAATTTGAAGATCCGACCGTCGGTTTTCATCTTGCGCTGACCGGCGCGATCCGCGATGAAATCTTACCGAAGGAGGAGGTCGTGGTCTATGCCCTGAAATGGCTCAGCGTCAACGAGCCTCAGCGGTTAAAGGAACGCTACGCGCTGGAGAACCTCGCCGCGGATCCCTATGCGCTTTTGACGCAGATCGCCGTTGCCCGCAAGCATTTGAATAAGCAGGGCGAGGCAGACCTCACGCGCACGATCGACATGGTGATCAACGAAATCCGCAACGATAAGCTGGGACCGATCAGCTGGGAGCGTCCGGCATGAATCATCAGGCTGGATTGGAATATGAGCGCAGCTTCTGGGATCAGGGCAAGCATGTCGTCGGCATCGACGAAGCGGGTCGGGGACCGATTGCCGGGCCGTTGGTCGTGGCGGGAGCCGTGTTCGACATCGGCTACGCGAATTCTGAAATCTACGATTCCAAAGCGCTGAGCGAGAAAAAACGGGAGAAGCTGTTTTCGCTGATCCTGCGGGAAGCCCGCTGCTACAAGATTAAAATCATCACCCCGGAAGAAATCGACACGCTCAATATCTACCGCGCAACGCAGAAAGCGATGGAAGAAATCGCCTGTGAAATTAACGCGGAAGCCGTATTGACCGATGCGATGCCCCTGCTTCACTGCGCCAAGCCGACGCTGTCGATCATCAAAGGCGATCAGAAGAGCCTGTCAATCGCGGCCGGCAGTATTCTGGCGAAGGTTGTACGGGATCATATCATGCTGGGCTACGACCGCTTATATCCGGACTACGGCTTTGCCAGGCACAAGGGATATCCGACCAAAGCGCATCTGGAAGCGATGGAGAAATACGGCGTGCTGCCATTCTACCGCAAAAGCTACGGTCCGGTTGCCCGGATGAATCAGATGACGCTGGATTTGGATTGATCGTGATCATTTCCCGACCGTTGAGATAAGTGAGATTGAACAAGGAAAGAAAATGGTCTGCCTCTTACGGATCATTTTTTTGCTTTTGAGGATCGCGGGGATTCGAGGAGGGCGGACCGGAACTGCGGAATCCTTGGAACAGCCATTGGCCGATTTTTAACGTGATTTAGGCTTAACGGTAAAAAAAACGGGCTGTTGGTAAAAAAAACAGGATTTTTGGAAAATCCTGCGTATATCTTTTATAGAAGGGATTCGGTGAAGATATGCGGAAACAAATTTTAGGGCTGGCCCTGCGTTATCAGGGGGAATGGGAAAAGATCACGGAAGGACTGAAACGGGGAGAGAAACCACCCTGCCCAGCGATTGCCGTTCCGTATGTGACCTGGGCGGATGCGGAGTATCCGGCGCTGCTGCGGCAGCTGCGCTTTCCGCCCTGGATTCTGTTTTACCAGGGGAATCTGGCGCTAGCCGATCTGCCGGCGACGGGGATCGTCGGTTCACGGCGAGCCTGCCGCTATGGCTTAACGATGACGGAACGCTGCTGCGGGGCGTTAAAGGACGAGGTGATCGTCAGCGGGCTGGCGCTGGGGATCGACGGGGCAGCCCACCGGGCAGCCTTGCGGTTATGCCGGGGCACGATCGGAATCGCCGGCTGCGGACTGGACCGGCCCTATCCGGCGTATAACCGTGATTTATATACGGAACTGCCGAAAGCCAATCTGCTGCTGAGCGAATATCCGCCTCAGACGCCGCCGCTGAAGCATCACTTTCCTTGGCGCAACCGGCTGATCGCCGCGCTGAGCGACCGGATCGTCGTCATGCAGGCGGGATTTCACAGCGGCACGATGCTGACGGTCAACGAAGCGATCGAGCTGAACCGGGAGGTCTGGTGTTTGCCCTATCCCGCAATGAATAAGGAAGGCGAGGGCTGCAACCTGCTGATCAGTCAGGGCGCGGAAATTCTAATGGAGCCCTCCCAGCTGACGCGAACGCCGCAGGAACGGCGTCAAGCCTGTAAAAACCGTGTTAAAACCATGAAATTTTAAAAAGACATTTGTAATTTCCTTGAAGTTATGGCAATATAGGTTATTGGAACTGAGAAGGACTCAGTAGTAAGGAGGATGACGATGAAAAATTTAGTCATTGTCGAGTCGCCGTCAAAATCAAAAACAATCGAAAAATACTTGGGTAAGGATTACGAAGTAGTTTCCTCCAAGGGACATATCCGCGATCTGGCCATTAAAGGAAAGGATGGCCTGGGCGTCGACGTCAACGACAATTTCAAAGCAACTTACAGCATCAGCGATGATAAAAAAGAAACCGTCAAAGAATTGAAAGCCAAGGCGAAGAAAGCCGATCAAGTCTATCTGGCAACCGACCCCGACCGCGAAGGGGAAGCGATTTCCTGGCATTTAGCCAGCGAATTGAAGCTGGACGTCGACCAGGACAACCGCGTCGTGTTCAACGAAATCACCAAGGATGCGGTGCTGCAGGCGTTTGATCATCCGCGTAAAATTGATATGGACCTCGTCCATTCCCAGGAAACCCGTCGGATTCTCGACCGGATCATCGGCTTTAAGCTGTCCAAGCTGCTCAAATCCAAGATTCGCAGCAAGTCGGCCGGCCGCGTGCAGTCGGTCGCTTTAAAGCTGATCGTCGAGCGGGAAAAAGAAATCAAAGCGTTCGTGCCGGAAGAATACTGGACGCTGGACGCCAAGTTCAAAGAGGACGATAAGGAATTCAGCGCGGCGTTAGCCAAGATTCAGGGTAAGAAGGCGGAGATTAAAAATAAGGAACAGGCCGACGAGGCGCTGGCTGCCTGCCAGGGACCGATGACCGTGACCGCGTTAAAGAAGCAGGTCCGCAAAAAGGAAGCCAAGCCGCCGTTAATCACCTCGACGCTGCAGCAGGAAGCGTCCACCAAGCTGAGTTTTTCCGCCAAGAAGACGATGCAGGTCGCGCAGAAGCTGTACGAAGGCGTCGAACTGGAAGATCACAGCGAAGGTCTGATCACCTATATGCGTACCGATTCCACGCGGTTAAGCAACGTCTTTATTGAAGCCGCGCACGATTTTATTGTCGGTCGCTTTGGTAAGGAATACTGGGGCAAGTACAAGATTAAAAATGATGAAAATTCACAGGACGCGCATGAAGCGATCCGTCCGACAAATCTGGAAAATGAGCCGGACAAGGTGAAGAAATACTTAACGCCGGATCAGTACAAGCTCTACAAGCTGATTTATGCCCGCGCCGTGGCTTCGTTAATGGCGCCGAGCAAATCCAACACCGTCAGCGTTGTCCTGTCGATTAACGGCTACGACTTCAACGCCAGCGGCACGCAGTTGGCGTTCGACGGTTATTTAAAAATGGTTTCCGACTATGAGTCCAGCAAGGACGTGCTGCTTCCGGATCTCAGCGAGGGCCAGCAATGCACGCCGGTTTCGCTGCTGGGCAATCAGCACTTTACGGAACCGCCGCTGCGGTATTCCGAAGCCCGGCTGATCAAGGAGATGGAAGAGGAGGGCATCGGTCGTCCGTCGACCTATTCGATGATCATCGACACGATCCAGCAGCGCGGTTACGTCGAATTGAAGAAAGCCAGCGAATCAAGCAAGACGAAAGTCTTTTTCCCGACTGAACAGGGTGAGCTGACCTCGCAGAAGCTGGAAGAATTCTTCAACGAGATCATCAACGTCCGCTATACGGCGAACATGGAAACCGAGCTGGATGAAATCGCCGAGGGCGGGCGTGATCACGTGCAGTCGCTGAAGGAGTTCTACGACAAATTTGAACCGTTGGTCGACAATGCCTATCAAAATATGGGAAAGATGGAGCCGGAAAAAATCGGCGAGCTCTGTCCGGATTGCGGCGGCGAGTTAGTCATCCGCCAGGGCCGCTTCGGCAAGTTCATCAGCTGCCTGAACTATCCGCAATGCAAATACACGCGCAAAATCGAAGCGCCGGAAAAAGAAAAACCGGAGCCGACCGGCAAGATCTGTCCGGAATGCGGAGGCGAGCTGCTCAAGCGCAAAAGCCGCTATGGCAACTATTTCCTGGGCTGTTCCAATTTCCCGAAGTGCCGGCATATTGAAAATATCGAAGGCGAGAAGAAACCAACCTTCCGCCGGAAAGGGAAGAAAAAGGATGACGAGTAGGGTAACGGTCGTCGGCGCGGGGCTGGCGGGCTGCGAGGCGGCCTGGCAGCTGGCACAGCGGGGCATCGCGGTGACGTTAGTCGAAATGCGGCCGGAAAAAATGACGCCGGCGCACAAGACAGGCAAGTTTGCCGAGCTGGTCTGTTCCAACTCGCTGCGCTCCGACGCTCTGACCAACGCCGTCGGGGTGCTGAAAGCGGAAATGCGGCGGCTGGATTCCGTCATCATGAGCGTCGCAGATCAATACAAAGTGCCGGCCGGCAGCGCGCTGGCGGTCGACCGTGAAGCGTTTTCAGAAGCGGTGACGGAAAAAGTCAGCGGCCATCCGTTAATTGAAGTCGTTCATCGCGAGGTGACGGAAATTCCGGAAGGCCCGTGTATTATCGCCAGCGGCCCGCTGACCAGCGACGCGCTGAGCCGGCAGATTCAGGCGTTTTTCAATCAGGAATCCTTTTACTTTTACGATGCGGCCGCGCCGATCATCGACAAGGACAGCATCGACTTTACCCAAGCCTATTACAAATCCCGCTACGATAAGGGCGAGGCGGATTACATTAACTGTCCGATGGACAAAGCTCAGTTCGAGGCGTTTTACGACGCCTTAATCCACGCGGAAAGCGCGCCTGTCCACGAACATGAAAAAGAGATTTATTTTGAAGGCTGCATGCCGTTTGAGGAAATGGCGCGGCGCGGGGAAAAGACCTTGTTGTTCGGCCCGATGAAGCCGGTCGGTCTGGAACGTCCCGACGGCAGCCGGCCTTACGCCGTCGTGCAGCTGCGTCAGGACAACGCCGCCGCAAGCATGTATAACGTCGTCGGCTTCCAGACACATTTAAAATGGCCGGAACAGCGCCGCATCCTGCGGATGATTCCGGGCCTGGAAAACTGCGAGATCCTGCGCTATGGCGTCATGCACCGCAACAGCTATATCAATTCGCCGCTTTGCCTGCGGCCGACTTACCAGACCGTCAAGCGCGAAGATCTGTTTTTCGCGGGGCAGATGACCGGGGTGGAAGGGTATATCGAATCGGCGGCCAGCGGCTTAAATGCCGGCCTCCAATGCGCCCGGCTTGTGCTGGGGTTAACGCCGGAGCCGTTTCCGCAGACATGCATGATCGGCGCGATGGCGCATTACATCACGCATGCCGACCCGAAGCATTTCCAGCCGATGAACGCAAACTTCGGCATTCTGCCGTTAGTGCAGAAAGTGAAAAAGAGCGAACGCAAGGAAGCGTATGGCATCCAGGCGTTAAACGAGCTGGCGCAGTTTCAGCAGTCGCTGTCATGGAACACGAAGTAACGCCGGAAGAAGCCGCGAAAAAACAGCTGATGAGCGTGGCTGAGGAATTCGTTGAATTCATCGTGGCCCGCCGCAGCGGTTCCCCAGCCACCGCCGACAGCTACGGCCGTGATCTGGAACGCTTCGCAGCCTATCTGGCTGAAAAAAAGATTACGGATTTCGGTCAGGTCGACAAAGCGGTGATGTTTGATTATGTCACGCTTCTGCGCAGCGGCAAAATTACCCGCGGCAAGATCAGCGACAGCTCGTTTTCGCGGATGTTGTCGACGCTGCGGTCCTTTTATCACTATTTAATCCGGTACAAAGGCGTCAAGGTCAACCCGACGCGGGGGCTGCGTGCGCCTAAGCTTAACCGCACGATTCCGGAGTTTCTGACGTTTGATCAGATGATGACGCTGTTCGATTCGTTCGATCTGAACGATCCCGCGGCGCTGCGCAACCGCGCGATTCTGGAAACGATGTATGCCTGCGGGCTGCGCGTCAGCGAGGTGTGTTCGCTGACCCTGGCCGAGCTGGATCTCAATGAGCGGATCCTGACGGTGACCGGCAAGGGCGACAAGCAGCGGATCGTGCCGTTCTATAAACGTTTGAGAACACTGCTGATGCGGTATCTGCGGGATTCCCGGGCGCTGTATCTCAAGGAAGAGCACGGCTTTGTGTTTGTATCGCAGCGCGGGGCGCCGATCACGCCGCGGGCGGTGCAGCTGATTCTGGCCCAGGCTGGGCAGGATGCGGGACTGAACCAGCCGCTGCATCCGCACATGCTGCGGCATTCGTTCGCGACGCATCTGCTGGACAACGGCGTCGACCTGCGCACAGTCCAGGAACTGCTGGGGCACAGCTCGCTGTCAACGACGCAGATTTACACGCATGTGACCGTCGATCGGCTTAAGCAATCGGTTGACGCAGCGCATCCGCATTCACAATCCATTCTAAAAAATCGGAAAACTGTCAAAATTAGTTAAAATCAGGCTTAAACAGGGCACTTTTGGATTGCATCCAGGAGTGCCTTATGATATATTAATACATGGCATCCGCGAATAAAGGGTGCACTACACACATCATGGATTCACTGCTCCGTGCTTGAGCGATCAAGTTGCAGTGTTGGAAGTGATGGAGGATATAACGGAAAGTGAGGAAATTAAAAATGTCAGTTGTATCTATGCGTAAAATGCTCGAAAGCGGCGTTCATTTCGGACACCAGACCCGTCGTTGGGATCCGAAGATGAAACCGTATATCTACACGGCGAAAAACGGCGTCTACATCATCGACCTGGCGAAGACGCAGCAGAAGCTGGACGAAGCGTATGAAGCGATGAAGGCGATTGCGGAAAAGGGCGGCAAGGTTCTGTTTGTCGGCACAAAGAAGCAGGCTCAGAGCGTCGTTCTGGACGAAGCGCTGCGTTCTGGTTCCTTCTATGTCAACCAGCGTTGGCTGGGCGGCATCCTGACGAACTACCGCACGATTCAGAAGCGCATCAAGCGTCTGCTGGAAATTGAAGAAATGGAAGCTTCCGGTTCGATCAACGTCTATCCGAAGAAGGAAGTCGCTCAGATCCGCAAGGAAGCGGCTCGTCTGGAAAACTTCTTAGGCGGCATCAAAGAAATGAAGAAGCTGCCGGATGCGATCTTCGTTGTTGACCCGAAGGAAGAACACAACGCGGTTGCGGAAGCGAAGAAGCTGAACATTCCGGTCTTTGCGATGGTTGACACCAACTGCAATCCGGAAGAAGTCGATTTCCCGATTCCTTCCAACGACGACGCGATTCGTTCGGTAAAGCTGATCATCGGCGTACTGGCGGATGCGATCGTTGAAACCAAGGGCGGTCTGTTAAGCTATGCTTACCAGGAAGATCAGGAAGCCGAAGACATCACGATGAAGGAAGTCATCATCAACGTTGAACAGCAGGCGGAAGAAAACGAACGCCGCCGTCGTCAGAGAAACGAAGAACGCCGTCCGCGCAACAACCGCTACGGCGATAACAAGCGTTTCACACCAAGACGCGAAAACGCAGAAGCCGCCAAGGCTGCGGAAGCGGCTCCGGCTGCCGAAGCGAAACCGGCAGAGGCTGCGAAGGAGGCTGAATAATCATGGCAATTACCGCTGCATTAGTTAAAGAACTGCGCGAAAGAACCAGCGCAGGCATGATGGACTGCAAAAAAGCCCTGACCGAATGCGACGGCGACATGGAAGCGGCGATCACATGGCTGCGCGAAAAGGGAATCGCCAAAGCGGCGAAGAAGGCTGGCCGGATCGCGGCTGAAGGTCTGACCCGCGTCGTCACCGACGGCAACCGCGCGTGCCTGATCGAAGTGAACTCGGAAACGGACTTCGTCGCCAAGAACGAACAGTTCCTGGATCTGATCAATACCGCTGCCGACGTGATTCTGAAAGCGGCTCCGAAGACGTTGGAAGAAGCCTTAGCGCTGGATGTCAATGGGGCGACGCTGGAAAGCAAGTTCATCGACGCCACCGCGACGATCGGCGAAAAGATCACGCTGCGCCGCTTTGAAATCGTTGAAAAAGCAGACAACGACATTTTTGGAACGTATATGCACATGGGCGGCAAGATCAGCGCCTGCGTGGTCATGAAGAACAGCGATAATGCGGAAGTCGCCAAAGATATGGCGATGCAGGTCGCTTCGATGAGCCCGAGCTATGTTTCCCGCAACCACATGCCGGCAGACGTTGTTGAAAAGGAAAGAACCGTTCAGATGGAAATCATGAAGAACGATGAATCCCTGGCCAACAAGCCGGAAAAAGTGCTGCAGGGTATCGTTGAAGGCCGTCTGAGCAAGTCCTTGCAGGAAATGTGCCTGGTTGACCAGCCGTTCTTCAAGGATCCGAACCAGAAGGTTTCTCAGATCCTGAAGGCTGCGAACACGGAAGTCGAAAGCTTCGTTCGTTACGCTGTCGGCGAAGGTCTGGAAAAGCGCGAAGAAAACTTCGCAGAAGAAGTTGCCAAGCAGATCGGCAAATAAGTGAGTCTAAAAAGCGATTGAGCAATCAGTCGCTTTTTTTTGAAAAAGAAACTCTTCGTTCCCCGGATCCAATCAAAGCGGAATGATAAAATTCAGAGAAACACCTCCTGTTGTTCACGCAGCGTTCGTGTTCAAGGAATATACTATTTTCGTCTGAAAATGAGGTGAACCCATGAAACGAAATTATTTTGCGGCGCTGCTGGGCTTCAGTTTGATCCTAAGCGGATGCAGCGCCTTTCCCTCCGCTTCTTCAACAGAGACTCCGGTATCCCAAACAGAAGCGACGCTTATTCAGCTGAGCGACGATCAGATTCTCATCAACGCTCAGCCGGCTGATCAAACCGGTGCGGTGCAGCTTTCGCACGACATTGTCTATTATCAAGCCGGTCAGGGCGCTGATTATGGCGAAGGGGGTGCGGAAGATGAACACAGCGCGGAGGAAGCGCAGGCGCATACCGTAATCACGATCCGCGAACCGGGAACCTACCGCGTCAGCGGAAAACTCAGCGCCGGCCAGATCGCGATTGATTTAGGCGAGGACGCCAAAGACGATCCCAACGCCGTGGTCAATCTGATTCTTGATCAGGCTGAGATTACCTGTACCGTCGCCCCGGCGATCATTGTGTATAACGCCTATGAATGTGCTGGGGAAGAAGCGCTCAGCACGGTGGATACCCGAACGGCCGGCTTTAACCTGATTGTCGCGGATGGAACAGAGAACTATGTATCAGGTGCTTACGTTGCCAGAATCTATAAGGAAGGCACGACGAAAAAGCTGCATAAGTACGACGCCGCGATCGAATCCAAGGTTTCGCTGAACCTCAGCGGGGAAACCGCGGGCACCGGTATCCTGCGGGTCGAAGCAAGCAACGAAGGCATTGAGACTTCCATGCACATGACGATCAACAGCGGCAGCTGGATCATTCATTCCGCTGACGACAGTTTGAATGCCAATGAAGACGGTATTTCCGTGATCACGATCAACGGCGGAACTGTGCGGTGTGATGCCGGCGCTGGTCAGGAAGGCGACGGCATTGATTCCAACGGCTGGATTGTCATCAACGGCGGCACGGTCATCGCCGCGGCGAACCCGGTAAGCATGGACAGCGGCTTGGACTCTGACAACGGGATTTTGATTCATGGCGGCACGGTACTGGCCAGCGGGAATATGTTTGATGACGTGGATTCCGCGTCCACGCAGAATGTGATGGTATTCAGCTTCGCTCAGACGCAGAATGCCGGCGGGAAGCTTGTGCTTTCTGACAACGCGGGACAGCCGGTCGCCGGCTTGGCTGCCGCCAATGACTACACAGTGCTGGTCTATTCCAGTCCGCAGCTCAGCGAACAGGACTATACGCTGGCTCAGGCGGAAACCGTCGAAGGCGAAGACCTTGGCGGTCTGATCACTCCCGTTACCTCAGCGGTGGGGCTGACGGAGCTGAGCTATACCAAAACTGCGCTAAGCAGGGGCATGGGGATGCGCCCGCAGGGAGGTGAATTTCCGGAAGACGAAGGCCGAAAACCTGGTCAGCGTCAGGAAGGCGAAGGCCCGCAGGGCGAGATGCCGCAAGGAGAATTCCCGCAAGGAGAATCCCCGGCTGACGAAGCGGATCGGGAAGCCGGACCGCCGGCGGATCAGGAAGGTCCGATGGGCGGCAAACCGGAAGACGGCCGGGGGCCACAGAACCATGCCGACGATTCGTCCGGCGAGCTGAACGCCACGTTCACGGTTTCCTCCACGATCGCGATATTTTCCCAAATTCAGGCTTTGAAGGAAGAATAAGCCGGAGGCGGCGCATGCCGCCTTTTCGATCGTTCTATTTGAAAAAGCGCCGGTTGTTTTGCGAAAGAAACGAAAGACACAACAAATCTGAAAGATTGTCAACAAATTCTGCGTTCTGCTTTTCAAACTGCAGGAAATCGCCTACAATAAAGATAAGCAGGAAAAATAAAAATTTGCGCAGGGGTTTGAAAAAGGATGTAAAGCGCCGTTTTGCGACATACACTTTCTATGCGGGAGCGCGATTCCTTAAATTTGATGAACTTGGCGTCAGACTCTAGGAAAACACAGGCGAATATGATAAAATAACGACTGAAAAAGAAGCAATCACAGAATCAATTTCTGATGAAAAAGGAGAGATAACTATGTACAAGCGCATCCTGCTCAAACTCAGCGGAGAAGCTCTGTCCGGACAGGGAACCAATTTCGATCCCGAAATTCTGAAATCGCTGGCCAGCCAGATCAAGGAAATTCAGGATCTGGGTGTTGAAATTGCGATCGTCGTCGGCGGGGGCAACTTCATCCGCGGCAAAATGGCGGAAAAAATGGGGATTGAGCGTGTTCAGGCCGACTACATGGGCATGTTGGCAACAGTGATCAACGCGCTGGCGATTCAGAGTTCGCTGGAACAGATCGAAGTGCCGACGCGTGTGCAGACCGCGATTGAGATGAACAAGGTCGCCGAACCGTTTATTGCCCGCCGGGCGATCCGGCATCTGGAAAAGGGCCGCGTCGTGATTTTCGGCGCCGGCACTGGCAGTCCGTTCTTCTCGACCGATACGACTGCGGCGCTGCGGGCTTCCGAGATTAAAGCGGACGTTATTCTGATGGCGAAAAACGGCGTTGACGGCGTGTATTCCGCGGATCCGAAGCTGGATCCCAATGCGGTTAAATATGATCGCCTGACGTATATGGATCTGATTCAGAAGGGACTGGCGGTCATGGACACGACTGCGACCTCCATGTGCATGGACAACCACATCGACCTGATCGTCTTCAATATGAATCAGGAAGGCAACATCAAGCGCGCCGTCATGGGCGAAAGCATCGGCACAATCGTAGAATAAACAGGGAGGAATCATACGATGATGAAAGAAATACTGGATAACAGCCGTTCTAAAATGCAGAAAGCGATCGACACGTTCAGCGAACATCTGGAAACCATCCGCACCGGCCGCGCCAACGCCGGCATGCTTGCGGGGGTGGAAGCCGATTACTACGGCTGTCCGACGCCGATCAATCAGATCAGCTCGATCACCGTGGTTGAAGGCCGCCAGCTGGTCGTCAAGCCGTACGACTCGAGCTCGTTAAAAGCGATCGAACATGCGATCAACAAGTCGGATCTGGGATTAAATCCGCAGAACGATGGTTCTGTCATCCGCATTAACGTTCCAGCTCTGACGGAAGAAACCCGCAAGGAATTATGCAAGAAGGTTTCCAAGCTGTCGGAAGAAGCGAAGATCGCGGTCCGCAACCTGCGCCGGGATGCGAATGAAATCGCGAAGAAAGACGACACGCTGACGGAAGACGCAGAAAAAGAATGTCTTGAAAAGATTCAGAAGCTGACGGATGAAATGATTAAGAAAGTTGATTCCATCGCGGCTGAAAAAGAAAAAGAAATCATGACAGTGTAACGGCAAAGCTCACCTTGTAGTGAGCTTCTTTGATAAGGAGCAACGGTATGGAAGAAAAAATTAGACATGTAGCGATTATTATGGACGGCAACGGACGCTGGGCGAAAAAGCAGGGCAAGGTCCGCACGGCCGGTCATTACCAGGGCGTGGAAAATGTGCGCAACATCGCGATCGCTGCCAACGATCTGGGAGTGGAAGTGCTGACGGTGTTCGCCTTTTCGACGGAGAACTGGAAGCGCCCGGAGGAAGAAGTCAGCTATCTGATGAAGCTGCCGTCGGTCTTCTTTAAACGGTTCCTTAAGGAACTGATGGAAAAGAACATCCGGATCACGATGATCGGTGAAATGGATCAGATCCCGAAGGAGACCGCCAGGGTGCTCCAGGCGGCGATCGACGATACGAAGGCCAATACCGGCATGATCCTGAACTTCGCGATGAATTACGGCGGCCGGCGGGAAATTGTGTTAGCCGCCCAGGCGTATGCCCGCGACGTGCGCGACGGCAAGGCCAGCGATACGATCAGCGATGAGCAGTTCGGCCAGTATTTAATGGGCGCGCAGTTTCCGCCGCTGGATCTGTTGATCCGCACCAGTGGGGAATACCGGATTTCTAATTTCCTGCTTTGGGAAATTGCGTATGCCGAAATGATCTTTGTCGATGAAGCCTGGCCGGAATTCACGCCGGAGCTGCTCAAGCAATGTCTGGATCAGTTCAGGCAGCGTGACCGGCGGTTTGGAGGCGTCAAGTGAAACAGCGCATCCTGACGGCGGCGCTGATCATCGCGGTCGTTTTGCCGCCGTTAATTCTGGGCGGGGCGCTGATCGACCTGTTGATGTTGTTCTGTCTGGTCACGGGGGCGTATGAAATCACGCATTGTCTGAAGACACCGCGGAAAAATGGATTGATGATCGCAATGATCGCGGTCATGATCGGTTTGGCGTTAGTCGGCCCGGAGTGGCTGGGTGCCGGTCTGGCGCTGACGCTGGTGCTGCTGTTTGCGGCGTCCATTGCGGATCCGCAGCTGAATCTGAACGATATCACGCTGGTTTTCGCGATGCTGACGGTGTTCGTCATGGCTGTGCGCTCGATCATTTCGATTTATGACCGGAACTCGTGGCTGATGATGTATGTGATTCTGGCAACCTATCTGACCGATACCGGCGCTTACTTCTGCGGTTATTTCTTCGGCAAGCATAAGCTGATCGAACGGATTTCCCCAAAGAAGACGGTTGAAGGCGCGATCGGCGGCTGGCTGTGCGGGACGGCAGGAGCGTTTATCTTCGCCTGGGCGATGCTGCCGGAGCTGCCGTTGGGCTTGGCCCTGTTTGGAGCGGCGACGATGGCGGTTGTCGGACAGCTGGGCGATCTGGCGTTCAGCCTGATCAAGCGGCATGTCGGAATCAAGGACTTCGGTTCGTTCCTTCCCGGACACGGGGGGATTTTGGACCGGATCGACAGCTTACTGTTTAACTTATTGTATTTTACGCTGATTTTAGCGATGGTGGTGTAATATGAAACGTTGTTGTGTATTGGGCGTGACCGGCTCGATCGGTGTGCAGACGGTTGACGTCTGCACAGCGCATCCTGAAGCCTTTCAAATCACGTCGATCAGCGCGGGCCGCAACATCCCGCAGCTGAAAAAACTGATCGCGCAGCTGCCGCAGTTAAAGGCGGTCTGCGTGCAGGAGGAAGCGGATTGTCAGCGCCTGGCTCAGGAATATCCTGATCTGGAATGGGTCTGGGGAGAAACCGGGCTGCTGCGCTTAAGCGAACGCGACGATTACGACGTGCTGGTCAACGCGCTGGTCGGTTTTGTCGGCCTGAAGCCGACGCTGCAGGCGATTGAAGCCGGGCACGATATCGCGTTGGCGAATAAGGAAACGCTGGTCGTGGCCGGAGCCTTTGTCAACGCTGCCTGCCGTAAGCATCACGTGACGCTGCTGCCGATCGACAGCGAGCATTCCGCGATTTTCCAATGTCTGCAGGGCAGCCGCAGGGAACAGCTGAGCCGGCTGATCATCACGGCCTCCGGCGGCAGCTTCCGCGATAAGACGCGCGAAGAACTGCGGGGGGTGACGGTCGCTCAGGCGCTGGCGCATCCGAACTGGTCGATGGGCGCTAAAATTACGATCGACAGCGCGACGATGATGAATAAGGGGTTTGAGGTCATTGAAGCGCACTGGCTGTTCGACGTCGATTTTGATCATATCGACGTGCTGATTCATAAAGAAAGCGTGATCCATTCGCTGGTCGAATACCAGGATCACGCTGTGATCGCCCAGCTGGGCACGGCTGACATGCGGCTGCCGATTCAGTATGCCCTGAGCTACCCTGAACGGCTGGAGCTGTTCAACAGTCAGCCGCTGGATCTGGCCGCGGTCGGAACCCTGCATTTTGCCCCTGCCGATTTTGCCCGCTATCCGCTTTTGGGGTTAGCATATGAAGCAGGAAGAAAACAAGGAACGATGCCGGCGGTAATGAATGCCGCCAATGAGGAAGCCAACGCTGCATTCCGTGAGGGGAAAATTTCATTTTTAGACATTGAGGAGCTGGTGATCGACGCCTGCCGCACACTCGCTTTCACGGAAACACCATCCCTGGATGCGATTTTTGAGGCGGACCGCCAGGCCCGTGAATTTGTGAAATCACATCTGAAAGGAGCCTAAGCAATGGCAATTTTGTATTTTATCATCCTGCTTTCCGTCATTATCATCGTGCATGAATGCGGTCATCTGATCGCTGCGAAGTGTTTCCATGTTTATTGCGGAGAGTTTTCAATCGGTATGGGACCGAAGCTGTGGGCCTGGAAGGGCAAGGAAACGACTTTCACGCTGCGCGCGCTGCCAATCGGCGGTTACGTCGCGATGGCAGGCGAGGAAGGCAGCGAGTTTGAAGGCGTGCCGCACGAGCGGACGATCAAGGGCGTGTCGCATTGGAAGCAGATTGTCATCATGCTTGCGGGTGTGATCATGAACTTCGTGCTGGCCTGGCTGATCTTCGCTTCGATCATCCTGATCAACGGCAGCTACAACATCGCGCCCAAAGCGGTGGTCGGCGGCGTGGTCGAAGGATCGCCGGCGGAAGCCGCGGGCTTTGTCGAGGGCGATGTGATCACCAAGGTCGTGTTCGCTGACGGAACCGTCGTCAAGCCGTCCAACTTTTATGAGATCCTGACGTATTCGATGGACAATACCGAGCCGGTGACCTACACGCTGAAGCGCGGCGATGAAACGCTTGAAAAAACGGTGACGCCGGTGTATAACGAACAAGAACAATCGTGGCTGGTCGGAATCAAAATTCCGCCGGCGACGCAGGTCAAGACCACGCTGCTCAACAGCGGTTATTACGGCGCTCAGTATATGGGGCAGACCGTGAAAGAACTGGTCACCGCTCTGACCCGCTTAGTCAAGGGGATCGGCTTTGAAGACCTGTCCGGGCCGGTCGGAATTTATCAGGTGACTGAGCAGCAGGCCAGTCTGGGATTACAGAACTACATTCTGCTGATCGCGCTGTTGTCGCTGAACGTCGGCGTCTTCAATTTGCTGCCGCTGCCGATCTTAGACGGCGGACGGATTCTGCTGGTGATCGTTGAGATGATTATCGGCAAGCCGCTGAATCAAAAGCTGGAAGCCGGAATCACGGCGGTCGGCGTCGCGCTGGTGCTGCTTTTGATGGTCTACGTCACATGGCAGGATCTGATGCGGTTGTTTATCTGATAGCTTCATTTCCTCAAAGGCGAGGAAGGCATAGAAATAAACAGGAGGAACGAACATGAGTATTTTAGTCACAGGCGGCACCGGCTTCATCGGCAGCCACACAACGGTGGAACTGATCAACGCCGGCTACGACGTTGTCATCATCGACAACCTGGTCAATTCCTGCAAAGGCGTGATCGATCGGATTGAGAAGATCACAGGCAAGCGTCCGCGCTTTTATGAAAACGATCTGTTGGACAAAGCCGCGGTCGAAAAGGTATTTGAAGAAAATGAAATCGAAGCGGTCATTCATTTCGCCGGATTAAAAGCGGTGGGCGAATCGGTGACGATTCCGCTGACGTATTATCATAACAATCTGACCGGTACGCTGATTCTGTGCGAGGTCATGAAGGCGCATAACTGCAAGAAGATCGTATTCTCGTCCAGCGCTACGGTCTACGGCGATCCGCATAAGGTGCCGATCACAGAGGACTTCCCGCTGTCGACGACCAATCCGTACGGGTCGACGAAGCTGATGATCGAACGGATCTTAAGCGACGTGTTCGTTTCCGATACGGAATGGAGCATCATGCTGCTGCGCTACTTCAATCCGATCGGCGCGCATAAGAGCGGGCTGCTGGGAGAAACGCCAAACGGCATTCCGAACAATTTAGTGCCGTACATCGCCCAGGTCGCGACTGGCAAGCGTGAATTCCTGCGGGTCTGGGGCAATGATTACAATACGGTCGACGGAACCGGCGTGCGCGATTACATCCATGTCGTCGATCTGGCGCTGGGCCACATCAAAGCCGTGGAATACGTGCTGAAAAACAAGGGCGTGGAAGCGGTCAACCTGGGAACCGGCCACGGCTATTCCGTGCTGCAGGTCAAGGACGCCTTCGTCAAAGCGAGCGGCAAAGAAATTCCGTTCAAGATCATGCCGCGCCGGCCGGGGGATATCGCAACCTGTTACGCCGATACGACCAAGGCGAAGAAACTGCTGGGCTGGAGCGCCCAGTATGGCATTGATGAAATGTGTCAGGATTCCTGGTATTTCCAGCAGCAGAATCCGGACGGTATCACCGAATAACAAGACAGGAGCGAGGAAGCGGTCAAAACGACCGCTTTTTTTTGATAATTGGCGGTGAAGACGATCGGTAGGTCTGAAGGGAGGTCAGAAAAAATTCGGGAGGAATAAGGGGGAGCAGCGCCTGAGGATTGCCGGTTCATCAGAAAGTTTAAGAAATTGAACTTTTCGTTGATGGATAACATCATGTGAAAATGTTATCATGAAGACGGAGGGAAGGAAAATGAAAAAATTGATCATTAGTATTCTGTCTTTATTGATGGCCGTGTCGCTCACAGCGTGTTCGTCAGCCAAGGAAGAAACCTTTGAAGGCTCAGCGCAGGGATACGGCGGAACCGTGACTGCCAAGGTTACGTTCAAAGCCGACAAGATTATCGCGGTTGAAGTCAAGGCGCCGGATGAAACCGAAGGCGTCGGATCCCGGGCAGCCGAAGAACTGCCGGAGAAAATTGTTGCGGCCAACAGCGCGGACGTGGACGTTGTCGCCGGCGCGACGATGACATCCAAAGCGATCCAGTCTGCCGTGCGCCAGGCGGTAAACAAGAAAAACGGACAAACGGAAACGGCGGTTCATTTGAATGCCGGCACCTATTCCGCAGTTGTCACAGGTCACAATGGTGAAATGACAATTGAAACGACCGTTGATGAAACGTCGATCAAGGAAGTCAGGGTGATCGAGCACACAGAAACGTTTGGCATTGGCTATGGATCCGTGATGACGCCGGTTGAAGTCTTGTCGGAGCGGATCGTAAAACATCAGACAGTCAGCGTTGATAACGTCTCGGCGGCGACCGTGACGTCTTCCGCAATTAAGGCCGGCGTCCGGGACTGTCTCACTCAGGCCGGGGCTGAGGAAACGGCGTTCAGCGAACCGGCACCGATTGCGAATCCGACGGAAAGCGAATATACCGTAGATATCGCGGTCGTCGGCGGGGGAGCTGCGGGACTTACGGCAGCCAATACGGCGCTGGATGAAGGAAAATCGGTGCTCCTGGTTGAAAAAACGGGAATCACTGGAGGATCCACCGTGCAAAGCGGCGGCAATATTTTCGCTGCCGAGACAGCGGCGCAGAAGGCAAACGGCGTGGAAGACAGCGCTGAGGAGCTTTATCAGTTTTTAATGAGCTATGATGAGGACCATCTGTTGAATGAAAAGATGATTCATGACTATGCCTATGGTATCGGCAAGGACTTGGATTATCTGGCCGATAACGGCGTTGCCGTTACCTATGTGACCACCGCCCAGCCGACGCTGACGCCGAACCGCCTGCATTTGACAAGCCCGAAGAATGAAATTGCTTCCGGGATTGGCGGCGGGATTACCGTGCCGCTGACAAAGTCAATGCTGGAAAAGGGCGGAACTTTACTGCTGGAGACTCGCGCAGAAACACTTCTGACGAATGAACAGGGAGAAGTCATCGGCGTTCAGGCGGTGAATCAGGCGGGCGAAACCGTAACGGTGAAAGCCAAAGCGGTGATTCTGACAACTGGCGGCTATGGCTCAAACCCAGAGATGACAGCGCGGTTCGCGGCGTTTAATCCAATTTTCAACTCTGCCGCCAGCAGCACCGGCGATGGTCTGACGATGGCCGGCAAGGTCGGCGCACAGATCTTTGAGTCCGACGGCATGCAGCTGCAGTATGTCGACTTCAATACTGGTGAAACCGGCAGTACCGCCTCCGGACTGGTGGTCGATATGAAGGGAAACCGGCTGGCGAACGAACACAGTTATCAATCTGTTTCCGCAGAAGCCTTTAAGCGTGAAAACAATGCGGTGAATTACTATATCACAGCGACGCGGGACGGCGTCTGCGCGGAAAGCTATCCTACTGTCCAGTATGGCGTCACGCTGGAAAACGCGGTCAAAGCATCCAGCCTCGATGAGCTGGCAGCCTTGATCAAAGCCGATCCGGAAACGCTGAAAGCCACTGTCGCGCGCTATAACGAGTTATGCGAAAAAGGAACGGATGATGATTTTGGCAAGCCTTCCGACTATCTGATTCCAGTCGAAGGTGATACCTACTATGCCTTTGCCCGCTATCCGGTTGCGGCGGCGACCTTCGGAGGGTTGGTTATTGACGAAACCGGGCATGTCCTGAATCAGGAGAATCAGGCGATCTCCGGTCTGTACGCGGCAGGAGAAGTCGCGCTGACCGGCGTGTTTGCCAACGTGTATCCAAGCTGCGGTTTGGCGATCGGCAATTCAATTCACATGGCCCGCAACGCGGCAGCGGCCGCCTGCGGAGAATAACAGAAAACGGCGCTTTGCTTTCGCGCCGTTTTCTTGTTACAATGAAATCATGAATATTAATGAGCTGAAATATTTTATTAAGGTCGCGGATCAAGGAAGCTTATCCAGAGCGGCCAATGAATTGTATATCTCCTATCAAGGTCTGTCGAAGTCGATCAAGAACCTGGAAACGGAGCTGGATTGTCCCTTGTTTGAAAAGCTGGGGAGTGGTTACAAACTGACGGAATATGGCGACGAACTGTATCCTGCCGCAAAGCGGATCGTCAGCGAATGGGAGACGCTCCAGCTTTCCTTAAACCAGATCCAGCGCCGCCGCCATCAGTTTTATCACATCGGTGTGGCGATGGGCGTCGACACGCCGTTCGTCAATTTTCGCAGCCAGCTCGATCAGTTTCTGAGAAAGCATGGCAACGTCGTCATGATCGACGCCTGGGATTCCTATTGTGAGGAAAAGATTGAAAGCGGAGAACTGGATATCGCAATCACGTTCGGGCCGGTGGATGACGTGCGTTTCGACTGCACGGTGCTGCATCAGGGAACACTGGCGGCCCTGGTGCATCCGGAAAACGTTCTCTCAAATAGAAAAAGCCTGCGGATTCAGGATTTAGCGGATCAAAAGATCATCACCGTAAACCGTTACTTCCGAAATTATGATATTTTGATGCAGGCCTGTCAAAGCTGCGGCTTTAAGCCGAGAATTGTGTTGAATACCGTAAATTTAACCGCGACGCTGTTCGGTTATCAGGACAGGAAGGCGATCGGGATTTCCAACAATCTGTGTTATCCGACGGAGTCCATTGGAGAATACAAGGTGATTCCCGTGCTGGATCAGAAGACGACCTGTCAGATCAATCTTTTAATTCATCCCAGGCAGCGCAAAAATAAGGCGATTCAACAGCTGAAGCAAGAGCTGCTGCAATGCTTTTTCATCAATACCGACGTTAAGTGTTGATACCATCATTCTGGAAAAGGGCAGGGAATTGAAATGAGCTGGCCCGGCGCAATAGGGATAAGCGGAAAAAATGGTCAGATCAAGCTTGCGGTAAAGGTTGACGAGTTCAGAATTTCTCAGAACATTTTGAACTGAAAAACGGAGGTTATCGGCATTTTTTCCATAGAAGGCGGTCTTTTTGACCGTTTTCATTTTATGAAGAAACAGATTTGCAAGCTTTTTTAAATCCAAAGAGGAAAGAAACAAGGGGAGAGAAAAACAAGGGGAGAGAAAAACAAGGCGGTGTCGAGATGAATAATTTACCATAGTAAACCTTGTTGCCAAATGAGGACTATGGTACAATGATACCAGTGGCAAAGGAGGAGTTTTATGCCCCGATACGATCAGTTGTTTCAGGAAATTGTCCACACGATCAAAGAAGATTACGCCGGCTTTGCGATGTGCCGGGATCACCACGATCCACGTCCTTACGTCCATACCATCGGGACGGCGTTTATGAAAAAAGAATTGGATGCGGATTTGTTTTTCCGTCAGGTCAATCAATATCTTGCGGAAACCGGCGACCGCAACCTGCGTTTTTTGCGGCATCCCGGCCCGGATTACCAACCCTTTACCAACGGCTTTTTCACCCGACGCAAAGGCGAGGTACTAATGGTCAGCGAGGTGCATCAGGAAGATCAGCTGCAGCCAAAGGACGAGATTATCGCGATCAACGGCCAGCCGCTGTGTTTTTATACGGAAACATTGAAAAAGCGGGTGTTCTATTCTGATCAGAATGACCGTCAGATCTGGACGGGGTTTTTGAAAATGGCCGATCAGATTACGGTGCGCCGGAACGGACAGACCTGGGTTATGCCGCTGCGTCGTTTTGCCAGGACAGAAGTGCTGAAAACAAATACGATAGTCGTTGAAGAGGGGAGTGCGGTGCTTAAAATCGAGCGGATCGACGAAACCCTGGAACGACTGGTGGAAGAAAACAGAGAGCTGCTGACGAAGGCGGATTCGATCATTCTGGATCTCAGGCGCTGTGAGGAAGGGTGGGAATCGTCGATGTTCTGCCTGCTGCCGTATATTTTGGATCAACCGGTACCGGTGTGCGAGGTCATGGAAGGGCAGGGACTTCTGACCCATTATACCGGGAAAAATTGCCATCGCCGGATTGATCAGCTGAAGACGATGATGACGGACCCGGATCTGGCTCCCATCGCATCCGAAATGATCGAAGAACTGGAAGCGAAAGCGGATCTGGGCTGGGTTCTGGAAACAGAAGCTGATTGGGGCGCAGAGGAAGACGCGCTGATTCAGCCGGTTAAGCCGGAGCGCAGAACGGTGCTGATCACCGATCTGTTTACCGCCGGGGTCGCGGAAGAGCTGGCCGATCTGGCCTCCCGTTCATCACGCTGCACTCTCGTCGGAAGACAAAGCAGCGGCCGTTATCAAACCTGCAATCTGATCTCCGTCGTATTTGACGATTTGTTTCAGCTGGATTATCCGATCAGCCGCCGCCAAGCGTGGACAAGAGATCAGCCGGCGGGCGTGCCTTGCGATATTGAAATCGAATGGACGCCGCGGGAATGTGATGAAGATCTTCTGATGATCAAAGCCAAAGCGGCTGCCAAGGATACGGACAATTAAAAAAATTTTAAAACAGGAGAAAATTCAACAGGAGAAAATTGAACAGGAGAAGATAAATCAGGAGAAAATACAAAAGCCAGCGGCTGCGGCGGGATTCCCGTTTCACAGCTTCCGGCTTTTTTCTGTATAAAAAGACGCCGGAACCGTTCACGTTGTTCCGTCGTCCAGATTTTATTCCTCGCTGATGAACTGACCTGCCAGCCGGCCATGCGTCACCGCCATGCCAATCGAGTTGCCTGCGCATGGCGTGGAGTAGCCTAAGCCGTAGCGTCCGCCCAGGCAGTTGCCCGCGGCATACAGCCCTTTGATCTTCTTGCCGCTCATGTCCAGCACGTTCTGGCGTTTGTCGGTGACCAGACCGGACATCGTGACCATCATCGGCGTCGGCTTGTCGTTCTTCTCGCTCTTGACCGCGTAGAACGGGGCTTCGTCGACTGGAATCATGCAGGAGGCGTCTTTGCCGTAATCGGTGTCCTTGCCCGCGTAACAAAGCTGGTTATAGGCTTCGATCGAGGCCAGGAAGGTTTCTTTCGCCGCCCCGGCATAGCCCAAGTAGTCCGCCAGCTCCTCCAGCGTGTCCGCCTTGATGACGGTTGATTCCATACGTTCAGCGACGGTGCAGCCGCGGATGGTGCCGCCTTCCGGTCCGCTGACCAACGCATCCATATCGTTGATCAGATCAATGTAATACTGCGGCCGGCCGGCGTTCGGTCCGCCGTGCTCCAGCCCCGAAGCACAGACCGATTTCAGCCATTTCTTATCGGTAACTAAGCACAAGGTGCCCTCCGGCTGACGGGCGCAGGCGGTTTGCGCCGCGGAGAGGTTGCCTTCATTGGTAAAGCGCTCGCCCTCGCTGTTGAGCCACAGCATCGCGTTGCAGCCCCAAGGACCGCTCGGACCGCCGCCTAAAAGCATGCTTCCGCGCGGCGCCGGTTCGATCATGCCGCCGGCCCAGCAGCCCATCTTGACCGCTTCACCCTTGCGTCCGCCCATGAAGGAGAAGAAGTCCGGCTGTTCGCCGCCGGCCCGCTCAAAGCGTTCCATGTATTCGTTCAATAAGGCCCAGCACATATCCGCGTTGCCGGCATAATCGCCGCCGCACAGGATCGCGCCTTTGGTCGTATTGAATTTAATATAGCTGCCGTCGCTCGCTTTGCCCGCGACGCCGATGATGTCTTTCGCCTCGTTTTGAAGCAGGACGATGGCTTCCGTACCGTAGTACCACTCAGCCCCCAGCTGCTTTGCCTTGTCGATGCAGGCCTGGTTGATCAGCGGCAGCACCGAGTTTGCCGCGACGCCCTGGATCGGCTGGTCGTTGTACTGCCCCATAAACTGCGCTGTGGCCGCCCAGGTTTTGGTGCCCGGGGTCATCGGGTAATCGTAGCGCAGGCAGTCGTACATGTCGTTGCCGGCCTGAATTTTCTCATAATCCATGTTCGCCTGCATGATCAGCCAGCCCTCTGGCGTATTGTCATACGTGTAGGCCTTGGGATCAACGCCCATTTCCTTGGCGACTTCCAGCATGTGATCGAGGGTTGGGCCGGAATTGTGGACGTAAGACTTGACGATCGCCGGGAAGCAGCGGCCGCCGGAACGGGTGACGAATTCGTTGACGACTTCGCCCAGATCATAGGTGCCGAAGCCGATCTCCTGCTGGAGCTTGGAGTTGAACGCGCCGATATCTTCGCCATACCAGGTAAACAGGTCTTCCTCCATCCGCTCTAAGACTGCGACTTTCAATCCCGCTTCCGCAGCAGCTAAGGCCGCCTGTACGCCGGCGTGACCGCCGCCGACAACGACGACGTCGACATTGACTTCCTTAGCATAATCGCTGATGACCGGAGCTTCGCCGAGCCAGTCGCCCGGGCCTGAATAACCGGTGATCCGACCGGTTGGCGTGGACGGTGTGGCCGAGGCGTCCGGGGATGCGGTAGGGGTCGTGGATTCCGTGCTGCAGCCGGCTAACAGACCTGCGGCGGCGACGCCAAACGCACTGGCAGCGGCGCCTTTAATGAAATCACGACGGGAAATTCCTTTTTTGTAACTCATAAGTTCTCCTTCCTCATAATAATTTAATCAGATAAAATATTTACCATAGTAAAATAATTTATCTGTGAATATCTTATCACAATAGTTTATTGGAGTAAATTAGTATTCAAAAGTTTGTCCTGGAAGTTTCGACAAAGTTTGACTTTCTGAAGTGATTGCATGATAATTGATTCGGTGATGATATTATGACGATGAATAAAAATGCCGACAGGTCGCTGATTCTCGATTCCATGCCGGTAAAGCAGGCTTTAATCCGCCTGGCGGTTCCTTCCATCCTGGCCTCGATGGTCACAACAATCTATAATATCGCGGATACGTTTTTCATCGGTCAGCTGCACAACACGGCGATGATTGCGGCGACAACGGTCGCGATGCCGATCATGATGCTGACGCACGCGTTCGGCGAGTCGATCGGCGTCAGCGCCGGCAGCTATATTTCGCGGCAGCTGGGGGCGGGCCATCGGGATCAGGTCAGCCGGATTGTTCAGACGACGATGACGCTGGTCGTTTTGATCTCCATCGTGCTGCCCATTTTGTTTATTACTTTCCTAGGTCCGTTGTTGGGCATGTTCGGGGCGGAAGGTGATGTCACGATGTATGCGGCTCAGTATGTGACGATTTTACTGGTCTTTGCGTTTTCGCAGATCATCAAGCTGACGATTGTCCAGCTGTTAAGAGCGGAGGGCGACGTGAATTTTCCCATGGCCGCGATCTTTGCCGGGGTGGTGGCGAATCTGATCCTTGATCCGATTTTCATGTTCGACTGGGGCTTAAATTTAGGGATCGCCGGCGCGGCGTGGGCGACGGCTGCGGCCCAGTGTCTGTCGTTGGTCATGTTGATGGGGAGGTTGTTGTTTAAAGCGGAGGCTGTGCGCTGGAATCCGCGGGTATGGATGCTGGATAAGACGGCGGTGCAGGAGATTCTGAGCCTGGGGGTGGCAGTGTTTGCCCGGCAGGCGCTGCCGAGCGTCACTTACAGCTGTCTGGCAATGCAGGCCAGCGTGTATGGAACCGATTTTCTGGCAGGGATCGGCATCGCCAAGAAATGTCTGAATTTAGTCATGTTCGCGATCATCGGCTTTGCGCAGGGGTTCCAGCCGTTTGCGGCGTATAATTACGGCGCCGGCAACCGGCCGCGGCTGAAGCAGGCGCTGAAAAGCGCCTTGACGTGGGTAACGGTATACGGCTGTTTTGCGGCGGTCTTCTATATCACGCTGGCGCCGCAGATCGTGCAGATCTTCTCCCGCGAGGCGGCGGTCATCGAAATGGGCCGGATGATGCTTTATGGCTATGCGGTTTCGATGCCGGTGGTCGGAGCTTATAATATCGCGGCGGTGCTGCTGCAGGCGCTGGGAGAGAAGCGTTCTGCGTTCTTTCTGTCGATCGCCCGCCAGGGTTTGTTTTATATTCCGATCATTTGGATTCTGCCAACGCTGTTGGGCAAACTGGGTATTTTCATGGCTCAGCCCTGCGCCGATTATCTGACGATCCTGATGGTGATCTTCTTATGCCGGCATTTATTTGTCGATTTGATGAAAGGTTAATATTGGTAAGGAAAAACAGGTTTTAACGCGCCCCGGTTTATGGTAGAATACCTTTAGACTGGGGTAATGTTACTTATGAGAAAAACAAAGAATAAAACGACGATGCTGCTGGCCGGCGGCCTGGCTGTCGTCTTGATTCTCTTTGCCGCAGCGGCAATTTACTTCGGAATGATTGTGAAAGATCGTTCCGGATCGCAGCTGCCTGAAGAAACGGAAAAGCCGGTGATGGTCGAGCAAGGCGGTCAGGAAAAACCGCAGGAAACGCAGGGACTGGACGCCGTCGAGGTCGATCTGGTCAACGCGACGGTCTATCGCTTCGATGAACTGGACTTCCAGTTTGCGATCGCGAAGATCCGGGTGAAGGCGGAAGAACCGATTAATATTTCGCTTGAGCATTTCGCAACGTCCGAAGGCGTCAAGCTGAATGAAATCGACAGCTATCTCGATCAGCTGGATAAGAATGGTTTATATATCGGCAAGCAGAATGTCTGGTTTGAATTGGTGTCCAGGGAAAACAGCTACGTTGCCAATATCTTTGTGCCGATTAAGGATAAAACGGCGCAGTCGGCGGCGATTAACGTGGATTTCGGCGATAACGCGCCGATCCAGCTAAATCTGAAGGAAGCGACGGGCACCCGCGAGATGCTGGGGTACGTCGCGGAGGACGTGATCACCGATGGCAAGACATATCAGATGCTGGTCGGCGTCGCTTTCCAGATCGCCAGCGAGGAAATGTATCGGACCTTCGACGATGGCAGTGTGGAGACCGCGGGTCTGCCGTCAACGGCTGAAGTCTATGTGTTCCGCCTGGACGCGGTCAGCCTTTGGGGCGACGAACTGGTCGTTGAAGATGCGGTTTATCAGGTCGAGGGCAGCGGGAATACATTCCAGGCGCTTTCCTCGAATTTCCATTCAGAAAAATATGATAACATCCTGGGTAAAACGATCAAGGAAAAAGACAGCGGCGTTTTATTCTTCATTACGTATAATCCGGAGAAGGAACCGATCACTTATCAAGGCAAGCTGAAGCTGAAGATCAGGGGACAGGAAAACTGGATTGAAATTACCGTCAGTTTATAACAAAGGGGGAAGACGATGAAACAAATCTGGAAAATGGCTTTGGCTTTGGCAATGGCCGTCACGTTGGTTCAGGGTTATCCCTCGGCTAATGGAAAAATGGATGTGAAAGCAGATGAAACTTATCCGATGGGCTGCGGTAATTTCGAGGTCGCTTATGTTACGGATAACGGCGGTTTCAGCACGATTGGCTGCTATAATGACTTTACGCAGGCTAAAAATGAAATGTACGCGCACGGCAACGACGCCGTCGTTCGTCATAATTCCAGCAAATCACCGACAAAGATTATTGCGATGACCTCAGGCGTAGCGGCCAGCTATTCTTACCGGCGCGGGTATGCCGACGGCAGTTCGCGGCGGGCCTACGCCACGATGGATATTACGCAGTATCTGTCGACGACAACGAATGAAAAGACGACATACGTTACCAGCCACCGTGAAATGATCTATAAAGGAACTTATTCTTACAATACGGGCAATGGTTCCGGCCGGATCGCCGTGAATCTGACTGGCTTTGACGGGTATACCAATCTGGATCAGGTCGATCTGATTCCGACGAAATTCCTGACTAACAACATGCGGATTTTGTTAGGCGGCAACAACGACGGCAGTCCGTGGGAATCGCCGTTCTGGGTGCGGCCGCGGCAAAGCTATTATGAGGTCGTACAAAACGGGAATTATAAAGAACTGATCTATCACTGCTGGTCGTATTGGGCCAAGTCGGATACGCCGCAGGATTATTCACAGACAATCGGACCGGCTGAAAGCTGGATGAACGTCGGCGCAGTTTATTACACGAATGATATGCATGCTTTGTATACGGATCGGTATTTCCAGAATCCGGTGATGGTTGAAGGCAGTCCGGCGAAGTATTATAACTACTACGAATTTCTGCCGCTGCGCAGCCGTACGAAATTCAACGGCGATCAGCTCAACGGCTTCCTGAACAGCCGCGGTTATAACGAAGTGGCTTATGATTATGACCATCTTCAGAGCAATCAATCCAAGATGGTGAATTCCGGCTGGTTCTTTGTCAACGCGCAGGAAACCTACGGTGTCAACGCGCTTTTGGCCTTCTGTATGGGGCTTTTGGAATCCGGCTGGGGCCGTTCTTCCATTGCGATCAATAAAAACAATCTGTTCGGCTGGAATGCTGTGGATTCCAATCCAAGCGGCAGCGCTGATAAATATGACAATATCGAATCTGCGGTCACGCAGCACATGGCGGTGAATCTGCGCGGGTATCTGGATATTAACGACGCCCGATTCTTCGGTTCTCATCTGGGCAACAAGGGCAGCGGGTTTAACGTCAAATACGCGTCTGACCCATATTGGGGATTAAAAATTTCGGCACTGGCTTATCAGGTCGATAAATATGTTTCCGGCAACGATGGTTCGCTGACGGATTACGGCACCTATTCGTTAGGCGTTATCAACCAATATGACGCCGCGGTTAAGCGTTATGCCGACGCAAATTCACAGACGCTGTATACAACGCGCTATGGCGCAACCTATCAGAATGACTTCACCGTGATTCTGCAGTCGGAAAGCAATGGCTGGACGGGTTTTCCGACAACCAACGGCGTCCGCTCGGATGGAGCGTTAGTGCCGCATAAGGGCAATGGTTACGAAGCTTATAACTGGCAGAACAGCGTCGGTTATCTGCAAAGTTCAAAGATTTCCAAGCTGTCCGCCGGAATCTTTGACAACAGTCAGATCGGTAAAGTGCCGACCGGGGATGTGGTGCAAAAAGTAGCTGCGATGGCGTGGAAGGACAATCTGATTGCCTTGAACGGACAGGCCTACCGTCCGGGAATTTATGTTACAGATTCCAATAAAGTGACGCAGAAGCTGGTTGTTTATAACCAGTATTATGATACGAAAGAATTTGAATTGACAAGTACCGTCGCTGAGAAGGAACAGGTCAGCTTTAAAACGGAGGCACTGGACTTCACGACCCTGGCGGAAGGCAGTTACTTCTTTGAAATCCAAACGGAATACAGCGAGCTGAGCGATTACAACAACAGCTTCTATATCGGCGCGTTGGAGACGTTGCCGGAGACAAAGAAAGTGGGCAATAAGACTTTCAGCTTCAGCGTAAAGGACAATGTCCTGTTCATGTCAGTCATGTTGAGCGGCAGTGAAGAGGGCGGCGAGTCCGGCGATCATCTCAAGAGCACTGTACGCCAGGCACTGTCCAAATTTGAATATGCGGATGAGCATACACTGCTTATCGAAGGGACAGCGTTTATCAATGGTTATGATTTCAAGGAGGATTCCGAGGTTTCGCATCAATTACTTCTGACGAATCTGGAAACCGGTGAAGTTACAACGATTGAAGCGGTCACGTTGCTGGCGCCAAATCCGATCAACTTGTACGACGGATTTACTTACAGCAAGATTAATTTCAGCGCTTCCGTCGATCTGGCGGCGCTGACGCCGGGCAGCTATTCGGTTAAAATTCAGATCCGCAACGGCGAAGTGAAGATGTACGCGAATCTGACCAGTTTTGATTCCAATTTTCTGCCGGAAATGAAGACGTTGGGGGATTACCACGTGCAGATTGTCCAAAATCAGCTGTATAACTACCGGTATGAGATCAACATTGAAAAATCAGATCTGGATTATTCGCTGATTAACAAACCGACAAAGCGCAATTCGGCGTTTGATTACACGAAGCTTTCGCTGGAAGGCGGCCGTCTGAATCTCAACGGTATGGCCTGGATTTACAACGCACAGTTCAAAGCAGAATCACAAGCTTCTCATGCCTTGATCGCCGTCGATGAAAATGGCGTGTCTTATCCGTTGGAAGCGCAAAATCAGGCTTGCTCGGTTGACTATGCGGAGATGCTGGGATCGAAATTCAGTATGAAGAATGCCTGCTTTACCAGCGCTGCGGATTTAAGTCAGCTGCCGGAAGGAAATTACCGGCTGTATTTGGATATCAGTGCGGAAGGATATCGGGATATTTATGAAATGACGGACATTTACTCACGAGCGATTGAAACGGTTACTGTGGACGATCGCAGTTATGCTCTGTTTATTTCTCGGGTTCGCTATCGGATGGTGCTGAGCATCACACAGAATGGACCGAACACTGACGGCGGTGACGATAAAGGCGATACACCGCCAGCGAATGCCGTACAGGCGTCAGAGCTGCCGGTTGAAGATCAGCCGGTTGAAGCTCCGAGGCCAAGTTCGCTGGTTGTTCCAACCCCGAGCGCTACACCGGACGGGGAAAACAACGAAGACGAAACACCTGCTGAATAAATAAAAAAATGCAGAAACAGAGTAAAATCTGATTCTGCATTTTCATTTTATGAAGTCGGATGATAGCGATATCGCACGTCTTTCCAGGTTGATTATTGTCTTAGAGAAAAAATGACCGTCTGTTTATTCCCGTTTTTTGATTTTCTGGTAATGGTAACGGTTGGACAACAAGGCGACAGCGCCAAAGGCTGCTGTGCCGATACCCGTTAAGGTATAACCCAGAATCAGCTGGCTTGCACCGCCGAAAAGAAAAACTACGCTGGCAATACCGCCGATCATCGTTCCGATTTTATCCGCTGCCGGAGAAGGGGTGCGCAGCGCCTTTGATTTCTCGATCAAGGATTGGGTTATTACGGATGTTTTAGCCGTCGCTTTTTGTGTTCGCTCCATGGCGGTCTGAGTCAGATCGGTCGGCGAGGGGATGGAATTTCTGACTGTGTTCGGTGATTTTTCTTGATTCATAAATACCTCCTGATTTTTTGTTTTTTAAATGGACGATCGTGGTTTAGATGGAAGCGGAGAAGAGTGATTTCAAAGTATAAAACCGACCGTCGGTCTTTATTCTTGCTAAGAAACAGGCTGCCATTTTACAGCCTGTTTATAAGCTACTTGGATCGAATTTCACAGGGAAGTCAGATTACTGGACATAGGCTTGGATCAAATCAGCGATAAGCGAATCATCAATTAAATCTAAGCCTAGCTGAATCATCACCGATTGCAGATAGCGCAGCCGGATTTCAGTTTCTTCGCTGTTTCGATGAAATAAAACGGGATTGGCCCAGTAGTTCAGCAGCATTAAGAAGACTTCTGCACAAAGCTCAGGCTGCTGGACGTGCAGCGAACCATCATCGTTGCCTTCCCGGATGAGTCCGGCAACGATCGGCGCATCTTGTTGAACGCAGGTCTGAATTCCATTGACGACAAAATGCGGATCGAGCTGGGATGCTAAAGCCTGATCCAGCGCATGTGTTTCGGCATCCGCCGCCAGTTGTCCCAGGATCTTCTTCAGTTTTTCTTTGGCGTTTTTACCCGGCGTATCACGGATCAGTTCCTGAAACCGCTTGTTCACGTATTGAATTCGCCGCTGCATCACCGCGTTCAGGATCTGTTCTTTGGATTTGAAATGATGATAAAGTCCGCCCTTGGATAATCCGGTCGCGTCAAGAATGTCTTGAACGCTGGTTTGTTCATAGCCCTTTTCAACAAAAAGTCTGGCCGCGGTAACGATGATTTTTTCTAACGTTTGTTCCGGATGTTTATTTCTTGCCATAGCTTCTCCTTATAAACCGACGGTTGGTCTGTATATATCTTATCTGGGATTGTTAACCGCGTCAAGTTAAAGTCGTCGGGAATGAAAATTGTAGCTTTAATTTAATTTCATCTTTTTAAACATAAAAGAACTGTCCTGGACTTGTTTCTGAATTGGGAACCCGTCAAGACAGTTCTATTGATTAATGATGCGGATCAATCATGGTCAGCTGAACCCGGTGACGTTCTGCGTCGATCCCGTAAACCCAGACCTTGAGGATGTCGCCAATGGATACGACTTCGCTGGGGTGGGAGATCCGGCCCTGTACCATCTTGGAAACATGGACCAGACCATCCTCATGCAGACCGATATCAACGAAAGCGCCGAAATCAACGACGTTGCGGACGACGCCTTCCAACTCATCGCCCGGATGCAGATCTTCCAGCGTGAGGACGTCATGCCGCAGCATCGGTCCGTCGAATTGTTCACGGTAATCGCGCAGCGGCTGGGAGATCGCTTCAATCATGTCTTGAAGCGTATACACGTCCGTGTCCAGCTGTTCGGCGGTTTTTTCCAGATTTAACTGGCTCAGTTTTTCGCGGCATTCATCGCTGCCGAACTGGCTGATGCCTAACAGTTGGCATAAGCGGTGAGCGGCCTGGTAGCTTTCCGGATGGATCGGCGTTTGATCCAGCGGTTCCTCTCCATCGTGAATCCGCAGAAAGCCCGCCGCCTGCTGGAAAGACTTCGCGCCCAGCTTCGGCACTTCCAATAACTGCCGCCGGTTTTCAAAGCGGCCGTGTTCGTTGCGGTAGGCGACGATCGCGTTGGCGGAGGCTTTTGTCAGACCTGAAACATGACATAAAAGCTCGCTGGAAGCCGTATTGACGTCGACGCCGACGCGGTTGACGCTTTTTAAAATCGCAAAATCAAGCCGCTCATTTAAAGCCTTTGCGGGCAGATCGTGCTGATACTGACCTACACCGATACTTTTCGGATCAATTTTAATCAGTTCAGACAACGGGTCCAGAATTCGTCTTGCGATCGAAACGGCGGAGCGCTGCTCGACGTGCAGATCCGGAAATTCCTTCCGCGCTAATTCGCTGGCGGAATATACCGAAGCGCCAGCCTCGGAAACCAGTGTGTAATCGACATTCAGGTTTTCTTTTTGAATGATCTCGGCAATGAAGCTTTCAGTTTCACGGCTGGCCGTACCGTTGCCGATCGCGATGACTTCGATTGGATATTCTTTCAAAATCGACAGAAGTTTGGCTTTGGCTTCGGTTTTTTTGTTTACCGGCGGATGCGGATAGAAAACGTCGATTTTCAGCATCTTACCCGTGGAATCAATGACAGCCAGCTTGCAGCCGGTCCTAAACGCCGGATCGACGCCGAGGATCATTTTGCCTTCCAGCGGCGGCTGCAGAAGCAGACGTTCAACGTTCATTGAGAAAATCTCAATCGACTGCGCCTGCGCTTTTTCGCTCAGTTCCCCGCGGACTTCACGCTCAACGCTAGGAAATGCCAGCCGCTTTAACCCATCCTGCGCCGCTTCCTCAATCAGACTCTGACAGATGGTTGGGCGGTCATGCGTCACACCGCGGATCGCGTAATTGATCAGAAACGTCTGGTTGTAGTCCAGGGTTACCGTGATGACTTTTTCTTTTTCAGCCCGGTCGATTGCCATAACCCGATGATTTGCCAGCGTGCTGATCTTTTCTTTGTAATCGTAATACATCTTATAAACTTTGTTTTCATCTTCGTGCTTTTTCTTTTCCTTACAGAGAATAAAGCCGTATTTTTCAATTTGTTCCTTGATCTTCCAGCGCAGCTTTGCCTGGTCGCTGATGCGCTCAGCCAGGATATCCTTCGCTCCCTGTAGCGCTTCTTCCACTGTCGGGACCTGATCGTTCAGATATTTTTCCGCCTGAAGAGTTGGATCGCCCGAACGCGGGCAGGAAGCAATCCAATCTGCCAGCGGCGTCAGCCCTTTGCCCGCAGCATCCGTCGCGCGAGTCTTGCGCTTTTGTTGATATGGCCGGTAAATATCGTCAACCTGCGAAAGCTTGGTGCAGGCTAAAACCTGCTGACGCAGTTCTTCGGTCAGCTTGCCTTGAGTTTCAATAATCCGCAGTACGTCTTCTTTGCGCTTTTCCAGATTGCTTAAATACTGGACCTGCTGCTGAATGAACAAAATTTGTTCTTCATCCAATCCTTTTGTCATTTCTTTGCGGTAACGCGCGATGAAAGGAACTGTGTTGCCTTCTTCCAAAAGCTTTAATGTATTTCGCACCTGGGCTGGCTCAATGTTGAGCGAAGCCGCCACCGGCTGAATCAGCTGTTCAGTTTCCATATTCATTCCTCCTCGTGATGATTTTTATCATAACACGAAAATCTTTTCATAGCTTCAAAAATTTGTAAGAATTCAGACCAGTAACTTCCAAAGAAAGTCTACAAACGCCGTTTTTTAGGGATTGGAAATATGATATACTTGTTAAAGTACAGGAGGGCAATATGAATATAGATTTTTCGAATAAAAAGACGATTGCGCTGCTCAGTGCCGTCGGTGTATTAGCTATCGCGACAATCGCAGCCGTAGTCGTTTTGTTGACGCTGCCTGGCAAAGCGATTCAGGTAGAAGATTTCTCAGGGAAGACCGTCGAAGAAATCAAAAAATGGGCGACTGAGAATAAGCTGGGTGACAGTCAGTTGGTAGTCGAGTACGAATACAGCGATACCATTGATAAGGACAAGCTGATTTCGCAGAGTATTGCCTCAGAACAGAAGCTGAACAAAGACAGCGTTCTGACGGTTGTCTTCTCGAAAGGTCCGAATCCGGATGTCGAAGTAACGCTGCCGGATTTCAAAGATATGACCGAAGAAGAAATTGAGAAATTCGTGGAAACGAATAAACTGTTGGATGTCACGTATGAATACGCTGTCGATGAAAAGATCGAGAAGGGAAAATTCATCAAGGTCAATGTGACCGATACCGTAATCAAGCGCAGTACGATGCTGGTGTTTACGATTTCCCAGGGAAAAGACGGAACGGGTGAACAGATCATCGTCCCGGATTTCAGCGATTATACCAAAGCGAAGATCACAAACTGGGCGAAAGCGAATAAAGTGACGATCAACTGGAAGGAAGAAGCCAGTGATAAGATTGCGAAAGACAAAGTGATTTCCCAGGATCCAAAGGCTGGGGAAACGATCAAGACCGGCGATAAGATCACGGTAACGATGTCGTTAGGGAAAACGGTAACGATGAAGTCGTTAGCGAAAATGAGCAAGGATGAAGCGAAGAAGTGGCTGAATGACAATGGTCTTGTCGGTGAGTTCAGCGAAGCGTACAGCGGCTCCATTGAATATGGCTATGTCATTTCCAACGCGCCGGAAAAGGGCGACGTGAAACAGGGAAGCACGGTGAAAGTCAAGATTTCGCTGGGTAAGATCAAGCTGGAATCGTTTGTCGGCAAGAAGAAAGAAGATGCCGAAAGCTATAAAAAGAAGATCAATAACCTGGAAGGCAATCTTACCTTTACGTACAGCGAAGTAGAAAGCACAGAGCCTGTTGGAACAATCGTTTCCCAGGGATATGACGGGGGAACTTATCTGGCTCCGGGAACAACGGTTAACTTCCAGATTTCCAAGGGAAAATCAATCACCGTTGAAAACAAAGCCGGTGTCAGCGAAGATGAATTCAAGAAATATATCAGCGGCTTGGGCTTAAGTCTGGGCACCCGTTCCACGGCGTATTCCGATAAGGCTGCCGGGACGATTCTTGAAAATGAAACCGGCAAGAAAGCCGCAGGATCTACGGTTTGGTACAAGGTATCGTTAGGTCAGTTCAGTCCGGTGGCCGGCGACTTTGAAAATAAATCGGTTGCGGAAGCCCGGAAGATTATTGAAAATGCCAATAATTCCGGGGCCGGCTGGAGTTTCTCAGAAGGTGCCAGCGAGTTTAACGACAGCGTTGCTTCCGGCAATACCTTCGGCTGTTCCATTTCGGGTAAAACGGTAACCTGTAAGGTTTCTAAAGGAAAAGGGATTACGGTTAAGAATTATGTTGGCGGTTCCGCGCCATGTTCCACAAACAGCTGTTCTGTCGACGGCGTAACGATTAAGCAGGTTTATCAGTCGGATTACAGCGATGTTCCTGCAGGACAGGTTGTCGATCAGTCGGTTGGCGCCGGTACTGTTGTTTCTTCGGGAACGGAAATTACATTGACTTTGTCGAAAGGACCGAAGCCGGTTACAACGGCGAAGGTTCCGGATGGGCCAAAAACAATTTATAATGGTGCCAGTTATGATGAAACAGTACAAAATATTAAATTTTCGTTCAATAATGCTGGTTTTTATAATTTGACCTTTATTAAAATTTCGGGCGAAATTGATAATCCAGATAAAATAAATGGTGTTCTTGAAGATGTTTCTGTAGCATTTGGTTCTGAGGTAGATATATCAACTGAAATAGTATTCAAGATTTATTCACCTAACTAAACATAGAAAATCAGGATGATGCGCGACAAAACGCTCATCCTTTTTCTTATTCCGAAGCAAAGGAAAATTAAGCGATAATTTTTAACTTTCACGATTAATTTAATGATATAATGAGAACCAAGAGGTATTATATTTTGGCCTTGTTGATAACTGAGGATTAAAAGCTGAATTTTAAGATCAGAAAAGGTTATTCGCATAAACGATGAGATTGAAATGAATAAATTGATTTACTGTGGGTGGAATGCTAAACACAGGAAGTTTCAAGGAAAGGAAGTAAATACGATGTTTGATTTGGAAAAAGCAGATCAGTTTATACAAAAACAAATTCAGACACATCCGTTATTTGAATTTTACCGGATTGTCGACGTGAATACGTATGAGGTTCATGAATGGAGAAAGTCACAGTTGGTCGCGAACGGCGAACATTGTTTTCAGGTGTGGAGTCGTAATTGTGCCTGCCGCAACTGTGTATCCCGTTTGGCTGTAGATGAAAACCGGCCGATAATCAAAATGGAGACAACGCAGGATAATCGGATTTTTCTGATTGAATCAGTGCCGCTAACTGAACTGGGTGATCATTACGCGCTGGAATTGATCCGTGAAGTTACAGATAATCTGTTGTTCACCGATCCTGATCATAAAAACAACGTCATGTTGACAGACATTATTTACAAAATGAACGAGCTCTCGACGCATGATTCCTATACGGGACTGTACAATAAGCGTTTTATGGAACATGAGCTGAACCGGGATATTTCCGAGTGGAAAGAAGAGAAGCCGCTGACGATCGCCTTGCTTGATATTGACCAGTTCAAGGCGGTCAACGATACGTACGGACATTTGACGGGCGACCGGGTTATTTTAGCTCTGTCGCAGGCATTGAAAACCTGTGCGGAGAGCCATGGCGGCTGGGCCTGCCGAGTTGGCGGCGACGAATTCCTGATTACGTTTAACGGTTTAAATCAAGAACAGGCGGCGCAGGTAATTCAGGCATTCCGTCAGGAAATGGCGCAGCTTCAATTCAGCGAAGCGGCGCGGGACTATCACATGTCGATCAGCGTAGGCATCGTAGAATACAAACCGGAAATTCAGGATTGGGAAACCTGGTTTACATTGGCTGATCAGGCAATGTATCAAAACAAGCAGAGCGCGGATCAGAATAATAAACTTGCCCATTCTTAGACTCTCCTTTACAATAAAAACATAGAGCGAGAAGGAGGGACGCAGGATGTTGACAAGGCAGGAATATCTTCAAAATCCATGCCGGGCTTCGGCGCTTCCCTATTGGAAACTTTGTGCTGGAAATCTGCCGGAAGGTGTTGAGGTCATTCACGAAAAAGAAGCTGGAAAAAGGATCGGAGACGTCAGCACTGCGATTGAACGCTATTTCCGGCTTTTTCATCATCTCGATACTTTGTCCATAGACTCTCATTCAGAAATTATGCTGCAGACGGCTTGGAAAGAAGTAAACGTATTCGCGGAAATCATCAATGCGTCATATCCGGATCTGCGGGTCAGCGAAGCGCAGCTGCTTCAATTACAGGCGCAGGCCTGTTTCAGCCCTGAGGGTTGGGTTGTAGCTCTTGATCGCCAGAGCGGCAAACCGCTGGCCTGCGGAATTGCGGCGTTGGATCGGCAGATGCAGGAAATCAGTCTGGAATGGATACAGGTTTTGCCCGGGAAGCGCGGCCGCGGGATCGGCAGAAGTTTAGTCATGCAGCTGTTGTCCAACATGAAGGACAGGGCACGCTTCGCCACAGTCAGCGGCAGGGCGGATGGCCCCTGCTCCCCAGAGCTGTTTTATCGAAAATGTGGTTTTACCGGTGATGATATTTGGATAGTCAGGCGGGAAACGCTGCAGGCGAAGCAGAAAGCGGGATCATCAGGAAGAGAATCAAAGAAGTAAATAAAAATCAACAAACAGGAATGACGAATATAGAGGTCAAAATCCGGGATGTCATAGAAAAAAGGGGGACTGAACGATGATAAAAAGAAAATGGCAGCGAAAGGGAACCGCGATAACTTTGATGTTTCTTTGCGCTCTGTCCCTCGTCAGCTGCGCTTCGATCCATTATTACTGGTATACGCAGCCGGAATCTTCCATAAAACTCAGCGTCAAAGCTGGAAAAGTCCAACGGATGCTTATTATTACCAATGTAAGTCCGTCGGAAGCTGTGAAGCTCAACGAGGAGAAGGCATGGCTGGAAGGGCTGGACGTCGGCGATTACTTTGAAATCGGAGAACATCCCGAAACGTTTTTTCTAGTCCATTATACGGATCCGGGAAAAGGCGGAGTGGTTTTCTATAACTTTAACTTTGCGGCTTCCGACTTTGATCCGAAAAAGGAAGACGTGATCGCTATTCTGGATCATTTTGGGTTAACTGAATCTCTAAATTGGAAAACCAGAACGATCAGCTTGAAAACGTTAACTTCTTCGCAGACATGCCATTTCCATGCGCTTTTTGAATCCGGCGACTTCCAACGGTTAAAAAAACCGGAATGGTTTGAGGAACGCTGGCAATCGAACTAAACTGCCATGCCCACGAATTTTGACAGGACGATCACGCTCTGTCAGAATTCGTTTTTTTTGTTGCTGCCTTGAACTGAAGCAAAAGACCAAATAAAGGGTGAAAACAAGAAAAGTTAGAAATTTTTCGAAGAATGAGAAAATAAGTTGGAAATTGAACAAAAGAGCTTGCAATTAATGACTACGAAGTGTAGTATGATAATTGACTACAAGATGTAATAAAAAGGGAGGGAGAAGAGAACATGGAACTGATGTCTGATTCTGAAAAGGAAATCATGAGATTGATCTGGGATCATGGGGGTACGATGACGATCAGTGAATTGCTGGACCAGATAGAACAAACTGACCATGATTGGAAACGCACGACAGTGCGGACCTTTATCTCCAGATTGATCGACAAAGGAATGCTGATCAGCCAGAAGGAAGGCCGGGGCGCGCTGTACGTTGCGCGCATCAGCGAGGAAGAATATTTAAAAACTCAGTCGGTTCAGTTTGTGAATCAGGTGTTTGGCGGAAATGTCAGTACGCTGCTGACGTCGCTGTTCGGGCAGCAATGCCTGGAATCCAAAGACATTGAAGAACTGGAAAAATTTTGGGAGCAGGGGAAGGAGAAATTGAAATGAACACCTTCATGATCGGTTTCCTTTCAGTTTCGGTTTCCGCGTTATGGATGGCCGGCATCGTTGTACTGCTGGAAAAGCTGCTGAAAAATCATTTGAGTTTCCGTTTTCGCTACGGACTCTGGCTGGTTGTGATTCTGCGGCTTTTAATTCCGGTATCGCCGGTAGCCGGGGTTGTCGGTACTTTGTTTTCTGAGGAAACCTGGAACCCGCAGCCGCAAGCTCAGCTTGCGGCAAGGACGCCGGAAACCATCAGGAATCCTGTTGCGGATCAACAAACAAAACATCCTGAACAGGAAGTCCAGAGTGATCCGGTTCAGGATATCCGATTCCTTCCAACACCGGAGCCTTCCCGATCAACCTGCCAGGTTGATCAGCCCGCCTGGCTGGACGATCTGATCCGATCAGCCTGGGTGCTGTGGTTAAGCGTTGCCGTGGTGCTGATGGTTCGTCGGATCACGAGCTATCAAGGATTTCTGCGGTTTATTAAAGCCGGCAGTTTTCCATCCAGCCCGAAGACCCGGCAATGTCTGGACGAGGTTCGCCAGAAAATGGGCATCCGCCGCCAGCTGCCAGTCTGGATTAACAAGCTGGCAGTATCGCCGATGCTGCCCGGTGTCTTTCATCCGATGATCATTCTGACTACGGAGGATTGCGGCCCTGAGGAAATGCAAATGATTCTGCGCCACGAACTCACGCATTATCAGCGCAAAGATATCTTTACAAAATGGCTGGTTCAGCTGGCGGTCTGCATTCACTGGTTTAATCCTGTTGTTCGCCTGATCGGCCGCCATATGGAAAGTCTGTGTGAGCTGGCCTGCGATGAACAGGTGCTGCGGTCTCTCTCGGCGCGGGAAAAACGCTGCTACGGCGACACGTTGATCCACACGTTAAAGGATAAGGGAACCTATGGCGATATCATCGTATCAATTACGTTGAATGAAAACTTGAGCTTGTTAAAAGAAAGGCTGAGTGCAATTATGGATGAACAAAAGTCAGGAACTGCACGGGCGTTGATCTCGATGGCTGCCGGGGCTGTATTGTTTGCCAGCGGTATTCTGTGCGGTTCTACGTTGAGCTGGAAAACGCCGACGCCGGCCGCGGCGCCGGTGATGACGGCCACGACCTCGACAAACCAGAGAACCTTCTATTTTTCCGGCAGCGTCTATACGCAGGGCTACATCGTGACGCTGAACTGGGCGGGAGCCGACCGGTCGGAGGAGGGCAGCGTGTATCAGGATTCGCTGATCAGCGTCGCCTTTGACGAAAGCATGAAAGCGGTCATGGACAATGAGGAACAGATGGAAGCCGTCCGTCAGGCGGTTTCCGAACAACATGCGCGGTTAGTCCGCAACAACAGCTCACTGGCTTCGCGTACGCCGCTTTTAACCTCGATCGAAGGTCCCTACACCGAATCTGCGGAGGAACTGGCTGTCCGCTTTCATAAGGAAAAGAAAATGTCGCAGTTCAGAGCCGTGGCTGCGAAGCTGAACGAGGAAGCGGCTGTAAACATGGCCCGCACCTTCTATGCATCGAAGGAAATGGATTATTTTGCGGTGCTGGCCGACGCGCTTCCGGAATCCGAAATTCTCAATTTGAGCCGGCAGGCTTATCAGAGTCGATATGAGGATGCGTTTGATCTGTTGGTACCGAAGCTGCCGCAGGATCAGATTGAGACGTTGGCGCAGCAGGCTTATGCGGATATGCGGCTTGATGATTTTGAAATCGCGCTGCTTTCCCTGCCGGCTCCGCAGCGGTCTGAATGGGCGGAGAAAGCCTATGCGGATAACCAGTTGGCGTATTTTATGGAAACGATCCGCGATTTGACAACCGATCAGCTCGGTGCGTGGGCCGACCGGGTTTATGCTGATCAGCGTCTTGAATTCTTTGAAGAGATTGCAAGTTCGCTGAATTCCAGGCAGCGGAAAGCTTTGGCAGAAAAGGCCTATGCCGATAACCGCGTCGAATATTTTAAAGAAGCTTTCTATGATTTGCCACAAGAGAGCGTCGCGGCGTATGCTCAGCGAGTGATCGACGATCAGCGTTGCCGGGATTATCTGTTTGTCTTTGACGGGGATCTGCCTGGCGAGCTGATGGATAAGCTGGCGATCCAGGCTTATGATGAAAAGCAGGATGAGCTGTTTGACCGAATTATCTGGGGCCTTTCCAAGGAAACCGCGAAGACGCTGCTTGAGCGGGCGTATGCCGACAATCGGACAGAAGTGCTTTACCGGCTCTATTCCAAAGTTGATAACGAAACCCTGAAGGCGCTGGTTGATCAAGCCTTTAACGATCATCGCACGGATGTGTTTATGAATTTGTGCAATGATTTGACCAGCGAACAAAAGGCAGAATATGCCAATCAGGCGTATGAGAATCAGAATCTGGATATTCTGTCAAACCTGATTTACGATCTTCCGCACGATCAGGTTCTTTCGCTGGCGCAGAAGGCCTACGATGATCAGCAAGTCCGTTATTTCGAGATGGTGGTCTGTGAATTGAATTCGGCGGATATCGCTAAATTCAGAACGCAGGCGAAAAAAGACGGTCGCGACGAGTTTTATTCTATGCTGGAAAATTATTGATTCAGAAGTTCGCCTTCTGACAAACTGACGATCAACTGCCGGTCAGGCTCTCTGCCGGGATTTCTGACTAGTCCGCCCTTGTTTGGCATCGCTGAATCCAGTTTGAAATTAAAGATGTTCGGGAATGTCAGAAAATTCATTTCAGGCTTTTTACCGGAAGTGGATGAAATCGCCGCTTAGTTATGTTATAATGAAAACCGCATAGGGCTTTTAAGCGGATCCAGAGAGATCGCAAGGCTGAACTACATTAAGGGGAAAGTCCTTTTGCACAAAATCAAAAGGGCTTTTTATTTAAGCCCGGAAAGGGGTATTTATGTCACAGCGAGTAGAAATGATCCTCGACGTCAACGAAAAACCAAAACCGACTCAATGGATTCTGTTAAGTTTCCAACATGTCTTTGCGATGTTTGGCGCCACCATCCTGGTCCCGGTGCTGACCGGCTTTCCGATTTCCGTCGCCTTGTTTGCTTCCGGCATCGGAACGATTATTTACAGCTGCATCACCCGGTTTCAGGTTCCGGTCTACTTAGGTTCTTCCTTTGCCTACATCAGCGCCGTCCAGATTGCGGTCGCCGCGATGAGCGGCGATGTCAGCGCAGCGCAGACCGGGTTAATCCTGATCGGTCTGGTCTATGTCGTCGTTTCGATTCTTGTCCGTTTCATCGGCAAGGACTGGATTGACAAGCTGCTTCCGCCGATTGTCATCGGCCCGATGATCGCCGTTATCGGTCTGGGCCTGGCGGCCAATGCGGTCGGCAACGCCGGCTTTGTGACCGGCGGGGATTGGAAAGTCATGCTGACAGCGGTCTTTACCTTTATTCTCACTGCTCTGATCTCCACGAAGGCAAAAGGCTTTTTCAAAATCATTCCATTCCTTTGCGGAATCTTGGGTGGGTATGTGTTTGCGCTGGCTTTAGGCATCGTGGACTTTGCGCCGCTGCAGGAAGTCCTGCAGTCGGGGCGGTTCTTATCGCTGCCGGAATTCATTCTGCCGATTGCTATTCCGGGGTTTAAGAGCTATCACCTGTATTTCGGACCGGAAACGTTCGCGATCCTGCCGGTGGCGCTGGTGACCATTTCCGAGCATATCGGCGATCATACCGTGCTGGGCAAGATCTGCGGCCGCAATTTCCTGAAGGAACCGGGCTTGGATAAGACGTTAATGGGCGATGGCATCGCGACGTCCATTTCGGCGCTGCTGGGCGGACCGGCGAATACGACCTATGGCGAAAATACGGGCGTCATCGGGATGACGAAGGTGTCCTCGGTGTACGTGACTGTCGGTGCGGCCTGCATCGCGATCGTGCTGAGCTGCGTCCCGATTGTATCGGCGTTCATCTCAACGATTCCCAACGCCGTATTAGGCGGAATGTCGATCATTCTGTACGGCGTCATTGCTTCCAACGGTCTGCGGGTTCTGATCGACAATCAGGTCGATTTTGGGCAGCAGCGCAATCTGATCATCGCTTCGGCCATGCTGGTCATCGGCTTGGGCGGCGCGGTTCTGCCGTTAGGCAAACTGGTCACCCTGTCGGGCACCGCGTTGTCGGCGACTGTGGGCATTGTGCTGAACCTGATCCTGCCGCGGGAGAAACAAACTGCGGAAAAATCAAAATAAATCTCAGATCTCACTCAGAAAGCAGCATGCCGCTGCTTTTTTTCTGACGGCGAAGAGGGATCAATTCCAAGTTTCGGATTGGTTCACAAGAGCTGGGTCGTTTCGTTGCTTTTTTAGCCCGGAACGGCTTTCCTGATTGCCAGGCGGGATTTTCATTCCCTTCCGGCCTGTTTTCTGGTAAAATAAAGCACGGTGATAACATGCAGCAGATATTTATACAACAGAAAACCCACGTCGGAAGCGTGATCGAACCGGATCCGCAGCAGCGCCATCATTTACAGCGTGTCCTGCGGATGAAGGAAGGGGAAACGCTGCGCGTGATCGACGCGGAAGGCACCGTTTTTTGCGGCGTGCTGGACGGCGCGGGTCAGATTCAGATCACAGAACTGCTGGACGAGGACCGCGAGCTTCCGGTAACGCTGACATTAGTCGCCGGTCTGATCAAAGGCGAGCGCTGGGACTGGCTGCTGCAGAAATGCACGGAGCTGGGCGTCAGCCGGATCGTTCCGTTTCAATCCAGCCGCACGGTCGTGAAGCTGGAACAGGATAAAATAGATAAAAAATTAGAGCGCTGGCAGAAGATTGTTCAGGAAGCCAGCCAACAATGCAAGCGTACGCAAAGGCCGCAGGTGTGCGCACCGATCGAATTGGCCGACGCCGGCGCGTGGCGGAGCGAGCAGAACTTCGTGGCGTATGAAGATGAAGCTTTGCACGGTGGTTTGCTGAGCGCTCAGCTGGAAAAGGGCCGCAGCGTGACGCTGGTGATCGGCCCGGAAGGCGGTTTCAGTCCGGCTGAGATTGAAAGGCTGCAGGCACAGGGCTATCGCTGCTGCTCGCTGGGCAAACGGATTCTGCGGGCGGAAACGGCGGCAGTGGCGGCGGTCTGTCTGGCTGGAGCCGTGCTGGAGGGTTAAATGATGAATCCGAAAATGATTAAAATTCTGCGCAAAGGCAACGATCGGGAATTTCTGAAACTGAATGAGGTCCGCAAGGAAACCGCGCGCATCAACGCCCGGCTGAAACCCTATCAGCTCGATCGTCCGGTAAAAACGGCGCGGGATGTGTATACGCTGAGCATTCTGGAAGAGGGCTTGAAAAACAAGCAGAAGATTGAGGAACTGTACGAACAGACGCGGACGGAAATGCTGGATATCTGGGAGATCATCGATTATCCCAAACGCAATGAATTTGTACGGCCAAAAATTCAGGCCGCGATTGCGGACATGAAGAAGTTTACGGTTGAGGACAAGCTGGTGATGATCCCATTCTTCGATCCGCTGATCAACGCGCTGTACGATCACGAAACCGCGGTGCTGGAACTGCCGCAGTTTTTCAAAATGGTCAAAAGCTTTGCGGATAAGATCGTTGATCCGTTAATCTATGGACGACTGCCCTACGACGCGGGCTTTGCCTCGCCGCAGGTGATTTTTCAGAATGAGCAGGGTTTCGCGGTTTACGAGGGCCGCGTGCACTGTCTGGAAGTTTTTGCGTTTGACGGCACGGAAACCGAGCTGCCGCTTTCGCTGGTCTGTACCGGCGAAAAGCTTGATCCCGCTCAGGGCGCGCCGCTGGCGGCCGCGGTGCTGAGTCAGGATCCGCTTCAGATCCGCGATGCGTGCTGCGCCAGCGGCTATATCCTGCCGAAACTGAAATCAAAAATCGCCCGCATTTCAAGGCCGTAAGGCCTTTTCCTTTGGCAGGGTGAGAATGACCGCTAAAAGACTACCTCCGGGGTTAAAAGTTTGGTATAATATCCATCATGGAAGGGGACGAATTCATGGCGAGTGTCGCAATTTCAACGTTGGGCTGCAAAGTCAACGCCTACGAGTCGGAAAGTACCGCTCAGGCGCTGCGGCAGCGTGGCTATCAGACGGTGGACTTCAAGGAGAAAGCCGACGTTTACATCATATTTACCTGTGCGGTGACCAATACCGCCGCCAGCAAGAGCCGGCAGAAAATCCATCAGGCCCGCAGGCAGAACCCGGACGCCCTGGTGTGCGCTGTGGGCTGTTACGTCCAGATTCAGGCGGAACAGATGTGTGAGCAGGAAAAGATCGACATTCTGGTCGGTTCCAGCGGCAAGGACAAATTGCCGCAGCTGATCGACGAAGCGCTGCGCCAGCGCCGCGAGCCGATTGTCGAGCTGCATGACGTGCGGACGTCCGCCGAGTTTGAAATGCTGCCGCTGGATGAATTTGAACATCAGACGCGCGCGTACTTAAAGGTGCAGGATGGATGCAACCAGTTCTGCGCTTACTGCATCATCCCGTATGCCCGCGGCCGGGAGCGCTCGCTGCCGTTGGACGAAGCGCTGAAGGAAGCGCGGCGGCTGGCGCAGAAGCATAAGGAAATTGTTCTGGCCGGGATACATACCGGCCGGTATGGGAAAGATAGAGACACCAGCCTGTGCGAATTGATCCGCGGGATGTGTCAGATTGAACCGCTGGAGCGAATCCGGATTTCGTCGATCGAGATTACAGAGATCACTGATGAGCTGCTGACGCTGATGGAAACGCAGCCGAAGATCGCCCGGCATCTGCATATTCCGCTGCAGGCGGGCTGCGACGCCACGCTGAAACGGATGGGCCGGCCGTATACGACGGCGCAGTTTCTGGCGCGGGTGGAAGAAATCCGCAGCCGGATTGACGGAATTTCGATCAGCACCGATCTGATCGTTGGTTTTCCGCAGGAAAGCGAGGCGGAATTTGCCGCAACGATGGCCTTTCTGAAGCAGATCCACTTCAGCTTCATCCACGTCTTCCCTTTCTCCCCGAAAACCGGAACCCCGGCGCAGCGGATGAGCGGTCAGGTTTCATCGGAGGTGAAGAAGCAGCGGGCCCATCAGGTTGGCGAATTCTCCCGCAACAGTTATTACGCGGTAAAAAGCAGCTGGATCGGTAAGGACGTCGACGTAATTATCGAAACCTGTGAAAACGGCGCTGCGTTCGGACACAGCAGCGAGTATCTGCCGGTGCAAATTGAAGGCGAGTTTGCCAGCGGACAACGGATTGTGGCCCGCTGTACACATATGATCGGGGATCAGCTGGCAGCGCAGGCACAAGGAGGTCAGGAAAAATGAAATTATCCGCATTGTTTGACAACGCTCCGGACATTGAAATTGAAAATCTGATGGTGGACAGCCGCGATGTGCTGCCCAATTCCATCTTCTTCTGTATTAAAGGGATGATCCATGATGGTCACCGCTACGTCAACGCGGCCGTGAAAAACGGCGCGGTCTGCGTCGTTCACAGCGAGGATATCAAGCGCAACAACGCGAATGTCGTTTACATCAAGGTGCGCGACGTCACCGCCGCACTCAATCAGGTCGCGGCCTGCTTCTATGGCTATCCGTCAAAGAAGATGGTGGTCTACGGCGTGACCGGTACTAATGGCAAGTCGTCAATCGCCTGCATGATCCGCAACCTGCTGGATCCGATCTATGCCTGCGGCTACATCGGTACCATTTCGATTGAGTATGGCGACACGAAGCTGCCGCCGTTACTGACGACCCCGGACATCGTGCCGCTGCAGCAGATTCTGCATGATATGGCGGAAGACGGGATGAAAGCCTGCGCGCTGGAGATTAGCAGCATCGGTCTGGAACAGCACCGCACGGACGGCGTGGACGTCGACATCGCGATTTTTACGAATCTGACGCATGATCATCTCGATTATCATGGGACGATGGAGAATTATTTTGAAGCGAAGAAACGCCTGTTCGATCAGCTGAAGCCGGACGGCACCGCGATTACCAACAAGGATGATCCCCATGGCATGGCGATCGTCGCCGATTGCCCCGCCCGTGTTGTGACCTATGGCGTGCTGGAAAAAGCGGATTATGAAGCGAAGGATATCCAGCTCAACGCGGACAAAACCATCTTTACCTTAGTTTATAATGGCCATGAATACCCGGTCCAGACCAATCTGGTTGCGATGTTCAATCTGTATAACCTGTTGGCGGTGATCGCCGCGCTGCATGAGGGCGGTTTGCCCATGGAACAGATTCTGGAACAGCTCAATACGATTCCGCAGATCGAAGGCCGGATGGAACGGATTGAAGAAGGCCAGCCGTTCAATATCATCGTTGACTTCGCGCATACTCCGGACGGCCTGGAACAGATCTTCAAGTTCGCGTCCGCGATCACGCCGAAGGAGAAACGAATCATTTCCGTGTTTGGCTCCGCGGGGAAGCGGGATACGAAGAAACGACCGGTTTTCGGTCAGCTTGCGGATAAATATTGCGACCTGATTATCTTAACCGAAGACGATCCGCGCGACGAGGATCCGATTCAGATCGCTGAAGAAATTGCTTCGGGTATTCAGAAGACCAACCGCATTATCATTGAAAGCCGCTATGACGCAATCCGTCAGGCGGTGGAAGTGGCCAATGTCGGAGATACGATCCTGATTTTAGGCAAGGGCGACGAAACCTTTATTTACCGGGAATTCGGCCGGGAACCGTGGATGAGCGATCCGGCGGCGGTCCGCGACGCCCTGCGCAAGTATTATTTTGAAACGGAGGAGGAAGATGAAGATGAAACCGTTGAATAAGTACATTGATCACACTCTGCTAAAACCTGCCAGTACCCGCAGCCAGCTGGAAAAGCTGTGTTCCGAAGCCCGCGAACATGATTTCGCGACCGTCTGCGTCAATCCCTGCTGGATTCCCTTCTGCAAGCAGCAGCTGGCAGGCAGCGACGTCAAGGTCTGCACCGTCATCGGCTTTCCGCTGGGCGCGATGACCAGCGAAGCCAAGGCGTTTGAATGCCGCGACGCGATTGAAAAAGGCGCGGATGAAATTGACATGGTCATCAACATCGGCGGCGTGAAGGACGGCGATCATGACGGCGTTGTCCGGGATATCAAGATGGTCCGGGAAGCGGCGGGCGCACATACGCTGAAAGTCATTATTGAAACCTGCCTGCTGAGCGATGAAGAAAAGGTTTTTGCCTGCAAGGCCTGCATGGAAGCGGGCGCGGATTTCGTAAAAACCTCGACGGGATTCTCGACCAGCGGCGCAACCGTGGAAGACGTGCGTTTGATGAAACAGACGGTCGGCGATGTCTGCCAGGTGAAAGCGGCCGGCGGCGTGCGCAGCTTTGACGATTTAAAAGCGATGATCGAAGCGGGCGCCGACCGGATCGGAACCTCCAGCGGCGTCGCGTTGCTGGCGGGCCAGGAAGCCGCGGGTTATTAACCGCTGCTCTTGGGATTCGTAAAAAAGAAAAATAAAAAATCTGCATTGGCGGTCAACGAAGAGGAAGCTGAAAACTTCCTCTTTTTGCATGCAAAGAGGATTTTAGAGTTGTCTGATTATATCATCCAGCATAAAATCATGAGTTGTTCCATGAAGTAAATCAGTTTTTAACCTGTTTCTCTTTTAAGCCATTCTGGTATTCTTCTTCAATCCGTTTTGCTTCTGCCATACTTTCCAGACGCTTTTGTTCTTTTGCAAGGGTTAATGCGATCCGCGGCCATGTAGACAACAACGCCGAAAGCAATGACAAGCCCACCGTAAAGAGAGGCATCAGAACAGGAGAGCCCCTGCATACTGTCTAAGATAATTCCCGTAAATATCTGCGCAATAAAGACCAGTGAGGTCAGCAAAAATGAAGAGAGTTTGGGAACAATGATGTTAAATAACATCACAACCCCCACACCCAGGACTCCGCCAAAATAAATCCAGGGTTGAGACGTTCCGCTTAACGGTGCTCTTTGGACAAGATCACTCCATTTCACGGTGGCTGCGGCGAGCAGTATTGTAATGGGAAGTCCGATCAGATGGTTGATCAGCGCGCCCTGCAGCGCTCCTGTTTTTTCTGCCAGATATGCGTTGATGGTTCTGGATAAGACCACGGATATGCCTGCGGCACACGCAATTCCAATCGCAACGACTGCATTTTCATCATCCAACATCATGAAGATTCCGAGAGCTGAAAGACACAGACTGATCAGTGCTGATTGTGGAAACAGTCTTTTCTTCATCCCCAACAACCCTAGTTTATCAATGAACAAGGAGGCAATTGTCTGCCCCAGCAATCCCAGTGCAACGACGCTGGTTATACTCATCGACTCTGCCGCAATACATTGAAATACAGTAGTGCAGACCCCGATCGCTCCGCCCAGATAAATCCATTTTGGATGATGCGTCCACAGTGGCTTTTTTCCTTTTTTCAAAAGGCAGAGAGATGCGGAAGCCGTGCCTGCGATATGAATCAATACGGATGCTGAGAATACGCCATATTGTTTCGATAATTCTCCGTTTATTGAAACCATAATGGCTAATAGTATACCGTTAACCAGCGCTAAAATCGGATACAATTCAGACCACCTCTTTACTTCGAGGATAACAAAATTCTGTTTATCCTGCATAGGACATAGGTCATAGTGCTTTCAAACGCATTCGTATATAATTGATTTGAGGTGATTGATATGGAGAATATACCCCTTACTAAAGCCCATGAAAATAAGCTCGCAGAATATGGCCTGGAAAATGTTCCGCTTCAATCTTGTGGCTGCCAGCGTTTTGCGCCCGGGGAAAATGTTTGTCAAGAAGGTGTTTCCATGCCATGGATCCTCATTGTGATCAGCGGCAGTGCGAAGGTTTGCCGGACAACGCCCGACGGAAAAAGCTTGATTTTGTGTTATTACATTTCTTCCGGTCTGATTGGTGATATTGAACTCATGATGAGACAGAAAAATGCCACAACGACGGTTAAAGCGATCACCGACCTGGACTGTATCGCCGTGAATTATCCGACATGTGCAGACGAATTATCAGTAAATCTTCGATTTCTTAATTTTTTAGGCGGCGAACTGGCAGCCAAGTTGTCTAAAAGTTCAGATAATTATACATTATCAGCGCTATGTTCCGGCGAGCATCGTCTATGTGCGTACATCCTGCAAAATTCGCATAAAAATGTATTTAGTGATATTCTTACTGATGTTTCTGCCTCAGTGGGGATGAGTTATCGGCATTTGTTCCGTATTTTAGGCAAGCTTTGCCGCGATGGAATTCTGGAGAAGAGAGAAAGTGGGTACTACATTCTGAATAACATTGAATTAAAGCGGCGTTCCTCTTTTTAAAAGATCGAGCATGATCCATCCCGGCTTCTGTTTCATCGGGTTCTTTTGAGATTGGGCTCTTTTTTAACAGGATGAATAAAAAGCGGGATCTGCCCGAATGAAAGCGCTGTCAATTTCGCAGCTGTGCAGTGCAGTCTTCCTGTAAGAAATAATGAATGAAAATTCTTGAAAAACATTCCTCAAATCGTTCCGAAAAGGTTGCTTTTTTCGGATGGTTTGGTTATAATATATCTGCTTGCATCAGAAGGGAGGGTAAGTATGCCAAGAGTTGTCTTAAAAGAGAACGAAGTATTGGATGACGCATTACGTCGTTTCAAGCGTCAGGTTTCTCGCAACGGAACCCTTGCTGAGGCTCGCAAAAGAGAGTTTTATGTAAAACCAGGCGTCCGTCGTAAATTGAAGTCGGAGGCTGCAAGAAAGGCTAGACGTTCAAAATAAAGAAGCGCAAGCTTCTTTTTTCGTAGGATGAGCTTTTCTGGCTGAAATGAGGACAGGCGGATGATCGCTGAATCCTTGAATCCTCAGTAACGGCCAGCGAAGGATCAAAGGGAAATCCGAAAGCAGTAAATTAAAGAACAGACTGAAATCAAAGCGGATCGGAAAAAGCGATCAGCGCGATGATGCAGGAAAGCATCAGAATGAAGGAGGAGAAGGTCACAATGCAAAGTTCAACACAAGCACTCCAGCAGTTTAAGCGGGCCTTAGCACATGTCTATCAGCAGTGGCGGGATAAGCAATGGGAAATGATGAACATCAAATTGGAGCTGCCGCTGTTTGACGCGCCGGTATGCGCTTCGTTTTTACAGATGGGCGAGGAAACGGTGCTGGAAATCTGTGATGACGACTGGGATCAGCTGGTCGGCAATTCGCTGGCCCAGGAGGATTCCTACCACATGGCGGTTCAGGCGTCGCGGCGGATCATGTGGCGGCCGTTTTGCGCGGAGGAAGCGGAGGTTGCTTTATTTCAGCAGGATGGCCTGCAGGTTTTTATCAACGATATTCACTGCGGTCTGCTGGAGGTGCGTCCTTCCTCCCGCTGGATTGAGGAAACCCGGCTGCTCGTCGAAGCGCTGAGTGAAATCCTGGCAGCGTACAACGGTCCGGAAACGACGGATGAACAATGGGTGGAAGCGGCTCGATTAAGTGATCAGAGCTGGCGTTTAGTGCCGAAAGAGGGCGCTGTGCGGATCGAAGGTCCAGCCTGTATGATCGACGAAGCGGCAGCCGACAAGCTCAGTCAGCTCAAGCATACGCGGGAAACCGCGCAGCTGGACGTGGTCAGCCTGATCGATCCGCTGGAAGCGGAACACGGCACTGCGGTGGCGTTTCGGATGTTGGTGCTGGTGTGCTCCAACCGGCATCAGACACATATTGAATTCAGCTTCCGCAAACGGGAAGATTTGTGCACAGCATTGGTAGAAGCCCTGCGTGAATTTATCCTGATCGCCGGGATTCCTGCCCGCCTGCAGGTCAATCACGGGCTGTATGAATTCATTCTGGCAGATCTGGCGCAGCGGTTGGGGATTCGGATCGTTCATGTGGAGAATCTGATTCTGACGGAACAGCTCAGCGAGGAACTGGCGGCCGCCCTGTCGCCGCTGACAACTCCCGAATCAATGAATTAGCGCGCTTTCGTCTCGTTGTCATTTTGATCTCACAGGATCATAACGCCTCAGCGTCCCTTTGCGGACGCTTTTTTCATGTTTGCCTGTGCTGGCGCATAACCTACATCAGAGGAAGGAGTGTGCGCGATGATCACAGTCAGTGAAAAACAGGCCATGATCGAAGACTTCGAGCGGCTGATCCTCGTCAGCCCCGAACAAATTATCACCGAGTCCAAACAGGGCAGAATGATCGTCGAAGGCAGCGGCCTTCATATCCGGGTGTTCAGCGCCGACGAAATCATTCTTTCCGGGCAGATCAGGCGGGTGAAGTTCGATGCGGAATAGACTGCCTTTTCTGTTCGGCATGGACTGCTGGCGGCTGAAAATACCGCTGACGTTTTTTCTCAATCAATGTCTGCGCCAGGATATCGAGGTCATGGAACTCAAGCAGACCCCGGAAGGGCTGGTTTTCTGGACGCCGGTGACGAGCCGGCGGCGGATTACCGGTTTGTTTCAGGACGCGGAATGTTTGCGGACCAGCGGCGTCACCGGTTTTTTGCTGCACCAGTTCCAGCAGCCGCTGCGGTTGTTTTCTGTCGCGTTATCCATCGCGCTGTGGATATTTTACTCGCATTGCATTGTCCAGGTCAGCGTGACCGGCACGGATCCAACCCTGCAGCGCCAGATCGAGCAGCAGCTGGCGGAGAACGGCTATGCCGCGCCGTTTTTCACCGCGGATCAGAATCTGGCGGAAACGATTGAATTTCTGATTAAGGAAAGCTTTGAGGATCGCCTGGGCTGGACCGAGGTCACCCGCACGGGCTCGCGGATTCAGCTTCAGTTTACAGACAAGGAATACGTTGAAACTCCGCAGCTGACCAACGATCCGATCTATGCGCAGAAGGAAGGCATGGTCGTGCGTTTTGACGTTCAGCATGGGGAGAAAAAGGTCAAAATCAACCAGATCGTTCACCCCGGGGATCTGTTGATCGACAATGAACTGAAAGATGCCTTCGAGGTGCCTCAGCCACTCTATGTCAAGGGCAAGGTTTACGGCTACACCTGGTATACCGTGGAAAGCTCGCTGTTAGATGCACCGGATTTCCCGCTGCATGACGCGCTGGCGTTTTTTCGTCTGTTGATGGACTGCCGCAGTCAGATCGCTGAGCAGCTGCAGGAGGATGAGAAAATTATCAAAGAAAATGTTTTACTTTTTGACAGGAATGCGGGTACAATAACGATGAAGATCCACTATACGTTATTGGAGGATCTGACACGACCTTAAATTCGAGGAGGAAAACCATGACCTATGTCCTGTCAATGGAACATCTGAGCGCGTCGGAAGCGGCTGAACTGATCGGCTACCAGGACCGCAACCTGAACTGCTTATGCGAACTGTACGGGGCGGAGATTGTCTTCCGCGACAATCAGTTTACGATCCGCTGCCAGGATCCCGAAGCGGTGGCGGAGATCCTGCAGGAAATGCTGAAGATGATCCGGCATTCCCAACAGATCAGCGAGCAGGAAATTCGATATTTGGTCCGCACGCAGCGCAAGCAGCAGGCGGTCGATCTGGGCGATCTGAAGTCCAAGGTGCTGGCCCGCGCCCATAGCGGCAAGGCGATATCGCCGAAAACCGAGGGTCAACGCAGCTTCATCGAAGCGATGGAAAAGAAAACGATTGTCTTCGCGGTCGGCCCCGCCGGCACGGGCAAGACCTATTTAGCCGTGGCCTACGCCGTCAGTATGCTGAAGAAAGGCGAGATTCACCGGATCATCCTGACCCGGCCCGCAGTGGAAGCGGGGGAGAGCCTGGGATTTCTGCCCGGTGATCTGAAGGAAAAAGTTGATCCGTATTTACGCCCGCTGTATGACGCGCTGCATGATCTGATGGGTGCGGAAACGACGGAGAAGCTGATCGAAAAAGGCACGATTGAGATCGCGCCGCTGGCCTATATGCGCGGACGGACGCTGGATGATGCCGTGATTATTCTGGACGAAGCGCAGAACACGACGCCGGCCCAGATGAAAATGTTTTTAACCCGGCTGGGCTTTCAGTCGCGGATGATCATCACCGGCGATGTGACGCAGGTGGATCTGCCGAAATCCCAGCGCAGCGGTCTGATGGACGCCGTCGGCCTGTTGAAAGGGATTGAGGAAATCGGCGTGCTGCAGCTGTCCAGCGACGATGTCGTGCGGCATCCGCTGGTGCAGAAAATCATTGACCGCTATGGGGCAAAGGGGGAATAGGTCATGCCGCGGATTCTTTTAATTGAGGATGAAGACAGCATCCGCCACCTGATCAGCTATGATTTGAAAAACGCCGGGTTTGACGTCACCGGCTGTCCAGACGGCGCCAGCGCCCGGGAAAAGGGGCTGAACGAAAGCTTTGATATCATGATTATCGACTGGATGCTGCCGGAAATCAGCGGGATTGAGCTGGTGCGGCTGTTCCGCGGCAAAGGCATTGACAGCGTCATGATGATGCTGACGGCGAAGGATGAGGAAGAAGACATTCTGGAAGCCTTCGAGGCCGGCGTCGACGATTACATCACTAAACCATTTTCCCCGCGCGAGCTTCTGGCGCGGATTCAGGCCCATGTCAAACGGATCGTCAAGACAAGCCGGAGGGTGCTGGAAATGGGTGGTCTAACGATGGATCTGGGAAGCCGGGAAGTGTCGGTCAACGGTCAGCCGGTCAGCCTGACGAAAAAGGAATTTGAGCTGCTGGAATATCTGCTGCGCAATCCGCAGATCGTTTTATCCCGCGACAACATCCTCAACGAGATCTGGGATTTTGATTACGACGGGGATACCCGGATCGTTGACGTCCACATTTTCAAGCTGCGCAATAAACTGCAGGGCAGCGGCGTGAAGATTGCCTCCCTGCGCGGGGTCGGCTATAAACTTGAAGTTCAGGCATAAACGGCGGAGGCAGGCATGAAAACGAGTGAAGCTCTAATTCTGATCGTCACTGTCGCGGGTCTGGCGCTGTTCTGTGCCCAGGGCTTATTGGAAGCCTGGAGCGCCCTGGTCTTGCTCGGACTGGTCGCAATGGCGCTGCTGTGGCACAGTCAGGATACGCTGCGCGAAACGATGCGGACGAAAGAACAGACGTTAAAAACGCAGGTTCGCAGCTCGGCCAAGGATGCTTCGCTGAAGCAGCAGCAGATCATGACGATCCTGACGAATATTCCTTCTCCCTTAGCCATGATGGATTCCTATGGTCATCTGATTTTATACAATGAAGGATTCAGCCGGTTTCTGAGCGAAGAGGGTGAGGAAGAATTCACGTATCGCGACGAGCGGATTGCTCCTGAGGTGCAGTTGTTTCTGAAGGAAGCGTATTTGAGCGAGAATGCGATCGTGCGCAATCTGTGCTATAACCACGTCGACTTCCAATGCCTGTCCGTTCCGATTCAGGAGAACGGCCGGTTTACCGGATGTCTGTTGGTGTTTCAGGATATTACGCAGGCGATGGAAAAGGAACGGATGCAGAAACGCTTCATCGCCGATGCGTCGCATGAGCTGAAAACACCGATTGCGGCAATCAAAGGGATGATAGAAATTCTGAACCGGGATGATTTTGACGATCCCAAGACGATGAAGGATTTTCATATCCAGATTGAAAAGGAAACGAAGCGGCTGGAAATGATAGTCGCCGATCTGTTGAAGCTGTCGCGCTTATCTATGAGTACGCTGGCGCTGGAGCTGTCGCCCTGTGAGATCAGCGGGTTGTTTGACAGTCTGATTAAGGAGGCAGCGCCGCAGGCAAAAAGTCAGGGCGTGATCGTGGAGGCAGAGGATCAAACCCATGAAACGTTCTGGCTGGATGAACAGAAAATTCATCAGGCGCTGGCCAATTTATTGAACAATGCGCTGGCGCACAGCCAGCCTGAGCATATCCGCATGCAGGCGCGGCGCCAGGATCATTGGCTGGTGCTGACGGTCAGCGATGACGGCTGCGGGATTGACGCCAAACATCTGGATCGGATTTTTGAGCGCTTTTACCGGGTAGATAAATCCCGGTCCCGAGCCAGCGGGGGCAGCGGTTTGGGGCTGGCGATCGTCAAGGCGATCGTGAGCGCGCATCAGGGCGAGATTGAGGTTGACAGCGAGGTTGGCCGCGGCAGTCGCTTCGTCATCCGCCTGCCGATTCGTTCCGACGCGGCGGATCAACCTTTGACGGCGGAACATTCTCCACGCCTTCCGCAACCTTCGCCGCAGAACACAAACGCTGGCGTCTCAAAGTGAAAGGTCGCGGGAAACGATCGTCCTCAGTCAGGGATTCCCTGGCTTTTTTTGTGCTTGTTTTTCGTTGGGAGCGGTGGATGGGAAAAAACGGAATGTCCTGACAGGAAGCCACCGTTTTTCAGCCTTGATTCATGATTTGGCAGCCAACCTGCCGGCTGAAAGCTGTTTTCCCATGTGGGGGAACAGAGAAAGGACAATGCTTTGGAAAATTTATTTTTTAACCGTTTCTTAACGCAAGCTTCATTTTCTGTTAATCGTAGCGCGGTAAACTGGGAACTGTTCAAGAAAGGGATGAATTGAAATGAAGAAATTATTTGTATTCGTACTGACAGCGCTGCTTGTCGCTGGCTGCAGCACAGCACCCAAGACAGAGCCAGCAGAGGGAGGAACGGCCACGCCGTCCGTGGCGGCGTCCATCAACGTCTATACCCGCGACGCGACTTCCGGTACGCGGGAAGCGTTTGAAAAAGCCGGAGATTTTGCGGAACAGCTGACGTCTTCCGCCATTGAAGTTTCCAGCAACGGCGATATGGCGACCAAGGTCGGAGCGGATGAAAACGGCATCGGTTATGTGTCGCTGTCCACGGATTTTGCGGCCAACGGCGTGAAGCCGCTGAACTTTGAAGGCGTGGCGCCGAGCGAAGCGACGGTTCTGGACGGAACCTATGGGATGCAGCGTCCGTTTGCCTTCACAACCCGGGCTGCCGGCGATTATGAAAGTGCGGAGAAAGAACAGCTGATCGCGGCGTTCTTAGACTTCCTGCAGAATTCCACAGAAGGCATGCTGGTGGTGGAAAAGGCCGGCGGCGTTGTCGATAAGAGCCAGGGGAAAGCCTGGGCGGAACTGGCGGCGAATCATCCGATCGTCAACGAAGACAACTCGGCGATCACAATCGCGACCTGCGGTTCGACATCCGTGGAGAAAACGCTGAAAGCTGCGCTGGAAGCGTTCCAGCCGTTGGCGGGTAACTTCCAGTTCACGATGAACCAGACCGGTTCGGGCGACGGCTACAAGCGCGTCCTCGGTTCAGAAAAAGACGGTGCTAACCGCGCGGATATCGGCTTTGCTTCGCGGGCTTTCAAAAGCGGCGAGGAAGACACATCGGCGGCGATGGCCTCAGGCCAGTATTGCATTGATGCGGTGGTGACGATTGTCAATGAAGCGAATACGGCCGTTGCCAATCTGACGCAGGCTCAGGTTCACGATATCTTTACCGGCACGGTGACGTCCTGGGATCAGATTCAGTAATTTGTAAACGGGATGCGACCGCTTCCCCGGCTAGTTTGCCGGCGGAGCGGTTTCGTTTCGAAGGAAGGATGAGGTTATGGAAAGCAATCTGAAAGCGAGAATCCGCCCCGGCCAGGCCCGGCGTAAGCAGAGAACGGACCGGACGGTCAGAGCCGTTTTCTTTCTGGCGGCGCTGATTTCCGGCAGCTGTATCGTGCTGATCACGCTGTTTATTCTGATGAAAGGAATCCAGCCGTTTTTACCTGGCTATGCCTATGGCTCCATATCGCTGAAAGATTTCCTGTTAGGAACGTTGTGGCGGCAGGATCAGGGGGTCTACGGCGTTGGATTTATCGTGATCAATACGCTGATCTCCGCTTTTGGAGCGCTGCTGCTGGCCTTTCCCATCGCGGTGCTGACGGCGCTGTTCATCGTCAAGATCGCACCCAAGCCGGTTAAACCATTGATGAAAACGGTGGTGGAATTGCTCGCGTCGATTCCCAGCGTCGTCTACGGCGTCTTTGCGGCCGGGGTGATTACGTCGCTGGTGAAAGGGCTGGCGTCGCTGGCGGGGGTCAGTACAGCCGGGGGCAGTTCGCTGCTTGCGGTGATCCTGTTATTGGCGATCATGATCTTCCCGACGATCACCTCGCTGGCGGTGACGGCCATCGAAGCGGTCGATCCGGATCTGGAGCTGGGTTCACTGGCTTTGGGAGCGAGTGCGACGCAGACCCATTTCAAAGTTGTCCTGGCCAGCGCCAAGTCAGGGATTTTCGCCGGAGCAATTCTGGGGCTGGGCCGGGCGTTTGGCGAAGCGACAGCGGTCGCGATGGTGGCCGGCAACAAGCTGTTCGGCCCGACGTTCAACCTGTTCGACATCACCCGCACGCTGACATCGACAATGCTGGCGGGATTGAAGGAAACAACCGGACTGGATTACGATATCCGGTTCTCCGTCGGTCTGGTGCTGATGGTCGTGATCCTTTTGTCGAATCTCAGTCTGAACTGGATGAAGAAGAAAGTGGGGAATGGACAGTGAAAACCAATCGAATGCCGCGTGTGATCAGCGATCGTTTTCTGCAGCTGCTGACAGTGCTGAGCGCAGCGCTGGCCGTTGTGGTGCTGACCAGTCTGTTCGTGTATATTTTCAGTCATGGTCTGTCCTTGATCAACGCGGATCTGCTGCGCAGCGATTACTGGTCCCTCAGCAAGATCGTGGCTTTGGATGAATCACGCAATCAGCCCGGGAGCTATCCGCGACCGGAAAAGCTCGGTGCTGAGGTGGCGTGGAGCGAAAAGTGGGGTGTGGGCTTTGTCGACCATCTTTCCCATGAAAAGAAACAGCTTGTTCTGATCGAAGCCGTGGCGGAGAATTCGCCGCTGACGTCGGCTGTGGATACCAGCGCCGGGGCGAACCAGGGGAAACCGGTCGCCATGAGCGCCGGGCTGCAGGTGGAAAAAATTGATTTTACCGACGCTTCCGGAACAGCGGACTTCACCGGTATGCTCGCTTCCGCAAGCGCTGCTGAAGTAGTGGAAACATTGGATCGGTCAGCGGCGAAGCTGACGTCAATGTTTATCAAGACACCGGGCGGGGGCATCCGCGGATCGCTGGTGAGCACCGCGTACTTAATTCTGGTATCGCTGCTGATCGCGCTGCCGATCGGCATTGCCAGTGCTGTCTATTTAAGTGAAATGGCTAAAAAAAACAAAGTGAACGCCGCGATCCGCACCGGGATTGAAACGCTGACCGGCGTCCCTTCGATCGTTTATGGTTTAATGGGCGTCAGCGTGTTGTTTCCGATCACCGCGGCCATGGGGGCAAAGACGACGAATATTCTGCTGGGCGCGCTGACGATGGCGATCATCCTTTTGCCGACGATCATCCGCTCGACTGAAGAAGCGCTGCGGGTTGTACCTCAGGGTCTGCGCGACGCGTCGTTGTCGTTAGGTGCAAGCCAGACTCAGACGATATTCAAGATCACGCTGCCCTGTGCGATGCCGGGTATTCTCAGCGGGATTCTGTTAAGCATCGGCCGGGTAGTCGGCGAATCGGCGGCGCTGATCTATACGATGGGCACCTTTATTAACGATCAGCCAGGCTTGTTGAAGCAAGGCACTTCACTGGCCGTTCACATCTGGTCGGTGATGTCGGGCGAGCAGCCTAACTTTGAACTGGCCTGCGCGATCTCAATCATCATTCTGATCTTTGTGCTGATCTTGAATCTGACGGTCAAGCTGCTTTCGCGGCGGCTGCAGAAAAGCTTCCGCTAGAAAGGAATCGTTATGGAAACTTGTTTTGAAGTAAAAGATTTGAATTTATATTATGGTGAAAAACAGGCGCTGAAACAGCTGAATCTGACGATCGGCAAGAACCGGGTCACCGCGCTGATCGGTCCCTCGGGGTGTGGTAAATCGACGTTTCTGCGGTGTCTGAACCGGATGAACGATCTGATTGAAAATTGCCGGATCAGCGGTGAAATCCGCCTGTTGGGCGAGAATATTTATGATTCAAAAACCAACGTCGTCCAGCTGCGCACGGAGGTCGGAATGGTGTTTCAGAAGCCAAACCCGTTTCCGATGTCGATCTATGACAACATCGCTTACGGTCCTCGCTGTCAGGGAATCCGCGATAAGAAAGTGCTGGACGGCGTTGTGGAACACTCGCTGAAATCGGCGGCGCTGTGGGAGGAAGTCAGGGACCGTCTGCACGATTCGGCGCTGGCACTCTCGGGCGGTCAGCAGCAGCGGTTGTGCATCGCCCGGGCGATCGCGATGGAACCGGAGGTCATTCTGATGGACGAGCCGACCTCCGCGCTGGATCCGATTGCCACGGCGAAGATCGAAGAGCTGATCGAGCAGCTGAAGACAACCTATACGATCGTCATCGTAACGCACTCGATGCAGCAGGCTTCCCGGGTTTCCGATGATACGGCGTTCTTTCTGCTCGGTGAAATCGTAGAGGCCGACACGACCCGCAAGCTCTTTTCCAAACCGGCAGATCAGCGGACTGAGGATTATATCACCGGCCGGTTCGGCTAGGAATCAGGAGGAATAAGTTATGAAAATGGATGAATCGCTCGCCGCATTCCAGGCTTTGATCCTGCAGATGTACCGCAAGGTGAAAACGATGCACGAGCTGGCGCTGGACATTCTTCGAAGCGGCGATAAGGAGAAAGCGCTGCAGTTAATCTACATGGATGACTTCGTCAATCATCTGGAGGAGGAAATCAACGATCAGGCGCAGACGGTGCTGGCGCTGCTTTCCCCGGTGGCCACGGATCTGCGCAAAGTGATCGCCGGGATTAAAATCGCTTCGGATTTGGAACGGATCGGCGACTACGCTAAGAACATCGCGGACTACGTCATCAAAAAAGGCCCGGCGGAACCTCCGTTTGTCGGCGAACAGGCGGAAGCGATCGGGCGGTTGTTTCTGGCGATGCTGGACGCGGCGATGGACGCCTATCAGAAGGAGGATGTCGCGCAGGCGTATCGGATTCCGCAGCAGGACGAACAGATTAACGATCAGTTTGCCGAGCTGTCCGGACAGATTGAAACCGCCGTTATGCAGGGAATGCAGCTGGAACATGTCGTGCCGTTAGTCGCGATGCTGCGCAACTTTGAACGGGCCGGCGATCATACTAAAAATATCTGCGAGCACCTGATCTATCAGGTAAAAGGGCAGCACATTGATTTCGGATGAAGGCCCGCAAGGAATCCCGGCCGCCAAAGCGCGGGATTTTTTTGCTTTCAGCAAAGGATAACCCCGCGTCAAGTGGGATTTTGAGATCATGTCTTACGGGGAACGGGCTTCCGGGTCTTCGTGGGAATTTCTTCGCAGAACATTGACATCCGCGGGTCGGGTTCGCTATACTGAGGGTAAACTCAAGAGGTGAAGACATGAAAAAACTCTTTCTGCTGGGACTGACGTTGGCGCTGATCGCGACGATTGAGGGGTTCCAGTCCAGTGCGCAAAAGCAGATGATGGCGGAAATGCCGCGTTTAAAATGGGCGTCAGCGGGGTATGCGTCGGCTTGTTACGAAGTTCAGTTTACCGCGGGGCAGCAGGCGCGTCAGCGCGAGCGGATCGCGGAATTGATCGCGGTCGGTCAGGAAAGTGAAGCCAGCGAGGAAGACCGGCTGAATGCCCGCAAGCTGGCGGTAATGGAGGTCAAGCCGGACGCTGAATCCGGGCTGAGCTTTTATTACGGCGGGATGAAAAATCCGCTGCATGATTTGTTTCCGGTTTCCGGAACGCCGCAGATCAGCTTCAACCAGGCGCGGCCGGTGTATTATACGGCTGACCGAAAGGATTTATCGGCGCCGCACATGACGATGATTCAAAGCGCGGACGTTCGGGTCGAACCGTTTTACAACAGCGTGGAACAGACCGGGACTACCGCAACGCTGTGGTTCTTTGCGGAACAGCCGTCGGATTGGATCGCCTTGATTTATCAGCTGCGTCAGGAATTTCCGGACATGACATTCATCAAGCAGCCGATCGCCGTGGACAGCACGGTTTCCGATACGTTGGCGAATCAGCGGTCAGGACAGATTTTCGGGATTGCCGTCGGGAGCACCCTGGCCGCGCTGGCGTTGACGCTGCACGAAGTGCGCCGGCAGAAAAAACAGACGCCTGCGGCTTCCGCCCTGAATATTCTGGGGCGCAGCTGCGGTATGACCGGTCTGATCGCGGTGCTTGAAATTCCGGTTCTGATCATCCTGATCAACCGGCTGCAGGGGGTAGCCTGGAATTACTACACGAATTTCCTGTATACCAATCTGTTTCATCTGTATGGCTGGATTGCGGCGGGCTTTGGACTCTGCGCCGCAGTTGGATGGCTGATGGCACGTTCTGGCCGGCATTCATAACCGGTGCATTGTAGGAAGCGCAGGATCTGAGCGGGTCTGGCGGTTATAAAAAGAAACTAAAAAGGCATGAAAAAAAGAAGCTGAATTTCCGGAGCGATCCGGTCAAGGCAGCTTCTTTTGTTTGTTTTGTCGATGGGATCAGTGATGCTCGAGCACCGGTGCTTCCTTGCTGGAGGAGGCTTCGATCGAACAGCGGGCGATGTTGCAGCAATGGTCGGCCATACGTTCCAGGTTTCCCAGAATATCGCAGTAGACGCTGCCGCCGACAGCCGTCGCGCATTCGTTGCGGGCCATCCGGTCGAAATGTTTCTGCCGGGCTTTGTATTCCAGTAAATCCATGTAATTCTCATCTTCCATCAACGCGGAATACTGCGCGTAGTCTTCATCGCGGTAAATTGCAATCGACGTGTTCAGCATGTGCTTGAACAGCTCAAACATTTCCAGCACGTCTTTTTTCGCACCATCGCTGAAGTCGTTTTTATCCTCATGCACCATATCGAAGAATTCGACGAGGTTGACCGACAGGTCGCCGATGCGCTCCAGGTTTTTGATGACCTGCAGGTGCAGGTTGAAATCCTGCATATCACGGTCGTTCAGGTTTTCCTTGGAAACGCTCATCAGGTAATTGGTGATCTTGGTGTCGATGGAATTGATCAGATCCTCGGTCTGGTTGACGAGTTCCTTCTCATCGGAACCGCCGCGTGTATTCATGAAGTCGCGGGCTTTGTCGACCGCGGCGTCGACGACTGTGCTCATTTTCAGAACGGCCTGCTTGGCGATGGCCAGCGCGGCGGTCGGCATCTGATGCGCGATCCCGGCGTCCATGTCGTCGAGGTTGATTTCAATCCGCTCCGGTTCGTTGCCCGGAATCAGCTTCTTGATGAAATTGCACATGACGTTCAGCAGCGGCAGATAAACGATGACGCCGACGATCTTAAATAAGATATGCACGACGGCGATCTGCATCATTGGCGGGATCAGCAGCAGATCGGAGATCCAGGTGATGAACTGAATGTAAAACGGCAGGAAGATCATGCCGATCGTCGCCGCGATCACGTTGAACAGCGTATGCAGACCGGCGGTTCGTTTCGCCGCCAGGCTGCCGCCGATCGCCGCAAATACGCCGGTGACGGTCGTACCGATACAGGCTCCGAAAACAAACGGCATCGCCGCATTCAGGGTCATCGCCCCGGATTCATATAATTTCTGGACGACGCCGATCGTCGCGGCCGAGCCCTGGATCAGTCCGGTCAGCACCGTGCCGGCCAGTAAGCCCAGCAGCGGTTTTTCCGACATCACCTTGGCAAATTCGATAAAGGCCGGCAGATCCTTCAGCATTTTCAGCGAGTCGCCCATGATCTTCAGACCATAGAACATCAGACCGAAGCCGAGGATGATGTCGCCGATGTAGCGGGTTTTCTTTTTCTTGCCAAACGAGATGATCATGCCGCCGATGAACACGAAGTACATTGCGAACTGCTCGACCTTCAAGCCGATCAGAAACGCCGTCATCGTCGTTCCGATGTTGGCGCCCACGACGACCCCGGCCGCCTGTTCCAGCTTCATTAATCCCGCGCGGACCAGACCGATGGTGATCGCGGTCGCGGCTGAGGAAGACTGCACGACGATGGTCACGACAATGCCGACCAGCACCGCCATTATTGGATTGGACGTATATTTGTCGATGTATTCCCGGAGCTTATGACCTGCGACATTTTTCAAGCCGTCGCCCATAAACTTGATGCCAAACAAAAACAGCGCAAATCCGCCGAGGATCATGTCCCACGAGATATCTCCCAGCGTGATCATTTCCGTCGCTACGATATTCATTTGTTTTTCTCTCTCTCCTGTTTCTTCTCTTTTCTTCTCTTGATTCACGTTTATTTTAACAGAATCGTTACGAAGTTTTAACACAAATTTAACATTTCCAGACAAAATCTGACAAACCCGGGATTTTATCGCTTCCCAACTTGTGAAAGAAAACGGGAAAAGCCGTTTGTTTTCGGTCGAAAAGAGGCAGAATATGCTATAATAGCAATGCAAAATCAAGAGGTGAAGATGATGATAACCTGTACGTTTGTCAACAAGACACGGGAAAAGCAATGGAAAGAAAACTATCCGGATTTCCAGCGGATCGCCGAGCATGCGCTGGAGGTCTTAAACAAGCAGGGCGACTATACCATTTCAGTGATTTTCGTGAAGTCCCGCAAGATCCATGAGATCAACCGTGATTACCGGCAGGTCGACCGGCCGACGGACGTGATTTCGTTTGCGGCATGCGATGATCAGGACGAATTTGAGCTGATCGAGGAAGCGGAAGTCGAACTGGGCGATATTTTTATTAACGTGGAAGCCGCGATCAGTCAGGCCGAGGAATACGGCCATTCGCTGCGGCGGGAAATCTGTTTCCTGTTTACGCACGGACTGTTGCACTGCTTCGGCTACGACCACATGCAGCCGGATGAGGAAAAGATCATGTTCGATCTGCAGCATGAAATTCTGGATCCGCTGGTGCCGAGGGTGTAAATGCGCGCGCTGATCAAAAAATTCAAGCCGGCGCTGAACGGACTGGCTCTGGCGGCGCAGGACCGCAGCGTGGCGATTCAGCTGGGCTTTGCGGTGCTGGCCGGACTGGCCGGGATGGGACTGGGCTTCGTCTTTTGGGAATGGGCGCTTGTGATTACGCTGGCGGCCCTGGTCATCACAGCGGAGATTTTGAACACCGCGATCGAGCGGCTGTGCGACTTCGTTCAGCCCAAGCAGGATGACCGCATTAAAACGATAAAAGATCTGGCGGCGGGCGCGGTGCTGTGCGCATCCCTGGCGGCGCTGATCGTCGGGGGGATGATCGTCATCCGCCATCTAATAAGATAGAACAGGAGAAACAACGATGTACGAAAACTTAGTCAGCGAAGCCTTTGAGGCGATGAAATCCGCGTATGCGCCGTATTCCAACTATCATGTCGGCGCGTGCGTGTTATGCAAGGACGGCCGCACCTTTCGCGGCGTGAACATTGAAAACGCGTCCTACGGGGCGACGAACTGCGCTGAGCGCAGCGCGGTGTTCGGCGCGTATTCCTACGGTTACCGCAAAGCGGACATCGCGGCGATTGCGATTGTCAGCGACGGCGCCCGAATCGGAACGCCGTGCGGCATCTGCCGCCAGGTGCTCAGCGAATTGCTGGAAAGCGATACGCCGATCATCCTGTCCAATGGGAAAGAAACGATGGAAACGACGATGGCCGAGCTGCTTCCGATGAGCTTCGGCATGGAGGATCTGGCGTGAAGAGCGGCTTTGTCGCTTTGATCGGCCGGCCCAATGCCGGCAAAAGCACGCTGCTGAACGCTCTGGTCCAGCAGAAGGTTGCGATCATTTCCCCCAAGCCGCAGACAACCCGCAATTCCATCCGGGCGATCCGCACGGATGCCGATTCGCAGATCATTTTCGTCGATACGCCGGGAATTCATAAGCCGAAGCATGAGCTGGGCACCCAGATGAATAAGGAAGCCTACTCCGCGGCGTCGGGCGTCGATTTGATCTACTACCTCGTCGACGGCTCAGTGCCGTTTGGCAGCGGCGATGAATTCGTTTTGAATACGCTGCGGCAGATGCATCTGCCGGTGTATCTGATTCTCAATAAAATTGATCTGCTGGAAAAAGAACAGCTGATCGATCTGTTGTTAGCGTGGCAGCAGCGGATGGATTTCAAAGAGATCATTCCGATCAGCGCGAAGACGCAGAACAACCTGGATCAGCTGATTGAAGTCACCAAGAACGATCTGACTGACGGCGTTCAGTATTATCCGGCCGACCAGGTCTGCGACTATCCGGAACAGTTCATCATGGCGGAAATTATCCGGGAAAAGGTGCTGCTGCTGACGGAAGAAGAAGTGCCGCATTCCGTCGCGGTCGTGATTGAAAGAATCCGCAAGAACCGCGAGCATCTGATCATCAACGCGATGATTCTGGTCGAACGCGATTCCCAAAAGGGTATCATCATCGGCAAGCAGGGTCGAATGATCAAGCAGATCGGCACGCTGGCGCGGGAAGAACTGCAGGGTCTGTTGGGTGAACCAATTTTCCTTGAATTGTTTGTCCGGGTGGAAAAAGACTGGCGCAACAAGAAAGCCAAGCTGCAGCAGCTGGGGTATATCCAGACGGAGCTGGAGGATGAGTGAAGCCCGGATCGAGGCGGTGATCCTCAAGCAGCAGGATTATCGTGAAAACGACGCGCTGATCACGGTGCTGTCAAAGGAATATGGCAAGCTGGGCTTCGTATGCCGGGGCATCCGCAAGATGGCGAGCAAGAACGCCGTTTCGTGCATGCCGTTTGTGCTGTCGGAGCTGATGTTTGACTACAAGGAACAGACCACGCTGTTTTCACTAAAGAGCGCGCGCGTTCTGGCGGCGCACCGGCATATCCGCGAAGATTTGGAGAAAATGACGATTGCCCAGGTGATGTGCGAGATTGCCGACAAGCTTTTGGAGCAGGGAGAAAGCGATCTGGAAGCGGCGGGCGAAGTTTATGAGCTGCTGAGCGTCAGTCTGGACCGGCTGGACAGCGAGGCCGACAGCTATCTGATTTTAGCGCAGTTTACCGCGCTGGCCTTGAAAACCGAAGGGATCGAGCCGGTTGTCGACGAGTGCGTGCTGTGCTCCAACACCCAGGTGCAGACGATTTCCGTTGAGGACGGCGGTTTTCTGTGCGCGGAGTGCGCGGCGATGGTGCATGCCCGGCCGATGGAGGTCGGAGCGCTGAAACGTTTCCGTTTGATCAACAAGGCGCAGCTTGTTCATTTTGCCCAGCTGCGGCCGTATGGCCCGTGGACGAAAAAAGACGCGGAATTGCTGGTCGAATTTTTAATGCTACACAGCGGTGTAAAGCTGGAAAGTTGGCGCTTTCTGGACCGTTTAGCCAATTGACGAAAAGCGCTGATTTGTACTATAATAAACTTTGTCTATAAAAATAAAGAAATGGGGAATTGATCATGGCAGTGAAACAATTTGACACGATCGTCGCGCACGCAAAAAACTCCGGTTTTGTGTTCCAGGGCTCCGAAATTTACGGCGGCTTGAGCAACACCTGGGATTTTGGTCCGCTCGGCGTTGAGCTTAAAGACAATATCAAACGGGCCTGGTGGAAGAAGTTCATTCAGTCCCATCCGAATAACGTCGGCATCCAGGCCGCAATCTTAATGAATCCGAAGGTTTGGGAGGCCAGCGGCCACTTGAAGGGCTTCTCGGATCCGCTGATGGACTGCCGTCACTGCAAGACCCGCCACCGCGCCGATCATCTGATCGAGGAGGCGACGGAAGGCAAGGTTGTGCCGGAGGGCTGGAGCAACGAAAAAATGATGGATTTCATCAAGGAAAACCACATCGCCTGCCCGAACTGCGGCAGTCATGACTTTACCGATATCCGTCAGTTCAACCTGATGTTTAAAACGTTCCAGGGAATTCTGGAAGACGCAAAGAGCACGATTTACCTGCGGCCGGAAACGGCCCAGGGCATGTTCGTCAACTTCAAGAACGTCCAGCGCTCCATGCGCCGCAAGCTGCCCTTTGGCATCGGCCAGATCGGCAAGAGCTTCCGCAACGAGATCACGCCGGGCAACTTCATTTTCCGTACCCGGGAATTCGAGCAGATGGAAATGGAATTCTTCTGCAAGCCGGGCGAGGATTTGCAGTGGTACGAATACTGGAAAAACTTCTGCATGAACTGGCTGACGAACCTGGGCCTGACTGCTGAAAGTCTGCGCTTCCGCGAGCATACGCCGGAGGAGCTGGCGTTCTATTCGAAGGGCACCAGCGATATTGAATATCTGTTCCCGTTCGGCTGGGGCGAGCTGTGGGGCATTGCCGACCGCACGGATTACGACTTGAAAACGCATCAGGAGCATTCCGGCGAATCGCTGGAATACCTTGATCCGCAGACCAATGAAAAATATCTGCCGTACTGCGTAGAACCGGCCGTCGGTGTGGAACGGCTGATGCTGGCGTTCTTATGCGACGCTTACGACGAGGAAGTTCTCAATGAAAAGGACACCCGCGTCGTGCTGCACCTGCATCCGGCGCTGGCTCCGGTCAAGGCCTGCATCCTGCCGCTGTCGAAGCAGCTTTCCGCTTCGGCGAAGGAAATCTATGCTCAGCTGGCTGACAGCTTTGTATGCGAATATGACGAAGCCGGCAGTATCGGCAAGCGTTACCGCCGTCAGGACGCTATCGGCACGCCGTTCTGCGTCACGATCGACTTCGATACCGAGAAGGACGGCTGCGTCACCGTGCGCGAACGCGACAGCATGGAGCAGGTGCGGCTGCCGATCAGCGAATTGCAGGCGCATATTGAAGCGTCGCTGAAGTTCTGATCAGAATCCGTTCGGTACGAACAGGGGGGATGACGAATGCGTCTGAGCGATGAAGAAATCACCGCGGTCAGAAACAGCGCGGATATCGCGGAAGTCATCGGCCACTATGTGCCGTTAGTCAAAAAAGGCCGTTCCATGGCCTGTGTCTGTCCCTTCCACGACGATCACGACCCGTCGCTTTCGATCTCCCAGGATAAGCAGATTTATAAATGCTTCGTCTGCGGAGCCGGCGGCAACGTGTTTACCTTCGTTCAGAATTATGAAAAAGTCAGTTTCCCGGAGGCCGTAGCGAAAGTTGCGGAAATCAGCGGCTACAAGCTTTCGTTTGATCCTTCTGCCTTAAAAGCGCCGGTCGATCCGAGGAAAGACGCATTATATAAGGTGTTGGCGGAAACGATCCGCTACACGCATTATCAGCTGGGAGCGCAGGCGGGAACGCCGGTGCGCGAGTATTTGGCCAACCGCGGGATCGACGAGGCGACGATCGAAAAGTTTGAGATCGGCTGGAACGGTCCGGGCGACGAGCTGCTGCGGTTTCTGCAGGCAAAAGGCTACAACGAGCAGGACATGGTCGCGGCGAATGTCGTCCGGCTGAACGAGAGCGGTCTGCACGATGTGTTCACCAGCCGGATCACGTTTCCGATCCACGACTCGCTCGGCAATCCGATCGGCTTTACGGCCCGCAGTATGGATCCCGAAGCGCAGAGCAAATATATCAACACGACCGAGACCGACGTCTATGTCAAAGGTCACACGGTCTTCAATTACCACCGCGCCAAACAGCCCTCCCGTCAGGAAGGGCGGGTGCTTTTATGCGAGGGTGTCACGGACGTGCTGGCTTTTTCCCGGGCGGGAATGGACAACGTCGTGGCGACGCTGGGCACGGCGTGCACCAAGGAACAGCTGCGCTTACTGCGGCAATGCTCGCTGCATCTGACATTTTGTTATGATGGCGATAAGGCCGGGCAGAACGCGACCTACAAGGCGGCGAAGCTGGCCCGCGAGGCCGGCTTTGAGGTCGGCATCGTCAGCAATCCGACCGGACTGGATCCGGATGAAATTCTGCGCCAGCACGGCGCGGAAGAACTTCGAGCAATGGTCCGCAAAGAGCTGACGTGGATGGAATTTGTCTTTCAGTATCTATCGACGCGTTATGATCTGGAAAACTATTCCGAAAAAAAAGAATTCACGCTGAAGGTGGAAGACGAAATCAAACAGCTGAGCGATGAATTCGACCGTCAGAATTTTGCCCATCAGCTGGAGCAGCTGACCGGATTTCATCTCGATCTGGGCGCAGCCCCGGCTCCAAAACCGGACAATTCCGGTGTCAGCCGGGGAAAAACGGTTCCAATTCGTTTAAATCCGTCGCGAGATGGTAAGACTAATGCAGAACACCTGATTCTTGCGCTAATGCTTACCCGCCGCGAAGCGGTAGAAATGTTCAAAGAAAAACTCGGTTTTCTGCTGAATGAAGAAAATCAGCAGCTTGCAATGATGATCCTGGATTACAGCCGGTCTCATCCGCAGCTGCAGATTGCGGATTTCATCAGTACGATCTACGAGGAAGCGCTGAGACAAAAGGTTCTGGATCTTTCAGAATGGGAGTGTCCACAATTTACGCCGGAGGTCATGGACGGAGCGATCCGCCGCCTGCAGCGGTGTATGCTGGAAGAAAGAATAAATGATCTGAAGCAACAGATCCTGCGCATCAGCAATCCGGAAAGCCAGGCTGCCCTTCTCAATGAACGGATGCAGCTGCAGAGAGAATTAAGGGGGTACCTTGATGAAGAAAAACACCAAGACTAAGGAGACAAAAATGCCAGTTTACAAAACGTTGGACCAATTAAAGGAAGAATTCAAAAAGACCTATCTTGCGGATAAGGTCATTTATCAGAAGGATGTCATGGATGCCCTGGAACATCTCGATCTGACGGATAACGACATGGACGACCTGTACGAGTGGTTCGCCGCGGAAGGCATCGACATAAGCGAGGACGACGATATCGAAGAACTGGAAAACATCGAGATTCCGGAAGCGGGAGCGATGACTCAGGATATCGGCGACGATCTGGAATTCCTGGCGGAAGATGCCGGGGAAGATTTTGACGAGGAAGTCGAGGATGTGGAAGTCCCGATCGATCTCAGCGAAACTTACAGCAGCTCTCCTTATGTGCGGATCAACGATCCGGTGAAGATGTATCTGAAAGAAATCGGACGGGTACCGCTGCTGAATCCGGAAGATGAACCGGAAATCGCCCGCCGGATTCAGGCCGGGGATGAGGAAGCCAAGCGGATTCTGATTTCATCCAACCTGCGTCTGGTCGTTTCGATCGCGAAGAAATACGTCGGCCGCGGCATGTTGTTTCTGGATCTGATCCAGGAAGGCAACATGGGATTGGTCAAGGCGGTTGAGAAGTTCGACTACACCAAAGGTTTTAAATTTTCAACGTATGCGACATGGTGGATCCGCCAGGCGATCACCCGTGCGATTGCCGACCAGGCCCGGACAATCCGAATCCCGGTACATATGGTAGAAACGATTAACAAATTGACTCGTGTTCAGCGGCAGCTTGTGCAGGATCTGGGCCGGGAACCGACGGCTGAGGAAATCGCGGAAAAGATGGAAAACATTACGCCGGACAAGGTTCGCGAGATCCAGAAAATCGCGCTGGAGCCGGTTTCGCTGGAAACGCCGATCGGCGAGGAAGACGATTCCCACCTGGGTGATTTCATCGAGGATAAAGACGCGATGTCGCCGGATCAGTACGCCAACAATCAGCTGCTGAAGGATGAGATCAACAATGTCCTGCAGGGGCTGACGGAACGGGAGGAAAAGGTGCTGCGGCTGCGCTTCGGGCTGTATGACGGCCGGACACGCACTTTGGAAGAAGTCGGTAAGGAATTCAACGTTACGCGTGAACGTATCCGTCAGATTGAAGCCAAGGCGCTGCGCAAGCTGAAACATCCGACCCGCTCCAAGCGGCTGCGGGATTTCGTCGATAAGAACTAAGGGTTATGCTGAGCGTCCGACTTAAAGCGATTGCCGACTGCGTTCCGGAAGGGACGATCGTCGCCGATATCGGAACGGATCACGCCTTTCTGCCGGTGGAACTGATTGCCTCCGGAAAGATTGAAAGAGCGTATGCCTGCGATATCGGAACCGGACCGTTGGAGCATGCCCGCGCGACGGTGGCGGAAGCCGGGCTGCAGGCGCAGATTTCGTTGATTCTGACGCCGGGCCTGGAGAAAGTGCCGCAGGATGCACAGGTCGCCGTGATTGCCGGGATGGGCTGGATGACAGCCAGGGAAATTCTGGAAAACGATTTTGAACGGCTGGGACAGTTTCAGCGGATTCTTGTGCAGGTCAACCGCGAGGTGGCTTCACTGCGTCGCTGGATCATGGATCACGGGTTTGAAATTGTTGCGGAGAAGCTGGTGCACGACCGGCATTACTATCAGATCGTCGGTTTCCGCAAGGCATCTCAGCCGGTTGTTTATACCGAAGCCCAGCTGCAGTACGGCCCGTTTCTATTAGCGCGCCGGGAACCGGTCTTCATCGAATATTATCATTACCGCAAGACCAAGCTGGAACGGATTGCCCGTCAGATTGAGGATCCAATCAAGCGGGGAGAAATCCTGCGTCAGATCGAGGAAATAGATGCGGTGGTTTTAAATCGCTAAATCTGAACAGAAATAAGCAGAGAGAAGGGCCGCGAGGTCCTTCCCTTTTTCTATGGCTTGGAATTGGGATAGTGTTGCTTATCTGGGGCTGAGGCAGAGCAAACATCGTTTTTTACTTAAATAGGAAGAAAATTCGTAAATTATTGACAAATCTGGTCGGGTATGCAATCTGGACTTTGATTTCAAACTGCGCTACAATGAAAAAACAAGGTCAGTTTATTCGTTGACTGACGATCAATTTGTTGGGAAGGGAGCAGCCGACGGCATTGGGGGCGGTTGGCTGTGAAGGGGATAGTCATGAACAATAAAAAAACAATGCTTTATCTGGCCGGTTTTTTTGTAAGCCAGCTCGTTTTGGTCGTCGCGGTTTTCGGCGTGCGGAAAGAAATGGAGATCGTTCAGATTTTTATCATTCTCTCGCTGGCCATTGCGATCACGCTGGTCGGCGATTTCTGCATCTTCGGGATTATTCGCGGCGTCATGCGGTATAACGAAGAAGAACTGGAGCTGCGGCAGCTGACGGAACTTAACCGGCGAAATTATCAATTCTATCAGTTTGCCGTGATGCAGCAGCAGAATATCCGTTATTTTTATCATGACCTGTCGAATCATCTGATTACCCTGGAAATCCTAAAGGAACAGGGAAAGACGGAAGAACTCAATGCGTACGCCAATAAGCTGATGACGCAGTTTGATCGCCAGCTGCCGGCCTACAAGACCGGCAACGTCATGCTCGATATCTTAATCCAATATAATCAGATTCATGAGCCGGCCTGCCCGCTGACCGTCCGCGGGCCAGTTCCGGAACAGTTTGATTTTTCGGCGCTGCTGCGCGTAATGCAGAAGCTGGCGGAAATCTGCCCGGGGACACCGGTAACCTTGCGTTTTGAGCCGACGCTGCGCGTGGAAGTGCCGGCGGCGGAATTGGCGCGGAAACAAAAGGAAATCGAAACGCTGCGGCAGGAAAACAAGACGCTGGAAATCATCGGGGTGATGGAATAATGCAGAACCCGATTTTATATTACCTGAATCATATTCCACTATTGATGACCTGGACGTATTGTTACAATGAAATCCTGCCGGTCCGCAAGAGCTACTGGCGCGATTATCTTGCGCTGGATCTGGGCATCACGCTGGTGGTGTTCTTTCTGTTAAGTCTGTATGCGATTCCCGGATCGGCGCAGGATCATTCAGTTGTGCGCATGACGGTCTCTGCGATGGTGATCGGCCTTGTGATCTATCTTGTGAAGCGTCCGGGCTTGAAAGCGACGTTGTTCGCCTTGTTTGCCCAGCAGCTGCTTTCGATTACTGCGGAAATGGTGACGATGCTGATCACACTGGTCGGCGTGCAGTTCAGCCGCGACGCGTATGAAAGTGCCTTCTACATGAACGTTTTTTCCTATCTGCTGCTGGATGGGATGAGCTTGTTGTTTTTCAAAGTCGCGCTGAGCTTTGGAAAAAAACACAGGCGCTCGGTGGAAGGAGAATACTATACGATCGGCACGCTGCTTTTTACCTGCCAGTTTTTGTGGCTGTATATTTTGTCCTATAAGCTGATTTACATCAAGGAAGCCAGTTCGGGATTGTTGGCGCAGGCGCTTGGATTTCTGATTGTTACCGACATTGTCGTCTTTTTCAGCGCTGTCCGGATCGTCCGGCAGAAGCGAAAAAAACAGGAACTGGACGCCCGCCGGCAGATGAATGCGGAACTGGCGGGACATCTGGAAAAATTATCGGAAAAACAGGATGGAATTGAGACGGTTTTCCATGAAATGCACGATCTAAACGCTCAGATTGAGAGTTTGCAGGTGATTCGGGGCCGGCTGCGAAAGCTGCGGGAAGATTTGTATTGTGAAAATCCGTATGCCAACGCTTTATTCAATTATTATCGCCAGCTCTGCGATCAGAAGCAGATCGCCGCGACCTTTGTGATTGAATCCAGTCTGAACGGGATTCTGGACGAGTACGATTTAAACACGCTGCTGTCCAACCTGCTGAAGAATGCGGTGGAAGCCGCAGAATTCAGCGAATCTCCGTTCATTGACTTTCAGGTGGCGGAAAAAGCCGGGCTGCTGCTGATCCGCTGCCGCAACCGTGTTGCGGAAAACGTTCCCAAACGGAACAAAAAAATCAGCGGACAGGGAACGGCGATCATGGAAGCCATTCTGCGCCGCTGCCATGGCGTGCACAGCTTCAGTCGGGATCACGATATCGCGACGGTACAGATCGCGCTGGAGAGTGGAAAGCGGGTGAAGGAATGCTGAACAACGAACCTTTTTTCTATTTCAATCATTTCATTCTATTTCTGATCTGGGCAGCTTTTCACTGCGCTTTTCTTAATCATCGGGAGCCGTTAAAAACACTGTTCCCCAAGCTGTATCTGGCGTTTATCATCAACTTTATTTTTAATTTTATTCTGTTTTCGGTCTTTGACGAGTTCTTTGCGGTTAACAGTCTGCGGACGCTGACGACGATCATTTTCATGCTTCTGGTCGTGAAAATTGTGGTAAAGGAATCGTGGATGAACACGGTGTTCGCCATGATCTTTCATACAGTGTGCATCCTGTTATCCGAGATGCTGGCCATCCTGGTCATGGTGGCGGCCAGCGGGTTTGATCAGGCAGCGTTTCAGGATGCTTCGTTTTTCGGTACGGCAGGCTTTCTGGTCATGGACGTCTGGAATGCGGTCTTTTTCGGTCTGGTTCTTTTCTTGAAACGCAAGGTGTTTCCGGCCGTTGACTGGCAGAAACAGGCGCGTTTGATTCCGCTGATCGTCGTGCATGCGCTGTGGATTTATCTGCTTTCCTATAAATTGATCTACGCGTATCAGATCACGATGAACCTGACTTTATTTTTCATTGGATCCTGGCTGTGTCTGCAGGGATCGGCGTTCTTTTTGATCCGCAGTTTGTTAAAAATGAAGGCGGCGCGCGAGAATGCTGAGCAAAAACGGGAAAATAACGAACGCATTCAGGCGCAGATTCTGGCGTTGTATGAAAAGCAGGACGTGATGGATGAGGTCTGGCAGACAGTCAAAGCGCAGCTTGGCCATGTTGATGTGGAACACCTCCGATCCGCACATCATCAGATCGGGGCGATCCGTAACCTGATCTATTGCGATAATCCGTCGGTCAATGCGATGTTGGCTTCGTTTGACAGACAATTTGCAAAACAGGCAGTGCCTTTTCATTACGCGATTGAAGCTTCATTGCTTTCAGGCGTCGATGATTTCGATATGAACACGCTGTTGTCCAATTTGTTGAAAAATGCGTTGGAAGCGGCCGAAGGCGCGCCGGATCCGCAGATCAGCCTGACCATCACTCAGCAAAAGCAGATGTTGTTTATCCGCTGTACGAATTCCTGCGGTCAGCCGCGGCAAAGAAAGAAGCAGATCCGCGGCAATGGGATGAAGATCATCACGCAGATCGCGGAAAAGTATCAAGGTCAGGCACAATGGGAGAAGGAAGCTTCGCGGATGATTGCCGAAGTGCTGCTGAACAAAATGCAGGCTGAGAATGAAGAGCTTTCTGCGGCGTAAGGCCGCTCACGGAGTCTGAATTCTGAAACGATGGCGAATGGACTGTTTAAAGCTGATCAGGAACAAGTGAGCTTGAGTGGAGCGGACGTCAGCGGGACTTTCTGTCACTTATGTCCGGATATCTGCCGCTTACGCCGAATTTGTGGCGGGCTGTTTCCCTTTCGGGTACAATAACAAAGAAGAAAAGGAGGGAAACGGATGGCTGGAGTTGGAATGATGCTGATGATTTCCTTTGCCGTGAGTGGTTTGGGATTGATTTTGTTTTTAACTTTTTCCCGACGTCGGCACTTGGGGATACAGGGCAAAGAAACGCCACTGAACGGCAGCCCGCAGTCGATTGTCATGGCGGGTGCTGGTCTGGCGTTGTTGCTTTTCCAATGGGATTCGCCGATATCTGCGCTGCAATGGCTGATGTTCGCGGCGGCTGCCGCGGGTTTGATTCTGTTGGCGCACAGTCTGCGCCAGGGCTTGTTCGCCGGTTCGGCGTTGTTGTTATTTGCCGGTATGCTGATGAAGCTGATCTGGGATGACGAGGGGCTTCGTCAGCTGGGGCCGTTAGTCTTCCTGATCAGCTATGAATGCGCAGCGGCCGGGCTGATGATCCATTCTGCGGAGCCGGCGGTGCGGCAGCGGCTTAAAAACTTGATGCTGTGGCTGGCGCTGTTGTTTGGGATTGCGCTTGCAGGCCGCAATAACGCGCAGTGGCTGCCGCTGCAGTCCTTCTTGCAGCTGATCTGTGCCTATAAGATTTATTCCCGAGCTTTGGATTTTCGGGAACAATTTTATTTCGTGCAGAAGCAGCGGAGGATTCGGCAGTTAAAACCGATTCAGGCAGGCATGCTGGTCATGATCTCAGCGCTTTTGTTAGCGGGGGTGCAGGCGGGGCTGGTGCGGTCTGAAAGTAAAAATGCCCGGCCTCAGGTCTGGGTATACCGTACTGAAGACGAGCACCTCAGCAATCTGATCGTGATCGAGGGGGAAAAACTGAATTTAAATCTGGCCTATCCGGTCAGCGACGCTTATGCGGATACGCGAGTAAAGCTGCGGATCACGGAAACGGAAAGCGGCGAGATTGTCTATGAAAGCGAAGAAGCGTTGGATGATCAACGAACCGCACCCGATAGTTATTGGATCATCAGTGAACGGCCGGGAATCAATCTCAGTTCACGCCGGCCGGTCCCATGGACGATCACCTGGTCTGTTCTCAAGGAGGAAACGGTCCTTGAAACACGAACGTTAAATTGCGATCCCCTGGCGCTTCCGGTCTTTGCGGGTGAGGGTCAGTATTTCCTCATCCGCAATCTGACAGCGGGCTATGGCTATTTCTCCTCCCCGGATGTGCAGGCGAGGAATACGCTGCAGATCAATCCGCTGCGGTTTCGGAATCTGGGGTATCAGATGACGATGTTTAACGCACAGGATCAGCCGGTCATTGAAAGCTCCAGCAACGGAACGATCCGCGCCAGCCTGACGTTAAGCCACAGTGCTTCGGGGTGGGGCATTAATTTTGAAGATGACGAAGTGGTCCGCGGTGAAATCACAATCTGGGTCAGCGACGCGAAGGGGAAAAAGTTCTATGAGGAAACGATAGAACTGGTGAAGCAGCCATGATCAAACTGATCTGTCGGCCCGAGCATGAGGCCCAGCTGCGGGAAACTCTGAAACCCTTTGAAGCGCTGGATCTGACGCTGGTCGAAAAAGGCGTTGACTACGATTCGATTGGAATTCTGTTTCAGATGGAGGATCTGGCGGAACTAACCGCCTTTCTCAATCATCATTTTCTGCAGGAAAAGCGGCAGACGCTGACGGGTCAGCATGACGGGCGGACTTATGTCGTCGCGCTGGCGGACGTGCTGTATATTGAAGGGCTGCAGCGGGAAACGTTCGCCTATACCGCCAGCCGATGTCTGCAGCTCAACCGCAAGCTGTATCAGCTGCAGGAGGAGCTGTATCCGCGTCAGTTTATCCGCATCAGCAAGTCTTATCTTGTCAACCTCGCGAAGGTCGAACAAATTGCCCCGAGCTTTAACGGCCGGCTGACGCTGATGTTAAGCGGAGGCGTGCAGCTGGAGGTCAGCCGCAGCTATGCGCCGCATTTTCGCAAAGCGATTGGAATGGAGGGAAGACGATGATCGAACGATGGCTCTATCAAATTCTGATCGGGATGGCAATTCCTCTGACGGCCAGCTTCTTCAATCCCCGCGCTGCATCGCCGGACGGAATCTGGATTGTTCTGACCGGTCTGGCTTACGCGCTGTTTTTAGAAAGCTACCGTCTCTGGATTCAATCTCTGCACCGGGGAGCGCGGACTGCGGCCGCCGTCAGTCTGTTTCTGATCGCGCTGGTTGTTTTCAGTCATTTTACGTTAGAACGATTTCTACTTTTAATCGCGCTGGGTGTGCCGATGATCCGGCTGACGCTTTCATTGCGCCGGTATTCACAAGCGCTGGAGCAGTTTAAGCAGCAGCTGCAGACAGAGAATGAGGATTCAAAAATCTCCGGAAGATAAGCGTATCCTTAAAACCACTTTGGAAAAGGCAGGAGGATTAATTTATGAAAATAGAAACGATTTTATCGTGGCTTCCTCAAAATGCAGATTCGCAAAAGTCCATCGTGGTCATGATGTGCGGCGTGGCCGGGGCCGGGAAGACGACGCTGGCGAAGCAGCTGGAAGCCGCGGGGTATCTGCGTTTGTCGATTGACGAGGAGGTCTGGCGGCAATATGGCCGGTATGGCGTGGATTATCCTGCTTCGGCGTATGCCGCGTATTCAGCTGCCGTTGAAGTACAGCTGCAAGATCAGCTGGTGAAAGCGATTCAAGAACATCGACCGGTGGTCATTGATTTTAGTTTCTGGAGCCGGAAGAAACGCGATGCTTACCGCCGGCGGATTACGGACGCGGGTGGTCAGGTTCGTTTAATTTATCTCAAGGCCAGTCCGGAATGTTTGCGCCGCCGTCTGCGTCTGCGCTCGCTGCGCCGCGATGCCAATGCCGCGTTTGAAATCACAGACACGATTCTCAACGGGTATCTTCAGGACTTTGAAGCGCCGCGGGGAGAAGGGGAACTGGTGATCGATCAGGATCAGTCCGCAGATTTTCCTTGCGCTCAGAAGGTTGAGCAGGGATAATGCAGAGCGGAGATTCAAGACTTGAACCGCTGCGCCGCGAACCATAAAAAAAGATCCGGAATCCGGATCTTTTTCGCATCTTACAGAGAGTTGACCGCTTTCGCTAAGCGAGCCTTCTGACGCGCTGTGTAGTTCTTGTGCTTCAGATGGCTGGTAACGGCTTTATCTAATAAAGAATTTGCAGTGTTGTACGCTGCAACTGCCTTTTCCTTATCCTTCGCTTCAACCGCAACCAGGACTTCCTTGATCGCCGTCTTCAGCGCGGATTTTTCCGCAGTTTTCGCTGCATTTCTCTTTAAATTAGTAATCGAACGTTTCTTCTGAGACTTGATGTTTGGCATTCTGACACCTCCTCCGCATTTATACCTTAAGAATTATAACAAAAGGAAGGTGAAAATGCAAACACTAATGGAAAAAGGTGACAAGAAAACAAGCCGGAACCGGTAAAAACAAATTGTTTTCTTTTGGAATCTGACGCATAACCGGCGTTCTTTCAGCGCATACTAAGTCCGAGGTGAGCGTATGCGCAAACACAGAACCGATCTGGCCTATGAAGAAGTGCTGGATTTACAGGACAATGAGAATTTTACCCATACAAAGAAAAGTTACCGCGGGATCACTACCCATCATATTTCAATTCACAATCCGTGCGAGGAAATTGAAAAGCAGCCGGGTGAGTATATCACGATTGAGCTGGACGATCTGAACGACGCAACTCAGCGAAAGGAAGCGATCGCCGTGACTGCGGATTGTTTGAAACAGGTTGTTGAGGGCTTGAAGTGTACCGGGACGCGGACGTTAATCGTCGGGTTGGGCAATCAGGAAATCACGGCGGATTCTTTAGGTCCAATGGCGGCCCGCGAGGTGATCGTTACGGCTCATCTGCATCGGCTGAATGAAGAAGAACTGGCGCAGGGAACCAGCGAGGTCGCGGTCATCATTCCCGGTGTAATGGGGCAGACCGGTCTGGAGACCGCGGAATTTGTCCAGGCGGTCGCCCGGCAGTTTAAACCGGACTTTGTGATCGCGATCGACGCGCTGGCGACCCGTTCCATCGAACGGATCAACCGGGTGATCCAGATCAGCGATACCGGGATTCAGCCCGGCGGCGGGGTCGGCAATCACCGCAAAGTGCTCAACGAGGAGTTGGTGCAGGCTCCCGTCGTCGCGATTGGCGTCGCCACGGTCGTCAGCATCGAAGCTTTAATCGATCAGGTTCTTTCGACGATCCAATGCGACGATTATGATAAGGTGATGGAACATATCCATTATCAGGAATCCTACCAGATGGTCGTCACGCCCAAAGAAATGGATGAGGAGGTCAAGCATTTGACGGAAGTGATTTCGACGGCGATCAATCAGGTGCTTCATCCCCGCTACGCCCAGATGTAGTCATGAGCCCCCCTTTCCCCGCATAAACTGCGGAAAGAGAGGGGGCTTTTTTCCTTGAAAACAAAGCTGAAAATTACGCTCAAATGTCTGTTGATCCTGGCCTTTCTCGTCATGACGTCATTCTTTACCGGCTTCCGCGATTTACTTTCGCAGAATAAAACCTCGGTGCTGGAGTCGATCCTGCATCCGGTGATCGACCTGGACCGCATCTCGATCAAGGAACAGCTGGCGCTGCTGCCGGACTTCAAGCAGGCGGTGGAGCGGATTGATGAGGTTGTGATCAACGAGCCGTTTGTACCGAAATTTGAAAAGGAAGAAAAACCGGAGAAAAAATCCATTTACATCTATAACACCCATCAGTCGGAAACGTACAGCGACGGCACGACGACGTATGAAATCGGCATGGAGCTGGCGAAAATGTTAGAAGAGGAGGGGTATTATGTTTATTTTCAGACCGGGAATTTCCTGCGTGAAGCGGAGGAGGAAGGGCTGAAATACAACCAATTATATACGATTTCCCGCCGTCATATCAACGATACGTTTGCCGAACACGGCGGCTTTGATCTGGTCATCGACCTGCACCGCGACTCCGCGCCGCGTTCTGCTTCCATTCTGGAGAGCGACGGGGTTACTTATGCGAAGATGATGTTTGTCGTCGGCATGAAATCTTCCAATGCCGCTCACGTGATGGAGCATTCCCGGCAATTAACCGACAAAATCAACCAGGTGATGCCAGGTATAATGAGATCAGTTTTCCAGCGGCAGTCGGTTTACAACCAGGATATGGCGGAGAACATGGTGCTGCTGGAATTGGGAACGGACCAAAACAGCACGGAGGAAGTCCGCCACTCCTTACGGATCTTAGTCGAAGCGTTAACGAACGGAGGGATCGAATGAAACGGTTTATTCTGGACGCCTTTTTGATTTTAATCGTCGTCAGTATCGGCAGTACGCTCAATCAGCAGCAGCCGGAATCCACGATCCAGCAGCGGATCGACGAATTCAACCGGCAGATTGAACAGGAAGAAGTGATTGAACCGCCCGTCCACCGGGCTTCAATGTATCAGATTCAGGAAAACGCCGCCGGTCAGCTGGGGGCGAATATTTCCGAGATGGTCATCCGCGTCGTCGATGGTTCCGTGCGCATGATCGCTTCGGCTTTCGGCCAATGAACCGCGCATCTTCCTTTTGTTTATGGTATAATCGTTGACGTAAACGAAAAAGGAGGGATGCCTCTTGAAAACAAGAGTCTTATTTATGGGCACGCCGGAATTTGCCTGCGGGATTTTACAGGCGTTAACCGAGCTGCCGTTTGTCGAACTGGTCGGGGTCGTATCGCAGCCGGACAAGAAGGTCGGGCGGCAGCAGAAGCTGCAGCCGACGCCGGTGCATGCTCTGGCGCAGCAGCTGGCGCTGCCGGCGCTGCAGCCTGAGAAGATCCGTACGGAGTATGCGGATGTGCTGGCGTTAAACCCGGAGCTGATCGTCACCTGCGCGTATGGTCAGATGGTCCCGGAGGCCGTGCTGAACGCGCCGAAATACGGCTGCATTAACGTTCATGCTTCACTGCTGCCGAAATACCGCGGCGGCTCGCCGATTCATACCGCAATCATTCAGGGCGAAACGGAAAGCGGCGTGACGATCATGCAGATGGTGAAAAAAATGGACGCCGGGGATATGCTGGCGGTCAAAAAGGTAGCGATTGAAGCGGAAGATACGACGGAAATCCTGCATGACAAGCTGATGGCGGCAGGGGCGGCTTTGCTGAAGGAATGTCTGCTGGACTATATCGAAGGCCGGATCACGCCGGTTCCCCAGGATGAAACGCAGGTCAGCTTCGCCTGGAATATCACGAAAGAACAGGAACAGATTGATTTTTCTAAATCAGGCTGGCAGATCTATAATCAGATCCGCGGGCTGATTTCATGGCCGGTAGGCTATGGCGTGATCGCCGGACAGAAAATGAAGTTCTGGGGCGTGCGCTATCGCGAAGAGCGGTCCGGAAAGCCGAGCGGCACCATCCTCGGTTTTGATGAAACAGGGATGCAGGTCGCCGCGGGCGAAGGGATGCTTATCGTGACTGAGCTGCAGATGGAAGGCAAAAAGCGGGTCAGCGCCAGAGATTTCTACAATGGCAAAGGCAAGCAGCTGATCGGCTGTCAGTTTGAAGCGATTGCCCATCCGACCGGCACTCCGCAGGAAAGCGAAGCTTTGCCGAAGTAAAAACGAAAGCTTGAATCTGGCGGAAATCTGGCGCCAAAGGGAAAGGCGCAGCTTGTTTTATCAGGATAAAACAGGCAGGGAATCCATCCCTGTCAAAGAGACAGACAAAATAATCAAAGCAATTCAATAGCCCAAGCCAGCTCGATGAACTCGCTTGGGCTTTTATGTGAGAAACGTGTTACGCAAAAGGGACGGGGAATTCAAGCGCAAAGATTTAAACCTTGGAATCCTCGTTTATTATCTGATATCAGATTGTTAAGAATTACGGTATAAAGTAAGACGATGAATGCAGAAATAAGGAACCATCCTTACAATTATTGAACGGAATGCACGAAGTCAATGTTTTCCGGCTGCATTCCTTCCGCTATAATTCCGTATAAAAATTTGAAAATGCCAGTTCAATTATGCAGGTGTTTCGCTTGGATCGAAGGCCGCAAGAAATTCACATACGCTCGGCAAATCCGTCGGGAAAACGTAAAGCTCAGCCTGTTTCCCATCGTTTGAGGAGTGGTTCTGCTTTTCTTTGAGGTCGGCTTTTGATATAATAGGACAGAAGTTTAAGGAGGAATGGCGATGGATCAGTCGAAGATCAGGAACTTTTCGATCATTGCCCATATCGACCATGGCAAATCCACATTGGCGGATCGGATTCTGGAAATGACCGATACCGTTCAGCATCGGGAAATGGTTGATCAGATCCTGGATTCTCTGGATCTGGAACGGGAGCGCGGCATTACGATCAAACTGAACGCGGTTCAGCTGAAATATAAAGCAAAAGATGGCGAGGAATATATTTTCCATCTGATCGACACCCCCGGGCACGTCGATTTCACGTATGAGGTTTCACGCTCGCTGGCGGCGTGCGAAGGCGCGGTGCTGGTCGTGGATGCGGCGCAGGGAATTGAGGCGCAGACGCTGGCGAACGTCTACTTAGCGCTGGACAACGATTTGGAGATCGTGCCGGTCATCAATAAAATTGATTTGCCAAGCGCGCAGCCGGAGGTCGTCAAGGAAGAAATTGAAAGCGTCATCGGGCTGGATTGTACGGAAGCACCGTTGATATCGGCAAAGACCGGACTTAACGTTCAAGATGTGCTGGAGGAAGTCGTGAAGAAGATTCCGGCGCCTGCCGGCGATCCGCAGGCTCCGTTAAAAGCGCTGGTGTTTGATTCCGTGTATGATTCCTATCGCGGCGTTATCGTCTTTGTCCGCGTCAAGGACGGCCGGATTCAGGTCGGCGATAAAATCCGCTTCATGAATAATCAGGCTGAATATGAAGTGCTGGAATGCGGCGTGCGCAATCCGAAGGAAGTCAAGCTCAACGCTTTGGAGTGCGGCGAAGTCGGCTGGTTTGCAGCGAGCATCAAATCCGTGCAGGACGTCAGCGTCGGCGCAACCGTCACGAAGGCGGACAATCCGGCGAACGAAGCGCTGCCGGGCTATCGAAAGATGAATCCGATGGTTTACTGTGGTCTGTATCCGACCGATTCCGCGAAATACAACGATCTGCGCGACGCGCTTGAAAAGCTCAAGCTGAACGACGCCTCGCTGCAGTTTGAGGCGGAAACGTCCCAAGCTCTGGGCTTCGGCTTCCGCTGCGGCTTTCTCGGCCTGCTGCACATGGACGTCGTTCAGGAACGGCTGGAACGGGAGTATAACCTGTCGCTGATCGCGACGGCGCCCAGCGTTATCTATCATTGTTATCTGACCGACGGCTCGATGGTCAAGATCGACAACCCGGCGCATCTGCCGGAAGTCCAGCGGATCGAACGACTGGAAGAACCGTATGTCACCGCGAACATCATGGTGCCCAACGAATACATCGGCGCGGTTATGGAGCTGTGTCAGAACAAGCGCGGAATCTATAAGGACATGCATTATATCGACGCGAACCGCAATACGCTGGAATATGAAATTCCATTAGGTGAGATTGTATTTGATTTCTTTGATAAGCTGAAAAGCTGTACGAAGGGCTATGCGTCGCTGGACTATGAAATCAGCGAATACAGAAAGAGCGATCTGGTCAAGATGGACATTCTGCTCAACGGCGAATTGATCGACGCCTTGTCGATCATCGTGCACCGCGATTTCGCTTATGCCCGCGGCAATTCCATTACTGTGAAGCTGAAGGAACTGATCCCGAAGCAGCAGTTTGAAATTCCGGTGCAGGCGGCGGTGAACGGGAAGATTATCGCGCGGACCAATATCAAGTCGCTCCGCAAAAACGTTCTGGCCAAGTGTTACGGCGGCGATATTTCACGAAAGAAGAAGCTGCTGGAAAAACAGAAGGAAGGCAAAAAGCGGATGAAGGCGGTCGGATCTGTAGAAATTCCGCAGGAAGCGTTCATGGCTGTCCTGTCGATGGACGACGATAAATAAAAACAGGCCGGTGGCAGGCGAACCTCAGCGATTGGATCATCCTTTCACAGGTTTCAGTGCCGCGCCTGTTTTTTTGATTGACGAGTTTAAAAATAGGAACGAGCGAAGAAAGGTCAGGGATAAGTTATGGCAATATCAGATGAAATCCAACAGCTGCGGATCGACTGCGGCTGGGATCAAACCGACACACCGGCGATTTTAGCCAAGTCGGTCTTTGCCGAAGCCGGGGAGCTGCTGGAATGCTTTATTCAAACCGAAGAAACACCGGACTGGGACGCGGTGAAAAGCGAGGTCGCCGATGTTTTGATGTATGCGATGTCGATCTGCATCGATCAAGGATGGGACGCCGAGGAAGTCATCCGGGAGAAGTTTGCCGATGTGCGCCGCCGCTACCTTTGAGAATCGCGCGCTGTATGTTCACATTCCCTTTTGTCAGGGAATCTGCGCGTACTGCGATTTCACCCGCGTGCGCTACCAGACCGGACTGGCTGATCAGTATTTGACGCAGCTGGCCAGAGAACTGGAAGAACGGGTGCCCTGCAAAGGCATGGAAACAGTCTACATCGGCGGGGGGACGCCGACCGCTTTATCGCTCGATCAGCTGCGGCGGCTGCTGGACTTGCTTCAGCCTTATCTTCAAGGGGCGACGGAGGTCACGATCGAAGCCAATCCGGAAGCGATCAGCACAGAACTGATCGAAATTTTGGTAAAGGGCGGGATCAACCGGATATCGCTCGGCCTGCAATCCTGCGACGATGAAATTCTGAAACAGATCGGCCGGCGGCATACGTTCGCTCAGGCGCGTCAGGCAGTGCGGCTGCTTCAGCAGGCCGGCTTGACGAATATTTCCTGCGATTTGATTTACAGCCTTCCTCGTCAGACGAGGACACAATGGAAAAAAACACTCCAGGACGTCCTGTCGCTGAACATTCCGCATTGCTCGCTGTATGCGCTGACGATTGAGGAACACAGCGAATTCGGCCGAACCGGCCAGCGGCCATTGGACGAGGACACCGAAGCCAGCATGTATTTTGAAGCGGTCCGGTTTTTAACCGAGGCCGGCTATCAACATTATGAAATATCCAATTTCGCGAAGCCGGGCTATGCGTCGCGGCATAATCTGCATTATTGGAACTATGATGATTTTTACGGCGTTGGGCTGGGCGCCAGCGGGAAGCTGAGTTCTTTTCGTTATGACAACACGTGCAATTTTCAGGAATATTTTAAAGGAAACTGGATCGGGGAAACGATCGAACTGTCGCGGCGGGATCAGATGTTCGAAATGGTGATGATGAATCTGCGCACCGCATGGGGGTTATCGCTGGCTGACTTTGAACAGAAGTTCGGGTTGCCGCTGAGCGAGGTCTACCCGGATGCGGTGCAGAAAGGAATCAGGCAGGGCTGGCTCAGAATGACGGAGAACCGCCTGATGCCGACCGAAGCCGGTATGGCGCTTCTAAATACGGTACTGGAGGAGTTTCTGGATTAAGAAACTTCTTTTCCATTGAGGTCAAGATGATCCACTAAAAAACCTCCGGAAACATCCGAAGGTCGAAAAGAAGCTATTTTTCGTAATGCTTGATGATGGCCTGAGTACCCAGATCGCCCTCGCCCTCATCCTGCATCTGTTCGTACATGGAAAGCACGATTTCCAGCACCGGCAGCTCCACGTTCTGCGCTTTTGCCGCTTCCTTAGCCAGCCGCATATCCTTGATGAAATGCTTGATGAAGAAACCCGGATTATAATCCTGCTGCAGCATCTTGACGCCGTTGTTGCTCATCTGCCAGCTGCCGGCCGCGCCCTTGCTGATGGCGCCGAGCAGTTTTTCCGGATCCAAACCGTTCGCCTTGGCATAAACGATCGCTTCCGCCACTGCGCTGACCGTGCCGGCGATTGCGATCTGATTCGCCATTTTGGTATGCTGGCCGCAGCCTGCCTGTCCCATCCGCAGCACCGATTTGCCCATCTTGTTGAAATACGGCAGACAGGCGTTAAAATCCGCTTCCTCGCCGCCGACCATGATCGACAACGTGCCCGCCGCCGCGCCGCTGTCCCCGCCGGAAACCGGCGCGTCCAATACGCGGATCTGATGCTCTTTTCCCTGTTGATGAAGCTTCACCGCCAGCGAAGGGGAGGATGTCGTCATATCGACCGCGATGGCCCCCGGCTTGGCCGCTTTGAAGATTTCATCATAAACTTCTTCGACATCTTTCGGGAAACCGACGATCGTGAAGATCAAGTCCGCATCCTTGACGGCCTCGGCCACGGAATAAGCGACCTGCGCGCCTTTTTCCTTTAATGCTTCCGCTTTGGCGGCCGTCCGGTTGTAGACGGTGACCTCATCGCCCTGATTCAATAAATGGGAAACCATAGACTTACCCATGACCCCGGTTCCGATCCATGCAATTTTACTCATCGTATCACCTCTTGTCCTATTATACCTTCATCCGGGGGCAAAACACAAGCATTGCTCCCTGTGTCCTGACTGCGCCCTCTGGCTCCTAAACCGCTTCATAAAGCAGGATCAGATGAAAATAAGACTTGTCAAGCAGGGGATGTTTATGCTATGATTAACACGCTGTTGAACTGGGATGCACGATGACTCCGTCGGCACGCTCGGTCCATCAGGTCTTAACGATATAGGAGGAAAACACATGTTAAGTAAAGCAGAAAAGACCGCGATCATTAAAGAATACGCTCGTTTTGAAGGCGATACCGGTTCCGTTGAGGTTCAGGTTGCCGTTCTGACAGCGCAGATCAACCGTCTGACAGAACATTTAAAGGAACACAAGAAGGATTACCATTCCACACGGGGTCTGATGATGATGGTCGGCCGCAGAAGAAAGTTCTTAGCTTATCTGCGCGACACGGATATCAACCGTTACCGTGATCTGATTCAGCGCTTGGGCCTGAGAAAGTAAGGATGAAGACAGCGTTTCACGACGCTGTTTTTTTTATGCTTTCTGTCTGATTGGATTGGTGCCACCCGATTGCGAGGGGTTGTATTTTTCACGGAAGAGGGCGCTGAAAACAAGGCAAAAGAAAACGGGTGGAAGCGAAGGGGATAACCCCAGACGTTTCCACTCGTTTCTGGTTAAGAGAGTCAGACCGCGGCCTGATGAGAATGCTTGTGATGGGCAGGATGCAGATTTTCTTTGGGAATGGATCCGGATAAGATTAGCGAGGTCTTCGCACACAGCGGACCAATGATTTCATACAGGATCGCCGTTGACAGGATGACCGTTGACAACAACGTTCCATATTCGCCGGGTAAGATCCGCTGGCCCAGGGCCGCTAAACCAATCGCGACGCCGGCTGACGGCACCAGTGCCAGGCCGAAATTATTTCGCGTTGTGGCCGGCGCCTGGATCAGGGTACAACCGATCCACGAACCGATCAGCTTGCCGACAATGCGGAAGAAGAAGAACCCCAGACCAATCAAGCCGACATAGCGCAGCGCCGGAATATTCAGATTCATGCCGCTGACGACGAAGAAGATCGTCATGATCGGCGGGGTGAAGCTGCTGACCTGATCAAACAGCTGAATATCCTTGGATAAATTCAGATAAGCCGCGCCCATCGCCATGCAGCACAACAGCGGCGAGACATCCAACGCGGTGCACAGCGCGCTCATAATTAAGATCATCGACACCGCGATGATCAGACGGTTATCGTCGGAACGTTTTTCCGTAATCATCTTATGCATGATCAGACCGCAGCCGATGCCCATGACCACCGCTAAACCGTTGGTTAAGACCGGCTCGATAAACACCATAAGATTCATCGCCGAGTGCTGAACCAGCGCTTCCGCGATCGCCGCGCAGACGCTGAAGGCAAGAATGGATACCGCATCGTCCAGCGCGACGACCTGCAGGATTAAATTGACGAAATCGCCCTTGGCCTGATACTGCCGGATCGTCATGATTGTGGAAGCCGGCGCGGTCGCCGATCCGATCGCCCCCAACAAGAGCGCGAAGGCCAGCGGCTGGCGGAAGATCACAACCATCACGAAGATGATGACCACCGCGGCGATCAACGCTTCGCAGCACGTCAGGATCAGAATATTGATGCCGTTGCGCTTCAACTCATGAAACAGAAAGTAGCGGCCGACGCCGAAAGCGATAAAGCCCAGCGCCACGTCGGTGACAAAACCGAGGCTGTTGATGATTTCCGTCGGGATCACGTTGAAGCAGAACGGCCCTAACAGCACGCCGGTCAAAATATAAGCTGTCACATTGGGCAGCTTCAGCAGCTTTGTGATCCGGGTTAACAGAAACCCGCTTAACAAAATAATCGCCAGACACAGCCCCAGCTCGGAATTGGGCTGTAAATTAAATGAACTTAACATCGTTTGAATTCCCCCTTGTCGTTTCCTACTTGATTATATGGATCAAAGAGGATAAAATCAAATTATGAATATTTTGTATATTATAAATATATTTAATAATAGGAGGATGACCTGATGATTGATCCCAAGATTAAAACATTGCTGGCGTTAGTGGAATGCGGCAATTATACCAAAACGGCGAAACAGCTGGCTTTAACGCAGCCGGCGATCACCCATCACATCAAACTGCTGGAGGAGGAATTCGGCATTAAGATTTTTTATAAAAACCGCCGTCAGCTGGTTCCGACCCCGGAAGGCGAGGTGCTGATCAAGTATGCACGGCGGGCTTACGCGCTTTCCGAGAATCTGCGCCAGGCGTTAAGCGACGTCCGCAGCCAGGTGAAAAGCCTGACGCTGGCCATCACGCCGACCGCCCAGAACAACATCGTGCCGCATTTATTCGCAAAATACTGCAACGAGCATCCTAACGTTCATATTAATATTATTACGGATAACATAAATAATATTTATAATAAACTCAAAATGTACGAAGCGGATCTGGCGATCATCGAGGGCAATATCACCGCCCCGCATTTCACTTCCATCCTGCTGGACACCGATTCGCTGTGCGTAGCCGTTTCGGTCAATCATCCGCTGGCCAAAAAGCAAAGTGTATCGCTGAGCGAGCTGCGGAATGAAAACTTCATTCTGCGTTCCTCCAGCGCCGGTACCCGCAGTCTGTTTGAAAGTCATCTGATCTCACAAAATTTAAGCATCCATGATTTCAACGTGATCATGGAGATCGACAGCGTCGTCGTGATCAAAGAACTCGTCGCTTCCAATATGGGCGTTACGATCATCTCAAAAAATGCCTGCCGCAGTGAGGTGCAGAAGAAAAAGCTGGTGACGCTGCCGATTGAAAACATGACGATGGTGCGTGAAATCAACATGGTGTATTACCGGGAATTCCGGCATCCGGAAATCCTGCGCGATATCCAGGCGATCTATACGTCAACCTTGGAATCCTGACGGAGAAAATCCAGAAACAACGCGGTCGCGGCGGAAAGCGGCCGCTTTTTCGACCAGATCAGACACGTTTTGGTGACCAGCCGTTCGCAGGCGATCGGCTTGACGGACATCTGCGTCAGATCAATGAAGCCGGCGGAGGAATAGGGCACGATAGCCGTGCCCAGTCCGGCCTGCGCCCATTGGATCGAAGTCCGGGCATCGTCATTAAGACAAAGCGGGGAAGGCGTGAAGCCTTCCTTTTCGCATTCCTCCGCTAACAGGGCCGCGAAGCGGCGGTAATAAACCAGCGGCTGATCCTTTAACTGCCGGATTGTGATCTGATCGTCTGGAAATTGATCCGTTTCCCGCCGGACGACGACGGCCAGCGGATCGGCGTCCAGCTCCAGGACGTGAACCGAAGCGTCGTAAAAGGGCGTGCGCACGATCGCGGCTTCAATCAGGCCTGCCGCCAGTTTGTTCAACTGTTCAAACGTATTGCCTTCGTCGATCTGATATCGCATTTTCGGATGCCGTGCAGCGAAACGGAAAAGTCTTGGATATAATAAGGAAGCGGCAGAGGAGGAGACCGCGCCCAGGCGCAGGACGCCCCCCTGCCCCTGGGCATAGCCGGTGATCTCCCGGCGCGTGTCTTCCGTCAGGCTGAGAATGTCCAGGGCCCGCTGATAAAAGCGCTCGCCGGCCGCGGTGAGTTGGATCCGCCGTGCTCCGCGGAAAAACAGCGGCGTTCCGAGCTCCTGTTCCAGCTGCTTCATCGCCACGCTGAGCGGCGGCTGGGATAAGTTCAGCGCGGAAGCGGCCTGTAAGATGCTGCCATGCTGGACAACAGCGACATAATATTCGAGCTGACGCAGTTCCATCGTGATCCTCCTATATGATTTAAGTATAGTTTATATAGTAAACCAATATTTTTTCTATATCAAGGGCGCTGGTATAATAAGTGAAGTCTGAAAGGAAGAAGTTTGTATGAAAACGATTGTTTCGTATTTCCGATATTTTAAAAAAGAACTCGTGTTCGGCCCGTTGTTCAAGCTGGCGGAAGCAATTTTTGAATTGTTGGTGCCGTTGGTGATGGCCCGGATCATCGACGTTGGCATCGCGCAGAAAGATCTGGCTTATATATTGCGCCAGGGTGGGGTGATCGTCGGCTTCGCACTGGTCGGCATCGCCTGTTCCCTGACGTGTCAGTATTTTGCGGCGCGGTGTTCGCAGGGGATGGGCACGGAGCTGCGGCGGGCGGTGTATCATCAGATCAATTTATTCTCGGCCCAGCAGGTCAGTCAGTTTTCTTCTTCGTCGCTGATCACGCGTTTAACCAATGACGTCAATCAGGTCCAGCAAGCCGTCGCGATGTTGATCCGGCTGGCGATCCGGGCGCCGTTTCTGGTACTGGGGTCGTTGACGATGGCGATGGTGATCGATTGGACGATGGCGCTGATCTTTCTGGCGGCGATCGTTGTGATTGCTTTGGTTTTGAGCGTGTTGATGACGTGTTCCTCGCATTTTTTCAAGGCTGTGCAGCGGCAGCTGGACCGGATTTCGCAGATTACGCAGGAGAACCTCGAAGGTCAGCGCGTCATCCGTGCATTCTCGCGGCAGCGGTTGGAAACGCAGCGGTTTGACGAAGCTGCCCAGGCGAGCTATCAAGCGTCGATGCGCGTCGGCTGGATCAGCGGCTTGTTTAACCCGGCGACGCAGATTGTTATCAATTTAGGTATTGTCGCGCTGCTTTACTGCGGCAGCTTTCAAGTCAACAGCGGCGCTTTGAGCCAGGGCAACCTGGTTGCGCTGGTCAATTACATGACGCAGATGTTTCTGGCCTTGGTCGTTCTGGCCAATTTGTTTGTAATCTTCACAAAAGCCGCCGCCTCGGCCGGCCGGATTGAAGCGGTCTTGAAAACAGAGCCGGCGATCATTGGCGGAATCATGGAGCTGTCAAAGGATAAGGACGCTGTGCTGGAGATGGATAAGGTCAGCTTTGGCTACAGCGAAGGGGAAAGCGCGATCGAACAGATCAGCTTTACAATTCAGCCGCACCAGACCGTCGGACTGATCGGCGGAACGGGCTGCGGCAAAAGCACAATCGTGCAGCTTCTGCCGCGGCTGATCGATCCGACAACAGGCGAGATCCGGCTGGGCGGAGTGCCGCTGAGGGAACTTTCATTAGCGGACCTGCGCCGTCAGATCCGGATTGTACCGCAGAAGGCGGTGCTGTTTTCCGGGACGATCCGCGAGAATCTTCGCTGGGGCAATCAAGATGCGGATGACGCGGCGTTATGGCAGGCGCTGACACTGGCGCAGGCCAGAGATTTCGTCGAAGCGATGCCGCAGAGACTGGATACGCTGCTGGTGCAGGGGGGCAAGAATTGTTCCGGCGGTCAGCGGCAGCGTTTGTGCATTGCCCGCGCGCTCGTGGGCCGGCCATCTCTGTTGGTGCTGGACGACAGCACCAGCGCGCTCGATTATCAAACCGACGCCCGGCTGCGGCAGTCGTTAAAAAAGATTGAGGGCAGTCCCGCGGTGCTGATCGTATCTCAGCGGATCGCCTCGATCCGGCACGCGGATTTTATCCTCGTGATGGATCAGGGCCGGCTGGTCGGCCAGGGTACGCATGAAGAATTGCTGGACAGCTGCGCGGTATATCAGGAAATCGTCCGTTCACAGACGAGGGAGGATCAACGATGAGTCAGTCAGCTTTATTGCGGCGCTTACTGCGCTATGTAAAACCGTATGGCTTGCTTTTGGCAATGGCGCTGGTCTTCGCGCTGCTGCAGGTTGCGATGACGCTGAGCGCGCCGGTGATCATCGGTCAGGCGGTCGACGCGATCGTAGCGGCGGGGCAGGTTGATTTTATCCGGGTCACTCAGACACTGACCGCGCTGGCGGCCGTTGTGATTTTAGCCGCGCTCTTTCAGCTGTTGATGACCTGCTGCACCAATGCCTGCTGCTACCGGACGATCCGGGATCTGCGCATGCAATGCTTCGCGCAGTTTCACGCGCTGCCTCTGGCGACGCTGGATAAAACGCAGCAGGGAGATTTTATGAACACGCTGGTCAACGATATCGACGTGATCTCCGACGGTCTTCTGCAAGGCTTCACACAGCTGTTTACCGGCGTGATCACGATTGTCGGCACGCTGGGCTTCATGCTTTCGATCCATCCGGGAATCACGCTGGCCGTCGTGCTCATCACGCCGCTGTCCTTTGGCGTCGCTTCATTCATCGCTTCCCGCAGCTCGCGCTTGTTTAAGCAGCAGGCGCGGATTAAGGGCGAGCTGTCCGGTTTTGCCGAGGAACGGGTCAATGGGCAGAGTCTGGTCGCAGCCTACAATCAGCAGGCAGTTTCAGAAGCGGCCTTTGATGAAATCAATCAGCGGCTTAACCAGGTTGGCACGCAGGTGCAGTTCATTTCTTCCCTGACCAATCCGTGCACGCGGTTCGTCAACAATCTGGCCTATGCGGCTGTCGGCATCATCGGCGCCCTGACGGCGCTGGGCGGCGGCATGAGCGTCGGTCAGCTGACTTCGTTTTTAAGCTACGCTTCGCAATATACCAAGCCGTTTAATGAAATCAGCGGCGTCGTTACCGAGCTGCAGGCCTCCTTAAGCAGCTGCGAGCGGGTTTTCCATCTGCTTGATCAGCCGCAGGAAAGCGATCAGGCAGATCAGGGGTCAGGAAAACAGGGACGTGGCGAGCTGCGGCTGGAGCATGTATCATTTCGTTATCAGGCAAATGAACCGTTGATCGAGGATTTCAATCTCACGGTCAAGCCGGGTCAGAAAATTGCGATCGTCGGCCCGACCGGCTGCGGCAAGACGACGTTGATCAACTTGTTGATGCGCTTCTACGAGATCGACGGCGGGGTGATCCGGCTGGACGGCGTGGACACCCGCACGCTCAGCCGCCATGAGCTGCGCGCCCATTTTGGGATGGTGCTGCAGGACTCCTGGATCTTCCGCGGCACAATCCGTGAGAACATCGCTTACGGCCGGCCTGACGCTTCGCTTGCGGATGTGGAGAAGGCCGCCCGGCAGGCGCATCTTGATTACTTTATCCATCAGCTGCCGCAGGGCTATGATACGCTGCTGGATGAAACCGTTTCGTTGTCGCAGGGACAGAAGCAGCTGCTGTGTATCGCGCGGGTGCTGCTTTGCGATCCGCAAATCCTGATTTTAGATGAAGCGACCAGTTCGATTGATACCCGGACGGAGCTGTTGGTGCAGTCGGCGTTCGATCAGATGATGCAGGGCCGCACAAGCTTCATCGTCGCTCACCGCTTATCGACGATCGAACAGGCCGATCGGATTCTTGTGATGAATCACGGTCAGATTCTGGAACAGGGCAGCCATCACGAATTATTGAAGCAGGGCAGCTTTTACAGTCAGCTCTATAACAGTCAGTTCGCGGGCGAATAAACCGGATGGTCCGATGCTGAAGGGGCGCGAAACGCAGAGCCGCCTGTTCGCAAGAATCATTTTGCAAGCTTGATTTAACGTTCAAGAATCAGGGAAAGAAGATCTCCCGCAGGATGAAGCATCCCGCGGGATTTTTCATTTAAAAGTTTCTAAGGATGAAGAAAGTCTGAAATCCGGATTTTGAATAAGGCGAGTCCTCTGTCTTATTCATTGGCTGAAACAAGCCGGTGCTGAGCAATACCGGGGGCGATTTAAAAAAATAAGTCGGGACAGAATCGGCGATCTGGACTAAAACAAGGAGCATAAACTAAAAGGGTCAGGATCAAAATTTCAGAAAATTTTGAATTTGGACACCCGGAAAGATCTGTCTATTTTTAAACGATTGACAAAGCCAGTGAACAACCGTATATTATTAGTAACTGGAATAATGAACGGAGGTTTACTATGGCGCAGGTATTGAAAGAAATCCAGCGGGATAAAATTCTGGAAGCCGCCAAACAGGAGCTGCTGCAATATGGCTATCGGGATGCTTCGATGCGCCGGATCGCCGCGCAGGCCAAGATGACGGTCGGCAATTTATACCGCTATTTTGAAAGCAAGGATCAGCTTATTCAGGCGATCACCTCGCCGGCGCTGACACAGCTGGATCAGTTGGTGCGCAGTTTGACGGATGATCGGATTTCGCTGAACCAGACCAATACGGCGGTCGGTTTATCCATCGGCGAGCTGCGGCCGAAAATTGACCGGCTGGCTTTGGATCTGGCTGAGCTGTCGGTGCGGATGCCGCAGGAGATGCGGATTTTAATGCTGCACAGCGATCTGAGCGAACAGATTTCAAGCTGGCTTGTTTCCTTATTGGAAGTGCTGGCTAAAGAGTGGGCGCTGTTTCCATTCAACCGGGACGCTGAGTTTCACGCGCTGTGCCGGATGTTTTCCGCGTCGTTGTTTCAAGGCGTGCGCGAAGTCTTTTCCCAAGCTGGCGAACTGGATCAAAACCAGCTTTGCGAGGTGCTGCGGATTTACTTCGGTTTGTTTTTGAGCATGTTCAGTCCGGCTGTGAAAGGAGATCAACAATGAGCGAGTTTATTGAGTTCCGGGACGTCCGGAAAGTGTATAAGATGGGGGAAGTGGAGATTCCGGCGCTGGACGGCGTCAGCTTTCAGATTAAAAAAGGTGAATTTGTCGTGATTGCCGGCGCTTCCGGCGCGGGCAAGAGCACGATTTTGAATATTCTGGGCGGTATGGATACCTGCACCAGCGGCGAGATTCTAGTCGACGGCGAGGAAGTGTCCAAGATGGATGCCCGCCAGCTGACGACCTACCGGCGCTACGACATTGGTTTTGTCTTCCAGTTTTACAATCTGGTGCAGAATCTGACTGCCCGCGAGAACGTTGAGCTGGCCGTGCAGATCTGCAAGAATCCGCTGGACGTCGATCAGACGATCGAGTCGGTCGGCCTGCGGGAGCGGCGCAACAATTTTCCCTCCCAGCTTTCCGGCGGCGAGCAGCAGCGGGTTGCGATTGCCCGGGCGCTGGCGAAAAATCCGAAGCTGTTGTTATGCGACGAACCGACCGGCGCGCTGGATTATCAAACCGGCAAGGCAATCCTGAAGCTTTTGCAGGACACCTGCCGCGAGCAACAGATGACCGTCATCGTCATCACGCACAACCTGGCCCTGACGCCGATGGGCGACAAAGTCATCCGCGTTAAAAGCGGCAAGATCCGCTCGATTGAAGTCAACGAGCATCCGAAGCCGATTCAGGAGATCGAGTGGTAGGCATGCGCAGTCCTCTATTGAAAGACACGTTGCGGGAGATCCGGAAAACCAGGGGCCGGTTTTTCTCGATCTTCGGCATCGTCGCGATCGGCGTCGCATTTTTCGCCGGCGTTCTGGCTTCCGCGCCGGATATGAAATACACGGCCGACCGCTATTTTGACGATTACAATTTAATGGATTACCGCGTCGTTTCCAATTTCGGCATTACCGAAGACGACGTGCGCCAGCTGCGTCAGGTTGCGGGCGTTCAAGGCGTTCAGGCCAGTTATACGCAGGATGTGATCACCCGGATCGGCTCAAAGGAGCTGGTGCTGAAAGTTCACGCGCTGGATTTGGAGCATCTTGATCCGCAGGATCCGGATTATATCAACCAGCTGGTCGTGACAAGCGGGCGGCTGCCGGAAAAAAGCGGCGAATGCGTTATTGAGGATGGCAAGATCGTCGTGTCCGGCATGAAGATCGGCGATACGATCAAGATCGAAAGCGGCACTTCCAATCCGCTGGATGACAGCTTCAGCCGCGATACGTTCACGATTGTCGGAACAGTCAACACGCCGTACTACCTTTCCTACGAAAAGGGCACAAGTACGATCGGCTCCGGCAGCGTCGATACCTATGTGTACGTGCCGAAAAACGATTTCACGATGGAGGTTTATACCGACGTCTATCTGACCGCCCGCGGAGCGAAACCATACAACAGCTACAATCAGGACTATTTCGACTATCTGGAGCCGTTAAGCGAAACGCTGACGACGCTGGGCAGCGAACGAGCAGAGCTGCGCCGGCAGTCGATTGTCGATGAGGCGATGAAGGAATATACGGATGGACAGGCGGAATATGACCAAGCGCTGGCGACGTTTAATTCCGAGATTGAAAAAGCGGAGAAAAAGCTGCAGGAGGGCAAGGACGAGCTGTTAGTCGGTCAGGCGACGCTGACTTCAAGCAAGGCGATGGCCGAAGCGCAGCTGAAACAGGGTGAAGCGCAGATCGAGATGATCCAGAAACAAATTGATACGCTGGTCGCCACCTATGATGAAAAGAAAAAAGAATATGAAACCACTAACGCTCAGGCACTGGAACAGAAAGCGGCGCTGGAAAGTCAGATCGCTGAAAAACAGAAAAATCTGGCGGACAAGCAGACCGAGCTGGCTCCGGCTGAGCAGGAACTAAACGAGCAGACGCAGAAACAACTCGACTTAACTACCCGTCAGGTGGAGCTGGAAACCAAAAAAGCGCTCAATCAGACGGATCCGGAGAAATATCCGGCGCTGAGTGAAGAGGAAGCGGCTGAGCTGGAAAAAATCCCCGGTGAGCTGATTCTGGTCAATGCCCGGATCACGGAACTGCAGGGTGAACTGGCCGTGTTAACCCAGCTGGAAACCGAAATTACGACGGCGCAGGCGCAGCTGGATCTGATCAATCAGGGACTGGAAGTCTCCGAAACAGTGCTCAAGACGATCGACGAACAGATCGTCTCGGCCAATGCCCAGATCGAGCAGCAGCGCCAGACGCTGGTGCAGGCTAAGGCGGAAGCCGATAAGCAGATTGCTGAAGGAGAAGCCAAGCTGAAGCAAGGTCAGAAAGAAGTCGCCCAGGGTGAAATTGATCTGGCGCTTAACAAAGCGGAAGGCGAAGCGAAGCTGGAGGATGCGCGCGAGGAGCTGGTGCTGGCGAAGAATAAGATCGAACAGATCGAACAGGGCAAGTGGTATATCCTCGACCGCCAGTCGCATTACAGCTATATGGATTACAAGGGCGCCGCCGACCGGATGGCCGCGATCGCCAAGGTGTTCCCGGTGTTCTTCTTTTTAGTCGCGGCGTTGGTCTGTCTGACGACGATGACCCGGATGGTCGACGAACAGCGCTCGCAGATCGGGACGATGAAGGCGCTGGGCTATACGACCGGGCAGATCGCGTTCAAGTATGTGTTCTACGCCGCCTTTGCGAGTCTGACCGGAAGTCTGGTCGGGCTGGCTGTCGGGTTGTTTGCTTTCCCGGCGATCATCTATACTGCCTGGCTTATGATGTACGTGCTGCCCCCGGTCAGCTTTACGCCGCAGCTGTCGCTGATGATCGGCTCTACCACGGCGTCGGTACTGGTGACGACGCTGGCGGCGTTTGCGGCCTGTTATAAGGAATTGATCGAAACTCCGGCGCTGCTGATGCGGCCGAAAGCCCCAAAGCTGGGCAAGAAGATCCTGATCGAGCGGATGACGTTTGTATGGAAGCGCTTCTCCTTCACTTCCAAGGTCACCGCGCGCAATCTGTTCCGGTACAAAAAACGCTTCTTCATGACGGTGCTGGGCATTTCCGGATGTACGGCGCTGTTGGTCGCCGGCTTTGGCATCAAGGATTCGATCAGCCGGATTGTCAATTCCCAATTCGGCGAAATCTTCCAATATCAGGGGATCGCATCGCTGCAAAAAGATCTGGATGAGACTGAGAAGCAACAGGTCTTCGATCAGATTTCCAGCCTGGACATGATCGACGATTCCCTGGATGTGTACCAGTCCAACGCTGTCGTCTACCAGGGCAATGACAGCACGGAGGTGACGCTGGTCGTGACCTCCGATCCGGAGCGGTTCCGCGATTTCGTGTCGCTGCATCCTCGCAAACAGCCGCAGGAAGAGCTGCGGCTGAAGGATAGCGGCGTGGTGATCACGGAGAAAATGGCGAACGACATGAATCTGCATGTCGGCGACACGATCGAGCTGGAAAATGAGAAGGAACTGCGCCGGAATGTCGAAATTACCGGGATCGCGGAAAACTATCTCAACCATTACGTGTACATGAACGCCAACGCCTATAAGGAAACCTACGATCTGCGCGCCCAAAGCAACGCCGTTTTCCTGAAATTCAACCCCCAGATCGACGACGCGGAGCAGCGCAGCGGTCAGGAACTGTTAAAGAATGAGAAGATCAGCTCGTTGTCGTTTTATACCGGGATCAAGGATAACTTCAACAACATGATCCGCAGTCTGAATTATATCGTGCTGGTGCTGATCATCTCCGCGGGGATGCTGGCGTTTGTCGTATTGTACAATCTGACTAATGTCAACATCAGCGAACGGCTGCGCGAAATTGCGACGCTGAAAGTGCTGGGCTTTTATAACAAGGAAGTCAACACCTATGTTTATAAAGAAAATATCATCCTGACCCTGATCGGTTCTCTGCTCGGGTTGGGGCTGGGCAAGATTCTGCATTTGACGATCATGGTCGTGGTCGAGCTGGACAACATCATGTTCGGCCGCGTCATCCTGCCGCAGAGCTATGTGATTTCCGTCCTCATCACGATGCTGTTCGCAGTGATCGTCAATCAGGTCATGAAGTCCAAGCTGCGCGCGATCCCGATGGTGGAATCGCTGAAATCGGTGGAATGATGAGCGCCTGGGTCTATATTCTGGAATGTGCGGACGGCAGCTATTACACCGGCTGGACCAACGACGTCGAAAAACGCTTCGCGGCGCATTGCGCGGGCCGGGGCGCCAAATATACCCGTTCCCACCCGCCAGTGCGGGTGGCCTATGCGAAAGCGTTTATTGATAAATCCGCCGCGCTGAAACAGGAAGCGGCGATCAAGAAGCTGACGCGGGCGCAAAAAGCGGCGCTGATCGCGGAAGCCGAGTCAGAAAAATAGGCAATGCCGGCTGCCGAGGCTGTGGGGTGAGCCTTGCCAGTTTTGAATGACAGGAAAGAGATTGCGCGCGTTTCCTGTTCTCTTTCTCATGTTAAAAAATTGACAAATAATGTGAAATGTTTATCAAACTGACTGGAAAAGCGGTTGAAAAGGACTATAATGAAGACAGAAAGAGATCTTCTGACAGAAGGTCGCAAAGGAGGAAGTTCGATGAAACAGGTCATGTACGGCATTAAAATCGTGGATGTCAACGATTTCGGCGGTTGGATTGGCTATGAGCCTGTCAAGCAGGAGCTGGCAGACGTCCTGAATCATCATCTGTATCTGTTTTTCCAGAATGAATATCATATCCGTCAGTTTGCGGAAGGGAGAAAGTTTGTCATCAACGTCAACGACGAGGACTTTCAAAAAGTCATCGGCAATGCCAGAATCTTGAAAGCGGTCGTTGAGATCGGCACTCCGTTAAGCATGAACGGCTACGCAGTCAGCGCCCCGGCATACGCCCGCAACGTCGTCAAACCGCTGAGCCGGCTGACGCATTTTATCCCGGAAGAGAAGATTTATACGTTTGCGGATGAGGAATACAAGACGCAGAAGACCGACTTCAATTACATTGCCGATCTGATGCGCCGGACTTCGATCGAACAGGTCAATCAGCTGATCGGCGGCATTTCTTTCGTCAATCAGAATCTGCTTTATCATTACCCGCATTATTTCATTCTAGGCGACGATCAGATTCAGATTCAGGACGATAATTACCAGATCGCTGGCGCATAAGGAAAACCGCGGACTTTCCCTTTGGGGAAGGTCCTTTTTTTACTTGACAGCGGGGAAGATTCAAGCTGGCGATGAAACCTGCTTTTGTTCGGATCCGAAAGATCGCGGGCATATTCGTTGCACGTCTGAGCCTTTCTTAGTACAATGAACTCATCAAGTCAAAAGGAGGACTGTTGAATGAAAATTTTACGATGCAACCACTGCGGAAATATGACCTATGTTCTGCACGATTCATATGTACCGATGATCTGCTGCGGCGAGGAAATGCACGAGCTGATCGCCAACACCACGGAAGCGGCGCTGGAGAAACATCTGCCGGCGGTCACTGTGAACGAAGGCAAGATCGAAGTCGTTGTCGGCAGCGTTGAGCATCCGATGACCGATGCGCATTATATCGAATGGATTCTGCTGGAAACGGACAAAGGCGTACAGATCCGGCATCTGACCCCGTCCGATGCACCGAAGGCTGTCTTTGAGATCGGTGAAGGCAAGCCGCTGGCGGTTTACGAATACTGCAACCTGCACGGTCTGTGGAAGACTGAACTTTAAAAATAACGCAGGAATCGCTCCCCGCAAGGGGGGCTTTTTCTTTGTTTTGGCGTCAGCCATATTTCCCCGGTTGGGAAAACCTCAAAAAATGGCGGTATTTTGTCTTAAACTATTCTATGATTTACGCAGAAACTGTGATAAAATTGTAAAGGTTAACATTTAATGAGGTGAACAAATGGCGAAAGAGGTATTTACATTCGACTTCTGCGGCCGCAATCTGACGATTGAAACCGGAGAAATCGCAAAACAGGCAGGTGGAGCTGTCGTAGTCCGTTACCAAGATACAGTAGTGTTGTCAACCGCTACTGCCAACCATACTCCGAAAGATTCAGACTTCTTCCCGCTGACGGTCAGCTTTGAAGAAAAGCTGTATTCCGTCGGTAAGATTCCAGGCGGCTTTTTACGCCGCGAGGGCCGGCCGAGCGAACATGCGACGCTGACCGCCCGGATGATCGACCGTCCGATCCGTCCGCTGTTTGCGGAAGGCTTCCGCAACGAAGTGCAGGTCGTCAACACGGTGTTGTCCGTCGACCAGGACTGCTCGGCGGAAATGGCCGCGATGTTCGGCGCTTCCTGTGCGCTGTGCATTTCCGATATTCCGTTCAACGGTCCGATTGCCGGGGTCATCGTCGGTCGCGTTGACGGCAAGTTCGTGATCAATCCTTCCGTTGAGGAATCAGAAAGATCCGACATTCATCTGACGGTTGCCGGAACCAAGGACGCGATCAATATGGTCGAGGCCGGGGCGAAGGAAGTCAGCGAAGAAGAGATGATCGACGCGCTGATGTTCGGTCACGATCACATCAAGATGCTGTGCGAATTCCAGGAACAGATCATTGCAAAGTGTGCGAAGCCGAAGATGGAAATCAAGCTGGACGTCGTGCCGGAAGAAATCAAGGCGGAGATCGACGAACTGGCGAAAGCACGTCTGATCGAAGCGGTTTCGATCAAGCTAAAGCTGGAACGCTATGGCAAGATCGACGAGATTACCGACGAGATGGCGGCGCTGTTTGAAGCTCGCGAATACGCAAGCGAAAAACTGAAGGATAAAACAGTCAAGCAGGTCCGCGCTTACTGCACGGAAATCGTGGCGAATGAAGTCCGGCGTTTAATTTCCGAAGAAAAGATCCGTCCGGACGGCCGTGCTGTCGACGAACTGCGTCCGTTGAATTCGCAAGTCGATCTGCTTCCGCGCGTGCATGGCTCGGCGATGTTTACCCGCGGTGAAACGCAGGTGCTCTCGGCTTGTACCTTAGGCGCGCTGGGCGACAACCAGATCATCGACGATCTGACGGAAATTGAAACCAAGCGGTTCATGCATCACTATAACTTCCCGCCGTATTCCGTCGGGGAAACGGGCCGGATGGGCTCTCCGGGACGGCGTGAAATCGGGCATGGCGCCCTGGGTGAAAGAGCGCTGTCGGCGGTCATTCCAAGCGAGGAAGAATTCCCATACACGATCCGGTTAGTCGCGGAAGTGCTGGAATCCAACGGTTCCTCCTCCCAGGCTTCGATCTGCGCCGGCACGATGGCGCTGATGTCCGCGGGCGTTCCGATCAAGGCGCCGGTCGCGGGCGTGGCGATGGGTCTGATCAAGACCAGTGACGAGCATTACACCGTATTGACGGATATTCAGGGCATGGAAGATCACTATGGCGATATGGACTTCAAGGTGGCGGGTACGCCGAAGGGGATTACCGCGCTGCAGATGGACATCAAGATCGACGGCATCAACCGCGCGATTTTGGAGGAAGCGCTGGCGCAGGCCAAAAAAGGCCGCGCTGAAATCATGGCGAACATGATGGCGGCGATCAGCGAACCGCGTCCGGAGGTCAGCCCGTACGCACCGAAGATGTACCGCATGATGATTCCGGTCGATAAGATCCGCGAAGTCATCGGCACCGGCGGCAAGATGATCAATCAGATCATCGCGGACTGCGACAATGTCAAGATTGATATTGAAGACGATGGCTCGGTTGTCATCTATCACAGCGATAAGAATGCGATCATGAAGGCCGCAGATACGATCAACCAGATTATCCGCGAGGCCAAAGTCGGGGAAATTTACGACGGCAAGGTCGTCCGGCTGGAGAAGTTCGGCGCGTTTGTCGAGCTGTTCCCGGGCACCGACGGTCTGCTTCATGTATCGAAGATTGATTACAAGCGGATTGAAAAACCGGAAGACGTGCTGAAACTGGGCGACGTCATCAAGGTCGTCGTCACCGAGATTGACGAGAAAGGCCGCGTCAACGTTTCCCATCGCGACTTGATGGAAAAGCCGGAAGGCTGGGACGAAGAACAGCGGGCGAAACGGGCTGCGCGCGATCGCCGGGATGGCGAAAAACGCGTGTTCCGGAAGCGAGAACAATAAGCTGACAGCGGGTCAAATCTGATCCGCTGTTTTATTCCAAAGGAGGATCCGACAATGAGAATGCGAAAAAAATCCTGGGCAGAACCCTTTTTAAAGGAAAATACTGATTTTGTTATCGAAAAACCGGAAGAACGGGCTGGTCAGTGGCACAAACTGCTGGACTGTTCCCGATTGCGAATTGAGATCGGCAGCGGCAAGGGCGATTATTTTACCAGAATGGCTGCGATGAACCCCGAAGAAGGCTGGATCGGGATTGAGAAAGAACATAACGTCGCCGCGGTGGCCGTAAAAAAAGCGTTGGCCCAGCCGCATGAACACATGGCGTTCATCGCTCAGGATGCCGATCAGATCAGCGCCTGGTTTGCCCCGGGCGAGGTCGACGTCATCCATCTGAACTTTTCCGATCCGTGGCCGAAAAGCGGTTATGCCAAGCGGCGGCTGTCGCACGCCCGGTTTTTAAAGCAATATGAAACCCTGCTGAATGAAAACGGCCAGGTGATCATGAAAACCGACAACCCGAAACTGTTTGAGTTTTCCCTGACAGAATTTTCCAAAGAAAACTGGCGGCTGTGCGAGGTCAGCGTCGATTTCCGCCGTCAGCCCCATCCGGAAGACGCGATTACGGAGTACGAACAAAAATTCATGGACCTGGGCCAGCCGATTTACCGCGCAGTTTGGCAGAAGAAAGCCATTTAAAAAAACAGGGAAACATGATAGAATAAACAAAACGAAGGGAGGACTCTCATGCGCAAAATCACGCTGCTTCTGTTTTGCCTGTGTTTGTGCGGCTGCAGCGCTCAGGGAGGATTGGACAGCCGGCTGCAGGCGGCCTGCATGCAAGCCAGCACGCTGACGATCAACGTCCATGCGGATAACGTGAAAGATCTGTACAGTTATTATGCCGAACCGGGTGTGGGACGCCGAAGCTCGACGGCCTCCTCCAACGTCTTCGTTCTTGATAACCAGGAATTCATTATGAATCTCAACGTTGCCGAAATCGTCAACGTCAAGCTCTATGATCAATCTGAAAGTGTGATCCTGCCCCAGAGCGAGGCGTGGATAAGCGTCAGCGAAGGCGAGTTCACCGATATCCAGGGGCGAACGCAGAAATATATCGCAGGGCTGCTGCCTTCGGCGAACGGTCAGCTGCTGGTCATGGTCAAAACCCCGTATTTTACCTTTACCGGATTAAGCAATGAGACAGGCGCGCCGGCGCTGGCGAAAGAAATGATCAAGATCGCCCGTACAGCTGAAGTCGACGAGGATGCCGTACTCAAAACTTATTCCTCACGGACAAAAATTAATTACGTCAAAGAAAACCTGAATCTGTTTGAAGATGAAATTCCGGAAAACGGCCGGCTGGAGGAAATGATGCCGAACAAACCGGCGCATACCGGCGGCGATATTGATCAGAGCGGCGAAACCTTCGACGACGGCACCAGCGCCGACGATCTGCCGCTGAATGAAAACGACGACGATATTCAAACGCCGTCGGATGGCGAATAGGCAACAATATCCGCAAGGATGAATAGAATGAAAAGGCAGGATGATCCCGTATGATAAAAAAATTAATGTCGTTGATTTTTGAAGAAGAAGTCGTTGACGAGGTTGAGGAAGAACCGGTTCCGGTTCGCCGCAGCAATCCAGCCAAACCCGCGGTCAAGCCTGAGGCCAAGCCGGCGGTTCCGCTTCCGCAGGAAGTCAAGGCAGTATATCTGGATACCAGGAAAGAAAAAGAAAAGGAACCCGCGGTCAAAAAGGAACCTTCCAGCAAGCTGGGAAAAATGACGATTGCGGAAGACAAGCCGGTGAAGAAGAAGCCGGTCCGCGTGGAACCGAAGGAAGATTATGAATTTACGCCGGTGATCTCGCCGATTTTCGGCGTGCTCGGGGAAAAGAGCCAGCCGGCCAAGACGCCGGCGGCGAAGAAGGTCAGCCCGGTTAAAAGCTCGCTGGGAACCGTAATTTCACCGATTTATGGCATGGATAAACCGCAGGAAGATAAGGTCGAAGAGATTGCGGAGCGTCTGGATAAACCCGCGGCCGCCGTCAAAGAAGAACCGCTGATCAACGTGTCGCTGGACGAGCTGCTTCAGAAACCGCAGGAAGCAGAAGCTGATCGTAAGAATGAGGAGGAAGGCTCTGACAAGACGGTTGTTTCGCAGAACCTGAGTTTGTTTGACGACGATCTGAATTCGTAGAAAGGGTGTTGTTATGGTCTTTTTTATCGGCATCAAGGGAACGGGCATGGCGGCGCTGGCCTGCATTCTCAACGATTTGGGCATGGAAGTTTCCGGCTCGGATTTGACGAAGCATTTCTTCACAGAGGATCCGTTGATCGCACGGCGTATTCCGATCCTGCCGTTTGATCCGGCGAATATTCAGGATGGAATGACGGTGATTATCGGCAACGCCTTCAAAGAAGATTTTCCGGAGGTCGCGGCGGCGCGGTCCAATCCGACTGTGACCTGTTATCGGTATCATGAGTATTTAGGCGCCTTGATGAAAGACTATACGAGTCTGTGCGTGGCGGGCAGCCATGGCAAGACGACGACGACCGGGATGCTGGCGGCGATGATGGATGAAATCGCGCCGACCGGACATCTGATCGGCGATGGTTCCGGGGAAATTCATCCGGACAGCCAATATCTGGCGGTTGAAGCCTGTGAGTACCGGCGGCATTTTCTGGCGTATCATCCGGATTACGCGATCATTACCAATGCTGATCTGGATCACGTCGATTATTTTAAAACCGAAGCGGATTACGCCAAAGCCTATGAGGAATTCGCCTGCCAGGTAAAAAAAGGTCTGGTTCTGTTCGGCGATGATCCGAAGGTCAGAGCACTGCGGATTGATCCGGCGGTGACGCATTATTATTACGGCGTTGAAGACGGCAACGATTTTCAGGCGGTCAATATCGTGGAAACCAGCGAGGACATGCATTTTGACGTGCTGTTTCAAGGCCAGCTGCAGGGACATTTCGATCTGCCGTTTGTCGGCCGGCATCTGTTGTGGAACAGCCTGGGCGTGATCGCGCTGGGATTGTTAGAGGGGTATACCGCTGAACAGATCGAGCCGGGCTTGGCATCGTTTAAGGGGACAAAACGCCGCTTCACGATTGAGAAGCATGGCGAGAACGTCTTTGTCGACGACTACGCCCATCATCCGACCGAGGTGTCGATTACGATTGACGCTGCCCGCAAACGTTTTCCGGGCAAGCGGCTGATCGCGATCTTTAAGCCGCACCGCGTCTCCCGCGTTTTTCATTTTGCCGATGATTTCGCAGCGGCCTTGAAAAAGGCGGATGAGGTTTACCTGTGTGATTTTACGAGTATTGATGATAAGGAAGACGGCATTGATATCGACATTACCTATCTTCAGGAACGGATTCCCGGCTCTAAAATCTTAAGCGAAGATGAACAGGGCGCTGCGGAGCTGGCCAAACTGGCACCGGCGGTTTATCTGTTTATGTCCAGCAAGGACATCTACGGCTTAAGCGGGCTGGTTAAACAGAAATTGTAATAAAATTTGATGAACGAACAAATCAGGAACGCATCGCTGCGGCAATGCGTTCCTGATTTTTTTTGGCTCTTTCAAAAATAGTGTTGGTGAGAGAAAAACCGAAACAAGAAAGACGCAGATGAGTTCCAGAAATGGGACTCATTTTTAATTGAGAAAACGGCAGGGAACTAAGGTGTTAGAAATAAGTAAAATGCGGGTCTTA